>Ga0207777_1000009_pt1 | contig 34579 bp, 22 predicted proteins | sample LuqExpMetageno35_FD_187793 | JGI IMG/M metagenome (GOLD analysis project Ga0207777, IMG submission 187793) | Tropical forest soil microbial communities from Luquillo Experimental Forest, Puerto Rico - Sample 35 (SPAdes) | ecosystem: Environmental > Terrestrial > Soil > Tropical forest ...
CGGGTTGCTTGAGAAAGTCGGTCTTCGGCGACGGCGCATCCGGGCTTTGCGCGTGCAGCGACGCGCAGGCAAATGCGCTTGGCCACTGCGTGCTGATCAGCATGTAATTTTTCCACACGCTGTCCTTCAGCAGGATATGAAAAATTTTGTTCATATTCTTGGCCGCATTGGTCAGCGGCGTTTCACGAACGATCTGACTCTTGAACGAGTCGTCGCTTCTGAACCTCAACCCGAGCGCTGTATCAGGGTCCCAGGGTCGCGGCGGCGTCGCGTTCACAATCGGACAGCGGGAGCCGCAATCCACGCTGTAGAAATTATACGGACTATCGAGCTTGTTGGCCGCGACCTCGTCACTAGCCGGCACGTTCCGGACATGCTCGAACGAGGTCCAGATCCACTGCGGACGGCTCGCGGTTTTATGCACCGCGTGAAAGCCGATCAGACCCAAGGTTTCGGTCAGGCATCGCCGCTCCACCTTTGGGTTGTCCGGAGGCGGCATCAGCACCAGGGCATCCACCATGTGGAAGTTTCTCGCCTGGATCTCGGCAGGGGACAGGATTTTCCATGAGACCTTCAGCATGAAGGAGCCAAACGTCTTGTCCGAATTCTGGCCGGCCGGAAAGTCGACCGAGAGATCAGAATTGGCGGCTTGTCCGGCTTTGGTGTTCAGATGATGGGCCATGATGTAGTCGAACATCTGCCGGTTCATCAGTATGTCGAAGATGGCGTAGTGGCCCTGCTGATCAATCAACGGCCCCGTTTTGAATGGCTCGTTGAAGCTCTCTTCGATCATCTTCACGATCATTCTCGTGGGCATTTTCTGATGCAGTTCGCGGCATTCCTGCGGCACCAACCTTTCGCGCTCGGCTTGCATCCCCGCTCTGTCGGTCGGCCATTTCGGCGGCTGCAAGCCAGCCGGCAGCATGACGTCGAGCAGCTGCTTGAAGCTGTCCATATCCTCCCAGCGCGTCGGCATGTCTGCTTGCGCCTGGTCGATAGGAGTGCCGTCGGCGGGTGCGTTCAGCGCGATAAACGTGCGCCAGGAGTAAAAATCGAAACCGCGCTGGAGGTTTTCCAATCCCGCGGCCTCTTTGCCAGTCGGGTCCGTTTGCGCGCCCGGCGTCACGTTTTCCTGGCATGGTAAGCCCGACCTCAGAATTTCGGACTTAACCTCCTCGCTGATCGGCACCAGACCCGGGGGCAGATCCGGCCCTGCCAGACGGCCCTTGAAGGGATCGCGTATGGGTGTGCCATTGCATTGCAAGCCTGGGACTTGCGAGGCGGCTGGCGCGGCGGGGGCTTGAGCGATCGAGCTGGCTGGAAATACCGGCAGCAAAATCAGGCCAACCATAGTTGCGAACTGACGTGATGGACCGAAGCGCATGATCCATGTCCCTTTCCAGCGCCAGCAAATGAGAGAATTCGTCTTACAGCCCTACACGACCCTGCACCCGCAGACGTCCCTGCCCACAAATTCATCAACACATGCACCCTGTTTCAGTTCCATTGGTGATGTGCATTCGATTGTTTCTTCCACGCTTTTATAAGAACATCCCCCCTCCGCAGATTTTGCGCGATGCTTCACATCGCTAACGGTCGACTTGACTACTAACAAGTTGACCATTCGAAAAATGGTACGCGCTGATAGGCTCCCGACGAGCCCCGTATTAGGAGCCGACAATGGGGTGCGATGCTTCGGTTGCATGCTGGTAGCGCCTCCGTGCCGACGAAAAGAGGCTACACAGGAGCGAAACCATTGAATGTGAGACAGTTCACATTAAGGCTGAAGAATTAAGGCTGAAGAATTGATTTCGTATGATTTCAGGTGTTGTGCCAGCCACATCTGTGGTTTCCGACTGTCCCTTTGTAACCCTGCCAAGCGCCGAGTTCATGTAACGGGAAATCGCTTTGCCATCAGCGGCTCGCTCGCTGATGGCCCAAGCGGGGCTCGCGTCTGCCTCCTGTCGGCGATCGGACCCCGACTGCTCGATCTTGCGCTCGGCCGCTAAAGCCGCCTCACCAGGGCAGATACGACCGGGCCTTTTCCCACGGACTTTCCTCAAGTCGAAGCCTGACCGGCCAGCTGCGTGACCATTATTATTACGAATTCACCCGGCTTCAGGGGCGCAAAACCGATAATGACGTTCACGATGCCGAGGTTGATGTCATTCTGCGTCGTGGTCTCGTTGTCGCATTTGACAAAGTAGGCCTCGCGCGGAGTGCTGCCCTGGAACGCGCCCTGGCGGAACAGACCGTCTAGGAATGCGCGGACATTGAGCCGGATCTGCGCCCACAACGGCTCGTCGTTGGGCTCGAACACCACCCATTGCAGGCCGCGATACAGGCTGCTTTCGATGAAGAGCGCCATACGGCGCGTTGGGACGTACTTGTATTCATCGGCGAGTTGATCGGCGCCGCGCAAAGTCCGCGCGCCCCACACGACGCTGCCGGCGAGCGGGAAAGTGCGGACGCAGTTGATGCCAAGCTGATTGAGCTCGCCGTTTTCGGCGTCGGTCAGGGGCGCTGTCAGCTGCGATACCCCGGTGACGGTCGCTTCGAGACCGGCGGGTGCCTCCCATACGCCCCGGTTCGCGTCGATGCGGGCGATGACGCCGGCGACGGCACCGCACGGCACGAAATCCTCGATTTGATCGTTATGAAGTGGATTTGGATAGCGAAGGCGGGGAAAATACAGTGCCGCGTTCCTGCTTCGCGTCCCAACAACGTCAGACGTGCCCGTGAACTTGTTTATCGCCGTTGGCGCGTCGACCCAGTCACTCGGCGAATCGACCAGAAGCATCGCACGCCGCTGCTCGCAATATGTCGCGGCCTCCGAGATCAGCACCCTCTCAACGTTACCATTTGCCGTATAGGGCGGTATGCAGAGCAGATTGAAAATCTCGGTGCGTTCCAATGCATAGAGCCCGAGCTTGTTCGCCTGCCCGTTGGCCGGCGTGAAGTTGTCGATTTTCGTCAACGCGATTCCGTTCGAGGAGGTCGCGGCTTGTTTCGCGGCGGTAACTGCGGCCTGCGCGCCTGCATTTTGTGGATTGGCTGCGAGCTGCTTCTCGGCCTTGGTCACATCATCATCGCCCGCAGCTATTCCGGGCAATGGGTTCGGCGGCCAGGTGCCGTCCCATCGCAGCATGGTCGATTCCGCCTGCAGTACGTTGTCTACGCGCCGCGCGCTGTCTTTGACTGAGAGGTTTCGGTGTTTCTCGCTCGAGACAGTCGCCTCGTTTGAGTTAATTTCATAGATCGTTAGATTAAACAGATCGGTTTTCGCCAGACCGAGCTGCTTGGGCGCCTCGTCCGAAACATCGATGTCGATGGACGCGCGCAGGTTAGAGCCCCAGGCTCCCTTCTCGGCGGCTGTGAAACGAAAATCCCCGACTCTGAGCTTGCTATTGGCGGGGATAAAATTGGCTCCCGTTTCTGGATTGTATAATCGCACGATGATGGCCTTGCTGCCTCCGTTGCGGAAGAAATCGCGCACCGCGTATCCGAGCGCGCTGCCGTCCCAAAGGCCACCAAAAATCCGCTCGAAATCACGGAAGGTATTGATCTCTACTGGCATATCGTCTGGGCCGCGCAGCGCGCTTCCAATGAATGCCGTGACTGATGTTTCGACCCCCGTGATGGCGCGTACGCCGCTTGGGATTTCCTCAATTCGTACGCCAGATGTTTTCTGTAATTCCTGCTGGCTTACTAGTCCCTGTTCTTGTCCGCTAGATGTTGGTGATGTTGCCATAGGTATTCCTCGGGTCTCCGACGAGCCGTGGCGGGCCCTATCCAGAACGTTTTCTCCTAATCGTATCGTCATCAGCGACTCATGAATTCGCAAAATAAATTGAAGGCATTGAGGCCATGGCCTGACCGATATTTTGTACCAGACGAGCTGAGAGATTATTGCTTACAAAGCAGTTGCGGTTCGGTGGCATTTACGACAAAATCCTACCTTCCTATCCAGAAGGCTTTCGATTCTCTGCGCAGCGTCACGGGCACAGGGGACTCTCATGCGTTCAAGGCTTCGATCAGCGTCAAGACGAAACCTTGAAGCGCTTACAATCGGCGACGCCAGTTTTTGCAATCCGCATTTCACATTCGATGCGGAATGCGTGAGTCGACGCGCAGCGGTGGGAGCACCGTTCGCGCACGGATGCGAGCTCCTTGAGGGCCGTCCTCACCGTACATTGCATGTTTTTCCCATGATTGGGTCGAACCTGCATCCAACTGCGAGGACATCCCGGTCGCGCGAATTGCAGACATTTGACAGGTTATCTTTCGGAGGTGGGAATGTCGTTAGACCTCCTCAATCGTGCAATTCTGCACGATAAATCGGCGCTCGATCTCGCGGCACCGCTGTCGGAGCCGCAAGACATCAAACTCCCGCCGCTGGGTCCGCCCCTTGGCAAGCTTGGCGTTGTCCAGGGCTCCGGGTTCATCGGCTTCACTCTGAACGGCACGCTGGCTTGGCTGATCGATGTGCGCCGCTTTGCGGGCACGCCGTCGCTCGTCACTCGTACCAAACCGCCGAAAGGTCTGACGATCGAACTCAAGAACGCTCGGTTCCCGGGCACCGAATTGCCAGCCGATTTCAAATGCGTGCTGCAGGCGCCGGGGTTCCTGGGGACGCCGATTCAGATCACCTTCGCGCTCGGCGGATTCCAGGCGCAAGGAATTATCGAGCGCTGGTTGTCGGGCCAACAGGTGCTGCAATCGCCGGTAACCCTCAATGCGGCCGTCTGTCCGCTCGGTTCGGCCGGCAATCTCTCCGCCGCAGGTCGGGGCGAGGCGCGATTCTTTCCGAATTGGCTCTTCCAGATGGCCGGTCAGAAGCTGACCACGATCGCGGGCCTCGGGCCCGATATGGCCAGCGACCAACTCACGCTCAAGCTGCTCTTTCCGGGAGAGCCGAGCCTGAGCGCTCATCCGAAGTCGCGGCGCACGCGGGTTGCCTTGAGCGGTGCAGGCCAGTCGTGGGGACTCAAGCCTTCCGTGCAAGCGCTCCCCATCGGAACACTGACCGCGGCCACCGGCCTCTTCGACCGCATCGATATCGAAGCCGGTGAAGGCCTAGCCAACGACGTGGCGCGCGTGCTTGTGGCACGGTCGAGCCGCGCGGACGGACTTTCGCTCGCCGTCGACGGTGGCATCACCGACTTCGACGGCAAGCCACTCTCGCTGCCGTTGACTTTTCCTGTCTACGCGATCGCCTTTGATCCCACGCCAGGCGCGGCGCAGGGAGATCAGACGGCGCTCATCGCGCGGTTTGCAACGTCGCCACAGTGGCTATCGGTATCAGGATTTGCACTCCGTATCGGCGATACCGCGGGCTCGCCGGGCTTCGAGGCCGATACGCTCAAGGGCACGGTCACCTCCGTGCGGTGCGCGCCGGCGCTCCTGGCCGCCGCTGCGCCCTTCGCGTCGAAAGCCGGCGAGACCGTGGCGACTCGCTTAGGCGCACTTCCCTCTGGCACGACGCTGCCCTTCGTGAGTGCGCCAGGTCCGTCGCCGGGATGGGGCATCATTGCCGCGGCTCACAATCCGGACCTGATTCGGCTATCGTTGCCGAACTTCAGCGTGATCGTGATCCGGCGCGAGGATCTGCTGGCACTCGAATTCCGGTGCTACAATCTCGCCATTGAAGCGGGCGCCACCGTCGCGCCGCGGCTGGTTCGCAAAGACAAGACGCAGCCGGCCTACCTCGCCGTCTACTTCCATTCGCCGCAGAACGTCGCCGAGCAGGCTTTCCTCGAAACCAGCTCCAACGGCAAAGGCGGCGGCACGACCGGAGAGAATCCGGTTCAGCCGCCCGTGCGCGCGGTAGCGGCTGGGCCGAGCCGCCTCGTCTTTCAGCTCCCGGATGACACCGACATGCTGGGCTATTCGATCGACGGGCTGCTCGGCTGGGTCGCCCTGCAACAAAGCGTCGTGCCGGTGGCTCTCGACCCCGCGGCTCCCGTCCCGAACCCGCCGCCGCAGATCCGGAAACCGCTTGCAACCGAGACAGCGATCGAGGCCCCTTGGCATCTCTTCCTTTCGCCGAACACGTCGGAGACCTGGGCGCATTCCGCCTCGGTGGTGACGATGAGCAATCGGACCGAACTTTGGCACACGCGATTGGCGGCGCGCGCGAAGGCGAAGGACGGGTTCGTCGCGGACGAGACGCAGCCGCGCACGGTTCGCGCCGTCTGGTCACCCGACTATCTTCCGGGCGCGCCGCCACCACCGCCCGGTCACATGCCGGAGCCTCCGCCGCCGCCAACGTTCCGGATGTCGCTCGACGCGAACGACCGCGACCAGATTGTGCGGCTCTCCTCGGATTTCACTATGGCTGGTTATCAGCCGCTGCCGGTGAACGCGGACAAGCTGTTCCTGTCGTCCCTCGGCGCATGGATGGACGTGCTCGGCGACTGGAATCCGCCGATTAATCCTTGGTCACCTCAATCATTCAGCGTGCAGCAGTGGCGGCACAAGGCCACCATGGCCCGCGACAACTACGTCCGCGTCGTCTACGCGGGCTATCTCGCTCCCGGCGGCCATCGCGCGTCGCTAGTCAAGGTGACCGAGCGCAAATTCCAATTAAGCCCCAGCGGCAACACCACTGCCTATTTGCGCCAACGCTTCTTCCTGATCGTGCGCGAACCGGAAAAGGCCTACGCCTTCCTACCCGCGAATCTGCAGCGCGGCTTTCCGTTCCGCCGTCTCAAGATCACCACGCTGGTCACGCCGAGCCTGGACGCGCCGCAGTTGGACGGCGGGGTCTATTCATTCTTCCCCAAAGTCGCCGGCCAGTTCTTTCTCTTCCATCTCGTTGGCGAGGATGCCGATGGGCAGACGGCCGAGTTCACGACGCCGCTCTACTTCGTGGAGCAGAGCGGCCCCGGCCATTACGCGACCGCCGCCAACAATTGGAATGGCTCGGGGCAGACACAGCGTGATCTCGGCGGCCAGAAGATCGCGTTTGCCCCGAGCAGCACGCCCGGCGCCGGCGATGCCGTCCTCGATACGGCGCGAATGACCATCAGTGCGACGCTACTTGGCCTCGACCCACCGTTCGCACCGCAGATGTCGGGCGCGGACGTCAACGTGGCGTCCATCCAGCAGCTTACCGGGAATCCCGGCGCGGTCTCCATCCAGCTCTATCCCGACTACGTCGCCAACGATTTTAAGGCCGGCGGCGTCTACGTGCAGACGCTGTCGACCCTAGGCGTGGGCTTCCGAGGCGATCAGTCCGGCGGCGTCGCGACGCCGAACCTCGAGGTGAACGGCCTCTCCCGGCGCTTCGGCACGGTGAGCGGTACGCTCAACAGCATAGCCAACGGCAATTTCAATCCGCAGGACGCCTTCGCCGATTTGAACGCGCGCCTGTTCGGCGTCGTGCCGCTGAAAGACCTGATCGAGGGTATCTTCGGCGACGGCACGGTGCCGAAGCTGCTGACTGAGCGCACGCCCACGACGCTGCAGACGAAACTGCACTGGGGCCCCGTGGTGAAGAACTACGCACTGGGCCCGCTCGCGCTCACGTTCGACAACGTCAACACCGCGCTGACGCTCGACGCGTTAATCGAGACACCGCTCACGGGGGGCGCCCCGCAGATGTCGGTGAGCGGCGCACTGAACGGCTTCACGCTCAGTCTAGCGAACGTCGTGGGGATCAAGTTCACGGGCTTCGCCTTCAGCGCGCTCGCCGGCAAGAAGCTTGACGTCAACGCCAATATCGCCGGCGACGGCCTGCAGTTCCTGGGCGATCTCAGCTTCCTCAATGAAGTGCGCAAGTACATTCCGAGCGACGGCTTTTCCGATCCGCCCAGCCTCGACGTGACGGCGGACGGCGTCACCGCTGGTTATTCCCTCGCCATTCCCGCGATCGGAGTGGGGGTCTTCAGCATCGAGAACATCCGGCTCAGCGCGTCGCTGACCTTGCCCTTTGTCACACCGGCGCCGCTACGCTTCCGCTTCGCGTTCAGCGAGCGCGAGCATCCCTTCCTGATCACGGTGTCGCTGCTCGGCGGCGGCGGATTCTTCGGAATCGCCGTGGGTCCCGATGGCGTTGAGTTGCTGGAAGCGTCCATCGAGGTAGGTGCCAACGTCTCGATCGATGTCGTGGTCGCCAGCGGCAACGTCCACATCATGGCCGGCGTTTATCTCAAGCTGGATTTCGTCAGCAAAGCGTCGCAACTCACCGGATATCTGCGCGCTGGCGGCTCGCTCGACGTGCTCGGGCTGATCAGTGCCTCGGTCGAGTTCTATCTGGGCTTCAGTTACTATTTCGGTCCTCCCTGCAGCATCGCGGGCGAGGCGACCGTCGTCATCGAGGTTCATGTTCTCTTTTTCAGTGCCTCGGTGCAGGCATCATTGCGCCGCGAATTCAGCGACCCCAGGATCTCCTTCGCCGATCTGATCGGGTCCAAGGATTGGAACCATTACTGCGACGCCTTCGCGACTTGACGCATCACGCGACGGGAAAACAATGAGCACCAGAAACATCATGTGGACGGCCCTGCCGAACGGCCTCACGTCGGACGGCAAGCACCTGGTCGTAACGGTCCTGGTCTCGCCGCGCTTGGTCACAGACAACGGCATCGACGGCACCCTCAAGCAATTCGGCGACTTCATCGACTGGCCCAACACGGTCGGCAGTCTCAAATTCAGGGTGGAGATCTTGGGCGGACCATCCTTAACGGCGACGCCGACCGTGGAGCCTGGATACCCCGCGCTCGATTCGGCGGCGTGGCGAGCGCTCTTCGATCGCGACAGCTATGTCAAATCCTATGCCTTCGACGACCGCGCGAATGCGAAGGTGCGCTCATTTCCGACAAAGCAAATCCTGAGTTTCATCAAAACCCAGTATCAGGCCCTCGCGGTCCAAACTCCCGATCAGAAGCCCAGCCTCACGCAGCTCGGCCTCGATCCTTTTGCGGGCGGGATCGGAAAATTCGGCGAGATCGCGATCTTCTCCGACGAGGAAGAGAGTGTCCGGAAGCGGATCGACTCCACCCTCGACAAGTACCAGGCCATCCCGCCGGGATTCGGATCGCCCGTGACGGATTTCTATCAAGTCCGTATGATGCACGACGCCCTCTCCAAGCAGGTGCGCAATCCAGACGGTACGCTCCAGCCGCTGCCGCCCCAGAAGCCGCCGGTGGTGGATTTCCATCGCGTTGTCGGGTCGTTGGGTCAGTATCCAAAGTTGATGCGCGCGCTTGGCATCGCGATCGATCTGGAGATATCGATCAAGGGCGTCGCGCCGGTCTCGAATATCAGGGTGACGCCGAGCCTCGATGGGCTGCCGCCCATGACGCCCTGGACCGCCTATCAGTTCGACCAGACTGCAAAGACCTTCGTCGCTGCCGCAGCGGCCGGGTCGGACGTCTCCGACGGCATGCTGCTCCTCGCCGGACCCGATGAGTACGACGTTGTCGAGGTCGATATCGATGGCGCCGCGCGGAAAGCGCAAGACTTTGCCTCCAACCTCTCGCGCGTCGCCCTCGGCGAGGCCCCGCACTCGATCGACACACCCGAGCAATACGGCCTTCCGGCGCTGCGGTCCGGCGGCTTCTCTGCCGCACGGGTCGGGCGAGCAACTCGGCTCATTGACACTTTCAAGGCGGCGCACGCGAACAATGCGGCGATCACTAACAATCCCCAGAGTGCAAATGTCGTGCTGCACGCCGAAGACGTGACGCGAGGCTACCGCGTCGATGTCTGGAACTCCGTGAGCAACGCATGGCACTCGCTGCACATGCGGGACGGTACCTACAAGTTTGGGAAGGGCGGCAGCCTCACGCGGACATTTTCGGACGAAGGCTTCGCGACCTCGGCCACCACCCAATCTGTTGATGGCACAACGAGCGACCTCCGCTTGCCTGAATCGTTATTTCGTTGGGCCGGCTGGAGCTTGAGCGCGCGCCGGGTGGGGCGCACCATCGGTCCGGACTCCACGCCGCAAGACGCCGGCAACCCCGCGAGCTCGGATTTCAAGCTCGAGACCCGCTTCCAAGTGACAAAGGGAACTTTGCCGCGGCTCCGCTTCGGCGCCCTTTATCAATTCCGGGCCCGCGCCGTGGACCTCGCGGGCAACAGCCTACCACCCGATGCCACCCTCAGCGACATCTACGATATCCCGCCGCAGCCCGTGCCCTATCTGCGATACGAGCCGGTGCCGGCGCCAGTGCTGGTGCTGCGCAAGCCGATCGACCTCGACACAACGCCCGGCGAATCGGTGGAGCGGATCGTCATTCGCAGCAACTACAACAGTCATATCGCCGATGTGTCCGAGCGGCACATCGCGCCCGCCAAAGCTTCGCATGAGATGGCGGAAACGCACGGCATGCTCGATACCCCCGCTGGGCCGCCGGACAAGTCTCTCTACGGCATGCTGGTGAGCAAGGATGCCGGCTTCGCCATTGATCCCACGCATCCAGAGCGGCCCATTCCGCAGCCCGAGGCGCAGCTCAAGATTCCCTATCTGCCGGATCCGTTCACTCCTGGTGCCGCCTTCAAGTCGCTGCCCGGCACACCCACAGGCTTCATGTGGCAGCAGGCGTTTACGGGCACTTGGCCCGATACTCTGCCGTTCCGCCTAGCGCTCGATGAGGGGTCGGGTCCGCCCACGTTCGTGGAGAGCGCGACCGAGCGCGTGCTGACGGTGCACCTGCCTAAGGCGGAGATTGCCACCGTCGCGCTCAGCTCGTACCTGACAGACGACGCCACGAGCAGCCCGCCGAGCATGCTCTCGACAATGAAGATCTGGTCGTGGATCACGGAGGCGAACCCGGCGAACCTCTCCGCTCTGCGGACGCTCGCACTTCAAGGCAGCCATTGGATGCTGACGCCGCCGCGCATGCTGACCCTCGTGCACGCGGTGCAACAGCCGCTGATTGAGCCGCAATTCCAGGACCTCGAGGCCGGTAAGGTTCTGGGCGAGACCGCCGCGCGGCTCGCAGATGAATTCCCGATCAGTGGCAAGAGCACCATCAAGGTAGCGATCAATGCGACATGGCAGGAGCCTGTCGATGATCTCTCGGACAAGCCGCAGCCGCAGATTCTGAATGGGGCGGGGACAGCCTTCGAATTGCACATCGACGACCCCGCGACCGCGATCGCGGTGATCGCCGGTCGTCATGAATTCCACGACACCAAGCACCGCAACGTCGCCTATACCGCGGTCGCCACTACCCGCTTCCGTGAATATTTCCCGGATGCTCTCACGGCCAATCCCGACAACATCACGCGCAAATCCCTACCCCGGACACTCTCGATCCTGAGCTCCGCCCGACCGCCGGCTCCCAAGGTCCTGTATGTCATTCCGGCCTTTCGCTGGGAAACCGATGATAAGGGTGCGTGGACCTTCAGTCGGCGCTTGGGCGGCGGGCTGCGGGTCTATCTCGATCGTCCCTGGTATGCGTCGGGTGAAGGTGAGCTACTGGGTGTCTTGCTCTGGGGTTGCCCGCCGCCCGATCACGCGGAATTCCGATCCTTCGAAGTGCCGGAGTTGCTCCGCAGCTATGTCACCCAATGGGGCATGGACCCGATCTGGGACAGCTACCCTACGACATCGGAGGCGGTGCCGCGCCAAGACGCTTTTCTCAATGCCGCAAAGTTTGCCGACGGACTCAGCTTAGACGAGCTTGCGCAGTATCCGAATTTCTCTTTCTCCGTGGCCGGGCATAGCGTCGCCTACGATGAACTGCGCCAGCTCTGGTACTGCGACATCGATATGGATCCGGGCGGCGCTTATTTTCCCTTTGTGCGGCTGGCGCTCGCTCGGTACCAGCCGGAATCCGTGGACGATGCCCATCTCTCGCGAGTCATTCTGGCCGACTTCATCCAACTTATGCCCGGCAGGTCCGCCAGCATCACGGTTGACCCCATTGAGAGCACAAACCTGCATCTCGCCATCGACGGCCTGACCTACAACGGTCCCGGCCAGGCGTTGATGACGGCCACCCTGCAGACGCAGCCACTCGCCGGTGACGGCGATCTCGCATGGGTTCCGGTTTTCGTGAGGGCGCTCACGCGTGACAATTCCGCCGGTCTCAACACACTCTGGACAGCCGACATCACACTGCCTGAGCCGCGTGGCATCCGCCCCTTCCGGCTCTTGATCGAGGAGTTCGAGACCTTTCCGACCGATTTCGACGGCAAGGGCCATCAACGGCGCCTGGTCTATGCCGATGTCTTGAAAATATGACAATCCATTGGAGGGGATTTTTCTCACATTATCAAACCGCCCTTCCGGAGGATCCACGTCGCGCTCGGCATCGAGGTCAGCCCGCATTTGTTTCGGGTTGCCGCAGCATCGCTGTAGCGCGAGCCGTTTGGCGACAATCGGATCGCCGTGCGCTCTTAGTTGCAAACCTGGACGCGACGATAGCCCGTAACGGTGCCGGAGGCATTAACCACTGGTTTGCGGGAGATAGAGCAACCACTTCCGACTGCACGCCCGGCTGAAGAACCTTCCAGAAAAACGGGGGGCGGAGGGTGACCCGGTTTGTTTGAGTTAGATGAGCCTCCGCCTCCTTTAGCAGAGACCGACGCGGACATGGCCAAGATAAAGATAGCGACGGCGACGCCGCTTGCGATTGACTTCTGCAAATGGGACATAATTCGCCTCCTTCGTATGTTGCAAGACGAGGTTGGCATTACTAAGAATTAGCATCCCCTTTGATCCGGTGGCTGTGAACTAGTTCACGGCTGCGAGAATTTTTTCGCGAAGGTGCCGGGCTCTAGAAATATAAAAAACGGCTTTAGCCTTGCCATATTCTTCGATAGCCCCGTCGATGGCATTGAGTGCGTCGTCGCGGTGAATTGACTCGCTGCTTTTGCGGAAAAGGGTAAAATAGGCTAGAGCGAGTTTTTCCTGGGTCTGCGCCCAAAGAAACGGCGTGTCCTCGCGCGTCCTATCCTTCAGCGCCTCATGAAGGGCAGCAACAGCTTCCTCCAGCCCCGCCGATCCCTTCTCGCGTTCCCCAAGGATCACAAGCGCAGCGCCCAAACTGGTTTCGGTAGAAGCCCAATCCAACGGCGCGCGATCGCGGGATTGTTCAGCCAGCGCGCTCCGGTAGGCAGCGATCGCCTCTCCCAACCGAGCCGTTCCGCTCTCACGCGCCCCGGCGGCCTGAAGCGCATTGCCGAGACTAGTCTGAGTTCTGGCCCAATCGAGCGGCGCGCGATTGCGGCTGTTTTCCTTCAGCGCTTCGCGAATGGCGGCGATGGCATCTTCTAGCCACGCCGTCCGGCCGTCATGTTCACCCAAAGCTCGTAAGGTGTTGCCTAGGCCGATCTGGGTCTTCGCCCAGTCGAGTGGCACGCGATCGCGAGTGTTCTCAGTCAGTGCCGCGCGATAAATGCTGACCGCCTCTTCCAGCCGGGCCGTTCCTGCCTCGCGCTCTCCAAGCGTTCGAAGCGCATTGCCCAGGTTGATCTCTGTCTTGGCCCAATCGAGCGGGACGCGCTCACGAGTGTTCTCCTTCAACGCTTCACGAAAGGCGATAACCGCCTCTTCAAGGCGCGCTGTTCCGCCTTGCCTCTCACCCAAAATTTCAAGCACCGCGCCTATGTTGTTCTGAGTCCTGGCCCACTCTAATGGCACGAGCTCACGTGTTCCTTCCTGCGCAGCATTGCGATAGGCGGAGAGGGACTCTTCGAGTCGCGCCGTCCTGACCTCGCGGGCGCCAAGGATCTGCAGGGCAGCACCCAAGTTATTCTGGGTCTTGGCCCAATCGAGTGGGACACGCTCGCGCGTCCTCTCTTCCAGCGCTTCACGAAAGGCAGCAGTGGCCTCCTCCAGTTTCGCCGTTCCGCCTTCCCGCTCGCCAAGACGCGTGAGTGCATTCCCCAAGTTGGTCTGGACCATAGCCCACTCCAGTGGGACTCGTTCACGCGTCCATTCCTTCAGGGCTTCGCGACAGGCGGCGACGGCCTCTTCCAGCCGGGTGGTTCCGCCCTCTCGCTCGCCGAGGGTGCGGAGTGTATTGCATAGGTTGTTTTGGATCATCGCCCAGTCGAGTGGCAGGAGCTCACGAGAATTTTCCTTTAGCGCTTCACGAAAAGCAGCGATCGCCTCTTCTAGCTGGCCCGTTCCGCTTTCGCGCTCGCCGAGGCGCATCAGGGCGTTACCGAGATTGTTCTGGGTGATGGCCCAATCGTTCGGCATGCGATCGCGCGTCCATTCCTTTAGGACATTCCGAAACGCTGTGACGGCCCCTTTCAACTGATCGGTGCCGCTTTCGCGCTCGCCGAGGATCCAAAATGCCACGCCCAAATTGTTTTGGGTCGTCGCCCAATCGAGCGGCGCGCGCTCTTGAGTCCACTCCTTCAGCGCCTCGAGATATGCGGTGGTCGCCTCTTTCAAGCGCGCCGACCCGCTTTCCCGCTGTCCAAGCGCCAAAAGCACGTTGCCCAGATCGTTTTGACTCGAGGCCCAACGCAGCGGCACTCGGTCACGGGGACTCAATTGGACCAGACGGTTGTATCGCTCGATCGCCAAGAGCAAAGCACGGTTATCGCCACGCTCATCTCCCTGTTGATAGAGGGCGCTCGCCTCCTTTTGTAGGTAGCTGATCCGCATGTCCTCGTGAGAGCTCTCCGGGGGAAACAGCGCGGCCGCATTGGCAAAATGCTGCGCGGCTTCGCCATACCGCAAGCGGGTGAGTGCGAGGTCACCGCGGCTCGAAGTTGTTTCAGCCTGATCGACCACGATGCGGTCGAGATTGCGTCTCTGCTCCAACTCTACATCCGCTAGCAAAGCATCCGCTTTGGCCAGTTCGCCCAGTTCGATTGCTTTCTGCGCCTCAGCTTTCAGCGCGGCAATTTTGGGATTGTCGCCCGGTCGAACCGATGTCGTCGCCAGAAGATCCTTGAAGCGTTCTGCGATTTCGACAAGCTTCGCAGCCAATTGGTCTTGCGGAACGTCATTCTCGCCGAGAGTGGCAAGCGCGGCACGCACCTGGCGTTCGTTAATGTCCAACTTTTCCTTGAGAAGGAGGATGTTATCTCGCTGCTGAGCGGTCAGTTCTTCCAGCGGGCGTTTCGCATCGCGAACAAGTTCATCAACCTTCTGTTGTGGGATGCCAATGTTAAGCGTGGAGCCAGTGACGCTTCCTCCAATAGCGATGCCACCAGTATCCGCCTTGACCTCAGCACAGGCAGCACCCATCGACGCGAAAAAGCACATGCTCAATGCGGCAATGAAACACGGATACCGTTTCATGGCCGCATCCTATTTCGGTTTTGACGCGCAATCCGAATCGGTCGTGGGGCCGGTCGCGATGGTCGCACCGGTCACGTTGCCGCCTATCGCGACGGCACCACAGTTTGCCTGGACTGTGGGAGATTTCGTCGCGGGAGATTCCGGGGAAGGAAAAAAATACACAAACGCACCCCAAAGTCCGGTCACAGCGGCGACCAGTCCGCCCCCGACCCACCCCAGAACCTGCTGATTGCGCTTGTCACGCAAGAACCGCCAGAGCGAGTTCATGACAATTGTCCAGCGTGAGTTACTATATTTAGGCTAGCATAGAACAATGCGCTGGAGAACCCTCGGACTCCCGGGCAGCTGGTCACATTGTCTGTCGGCCATTGGTTGTTGGCCCAGAGAACAAATAAACACAAGACAGCAGTCGCTCCAAAGCGCGCGGAGATGGCTCTCAGCCATGAGAACCCGCACTGGCAAATTAAGAACTCTCAAATCCGATTGTAATTAGCCGAGACCCTTGGCGTCCGCTGTCAGGTCGAGTTCCGGCTAATACACATTATGCATAGGTAAGTCCCCGGCCACGAATCCCCGTGCGGCGCAACGCGAAGGTTGGGGCGGTCGATAAGGAATGGGGGTCAGGGTTCGCTACGGTCCGCTTGCGAAGGCTGCGGACCTGATTGTCAACCGTATCGAAGATGCGAAGCGAATGGCGCGCCCAGTCGTGGTGGGGGTCCTCTTCCGCCGCCGGACATCGCCAGCGCGACGGCATCGGCCGCAACCGGGGCGGACGACTCCCCCAGATCCATGGGCTCGATGGCCATCGGAGCCTGAGATCGCCGCCAGCAGGTCCGGCCCCCATAAGGAAGAGGCGGGGTTACGCGCTCGCGAACCCTACGTCCCCGGGAGGATCGGCTCGAGCAGCCTGAACTTCACAAAGTTCATGAAGCGGTCGAACCCCGTCTTCGGCAGAATTCGCTCGAACCGCGCGTGCGGCGGCGCCATGCAGGTGGGATTCATCGCAATTCCGTACTTCAGCGCCGACCCGGTCACCAAACGGCCTGCTCGCTCGGTGAGTTGAACGTCCGAGTTCGGGTGCGCGGTAACCTTGATAGCATCTGCGATTTCGCCTGCCTCGGCTGTTGAGGACCCACTCGTCCGGCCGTCCATCCTGAGATCGTACTCGACGGTCGCTTCCATGATCTGTTGCCCCTGACAGACAAAACCGCCAGCATAGATGTTCGCCATCACTGCATCATTGCATTCGCCGCGGCTCATCAGCTTGGTGTAGATCCTTTGATTGGCGCCAAGCGGAATCTCGTACAGTTGAACATCCGTCAGCGAGAAGTGCACTCTTCTGACGAAGCTGTCGGCGACGTTCCCTCCGCCCGAACCGACCGTCCCGGCACCTAGCTTAAGGCCCAGCGAAAAATCGCCGGAATCGAGTTCGTCCGCCAGCATTCTGGTGCTGGGCGATTTGATGATCGCATCGTGCAGGTCCTGTTCGTCGGCCGTACAAATCGTCTTAAAAAATTTCACCTGTGGGTCGACGTAGTACAGGGATCCGAGATTCATCAGGTTCGACGGCGGGTTGATCGGCAGATAGCCGAGTGATCGCAAAGCATCGCTGAGTTGGTGATCTCCGGTGTCGCGAGAGGAATAGTAAAGTGCCGCGGAAGCGACCGAGGTCACGAGGAACACTGAAACGGCGAGAACGGCCAGCTTGCGCATGGTTTGCTCCCGAGTTGCGTTGTCCCGCAGCTCGATCCTATCGGCCGGGGCAACAGGCGGACCCGCATTGGAAATAGTGAGCAGGGCAAGCGGAAGCCTGCATACTTGGCAAAGCGACGGCAAAGATTAAAACAGCGGCAACTCTGAGCGTGAGATTTAAAAGGACGGCCATGGCTCTCCTCCAATCCAGAACGGCGAACGGCTGCTGTCTTGGACATTAGTATAGTTTGCCGGCGGACCTCGCGGTGTGACCCAGGTCACACAATTTCGTGAGGCCTGCCAAATTTGTGCAATGTTCTAGGCCGGCAATATCTGAAATGCCCCAATCGGATGCATCGAGATTCATCCACGACTTCAATATCTTAGACGTTATCTCGGCGCTATTTAAGTCGAATGCCTAGCGCAATGCGCGCGTCAGGGCATCGTCCGGATTCGTCATCGATCTTGATGAGATCGTTCAGTACGGCGCTCGTCCCCTGCCCAAGCACAAACTGATCGAGAGCTGGACAGTATTGGCCGCACAATCAGGGAAATGGCAGCCGTCTCGTGTATGCACGAACGAACGCTGCGCGACCTGTCCGCTCGTCAGCCAGAGTTGAAACAGGTTTTTGAGCGTGCGAAGCAGAGTGGCAAAATCTCGATCCGGCACGCGCTCCATCAATTAGCCGAGAAGAATGTCGGCGCGGCGATTTCCCTCCGCTTGCAGCATCGACTGCAGGCCCGCTTAAACTCTAACCCTGATAAGCCAGAGGATCCGTTCGCAAAACGCTTGATCAGTATCAAATTATCTGACGACGGACATTCGGGTGATCAAAAAAATTTCGTACTGTGAGGCAGGTCTCGCGCTATTATCAAGTGGCGGTCACGTCCCTCTTCAATAAACATCCAGATTAGGGAAATAATTACCAATGCGAAAACCGAGAGCAAAGAGGACTCGCAAGTCAGCAACCAAAGGCGAATCGAAAACAACGCCGGACGTCACCATCAGGGCCTGGGAAGATGATCCAGGGAGCGGCGTGCTAGTGGATCGACCGGTGCCGGATCTGGCGCACCGCCCGCTCGCTTACACATTTCCACGACCGGTCCCAAAGCCGGCCGCTTATCAACCGGGGACCTCTGATTTTCGCTATTGGACCACGGCCGAGGCACTGCGTAGAGGCGCCAATTTCTGGGCCGGGCTTGTTCCTCTCAGCAAATGGGAGGTGGGACCGGCGTTGAAGGTGTTGCTCGACGAGGGAATGGACCTCAACGCCTTCTACGACCGCAGGGCGCTCAACTTTTTTCACGGGCCATCGCCGCAGGGCACAGTATTTTCGGCCGAGAGCCCCGATGTTGCATGTCACGAAATGGGCCACGCCATTCTCGACTCTTTCAAGCCACAACTCTGGGACGCGGCTTCGCACGAGGTCGCGGCTTTTCACGAGAGTTTCGGGGACATGAGCGCGATTCTCTCGGCGCTCCAACTGCCTTCGTTACGCACCGCGGTGCTGTCCGATACTGGCGGACACCTCTATCGCAACTCGCGGCTGTCGCGCCTGGCGGAGCAACTCGGAGCCGCCATCCGCGCCCAGCAGCCCGATGCGGTTGATCCCGACTGCCTGCGCAACGCGGTCAACTCCTTCACCTACAAGGATCCGATCGAGCTTCCGCCGATGGCACCGGCGCGGGAATTGTCTTCGGAACCGCATTCTTTCTCTCGGGTGTTCACCGGGGCCTTCTTCGAGTCGTTGGGCAGCATGCTTGCGGCTGCGGCGGAAACGCCAACTGCGCCGACCGCTCAGGAATTGCTCGCGGCCGCAACCGATCTCGCCAAAATCCTGGTGCAGGCGGTCCAGCAGGCACCCGTAGTGCCGAACTGGTTTGCGCAGGTCGCCGCTGGAATGGTGCAGATCGCGCAATCGTTCGACGCGAAATATCCCGCGATCCTGAAGGGCGTTTTCGTGAAGCGCTCAATTCTCTCGCTTCACACAGCAACCAGCGTGGACGCGTTGCACCGCTCGATGGCCGCTGCCGTTGCGCCGAAAGAAGACGAGCCGTTGGCCGAAATAGCCCTGGTATCGCGCCACTACGGGCTTGATCGGCCACTGCTCGTTCAGGCAGCGTCGCACGCGCGGCCGTTTTTGGCCCTGGCCTCCGCCGCTGACGCAAGTCCGATCGAACCCGCCAGCGCGGCGACAGCCGCCCAGGGCTTCGTCGATGATCTCTTCCGTAGTGGCCACGTTGACTACAATGGGGCTGGCACGCCGGAGACGCGCATTGCGCATGGTCGCAGGTTAAGGACGCATCGGTTGATCCCGAGGGGCACCGGCATCCGCCTCAAACGCAACTTGTTCGATTGCGGATTCTGCTGCGGCGGACCGTTGACGGCCGAGGCGGTTTAACTGCGGAACTTAATAAGCCGAGAAGCGCCGGCGCACGACGATTGGCAGTCCGCTCTCTGTTTCGCCAACGATCTCGTGCGTCGCGCCGCTCGGAAGGTTGCCCTTCGCATCCGCCCTTGCGGCTTCGCCCCGCGCCACAAGCCCTTTGACGAAAGAGATCGACTGCGGATCATTCGGCACGATGGGCGTTGCGCTGCCGGTCGCCGGCTTGGGTTTGGTTTCTTTGGCCATACGCGCATTATACGCGAGATCGTATCGGCACCGCCAGAATTTCGCCGTCCGTTTTAAGTGAACCTGTTGAGTATCACGGCGGCGTTTCCGAACAACGTGCCGATAACCAAGAGTTTATTTTGCAAGGCATTCCGCCGACGACAGCAGCATCATGGATACGTCATATCCATTGTGCCGCAACCAAACATTTTCGTTCAAATCTCGGGTGTGAAGACCCAGCTTGATCTTCCGCAGCGCCTCGTTTGGACTGAGATTGTTCGCTTTCGGGCGCGCAGCCTTGTCCACCGTGCGCTGAAATGCGCCGGTGTTGTGGACGATGACGCGGCCGCCGCTTGTCGTCCTCAGCGAACTCGTGTGAGAAAGCCGTCTTCCGTCTTCCAAGCTTCGGAGAAGATAACGGCGTCATAGCGGTCGACATACTCGATCGACAGTTGGTTAGCCTGTAGCCGCATGCGCGCAAAACCGTTATACCCAACCTTCAGCCTTTCATCGTTCTCGTAGATGCGGTGGTCCACGAATTCCACGCGGCATTGGCTGTGCTTGGCTTTTTTCGGAGGCAGGTCGACGGGCATGCCGCCATGACCGATACACCTGCCGAATGCCTTGATTCCCCCGGGCACCCCGAATTCATTGTAGATTGTCATGCGGTGCTCATGCCCCCAGAACCACAGGACCGGCCGGGAAATAAATTGAGCCAGTTGCTTGGCCGGCTTGGGGTACCAGTGATCGTAGGCCGAATAATATTCGTGATGGCTGAGAACCACGATGCCGCGCGTATCATCGTCTTGCAATTGCACGACGTTGCGCAGCCAGTGAATCAATTCCGGCCGCAATGCGCAGTCCGGCTGAAGCACATATTCGATCAGCGGCCAGCCGATCGAATTGTAGCCCGTGTCCAGCGCGACGATGCGCCAATAGTCGTTCTGTAGACAGAAGTAGCTGGCCTTTTGACGGGCCGGCTTGCCGTTCGAGTTCAGCCCCAGCGCAGGCAGCATGCGATCGAAATAGGCTATACCGCGCGCATACATTTCGTGATTGCCGTTCAGGGCAAAGCTGCCCTTGATGCCCTTTGGCCAAAGGCAGGGGTCGTACTCGTTGGCCGGGTTCTTAATTCCGAGAAAATTCTCGTCGACCTCGCTCGCGTCACCGACAAAATACACATCCCCCAGATGGATCGAGTAATGCGGCATGAAGGCCGTCATGAGCTCGGCGACGGCTGCGGCCTCGTCCGTCCCCGTGCCCCAGTCGCCCGCGAGCGCGATGCGGATATCGTCATCCCCTTCGAGGCTGTAGATGCCATTGTCCGGGCTCGATGCGTCGTAAGACATGAATGAATGGCGCCGGCCGAGCCGATGCGAAAAATATTCCCAGAGCCACTTCAACAGCCGCCTTGGTGAGTATTCCAGAATCCACCTGAACGTGCCTGCCGGAGGCGTTGCAGCCGGCGCCAGCGTCGCGGCCTTGGGGCGCGGCGCCCGCGGCTGCACCTGCTTCTGCAGAAATGACAAAATGGGCGCACGTGAGAGGTCCGCCAGATCCGTCAGATCCTTGCGAGAGGACTGCCGGGTTGTCCGTTCGACCATGCTGCCTGCCCTTTCCAAGAACCGTCCCTCAACCTTGCGGAGCGATCGCTCGGCTTCATCGCCACTGCACGAATCCTAGTCTGGCTTCTGGAGGTGAATACCGTAGCTGTCCCACAACTCCCCGAGAAAGAATTTGCCGAACCGTTCGAGCGCTGCAGCCGAATCGGCGGGCGTCCGCGCATTGTGAACGCGTATGGTGCCGAGCGTCCCGACGAAATCGGAGACACCGAGCGTCAGGATGCCAGAGCCCGCGACGGGTCCGGTCGCGTCGCGCCCTTCATGCAGGGTGACGTAGAGTGTCGTCGTGTCCTTCCAAAGTTCGCCTTGCTGGCGAACGTATTTGCGTCCGTCGAGATAATAGGCCTTCCCGTCGTGCTGGAATTCGAGCTGGTAGATGAACTCCTTCATATGCGGCCCCGTGCTCTTGAGCAGGTTGAAAATGCCCGCGGTGGAGGGGATGCCAGCGCCAAACGGAGCGAAATCGATCGTTCCGCTGAGGCTGCCCGCATGTGCAGGCTCGTTCAGGAAACGATCGAGATCGTCGATCCGGATCGATGCATGCATGGCCATGGTGGTGGCCGCCGCGATTCCCTGTTGCGCCCCCTGTTCGGGCTCTTGCGCCCCGAGCGCGAATGGACCCTGCATGACCTCCTGGAACGTCAATGCCAGCAGCCTCCCCTGCGCAGGTGCTTTCAGTGGAATTCCATGCGCGGCGCACCAGGCCCGTGCGTCGGCAATGCCCTGCTCCACCGCAGCGGTAAAACCAGCGCTGGAGAAATTGATCAGATAATGGAGCGGCACTTCCGCAGCCAGCATCTCGACCTTGATCGGGCGCCCGAATTCGCCATCTCGCCCCGCTGCGATCTCGGCATTGTTGGCCTCGATCCGTTCAAGATCCAGTTTCAGCCGCCCGTTCGCGCTGGTTTCGATGATCTGGAAATATTCGTTGATGAATCCGCCCTTCCAGACCGCCTTCCGGCTGACGGTCCAGATGATCCAGAGCTCGTCGGCGCCCCGCGCGATCGCCTCCATCAGGTTGGCGTCCGTTAGATAGACCGCATCGATGAAACGGTCGCCGGCGATGGTGATGGGGGGAAACCACATCGGCAGCGAGACGCAGGCGACGAGATAATCCTCATCAATCTGATCCTGCGTTCGCGTCACAAGCTGGTTTTTACTGAAGTTATAGGCGTTGAAGGTGCCAAGCTTCCGGCTTGACCGGATCTTCTGCCAGTCGAGCTTCCACCGTCCGCGCAGAACCCGCTCGCGGAACCCGTCGTAGGTCATCAACGACTCTGAAGCGAACAGCTTGAGATATTGGCGCCAGTTGAGCGAGATCGAGCCAAGCACCGGAAAGTCGCGCCAGCTATCCGCGATCTCTGTGCCGGTGGCGCCCTGGCAATATTGGACGAGGTTGAACACGCCGCCGGAGGCGCCGTCCGCATGGTCGAATGTAAGGCCGGCCTCATCGAGCCACACCTGCAGAACGCCAGCCTGGTATGCTACCTTCAGGCCACCGCCGGCCATGACGAGCGATCGTTTCGTCACCTTTCCTCTCCTCGATCCGACCAAAGGATCGCCCGCACGCGGGCGCTACAGGGCCGCTACAAGTCGGCCGTCGGCATCATCTGGGTCATCGAATGGGCAATCATCTCCGACAGTGCGGAGATGGTCGCGGTCGGATTTGCCCCGACAGCATTGGGCACGATCGCGCCGTCCGCGACATAAAGATTTTTATAACCGTGCACCTGGCCGAAACTGGCCGGCGCGGCGCTGGTGACGCCCTTTGCGGGGTCCTCGCTCAGAACACAGCCGCCCAGCGCATGAACGCTGACATTCTTGCGGAACGGCCACCACCACGTCGGCAGCGCGATAAAATTGCTCGCCTTGGTCTGGGTGCAAAAATCTGCGCCCACCCGGAGCATGGCCTCGTAGAGCGGGTAGCTGTCTGCCGTCGGCCAGTCGAGTTCGAGGAAGCCGTCGCTTCCGAGCGTCATCGTTCCCTTGGAGCGGTCGACGCCCATGAAGAGCAGTACGCTGGTGTGATAGGAGCTGTCGCCCTTGAGCAGATCGGCAAATGCAAAGCCGATTGGGCCGGTCGTGCGCCCTTGCATGCGCGCGATCCAATGCCGCAGGAGTCGCCAGATATTGCCGAGATGCAGAAAGCCGGGTTTCGCGGCCTCCGCGAACCACGCGGCAAGCGCAGGGTAGCTCGCGTCTTCAAGCAGGAATGCGTGCGTGCGATCGAACGCATTGAACAAATTGAAGTCGATCGCTTGGGTGATGACCGGGCCATAATTGGGCTCGGCAGCATGCTTCGTGCCGAGAACGAAACCGAGGAAGTCGCCATTGCCGGAAAAATTGCGACCGAGCATCGGCCCGATTCGCGGCAGAGTACGAAACACGTCGCGACATCGCAGCAGGAGCTCGGTCGAGCCGAGGCTGCCCGCCGATACGATCACCCGCCTGGTGAGTTCGCTCTCCTCCTCATTACCTCGCGCCAGATTGCGGAAATAGACGCGATATCCGCTTTCACCATTCGTGCTTGGATCGTCTAGGCCCTCGCCATTGACCGGGACGATGCGATCCACAAGGCAATGGGTGCGGATCGCCGCGCCGTATTGGTTCTCGGCGCGATACAGGTAATTCAGATCGAGCGTATTCTTCGATTGATAGTTGCAGCCAATATCGCATTCGCCGCAATAGGTGCACGAGGTCTGAAGCGCGCCGTATCGATTGCGGTCCTGCACGCCTGGCGGAAGCGGGGCCGCGAAGTTATTGCCGAAGAAAACGTTGATATCGAGCAGATCCGATTGTCGGCCCATCTGCCGGGCCACGCTTTGAAACAGCTCGGTACGAATAATGCGTCTCCGATCTTTTGGTCCCGACCACGGAGGAACCGGACGCGCGCCCAAAACATCCTTGCAAATCTGATAGTAGGGCCGCAACTGCGGCTTCCTGCATGTAACAGGCCAGCGATCAGAGAACACGTCGTCGGGCGGCTCCAGAAATACATTGGCATAGATCAGGGATCCTCCGCCCAGACCGGCGCCAAGCACGACGTCAATATTGCCGTAGTTTCGAATATCGAAGATCCCATGCTGCTCGACCATACCGATGGCCTTCGGCCGCCTGCGTTTCTCCAGCGAAGAATTCCAGAAATTATGCGCCATGCCGTGCGGCGTTCTGGGGAAGGAGCCAAGTTCGTATCTTTGGCCCCGCTCCAGGACGAGCACACCGCCCGGCCATTTCTTGCTGAGACGGCAGGCGCTAATCGAGCCGCCGAATCCAGTCCCAACTACAATTGCCTCATGGAAGCCCATGGTCATTCTCGGGCAACAAAATAAAGATATGATCAAGCCGAGACAGCTGGATTTCGGCCAAAGTATATTCGCGCGCCAAGGTTGCACGCAATCTTTATATTTAGCTGGCGGGCTCTGGGCACCGCCAGCGCCCGCCGATCATGTTGTTGCTGGAAACGACGCCCGACGCAGCGGCAATGATCTGCGGGATCGAGGTGAACTGGAGCTGGTGGAATAGATAATAGAGGAACGCCATGCAGCAGCCGGTCGCCGGACCGTTGTTGGCCCACGGCTTGACGCTACCGACATAGTCCCGTCGCGAGCCGTAGTGCGTTCCCGTCGACGGTCCTCCGAACTGGCCAGTGGAGTCGAATTCCGTCGAGGCTGGGTTGCTTGCCGGCAGCGAGGTGTTGAGCCAGGTCGACGGCGTACCGTTCATCAGCCAGTTCGTGCCCAGCCCTTGTGAAAGTTGGAACTGCACGGTCAGAAACAGCGAGAGCGCTTCGCCGCAGTTCTCCTCGCTGCCGACGCCGTTGGAGTAGCCCCAACCTTTGTCCTGCGCCGGCATGAAGGTTTCAGACACTTCGGAGATGAACATCGAGCGCAAAAGTGTCGCGGCGTTGGTTCCTGCGTTCATGCGCACCGCAATCCTCCCCATGCTTGCCCACGCACAGCAATCACAATGGCGCGCAGTTTGCGAACCGGCATGCCGTAGTTTTGGAAACTGAAAAAATAAAAGCAACAAAACGGGATCGGCGTTTGATTGACCCCCTCCGACAAGCTGGAAGGACACGGGTCAGATAAGTCCGCTGCGGCGATGGCATACGGGAATTACACATCGCATCGCGATGATCGCACAGTCGTCTGCAGGTCAGCGTCCCTTTCACCTCACGATGGATAGGCGACTTTCCCCTGCCGATATAGAAGGCCCCGCATCGAGCTCCGCGGCTGCTCGTGGAACCACTCTCATCAAACCGAACTCGGGCGTCACCTTCTCAAGGTCCCGAAGATAGGCGTCGTAATCAAGCGAGTCCGGCCGGACAAAGCCAAGTTGAGGTACCTCGCCTAGGATGCGTCTTAGCACGATTGGAGCACTTGCTGGTGTGAAGTGCATCCCACTTGGGTTCGATAAGGTCGTGATAAGACCCCGAGCAGGTTCTTGTTTCCCCGGACGGGCTACCGTTATCAGGCGTATCGCGCCTTTTTCAATCGTCACAAGGTTCATGAACGGAGAGCCATCTGGGATATAGATGTGCCCTTTTTGAGTGTGCGAAGCGTCAGCACGGCCTTGCTCTTCGAAGATGAGGCAAGACTCGGCTTCGTCCCAACGAATGACCATTAAGTAAGCACTAATGACGTCGGCCACAGTGAAGCCTGGACGGAAACATACATAACGTCCCTCCATTTCCTCCACGTTCGCGCGTGAATATGCGCCGAGATTTCGGGGTGCGACACCGGATCCGGATAGGACAACAGTTTCAATGTTTTCCGCCGGTGCCGACGTGTAAGCTGCGAGACCGGCAAGTGCCGCGTCATTTTTGCGCGCGCGCTCCGATTTTCTAAACGCCGCGATCACCATCAGGCCGATCACGGCCCCGATTATTCCCGTGTTGGCAATAATAAGCAGTTTTGCTCGATCTGGCGCCAGGTCGAAGAGCTGCCTCAGCAGACCGTCGTCAAGCAGCGTTCCTACAAGAAAACCCGCCACCAAAAATGCGAGCCCATTTCCGATCGCACCAACCGCCGCAACGCGAAGCCAGCTTCCCTTCCAAAGGTTCACATACGAGCAGAGAAGTCCAAGTGAAATCGTACAAATGAATGGCGTAATGAGTCCGGGTAACCTTCTTGGAAACTGCTTCAAAACGTCCTGCAATGCGGCTGCAGCACTATTACCTTCGATCAAAGCGGGGACAAGCAGAATTGTGACCCTTATGGCGATCGACAGTCCAACGACGATGAGGGCTGCGAGCAACAACTCGGCAAATGGCGGATATGCAGGTTCTTCTCCTTCGTGGTGCTCTATGAACCTTTGCGCAACAACGACAGCGGCCATCACGGCAAATCCGATCGATACTCCGAACGTGATCGCGATTGTCAGAATCTCAGAAGCTCCAACATACCGGTGTCCTGGCATCAGGATCATACCGATACTGAGTATTACTACCGTAAGTATTGTTGCGGCCCATTGGTCCAGTCCGAAGGTCGGCATAAAGTGCGTTGCGTCAAAACCCATGCTGGAAAGTCGCTGCCGTCTGCCCCTCCGGGTCACGTCGCAATAAAGGACATAACGCGCAATGAGGCTGCAAACGAGGTTCGATAATTCCGTAATTGTCTTGCTAAGAGTTTCTTTAAGCTCCACTGTCGGGTCAGCAGAATTGAAATAAGCGAAGCTTTCACGTATCATTTCTTCGTACCGGGCGTCCGCACGATTTGCCACAGCCTCGTGGAAGTTCATGATTGCAGAATAGGCGGATCGGCCATGGGCGCTTGTTGAAAATTCCAGTGGGGTAACTTCGTCCTTCGGCCGAATAAAAAGCCAGTGCAAAGCGACAGCCCTTGTGAAGCGGGCGGATAGCGTGCCATCCCTGCTAAAATTCACGGCCTTAGGATTGATATTGTCAGAAATAAACTTAGTGACTTGGTGGCGAAGCTGCTCCGTCGGCGGCTCAAAGTCGGCACTTTGTGCTAGCTCAACTGACAGCCGATCGGCCTCGCGCGGAATGGCCGCCAGGCTAAAGCAGAAAGTTCGCGCGGCGGTATCGATCTGGCCCACTCGGGGAAATAGCGACGCGGTAACTATGATGAGCGCTGCGACAATAGGAGCGTGCTGAACAATTTTCTGGTGAGTCGCTGGCGACACAAACGTACCGAGGCCGATGATGTCACTCATCGATACCAGTAGCCAAAGCGCCAATATCAATGCGTAATAGAATATGACTCCGAAGAAAAACAACGCGAAAGTTGTTCCTGAGCGATTTGTCGGCGGGGTATTAAACTTATTCCACGCGACGACGAGAAGTAACAGACCAGGAATGACCCATTCGCCAGCAGGCACTAAAATGTCCATCGCAACCTCCAACCCTGGCTGAGGCAGCTTTGATACCTTCCGTGATGCTCTCGTTGGCTGTAACGCAGAATACTTTCATCCAGCATCACGATCTGTGATGTGCGTCACATTCAATGTGAGTGGCTCAAACGGGTCATAATCATGCGGACACCACACGCCCCGTGGTCATATTTCATTCTCCTGGTTAGTATGACGCGGGGGGTGGCTCTAAAGGTGGAGAACACCTGATGGTATTGAACACAACCCATGCGCTGGGGTGGAAGGCAAGGGATTTCGCCCTCCGAGGCATCGACGGCAGAACATATTCGCTTGCGGAGGTTCGCGGCCCAAATGGCACGCTCGTGGTTTTTATCTGTAATCACTGTCCCTATGTGAAAGCGTCCATCAGTCGCATCGTGACCGAGGCCAACGCGCTGCGCGGGATCGGGATCGGTACGATCGCCATAATGCCAAATGACGCCGACGCCTATCCCGAGGATTCCTTCGACAACATGAAGGCGTATGCCGCGCGTCACGAATTCACCTTTCCTTACGTGATTGATACCACCCAGGAAGTAGCGCGCGCTTATGACGCTCAGTGCACGCCCGATTTCTTCGGTTTCAACGCGCGCGACGAGTTGCAATACCGAGGTCGGCTGGACGCCTCGCGCATGACCCCTGTCCCGAACACTCGCCGCGACCTATTTGAAGCTATGAAACAGATCGTCGAAACGGGCTCTGGGCCCAAACAGCAACTTCCATCCATGGGATGTTCGATAAAATGGAAGCACTGAGATGGTGGTCGCCACGTTGAGGTTGGTGACCAGTGCTCGGAACCGGGCGCCGCCGCCCACTAGGAGGATTGTGGCATGAGACTGGCTATCATCGGCGCCGGTAATGTCGGCGGGACGCTCGGAACGGCCTGGGCGGAAAAAGCGGGCCACGAGGTTTTCTTCGGTGTCAGGAACTCATCGTCCGACAAAACGCAGGCTGTGCTGCGAAGGCTGGCCGGAAAAGCGCAGGCCGGCACGTTGGCGCAAGCAGCAGCATTCGCGGAATTCATTGTGTTGACCACCCCGTGGATTGCAGCCGAGGCGGCAATCCGCTCTATGGGGGATCTGAGTGGAAAAATTATCTTAGATGCGACCAATCCGCTCGCCATGGGACCCGACGGACTAAGCCTTGAAATCGGCCACAGCATATCCGCGGGCGAGAAGGTGCAGGGCTGGGCGAAAGGTGCCTCAGTGTTTAAGACACTCAATACGACCGGCTTTGGCAACATGGCCGATCCGGTCTTTCATGGCGTAAAATCGGTGATGTTTGTGGCCGGCGATGACGCAGCGAACAAGCCGACAGTCATTGGTCTGGTCGCTGCGCTGGGCTTCGACGTAGTGGACGCTGGCCCATTGCGGAATGCCCGCTTACTTGAGGCTCACGCTATGTTGTGGATTGATTTGGCGATAAAGCGGGGTCTCGGCGGCGATTATGCTTTTGCGATCGTCAGGCGATGAAACCACAGCAAATCACAACGCGCGTTAGCGCCCGCGATGTTCAGCGCTCGTGACTTCTTCGATTGTCAAACCCATCAGCATCACGGTAAGCGACACCATCCGCGTCTCCGGCTTATTGCAGAACCCGCGCCACGCACGGGCGTGTTACGTACTAGCGCATGGTGCCGGCGCTGGAATGAATCATTCCTTCATGGGTGCCGTCGCCGCAGAGCTTGCCCGCCGCGGCATCGGCACGTTGCGCTACCAGTTTCCTTACATGGAGCGTGGTGCTAAGCGGCCCGATCCACCACAACTGGCGCAAGCAACAGTCCGGGCCGCTGTGGATGCAGCGCTGGCTATATTTCCCGAACATCCGCTCATAGCCGGTGGCAAATCGTTTGGCGGCCGAATGACGTCGCAGGCCCAGGCAATAGCTCCGCTGAAAGGGGTTTGTGGACTGGCGTTCCTTGGATTCCCGCTGCATCCAGCCGGTCGCCCATCGCAGGATCGCGCCGCGCATCTGTTTGAGGTGCAAATCCCGATGCTATTCCTGCAAGGCACCCGCGATAGCTTGGCATCACTCGATCAAATTGAGTCCCTTTGCAAGAAACTTGGCAGACGTGCAACGCTAAAGCTCTTCAAGGACGCCGATCACTCCTTTCATGTCCCAGCGCGGACAGGTCGCAAAGATTCGCAGGTTCTGGGAGACATGCTTGATGCATTCGCTGCCTGGCTCGACGACGTGATCGCGTCGGGCGGGGAAAAATCTTATCCACTAGGTGCCTGAACCAATCCGCGGTTTAGCATTGATAGCGCTCGACCACGTTGCGCGCTCCATAAGCGTAAAGAATGCCGGGAAAAGGGTGGAAGGGTCCGACCCTCACGAGTGGGAAGCAGTTCTGGATCGCGCGACGCTCGGGTAGTTGGCAGCCGGCGCGCTTCATGTCCTCGACAGTCTGCCCGCGCTCGTGGTGATGGGGGCGTCAGTATCCTTCAGGAATGCCGAACAGTAGTGTCACTCCGAGCTTGCGACCAAGTGGTGGACGTTGCCACCTGCACGGCGCGCCTGCGCTGGGGGTGTGTCCAGTTTGGAGGGTTCTTCGCCCTGTTGCGAGCCGTACCTGTTTTGCGTCTAATGCTGCCCCCAGATAATCCCGAGGAAACCAATGGACATCGTTCTGTACTACGCGCCGGTCGCCTGCTCGCTCGTGCCTTACGTCACGCTCACCGAAGCAAAAGCCAATTTCACAGTGCGCCCGACCAACTTGCGCAAGGGGCAGCAGAACTCGACTGATTACTTACGGCTCAATCCGAAGCACAAGGTACCGCTGCTGACGGTTGATGGAAGGCCGCTCACGGAGAATGTTGCCATCCAGCTCTGGATCGCACGTAACTTTCCCGCCGCGAGACTGATGCCGTCAGACCCGTGGCAAGAAGTGCAGGCGGTTTCGATCATGGCGTGGTGTGCGTCGGGGATGCACCCGCTGGTCGGTCGCATTTTCAGTCCGGGAAAAGTATGCGATCTGCCGGGCAGCGAAGATAGCGTGCGCAAACTCTCGCAAGAGCAGTTGTTTGAGGCTTACGCTATCGCCGACAGCATGCTGGCTGGACGCGAATACTTCTTTGATCACTTCACCGCGCCCGATGCGCACTTTTTCTGGTGCTTCCGGCGCGCCTTCGACCTCAAGCTCGATGTCTCACAGTTCAAAAACTGCCTTGTCCATTTCGAACGTGTGAAAGCGCGGCAGAGCGCGCAGCAAGTTCTGGATTTCGAAAAGAAAGTGATGGCGGAGTTCGCGGCTGCGGCCTAGTGGGGACTGGACCAATCCGCGGTTTAGCACTGATAGCGCTCGACCAGTTGCGCTCCTGAAGCGTAAAGAATGCAAAAGTCTGCTTCGGTCCAAAAACGACCGATTTGCATGGCGTCATCTATCGCCTAGCCGTAATACTCCGATCGCATCAGGAGCGTTGAATTCCATGGCGCGAGCGCAATCACCAACTCCAATGCAAGCCGCGGGCGTCATGGCGGAGGCAACCGAAGCCGATTACCGACGGGACCCCGCGCGCTGGGGCTCGGCCGAGATGGCGGCGCACTTTCCCGGCTTCAAGCACCTCGACATGCGTACTAGCGGGGCAGTGATCAAGCTGCGCCACGGCGGATCCGGGCCGCCGCTCCTGCTCGTCCATGGCAATCCTCAGAACCACACCTGCTGGTACAAGGTCGCGGCGCAGCTCGCCAAGCAATACCACGTCGTTCTTCCCGATCTGCGCGGCTACGGCGACAGTTCGCTGCCGGAACCGGGCCCCAACAACATCAATTTCAGCTTCCGCGAGATGGCGCGCGATCTGGTCGAGGTCATGGAGCAACTCGGATACAGGCGCTTCATGGTCGCCGGTCACGATCGCGGCGGCCGCGCCACGCACCGACTATGCCTCGACGAGCCCGATCGCATCATCAAGGCCTGCCTCATGGATGTCATACCCAACTACCACGTATGGACCAACATTACGAAAAATTGGGTTATCAAAACCTGGCATTGGGGCTTCATGGCGCAGCCCGAGCCGTTTCCCGAACGCCTGATCGGCGCAGTGCCGGCGGAGTTCTTCCTCAAGAGCCGGATGACGATCCGCGGTGGCACCGGCATCGGATTCCTGACCGACACGGCTATCAACGAGTACATCCGCTGTTACACGCCGAAAACCATCAGCGGCTCGTGCCGCGATTATCGGGCGACGGCAACCTGCGACTTCGAAATGGACACGGCCGACAAGGACAAGAAAATCGATATACCGGTGCTTCTGCTTTGGGGTGCACGCGGCCAGCCGCCTGAGCGCGCAAGAGAATTTCTCGACGTATGGAAACGCTACGCGTCGAACATCGTCGCGCACGACGGGATCGAGTGCGGCCACTACATCCAGGAGGAGGTGCCGGACAAGGTGATCCACCATTTCACCGACTTCTTCGCGGCTTGAGGACATTTCAGCTTCGGGTCATATCGGAATCGACTAGGCCGCACGTCTTAAAGCGGCCCGACGGAGTGGCGGGCAAGGAATGCCACTGGCGGGCGACTGCTGCCTTTCGTATTGAATAGTCCGAGAGGGCTACATTTGCGCCACCCGCTCTGGGGAGAGACGCATGAAACTTCACCGCCGCACGTTCTTGCAAAGGGTCATATGCGCCACCGCGCTGCCGGCTGCGGCGCAAACAGCCTGGGCGCAGGCCTATCCGGCACGCTCGGTGCGTGTGGTCGTCCCCGTTGCAGCCGGCGGCGCAAACGACGTCACCGCGCGTCTGATTGGCCAATGGTTATCGGAGCATCTCGGCCAACCATTCGTGATTGAGAACCGGCCCGGTGCGGCGACCAATGTCGGCACCGAGGTGGTCATTCGGGCGTCCCCCGACGGTTACACGCTCCTCATTGCCGGCAGCAATGCCGCCATCAACGCCACTCTTTTTCAATCGCTCAGCTTCAATTTTATCCGTGACACCGCGCCGATCGGGAGCATTGTGCGCGTGCCCCAGCTCATGCAGTTAACTCCTTCGCTTCCGGTGCAAACCGTTCCCGAATTCATCGCCTATGCGAAGGCTCATCCCAGAAAGATCGCAATGGGCTCGGGTGGAAACGGCTCACCAGCGCATGTCGTTGGCGAATATTTTAAACTGATGACCGGCACCGATCTCATTCATGTCCCCTATCGTGGGGCGGCGCCTGCGGTGGTCGATCTGCTTAGCGGGCAAATTCAGGTGGCATTCACCGAACTGGCCACGTCGCTCGGCCACGTCAAATCGGGCAGATTGCGCGCGTTAGCGGTGACGACGGCCTCACGCGCGGAGGTCTTGCCGGATGTTCCGGCGCTGAACGAATTCATTTCCGGTTTTGAGGCCAGCCAGTGGATCGGGCTCGTCGCACCGAGGGACATGCCGCCAACGATCATCCAGAAACTCAACGGCGAGATTAACGCTGGGCTAGCCGATCCCAAGATCAAGGCGTGGTTCGCCAGCCTTGGCGGTACGGTGCTCCCGGGGTCGCCGGACGATTTCGGCAAGCTCATCCGTGACGAGACCGAGAAGTGGGGCGAGGTGATTCGCGCGGCGAACATTAAGGTGGAGTGATCTCCGCCTCATTCCACGACGTCCCGACACGCGAACTGGAGTGAAGTGTGCAGCAACGCATTGGCACGGTCATCCGTGCATACGAACAACAGGGCTTCCATCGCACAGGAACAGCAGTCGACCGAAGATCGGGCGAATGGCTCGCCAACGAAGTACGCGAGATCGGCCTTGAACCGACACTCGAGGAATTTTCACTGAGCCGAGTTGATCCCGTTAGCGCGTCGGTTGTGGTGGACGACCGCAGAATCGATGGGCTGCCATTGTTTGATGGCGGTTTTACCGATACGGCAGGCATTGCCGGGCCGATCGGGACTCTCAATAGCGATGCAGCCATCGGGTTCACCGAAAGTCCACCGAACGCCTCGGAGACCGGTGTATTGGGCGACGCACGCCGGCAAAATCGGCATGAGGCGATCGTCGTCGTAACGCGCGGGGCGCGGCCTGGATTTTGCCCGAGCAATGCCGACAGCTTTCTGCGTCCCTTCGGTCCCCCGGTTCTGCAAATTGCGAGCGACGAAGCGCCTTTCCTAGCCGATTGCGCGCGACAGGGCGGGAAGGCCCTGCTTACAACGCATGTTGAACGAACGCAGACCGATGCATTCAACGTCACTGCGACGATTTCGGGCACGAACAAAGGCGCCGCCCCCGTGGTCGTAATGACGCCGCGAAGCGGGTGGTGGTGGTGCACGAGCGAGCGCGGCGGCGGTTTGGCTTGCTGGCTGGAGATCATGCGCGCGACGCGTGACGCCAAGCCTGGCAGGGACGTTCTATTTCTTGCGTCAAGCGGCCATGAGCTCGGTCACCTGGGCCTCGATACCTTTATCGAGCGCCGGCCGGGACTCGTGCCGACCGCGGAAACATGGATTCATCTCGGTGCCAATATCGGCGCGGCTCAGGGCCCCGGTAACAACTTGCAGGCATCCGACGATGAGATGGAATTGAAAATGGCAGAGGCGATGACCAGGGTCGGGCTCCAGATCGACCGGCGCCGTCCACGCGGCCTCCCTCCGCGCGGAGAAGCAGAAAACGTCCACCGCGGGGGCGGCCGGTATATCTCCATTATCGGCAACAACGACCTCTTTCACAACGCGAGCGATCGAGGGGCGGACGTGATTGATCTCCATGTTATCGAACGTTTCGCCAGCGTGTTTGCTATGGTTGCGATATCGCTCGCCGGAGCCTGACACGAGTCGGACTGCGGCGCGTCACCGATGGCAATTAGCTCGCATCTCCAGCGACGTCCGGGCTGGTTCATAGACATTAGACATCGGCATGATGCTAGGCCGCGCGGGCCCCTCCCCCCGGCCGACGGTTCGGCTGCTTACCTGCTCGGCACAGAGGGCTTCGCGCGGTCTCCAGCTTTTCCATCGTCGCCAATATATGCAATTCGCCAAATCGTTCCGCCGGTGTCATCCGCAACTAGCAGCGAGCCATCCTTAGCAACAGCGAGTGCAGCTGGACGTCCCCAAACTTCAGCTTGACGCTCCCCCGAGGCCCAG
>Ga0207777_1000012_pt1 | contig 30124 bp, 35 predicted proteins | sample LuqExpMetageno35_FD_187793 | JGI IMG/M metagenome (GOLD analysis project Ga0207777, IMG submission 187793) | Tropical forest soil microbial communities from Luquillo Experimental Forest, Puerto Rico - Sample 35 (SPAdes) | ecosystem: Environmental > Terrestrial > Soil > Tropical forest ...
GCTCGTGCTCGCAATCTGGGCCGACACGATCAGCACCACGACGCTTGCGCTGCTGCTGCTGTGGAATGGCCTGTTCATGGGCACGGTGATGGGCGTCGTGCAGGTCACGGTGCAGAGTGCCGCGGGCAATGCGCGTCTCGGCGAAGCGGCGGCATCGGTGCAGTTCTCACGCTCGATCGGCGCCGGCTTCGGCACGGCATTGGTCGCCACGGTGCTGTTCGCCGCGCTGTCGCTGCGTAACCCGGAGGCCGCGCGGCTGTTCACGGCGCTGGTGGAGCATGGACAAGCTCCGGTGCTCGATCCCGCACACCGCGCGGCTGTTCGTGGCGACATCGTCGATGCGTTTCGCATCGCGTTTATGCTGATGGCGGGCTTCACCGCCGGTGGCTGCGTACTGTCCTGGACAAATCCGCTGCGGCGGATTTGAAGCGTTCAGACTCCGAACTGCTCGCGCAGGATGCGTTCGTCCAGATTGTGCCCGGGATCGAACAGCAGATTGATCGCGATAGTCTGGTCCATCGTCACTTCGACCGACACGACCTCCCGCACCTCATCGTGATCGGCGACCGCCGCGACCGGACGCTTGTCCGCTTCCTTCACTTCGATGGTAATCTTCGCCTTGTCGGGCAGCAGTGCGCCGCGCCAGCGCCGCGGACGGAAAGGGCTGATGGGCGTCAGCGCGAGCAGCGGCGCGTTGATTGGAATGATCGGCCCCTGCACAGACAAATTGTACGCTGTAGATCCGGCCGGTGTCGCGACCAGCAAACCATCCGCCGCCAGATCGGCGAGGCGTTCTTCTCCGTCGATCAGAATGCGCAGGTGCGCGGCCTGCGCTCTTTGTCGGAACAACGAGACTTCATTGATCGCACGGTGCTCAATCGTCTCGCCGCTCTCCTTTCGCGCACGCATCAGCAGCGGATGGATGATCGTCTTCTTCGCCGCGGCCAACCGCTCTGCGAGCTTTTCGACCGCGAAGTCGTTCATCAGAAAGCCGACGGTGCCGCGATGCATGCCGTAGATCGGCTTGCCCGAATGCATGAACTTGTGCAGGGTCTGCAGCATCAGGCCGTCGCCGCCAAGCGGGACAATGACGTCGGCTTTTTCCGGCTCGCAATCGCCGTAGTGCGCGGTCAGGCGCGCCAACGCATCGCGCGCTTCCGCAGTCTGGCCGGCGATGAAGGCGATGCGCTGGATCGGCATGGGGTCCTTTGGCGATGGAACGCGCGGTGCTCGTGTATACGACCTGGCCCTCGATTGTCGAGGCGGAGCGGGGAGGGCGCATGCTGGTCGAGCGGCGGCTCGCTGCCTGCGTGAACATCCTGCCCGGGATGATCTCGCATTATTGGTGGAAGGGCGCACTTGAGCGCGCGCAAGAGGTTGTCGCTATCTTCAAGACGCGCGCCTCGCTCGCCGAACCGCTGCGCGAGGCGCTGCGCGCCGTGCATCCGTACGAGACGCCGAGCTTCATGGTCGTGCCGGCAGAGTCGGTCGATGCCGATTATTATCGCTGGATTCTGGACGAGACCAGCGCATCCTGATCGCGAATTTTAATTAAATATCGTTAATCCGACCACGTTTGCGCCACGCTTCGCTGAACGGCGGATAACGACGCGCTTCAGAGCGCATTCAGTGCGGCGCGCGCATTCTCGCAACGATCGGCATCAGGCCGGTCAAGCCGAAAACGGCAGGGCGCTCAGCCGCCCGTCGAGGAGAGGACTCCATGCTCAAGACATTCGCTATTGCGCTCGTCGCTGCTGGCCTCATTGCGGCTCCGGCGCTCGCTCAGAACGGCTCAACCGACACGGCGGCTCCCGCTGCGCAGGCGCAAGTCAAGCAGGTGAAGCCGGCCAAGACCAAGCAGCATCAGTCGAGCCGGAAGCATCATGTGAAGCATGTGCGCCTGCACAAGCCGGCGGCGAACAAAGCCGGCTGATCTCGCGCTCAACCAACCGCCGCGCCCTCGGCGCGGCGGTTGGCATGCAGCTTGATCACGTTCGGCGCGGTCATGCCCCCGGCTTTGACCGTGGCCTTTGAAATCGCGCGGTTGAGCTCGATGAGACGAAACGGTTCGCGCAACGCGGTGAAGCTCGTATCCGCTGCGTTGAGCTGCTTGGCGTAGCCGTGATTTAGCGGAGTGCAGACGTCAGCCGCGCGCAGGCCAGGGCATTCGCCGCGCCTCTTCCGCGCTGACGATCTCCTTGCCGACTGGCCAGAGCGAGATGCCGGCAAGCTTGAAATGCGCCCAGGCGAAGGGCAGCCCGATGATGGTGATGGCAAGGAAGAAGGCCGTGATCAGGTGCCCAAGCGCGAGCCACCAGCCCGCGAGCACCAGCCAGATGATGTTGCCTAAAAGACCGAGCGTCTCGGCCATGGCCGAGCGCGGACGATCGACGACCGTCTGGCCGAACGGAAGCAGCGTGTAGATCGCGATCGTCAGCGCCGCGCGCGCCCAAGGCAGGCCAATGATGGTGATCGCCATGATCACGGCCGCAATCAGCCAGCCGGCCGCCATCCAGACGCCGCCGAACACGATCCACAGTACGTTCAGAACGAGACTTACCGGCGACATAGGCTCCTCACGTACCGCCGACACAAGAGTGAAAAAGGTCGGGCGGCCCGGTCTCAGATAAGGAGTGGATCACGCTGCAGCAAGGCGGCTAGTTTCGGTATTCCGGTGCCTACGGAGGGCGTCAAGCGCGGCAAAATTGTAAGACAGCTCGCACTCGATTACCATTTTCTGCACGTCAGGATGCTCGGGCCACCTGCTCAAAGGGATCGCCCACGCTGTTCGATACAGCCAAGCAGCTTTACACCGCCGTCCAGGCATTCCCCAGAGTTGGACGGAGCGCATCATTGTCGCGATCGCCGCGCTCGCCGTCGAGATCGTCAGCGTTGTCGGCTTGCTGCTGGCCGTGGCCTGACGCGCCGGCGCTCGGTGCCTACGGACGCGCAGGATCGAAGGCTCTGCGCGAGTCCGACGTAAACTGGCGTCGCCACATTACGACGACGACGCCCGCCGTCGTGATCACCAGCGGCAGCGCTCCCAAAAACCATCCGAGATAGCCGAGCGCGAAGAAGAAAGCGCGCTGGCCGCGGTTGAAGTGGCGGCCGGCATCGGCGCAGATGCTTGCCGCGCGTGTCGCGAACGCCTGCGCCTCCGCACCGTCGCGTTGCGCAGCCGGAGGCGCGGCGCCAAGCATAATGGCGAAGTAGTTATACAGCCGATACGCCCAGGCGAATTTGAAAAACGCGTAGACAAAGATGACGGCAAGCCCGACCATCTTCAATTCCCACAATTCGCGGGACGAGGGCGCCCCGAACGGCACGGCGGCGATGACCGGAAGCACTGCTTCCGGTGCGCGCAGAAGGCTGAGCGCGCCGCCGACCGCGATCAGGCTGGTCGAGGCGAAAAAGGCCGTGCCGTTCTGCAGCGCGGCAATCACCTGCGCGTCGACGATGCGGTTCTCGCGTCCGATCAGGCGCAGCATCCACTCGTCGCGATAGAGGTTCATCAGTGCGTTGAGGCCGATGCGGCCTCTGGCCGTGCGCTCGATCACGTACGAATAGCCCGCCCAGGCGAGCACGAACCAGGCAAAGGCGACAAGTTCCGTCCAGGCGAACGCAGGCATCCGGCCCCCGATTCGGCGTCGCTGCAAGGATGCGGGCTCCGCGTGTGGGGTTCAACTGCGCACTCTTTGCCTCTACAGTTCACGGCCTACGGACTGGCAGGAGTCAGAAGAAAATGCCGCAGACCATCACGACCGGCTACAAGGCGCTATGCGAGGCGGCGGAGCGCGAGATCGAGACGCTGTCCGTCGAAGACGCGATCAAGCTCGCCGGGCGCGACGATACGGTGCTGGTCGACATTCGCGATATCCGCGAACTGCAGCGCGACGGCCGCGTGCCCGGCGCGGTGCATTGCCCCCGCGGCATGCTTGAGTTCTGGATCGACCAGGACAGCCCGTACCACAAGCCGGTGTTCAATCAGGACAAAACGTACGTGTTCTTCTGCGCCGGGGGCTTACGCTCGGCGCTCGCGGCGCAGACTGCGCAGATGATGGGGCTCAAGCCCGTCGCGCACGTCCGGGGCGGTTTCGGCGCCTGGAAAAAGGCGGGCGGTCCAGTCGAGACGCCGGAGCAGAAATAGGTGCTACGGTTGCAGCGCGCCCGCGATCGCCTGCAAAAGCCTGAGCGCGTCCGCCGTCCCGTCGCCTTCGCCTTTCTCGAAGTCCTGCTCGGACAGACCCATCGTGTTGGTCACGTGTGCGAGGCACAGCACGGCATTGCCGCGCTGGCGCGCGAAGCTGTAGAGCGCAGCGGCTTCCATCTCGACCGCGAGCACGCCGCGTGTGCGTGCGGCTGCGACGGCTTGCGCCGTCTCGCGGAACGGCGCATCTGTCGTCCAACTCGCGCCGACATGCGCGCGTAATCCCGCACTTTCCAGCGCGCGCGCCGCACCGGCTACCAGTCGTGCGTCGGCCTCGGCGAAGACTTGCGGTGCGGCGTAGTGATAGCTCGTGCCTTCGTCGCGCAGCGAGCGGTCGATCACGACGAAATAGGGGAGAGGGCCTGCCGGGACGATCTGTCCGGCTGACGTGAGGCTGATGAGAAGGCGGCAGCCACAGGCGAACAACTCTTCCGCCAACAACACCGCGAACGGCGCGCCGACCGCGCAGCCGATGATGCCCGCCGTACGGCCGGCGAGCGTGAACTCGTACAGATCGCTGTGGTAGCAGGGCCAGGTCTTGGAGCGCCTTGCCGCGCCCGTCTGGTTCAGGCGGCGCACGATGTCGCCGTCGGGATCGAGGATGCAAACGGCGGGCACATTCGCTGCGGGCAATCTCTTCTGCCGCCGAGCTTCGCGCAGGAGCGCGGCCGGTTGGAACACCGATGGCGCATCGGGATCCTTGTTGACGAGAATGGGTGGAGACGACAAAGGGCCACCTGAATGATTGCAGTGAAAGTGTTATATATCCCGATACATCTGACAACAGCGTGCGAACAACAATGGCCGACCTGATTGAGCAGAGACAGGCGCACTGGCAGAACGTGTACCGGACCAAGGACGAACACGAGGTCAGTTGGTTCCAGGAGAGCCCGGCGGTTTCGCTCGAACTCATTCACACGACCGGCGCAGGGCGCGATGTGTCGATCATCGACATTGGCGGCGGCACGTCGCGCTTGGCCGACGCGTTGCTGGTGGAAGGCTACCGCTCGGTCGCCGTGCTCGACGTCTCCGCGCAGGCGCTCGCCGTCGCGCGCGTCCGGTTCGGCGCCCGGGCAGCCGAAGTCGACTGGATTGTCGCGGACGTCACCGCGTGGCGGCCGGCGCAAACTTACGATGTCTGGCACGATCGTGCCGCGTTTCATTTTCTGACCGACGCTGGAGACCGCAAAGCCTATGCGCGATGTGTGCGGCAGGCGGTCCGTTCCGGCGGGCATGTAATCATCGGCACCTTCGCGTTGGACGGTCCGGAGCGCTGCAGCGGACTGCCCGTCGTGCGTCACGACGCCGCGTCGATAGGTGCGGTGCTTGGTGCATCGTTCGAATTTGCCGAAACGCGTGGCCACGATCATCGCACACCAAGCGGCAGCGTGCAGCGATTCCAATTCAGCCGATTCCGCCGCATCCGCTAATCGCGGCCGCGCACAGCCGTCAAGACAGGACGTCGAATGTCTCTCACGCTGGTCATCGGCAACAAGAACTACTCCTCCTGGTCATTCCGGCCGTGGATCGCGATGAAGGTCGCTGGCATCCCGTTCGAGGAGCGCGTGATCCCGCTCTATGAGCCGGGCAGCCGCGAAGAGATCCTGCGCTATTCGTCCGCCGGCAAGGTGCCGGTGCTGCTCGACGGCGAGAATGCGATTTGGGAAACAATTGCCATTCTCGAATATCTCGCCGAGCGGTTTCCGAAGGCCGAGTTGTGGCCACGCGAAGCTTATGCGCGCGCGCATGCCCGCGCGGTCGCGGCGGAGATGCACGCCGGCTTCCAGGCGCTGCGCAAGGCGTGCCCGATGAACATGTGGCTGCCGCCGAAGCAGCGGCCGCAGAACGAAGAGGTGATCGAGAACGTGCGCCGCATCGGCGCGATCTGGTGGGATTGCCTGCAGCGTTACGGCGGGCCGTTTCTGTTCGGCGCATTCGGCGCGGCGGATGCGATGTACGCGCCTGTCGTGTCGCGCCTCCACACCTACGGGATTCTGGTCGCGCCCAAATGCCACGCCTATATGGATGCGGTGATGGCGCTGCCAGCCTGGCACGAATGGTGCGACGCGGCACTGAAGGAAACCTGGATCATGCGCCACAACGAGCCCGACTGGCCGTTGGTGCGCGGCGCGAAGGTGGAGTAGCTGTAACCCTCATGCCCGTGCATAGCCGTTCGAAGAACGGCGTTCTTCGAGAATGCCTATGTCGCGGCGATCTGCGGCTTGCTTGCTACGCGATGTAAAGACGTTCAGGCTCGCCACAAGGCCGGACATGACGGGAGAATCTTTAGGGTAAGAGGCCCCACTTTCGCGGGGGCGGCGATCACCCGCTTCTGAATATTCTCTCCAACTCATCCAAAAACGACCGCTGCCCCGGCAGGATCTTCTTGCGCGCGGTTGCGAGGTCGAACCAGGCGACGCGGTCGACCTCGGGGAATTTCTGCAACATGCCCGAACGCGGCGGCCATTCCAGTTCGAAATCGTTGCTGCAGAATGCCGAAAGATCGAAATCGGCCTCCAACGCGTAGGCGTGCACAATCTTGCCGCTCTTCTGCTTCAGCGGCGTGAGCGGAATGAGCGGCCCGTCGGCGGTCAGCCCTGTCTCCTCGTTGAATTCGCGCCGCGCGCAGGCCGCCGGATCTCCGCTTTCGACCGACCCTTTCGGGATCGTCCACGCGCCGAGATCCTTCGCGCGCCAGTAAGGTCCGCCCGGATGCGCGAGCAGCACGTCGATCCGCTTGCCGCGGCGGAATGCGAGTATGCCGGCGCTGATCTCGGAACGATGCGACAATTGAGGGACCTAAATCGGCGGTTATTGGCCCACTCTGGGCCGCGCGCGCCGGTCCATCAAACCACCAAATCTTGAGCGCATGCCCCGCGATTCCGGGAACCCTGGCTTCTGCGCCATTTGTTCGTCCATTGCCGCGACGCCTACTCGTTTGCGAAAATGAAAAAGCCCGGCTCGGAGCCGGGCTTTTCCATCGCGCAACGCCGCGGATAGGTCCTTCGGACTCACTCCTTCAGCGTTTCGCGGATCTTGTCTTTCGCACTACCGATCATGTTCTTCACCTTGCCGATGGCCTGATCGGCGATACCTTCATTCTTCATCTTCTGGTCGCCGGTCAGATCGCCAATCTCCATCTCTGGGTTCGTACGTCTTACGGACAATGTCCTTCGGGCCCGGGCCGTTCCTGATCCTTTCCGGGCCCGCATTTGCTCGCGTCAATCGGGGAACTCGGAATGTCCTTGTTGATGCGCGTGTTCTGAGGATCGCCGGGTTTCAGTTCCGTGCCCGATTCACCGGTCGTTTCCGGCTTCACGGCCTGCGATCTGATCTGCATCGGCGGTGCGATCTTGTCGGGGGGCGCTTGCCGCTGCGCGGGCGGCGCGGGCTCCGGCGCTATCGGTCCGGCGGCGAGTGCCGGCGATTCCACGAACGGCAGCGCGACCAGAAAGAATAAGGGCAATCGGGACATCGTTGCCTCCCACGTGTTGCGGGGTAACGTTGGCGTCGGGGAACCTGTTCCCTTGCAAGGACTCGGAGCGACGGGCAGTTTCCGAAAAGACACAGGGGGAGGGATCGTTGCCGCAATTGCAGTCGTCGGTCGACGTGAGCGCGGCCGAATTCCGCACCAATTCCGAGCGCATGCGCGCGCTCGTGGCCGAATTGCGCGCGCGCCGCGAGGAGGCCGCGCTCGGCGGGCCGGAGCGCGCCCGCGCGCGTCACATCGCCCGCGGCAAGCTGTTGCCACGCGACCGCGTGATGAACCTAATCGATCCGGGATCGCCGTTCCTCGAACTATCGCCGCTCGCCGCCAACGCCATGTACGAGGATGCGATCAACGGTGCAGGTGTGATCACCGGCATCGGCCGCATCGAAAGGCGGGAATGCATGATCGTGTGCAACGATTCCACGATCAAAGGCGGCACCTATTATCCGATGACGGTGAAGAAGCATCTGCGCGCGCAGGAGATCGCGCGCGAGAACAGATTGCCGTGCCTCTATCTGGTCGACTCCGGCGGCGCCAACCTGCCGCAGCAAACGGACGTGTTTCCCGACCGCGAACACTTCGGCCGCATCTTTTACAATCAGGCGGTGATGTCTTCGCTCGGCATTCCGCAGATTGCGGTGGTAATGGGCTTCTGCACCGCGGGCGGCGCCTACGTGCCCGCGATGTCGGACGAGACTGTCATCGTCAAGAATCAGGGCACGATCTTTTTGGGCGGCCCGCCTCTGGTGAAGGCCGCGACCGGCGAGATCGTCGGCGCAGAGGAGTTAGGCGGCGCCGAGGTGCATACGCGCAAATCCGGCGTCGCCGATCATCTGGCGCAGGACGACCACCACGCATTAAGCATCGCGCGCCGCATCGTCTCGCACCTGAATTACAGGAAAAGCGTCAATATTCCGCTGCGTGATCCGCGCGAGCCGGTCTATGACGGCGCTGAGCTCGACGGCGTCGTGCCGGTCGACCTGAAAAAGCAGTACGACGTGCGCGAGGTCATCGCGCGGCTGGTCGACAGCTCCGAATTCGACGAGTTCAAGGCGCTCTACGGCACCACGCTCGTTTGCGGCTTTGCGCACCTCCACGGCATGCCGGTCGGCATTCTGGGAAATAACGGCATCCTGTTCTCCGAAAGCGCGCTGAAGGCGGCGCATTTCGTCGAGCTTTGCTGCCAGCGCCGCATCCCGCTGCTGTTCTTGCAGAACATCGTCGGCTTCATGGTCGGCCGTGACTACGAGGCTGGCGGCATCGCCAAGGACGGCGCTAAGATGGTGACCGCGGTCGCCTGCGCCCAGGTGCCGAAATTGACACTGATCGTCGGTGGCTCCTACGGCGCCGGCAACTACGGCATGTGCGGTCGCGCCTACGGCCCGCGCTTTTTGTTCATGTGGCCGAACGCGCGCATCTCGGTGATGGGTGGCGAGCAGGCGGCGAGCGTGCTCGCCACCGTCAAGCGCGATAACATCGAGGCCGACGGCGGCAAATGGACGTCGGCGGAGGAGGAAGAATTTAAAAATCCGATCCGCGCGCAATATGAGGCCGAAGGCAACCCCTATTACGCGACCGCGCGGCTGTGGGACGACGGCATCATCGCTCCGACCGAGACGCGCCGTGTGCTTGGACTTGCCTTGAGCGCGTGCCTTAATGCGCCGGTTGAGGGGACACGGTTCGGGGTGTTCAGGATGTGAGGGGCATTGTCCAAAACGCGCGCACCCAGCCGGTGGGCTTCACTGCGCTTAGCCCACCCTACAAGCCAGACGCGGCCTCATGCCTGGGCTTGACCCGGGCATCGATGATGAGTCGCAAATTGCAAATCAGTACTGCAAGGTCGCCAGGTGGCGTTATGGATTGCCCGGTAAAGCCCGGTGATGACAAAGTGGAGGGCAGTGCCAACCAGGAGTTTCTTCATGCCCCATGCTTTCGAATACGCCGACGCGTCGCCGCAGGTGCGCGCCGTGTATGACGACATCAAGCACACTCGCGACGTGCCGGACGTCAACAATTTCTGGAAATATCTCGCGCGTGATCCGGCGCTGTTAAAGCGCACCTGGGAGAGCGTGAAAGAGGTGATGGCGCCGGGCGCGCTCGATCCGCTGGTGAAGGAGATGCTCTACGTCGCCGTGTCGGTAACCAACGGTTGCGGCTACTGCATCGCCAGCCACACGGCAGGGGCGCGGAAGGCGGGAATGACCGAGGCGATGTTCGGCGAGCTAATGGCCGTGGTCGGGATGGCGAACGAAACCAACAGGCTTGCCAATGGCTTCCGGGTGCCGATCGATCCCGCGTTCATGGATTGAACGTTGCGCGGCGGCGGTCCCTTGTGGCAGATTGCCCACGGACAGACGCCGGGAATTCTCGTCATGAACTTCGATCGCTCTCTCTTGATGCGGCTGCTTTGCGTCGGCCTCGTTGCCGCGGTGATGATTCCGCTTGGCAATGCCGTCTTCCCCTACGTCAGCGCCGAACTCGACGGCACGCAGTTCCAGGCGATCGAGGCCGTGCTCAGCGCGACGCTCGGCTTCGGCATCCACGCACTAATCGGTTGAACGCCTACTTTGTGTTCTGCCCGGTGGTCGCGGGGCCTTTCGACGGCTCCGCCTGTGCAGGGGGCACGGAACGGGCCGATCTCGATGGCGGCTGCACGCCCGCAGGTTCGTCGCGCTGCTCGGTGACGCCGTAGAAGAAGATGGTGAGGATCGCAACCACCAAGAGCGCGGTGATCAGCATCTGCCAGAGGGTGGCTGGCGCGCGTTCGGCATCGCGAACATGAATCCCGCTGTCCTCCATCGGGTGGTCGATGCGGGTGTTTTCCGGATCGGGAAAAGACATCGGAACCTCTTGAAGTGAAAGGTCCCCGGCATGGCCGGGGACCGGATTGCGTCAGCGGGACGCCGGTGCGGCGCCCGTGGTCGACGGTGCCGCGCCGGTGGTCGCCGGGCCGGGCGCGGTCGACGCGGGAGAGTTCGCGGCGGTGGTGGCGCCATTGTGGGTGCCGGAGCCCCAGCCTCCCGCTACAATGAAGCCGATCAGGATCAACACGGCGATGCCGGCGATCCAGCCCCACATCGCACCGCCGGTGCGGTCGCGCTGAACCGGAGCGCGCAGCATCGGGTCTAAGGTCGGATCCGGTCCGCGCGGCGGCGACGGATTATCCGGGTTTGGACGAAATTCAGACATTGTGAGCTCCTTGGAGGTTCCAGGCGCCCTCGCAACGCGCCATGTCGGATAGAAAACCCGATCCTATGGAGCCCAGTTCCCGGTCGAAGCCGGCCGTGCATAGGAACCGTTCGGGCTTGCGGTCCTGCGTGCTATAGCCGCGTCGTCTTTCCTTCGCGATCCTCATGCCGTTCACCCGCCTCGCCATCGCCTCGGCGCCGATGTTGTTCGTGCTGTTGTGGAGCACGGGCTTCATCGGCGCGCGTTATGGTCTGCCGTACATCGAGCCGATGACGTTCCTCGCGGTGCGCATGGGCTTCGTCGTCGCGCTGCTCGTGCTGATCGCGCTGATCTCGCAGGCGCGGTGGCCGAATGCGCATGAAAGCGGGCACTGCATCGTCGTCGGCCTGTTGGTACACGGCGTCTACCTCGGTGGGGTGTTTACCGCGATCCACGAAGGCGTACCCGTCGGCATCTCGGCGCTGATGCCCGGACTGCAGCCGCTGTTGACCTCGACCATCGCCAACCGCTTCATGGGCGAGACGGTCACGCGCCAGCAGTGGCTCGGCCTGATCGGTGTGCTGCTCGTGCTGCATGACCGCAACATCGTGCTCGCCGGCTCTCCGCTCGGTTGGGCGGCGAGCGTCGCGTCGCTGTTCGGCATCACGCTCGGCACGCTTTATCAAAAACGATATTGCGGCGCGGTCGACTGGCGTACCGGCAATCTCATCCAATACGTGGCCGCGGTGGTTTGGTTTGCGACGTTCGCCTTCGGGACCGAAACGCGCGTGATCCATTGGACCGGAGAATTGATCTTCGCGATGGCTTGGCTGGTGCTGGTTCTGTCGATCGCGGCGGTCGCGCTGATGTACTGGCTAATCCGCCGCTCGGCCGCGACCGGATTCGCCAGCTTGTTCTATCTCGTGCCGGCCGTGACGGCGTTGCTTGCCTATCTTCTGTTCGGGGAAAGGCTCGACGTCATTTCAATTCTCGGCATTGTCTTCACGGCGATCGGCGTGGTGCTCGCCAATCGCGGTGGCACGAAAGCGATTGCTGCGCGCGCGGCAGTCGTGGATTCAGCCGCATGAAGACGCGCATGGTAGCTGTCTGCGACAAGATGCAGCGCGGCTACCGCTACAGTCTCGTTGCACCTGTCGGCCGCGGCTTCGATCCGCAGTTCAAGCCGGACTTGACGCCGAAAGAGATGCTTCGGCTCGGCATCTTCTGCGGCAAGTACATGACCGACTGTCGCAAGGAGTTTCCCGCGAGTTGGTTCGCGCGCGCGAAACTTTCCCCGAAAGGCCGTGACTGCTCGCTCAATTATTTCGGCGTCGACGCGAGCCAGCCTCTGTCCGAATGGCGCAAGAAAGGCTGGATTCACCCGGAAGATCCGCGCGGCTGGTTTCAGTGGTACTGCCGCTATTACATGGGCCGCCGCATGCCGGAGGAAGACGCGCGCCAGATCAAGCGCTGGAAGGCGATACGGCGTCACATCCAGCAGATCAGGAAACACTGCGAGCCCGGGGATCCGATGTGCCGCCCGCGCCAGCGGCAGGCGCTGCTGCATTGGGCCTACGACAGCCGCAAAATCTGACGGGTGTCCCGCGCGACGGTGCGTCCAGTTGACGGACTTACTGATCCCGGCGACGATTGCCACGAGCCGAACGTGCTCAAGCGCCAGAGCATCTCGCTCTTAGCCGGCGCTCCAAAAAAATCTGGGGGAACTGCTCATGTCGAATCCTGCGCTCGCCACGACGCAGCCATGGTATCGCTCGCTGAACCGCAACCAATGGAACGTGCTGATCGCGTCCAATCTTGGCTGGCTGTTCGACGGCTACGAAACGTTCGCGTTGATCATCGCGGTGGGCGTCGCGTTGCGAAATCTGCTCGATCCTTCGCATTACGCGCAGATCCCTGTCTATGCCGGCATTGTCATCGCGCTGACCCTGCTCGGCTGGGGCGTCGGCGGCATCATCGGCGGATTGATCGCGGATTATCTCGGACGCAAGCGCACGATGCTGATCGCGATCTTAGCCTATTCGCTGCTCACCGGCGTGAGCGCCTTCTCCTGGGATTGGATCTCGTTCGCCATTTTGCGCTTCCTCGTTGGCGTGGCGATCGGATCGGAATGGGTGACCGGCGCATCGATCGTGGCCGAACTCTGGCCCGACAAGAACCGCGGCAAGGGCGTGGGCCTGATGCAATGCGGCTTCGGCATCGGTTTCTTCCTCGCCTCGCTCGCCTGGCTGTTCATCAGTCCGCTCGGTGCGGGAGCGTGGCGTTACATGTTCCTGCTCGGCGTCGCGCCCGGACTGCTCACTTTGTGGGTCCGCCGCTCGATTCCGGAATCCGACAAATGGGAGCAAGCGAACGACAAGCGCCAAGCCGTCGTCGAGCGCCGGCGCAGCGGGGCAGCACTGAGCGCGAGCGAACAGGAATTGGCGCGCTTCACCATGACCTCGCTGTTCACAAATATCGAAGTGCGCAAGCGCGTGGCGCTCGCGTTCCTGATGTCGCTGGCGACCACTTTCGCATTCTGGGGCATTTCGGCGTGGATTCCGCCTTTCATGGCCGCCACGGCCGGAAAAGCCGGACTGCCGCCGCAGCAGTGGGCGAGCTACGCGGGTCTCGCCTATAACGGCGCTTCGATTATCGGCTACGCGGGATTCGGCTTCCTCGCCGATTTGTATGGCCGAAAGCCGGTGACGCTCGTCTACGTACTGCTCGCCTGGCTCTCGGTGCCGGTCCTGTTCCTGTGGACGCACGATCTGCACCTGATGCTGATCGGCGCGGCTCTGTGCGGCATCTTCGTCTCCGGGCAGTACACCTGGATGGCGGCGTGGCTGCCGGAATTCTTCCCGACGCGCATCCGCGCGACGGCCGCGGGCTTCGTGTTCAACACGCCGCGCCTGATCGCCTGGATCGGGCCGCTGATCTCCGGCTGGATCATTGCGAACGCCGGCGGCTTCAGCCAGGCGGCGATGGCGATCTCCTCGATCTACATCATCAGTCTAATCGCGATGCTGTTTTTGCCGGAGACGAAGGACAAGCCGTTGCCGGAGTGAGCGGCGGGCTAGCGCTCGGAGTCCATAACTAGCTGCGTCTGCGTGACGACGGCGCACAACTTGCCGTCGCCGCGCGTGATCTTCGTCTGCCAGACCATGGTCGTTCGGCCGCGATGCAATGGCGTGCATTCGGCGTAGGCTGTGTCGCCCATCGGAACAGCGGCGAAGAAATTGGTCTTGCTCTCGATCGTCGTCGTGCGCTGGCCGGGCTTGAGGTTGGCCATTGTGCCGGTGCCGCCGAGATTATCGGCGAGCGCCATCAGCGCGCCGCCATGCATGATGTTGAAGCGGTTATTGAACTCCTCGCGCATCGCAAGCTCGGCGGTGACGCGTTCGCGCGATACGCGCGTCATCTTGATGCCGAGCCAATGTGCAAAGGGCGGCTGTTGCAGGGCGGCCTCATTGACGTCACGGTAGCTCATTCCGAATTCCTCATCGACTCATAAAGAAAGGGCGCGAGCTTGCCGCCCGCGCCCCCTTGATTCAAGCCGGTGCCGCGCCGTCAGCGCGGCTGCGGCACGATGCGGATGTAAGGCTTCGGCGCCTTGAAGCCCTCTGGCCAAATCTTCTTGGCCTCGTCGTCGGAGACCGAGCCAGCAATGATCACGTCCTCGCCTTGTTTCCAGTTCGCCGGCGTGGCCACGCGGTGCTTGGCGGTAAGCTGCAGCGAGTCGAGCACGCGCAGGACCTCGTCGAAGTTGCGGCCCGTCGTCATCGGATAGACCAAGATCAATTTGATCTTTTTGTCCGGGCCGACGATGAAGACGTTGCGCACCGTCTGGTTATCGGCCGGCGTACGTCCTTGCGACGTGCCGCTGGTCGACGCCGGCAGCATCCCGTAGGCCTTCGAGATCTTCAGTTCGGTATCGCCGATCATCGGGTAATTCGGCGCGAACCCGACGACGTCCTTGATGTCGACAGCCCATTTGCTGTGATTGTCGACCGGGTCGACCGATAGCCCGATGATTTTGGCATTGCGCTTGTCGAATTCAGGCTTCAGCCGCGCCATGGTGCCGAGTTCGGTGGTACAGACAGGCGTGAAGTCCTTCGGGTGTGAGAAGAGAATGCCCCAGGAATTGCCGAGCCAGTCGTGAAAACGGATTTTGCCTTCTGTAGTTTCCGCCTCGAAATCCGGAGCGGTATCGCCGATTGCGAGCGCCATAACGAGCCTCCAAAAATTCACTGTGAATGCGTGCGGAACCTGAATATAGGCAAGCTCCGGGCACGAAAAGAGGATACGCCGAAAAGAGTGGAAAGGTCTATCGTATGCCGATGCGTTGAAATGACCTTTCTGCAACCAAGCTCGGCCGTGAAAAATCGTGCTCAGGGCTTAATACGATATCCGTCCGTCACGGTTTGTAGGAAAACGACAATGTCGTCGATCTCGCTTTCGCTGAGCGGCGGCGGGTCGCCCGGCTTGCCGCCGAACGGCGGTTCGACGTTGACGTTTTTCCAGTATTTCTGCGGCAGATCGTCGTATTTGCGAAGGCTTCCGTCGGCATTGCGCGGAAACCATTTAGCAGGCCGAGTGTCGCGCTCCGCATAAAATGCGACTACATCGCGCAGCGAATGCATCACCGCGTTATGGAAGAAGGTCTTGCGCAATGCGACGTTGCGTAGCGACGGCGCGCGGAACATGCCGCAGTATTCCGGGTGACCGGCAAGGTCCGTGCGCAGCGGCCCGCATAACCCAAAATCGTAGAACTTCGGATCGGCATTTGCCGGAATGGCGGGGTTGCGTGGCAACCCGAGCGCGACGAAGCCGTAGTCCGTGAATTGCGGCGGTGTGCCGTCATTGCCGCGCGCGCTCATATGGCAATGCGCGCAATTGCCTTTTTTCGGGTCATCGAACGCGGCGAGCCCGCGTGCCTCCTGTTCGGTGAGATTGGTGCGGCCGGAAAGATACGCATCGTACTTGCTGCTGTAAGGGTAGAAATCGCGCCAGCTTTGCTCGAAGGATTCGAGCGCGGCGAGGAGCACGTCAAAAGCCCGATTCGGATCGTCCGCTTCCTTGTCGACCGCCTTGATGGCGTCTTCGTATCCTGCCGAACGAGCACGTGTGACCACGGCCTCGGCATTCTCGTTGGCCATCTCGAAAGGAGAGAGGAGGGGGAGACGCGCTTGATCGCGCCCGCGATCGACGCGGCCGTCCCAGGTCAATCCACCGGTTGGTCCGTTGTCGACGCTGGAATCCCCTTCATCTTCGGACTCGAAGAAATGCTGGGTGAAGGGCGGCGATGCCTGCAGATAAGTGAGCGATGGGACGGCGCGCAGCCCTGGCTGCTGCATGTCCTTGCCGCCGAGTTGCACAGCCGCGGCATTCGCAGGCGTAAAACCGTGCGCTGGATCGTGGCATGTCGCGCGCGCCAATTTTCCTGATGCGGAGAGCGCCGGATCGAAAAACAGTTTCAAGCCGAGCTGCTGAAGCGCTTCGGCACGCGTATAGGCCTCGGCGCGCGTGAGGGCTCCGTCGGCGTTCGCCGACATGCTCGACATTGCAAACAAGAGCAGCAGGAGCAGAATGTGCATGCGAAGCCGACCATACGGCGCGGTCCGCTTCGTGCCAATTTGGCTCTTGTGCAGAGGCTTGGAAGGCTTCATCCGACCGACACAATGTGCTGCTTAGCGTACTCGCGATTTGTCCTCCGGGGGGTTGGTAATGAAGCGCTCGATCGTGTCCCTGGCCACGCTCACGACCGCGTTGACCGGGCTACCGCTGGCTCACGCCCAGGCGCAGACGCTCGATGTGATCCAGACGGTAGTGGTGATCTACGCGGAAAACCGCAGCTTCGATAATCTTTACGGCCATTTCCCCGGCGCGAACGGCTTGCAAAACGTCACGCCCGAAATTGCGCGGCAGGTCGACCGAGACGGTACACCGCTCCAAGAGCTGCCGGCCGTGTGGGGCGGTCTCACGGAGAAGGGTGAGACGCCGCCGGTTACGCAAGCGCAGACCGAACATCTTCCGAATGCGCCGTTCGCCATCGACGATGAGAAAGGCTTCAACCAGCCGCTCTCGGTTGCGACGCGCGATCTGTGGCACCGGTTTTACGAAAACCAGATGCAGATCGACGGGGGCAGAAACGACAAATTCGCTGCCTTCGCCGACTCCGGCGGTCTGGTGATGGGTTACTACGACGGCTCCAAGCTGCCGCTCTGGCCAATCGCGCGGAAATACACTCTGGCCGACAATTTCTTCCAGGGCGCATTCGGCGGATCGTTCAGCAACCACTTCCAGCTCGCTTGCGCCTGCACGCCTTATTATCCGTCTGCGGACAAGAGCCCGGCAAAGGACCTGATCTCGGCGGTCGAGCCTGACGGCGTGACGCTGACGCCTGCGGTAAACGGTCCGAAGTCGGCGATCGAAGGACCGCCGAAGTTCGTCAACAGCAACAATCTCTCGCCGGACTTCTACGCCATCAACACCATGCAGCCGCCGTATCAGCCGAGCGCGAACAAGCCTGCGCCGAACGGTGATCCGCGCTTTGCCGATCCGGAGAAACCCAACACTCTGCCTCCGCAGCATGACATCACGATTGGCGACCTGTTGAGCCTCAAGGGCGTGAGTTGGGCTTGGTATGCAGGAGCGTGGCAGGCGGCGCTTGACTGCAAAGGCGGCGCGCCGCTGCCGAATTTTCAATTCCACCATCAGCCGTTCAACTACTTCGTCAATTATGCCCCGGGGACGAAAGCGAGGGAGGACCACCTCCGCGACGGAGGCATAAACGGCGAAGCCTTCATCAAGGCAATCGACGACGGAAAGTTGCCACAGGTCACGTTCTACAAGCCGCAAGGCAATCTGAACGAGCACCCGGGATATACCAACGTGATGGACGGCGACAATCACATCGCCGAGCTGATCGCGCACCTCGAGAAGAGCCCGCAGTGGGCTCACATGCTCGTCGTCGTCACCTATGACGAGAATGGCGGCTTCTGGGACCACGCTGCGCCGCCGAAGGCGGATCGCTGGGGCCCTGGCACGCGGATCCCGGCGATCATCGTTTCGCCATTCGCGAAGACAGGCTACGTCGACCACACGCTCTACGACACGACGTCGATCCTGCGCTTCATTACGCGCCGCTTCGAATTGCCGAAGCTGCACGGGCTGTCCGTGCGCGACGAGGCGCTGCGAAGGAACGGCGAGCCACCGCTCGGCGATCTGACCGAGGCGCTCAATCTGCCGCGCTAAGGGCAGTTTGTGGCGCGCCGACCCGGAATGACCGATTGCGTTGACTTTTCGCTGCGGTGCCGCAAAGGTCGGTTCCATCGCGGCGGAGCCCCTTTGTTCGCATGTTCAAGCGCATTCTGATCGCCAATCGCGGCGAAATCGCCTGCCGGATCATCAAGACGGCGCGGCGGATGGGGATCGAGACGGTTGCCGTCTACTCGGATGCCGACAAGGACGCGCTGCACGTCGAGATGGCGGACGCGGCCGTGCACATCGGTCCGCCGCCTGCGGCGGAGAGCTACTTGATCATCGACAAGATCGTTGCCGCCTGTCAGGCAACGGGCGTCGAAGCGGTCCATCCGGGCTACGGCTTTCTGTCCGAGCGCGAGGCCTTTCCGAAGGCGCTACAGGCCGCCGGCATCGTCTTCATCGGACCTAATCCGAAAGCCATCGCCGCGATGGGCGACAAGATCGAGTCCAAGAAAGCCGCCGCCGCGGCCAAGGTCTCGACCGTGCCCGGCCATCTCGGCGTCATCGCCGACGAGCGCGAGGCCGTCAAAATTGCCGATGACATCGGCTATCCGGTGATGATCAAGGCGTCCGCCGGCGGCGGCGGGAAGGGCATGCGCATTGCGCATTCAAAGGCCGAGGTGGGCGAGGGTTTTGTGCGCGCTCGCTCGGAGGCGAAATCGTCCTTCGGCGACGACCGTGTCTTCATCGAGAAATTCATCGTCGATCCGCGCCATGTCGAAATCCAGGTGCTCGGCGACAAGCACGGCAATGTCATCTATCTCGGCGAGCGCGAATGCTCGATCCAGCGCCGCAATCAGAAGGTGATCGAGGAAGCGCCGAGCCCGCTGCTCGATGAGGGCACGCGCAAAAAGATGGGTGAACAGGCCGTGGCGCTGGCGAAAGCCGTCGGCTACGACAGCGCGGGTACGGTCGAGTTTGTCGCGGGGCAGGACCGCAGCTTCTACTTCCTCGAGATGAACACGCGCTTGCAAGTCGAGCATCCGGTGACTGAGCTCGTCACCGGCATCGATCTCGTTGAGCAGATGATTCTCGTCGCCGCCGGCGAGAAGCTCGCGCTTAAGCAGAGCGACGTGAAGCTCAACGGCTGGGCGGTCGAAAGCCGCGTCTATGCCGAGGATCCCTATCGCAATTTCCTGCCCTCGACGGGGCGGCTCACCCGCTACCAGCCGCCGCACGAGCAGAGCGCCGATGGCGTCACCGTGCGCAACGATACCGGCGTGTACGAAGGCGGCGAGATATCGCTCTACTACGATCCGATGATCGCCAAGCTCGTCACACACGCGCCGACGCGCGAGCGTGCGATCGATGCGCAGTCGGACGCGCTTGATGCGTTCGTGATCGACGGCATCCGCCACAACATTCCGTTTCTCTCGGCGCTGATGTCGCATCCGCGCTGGCGCGCGGGCAAGCTCTCGACCGGCTTCATCGCGGAGGAATTTCCGAACGGCTTCCATCCGCATGCGCCGCAAGGGGAGGTGGCGAAGATGATTGCGGCCGTCGCCGCCGCGATCGACCACTTGCTCGGCGAGCGCAAGCGGCAGATTTCCGGGCAGATGAACGGGCATCGGGTCAGACGCGAGAGCGCGCGTGCCGTGTGGCTGGGCAATGAGGAAATTCGGTTGGAGATCGCACGCGAGGGCGATCACATCGTCGTCCGTTTTTCGGATGAAGAGAAAGCGCGCTGGCTGGAGTCAGACTGGAAACCCGGCGAGCCGCTGTGGACCGGATTGATCGACGGGCACCCCGTAGCGGTGCAGGTGCGCCCGATCCTCAACGGATTTGCACTCGCGACGCGCGGCGTCGAGACTAAGGCGTATGTCTATACTGAACGCGAAGCGCAGTACGCCCGCCTGATGCCGGTGAAGCAGGCAGCCGACAGCGGCAAGCAGGTACACTGTCCGATGCCGGGTCTCGTCGTCTCCATCGCGGTGAAGGAAGGGCAGGAGGTCAAGGCCGGCGAGACCGTCGCGGTGGTCGAGGCCATGAAGATGGAAAACGTGCTGCGTGCCGAGATCGACGGCACGGTCAAGAAGATCCACGCCAAGCCCGGCGACAGCCTCGCGGTCGATGCGGTGATCCTGGAGTTCGCCTGACGCTCAGGCCACCTGCGCTTGCACCGCGGCCAATTTGCCGCGCCGCGCGATCACGAGCACGCCGACGCCGGCGAGAATCACGGGGATGCTCAGCAGCATGCCCATCGTCAGGCCGCCCCACAGGAATCCGAGCTGCAAATCGGGCTCACGGAACAGCTCGCAAACGATCCGGGCAACGCCGTACCAGATGGCGAATACGCCGCTGATCGTACCGGGCCGCTTCAATGCGCCGGCGCGGATCAGAAGCGCGAGTGCGATAAAGAACAGCAGGCCTTCGAGCGTCGCCTCGTAGAGCTGGCTCGGGTGGCGCGGCAGCGGCCCTGCATCCGGGAACACGATCGCCCACGGGACGGTCGTGACGCGACCCCACAGTTCGCCATTGATGAAATTGGCCAGCCGGCCGAGCATGAGTCCCAGCGGCGCAACGGCGCAGACGATGTCGGTAATGCAGAAGAACGGAATTTTGCGCCGGCGCGCGAACACATATTCGGCGATCACCGCGCCGACGAACGCGCCATGAAACGACATTCCGCCGGTCCACGGTTCGAAGATGTCCCACGGATTGACGATGAAGTACGGCAAATTATAAAACAGAACGTATCCGATCCGACCGCCCAGCACGATCGCCGGCACGCAAAGCAGGACGAAATCGTCCAGGTCGTTCGGCTTCAGCGGGCTCGCTCCGTCCCACAATCTGTCGGAACCGGCCAGCATACGCGCGTAGAGCCAGCCCGCCAGGAATCCGACCATATACGCGAGCGCATACCAGCGAATCGCCACGGGCCCGATGTCGATCAGCACCGGATCGATGTGCGGGAATGGAATGACGGCCAGGGGCATGAGAGCGCGTAGGTGTCCGGGATGGGTTGCTGTGCACAGTAGCAACCACGCCGGAAGGAGCAAGCATTTCGATGTGTTGACCCTTATGTTCTGCACATGCGACGGTGTAGAAAAGCGCGGGGGGAGCAATGACGTCGAGATTGATTGCAGCGTTTCTTTTTGTCGCTGTTGCAGTAGCGGCGCCGCAAGCCCGGGCGGAAAATTACAACGCTATTCTCGCTGCGCTGCAGAACTCGAACTGGCACGGATCCTTCACCTCCGGCCCGGGTGGCGTACCGACATGCCATGGCACGATCGACGTCCGCTTTTTTCCGATGCGCAAGGAGTCGTTTGCCGGCGGCGCGCAGACGGTCTCCTATCGTCACGTTGCGCATTTCTCGACCCTTACGCCGTTCATGCCATTCTGCGAAACCATCGGCACGGCCATGAGCGCGGTGAATGTGGCGGGCTGCGAAAAGCACGTCCTCACGCAAAAGACGGTCGAGAATGGCCGAAGCATCTCAGTGCCGGTGCGCACTCTGATCGCGCGCGACGGCGGCGCAAGCCTCGTTGTGAGCACGCCGACCTGCGTTGAAGGCAATGGCCATGCCGTGGTCAAGCGGCTCGAATTTGCGGTTCGCAACCTCGAATTCACCGATCCGCAAAAGAAATCGCTCACGCTGACCTTGGGACTCGGTTCGATCGTCTCGAATTATCAGTTGCAACGTGCGGGGAGGTAGTTCAACGGCGCTACCGCCAATCCACAGGCGCGCCATACCGCGCTGGCGCGAAAAACGCCGCTGACCTAGGATTGCCGCCAGACACTCGGCTTGAGGTGCCTGAGATTGCGCACGGCGCCTGACGTTGGTCTTGGGGGGAAACTCCGCCAGTTCTGCCCGATCGGCGTCGCGCCTGCGTGCCGTACGCTCGGCCCGTTGTCTTTTTTTGCCAAATTCATCGACAATCCGCTGCGGGTCATTCCGCAATCCGCCTATCATGAGAACATTGTCCATCAGACGAACCGCTGCGGAAGCGTGGCGTGGATTCTCGATCCGGCATTGATCAAAGACGTCCTCGTCGCGCGCAGCGATCTGTTTCCGATTACCGGTATCCAGAAACGCGTGCTGGGCCCGTTGGGCGGCAAAGGAGTGCTGACGACCGAAGGGACCGAATGGCGTTGGCAGCGGCAAACGGTCGCGCCGCTGTTCAGGCATTCCGAGCTTCTCCGGTATGTGCCGGCGATGGCGACGGCGGCGAACGTCATGCTTGCTGAATGGGCCGCCGACGGTTCGGCCGGCTATCGCATGATCGACCGCGACATGACGCGCGTGGCATTCCGTGTGATTGCACGAACGCTGCTGCCCGAGGCGAATGATGAGGTCGCTGCCGCGATCGAGCAGGCGAGTTGCGATTATTTCAAATCCATTTCGTGGTCTTTCGCCTACAGCTATTTCGGTTTGCCGCGCGCCATGCCGCAGCCGGGCCTGCGCAAGAAGGGGCGCGCCGAGCGCTTTCTCCGCAGCGCCGTTGCAGAACTGATTGCAACGAGCCGTACAAATCCTCGACGACGCGATGATTTGTTCAACCGGTTAAGCCAGGCCCGACATCCTGAGACCGGCGAGTGCATGAGTTCCGAACTGCTCTTGGATTCACTCCTAACCTTCATGATGGTCGGTCACGAGAGCACGGCAAAGGCGCTCACCTGGGCGTTGTATCTGCTGTCGCAAAGTGATGGCTGGGCGGAGTGCGTCCGACGAGAGGTCGAGGCGGCAACCGGAACGGAACAAATCGCGGCGAAGCACTTCGATCAACTGCAAATCACGCAGCAGGTGGTGAAGGAAGCCCTGCGTCTTTATCCGCCGGTCCCTTCGATTTGCCGTTATGCGGCCCAGGACGTCGATCTCGGCGGCCGGAAGATCACGGCAGGCACGCTGGTTAATATCCCGATCTATGTTCTGCACCGTCACCGCAAGCTGTGGGACGATCCAGAGAACTTCGATCCAAATCGATTTGCGCCGGCAAATGTGGCCAGCATCAGCCGCATGCAATTTCTGCCTTTCGGTGCGGGGCCGCGGACCTGCATCGGGTCCGCATTCGCGACGATCGAGGCAACCACCGTGCTTGCCACGCTGATCCGTGGAGCACGGTTCCGTCTGAAGCCGGGGCACGTGCCGACACCCATCTCGCGGGTCACCCTGGGGCCGAAGGGCGGGATGCCGATGCAGATTGAACTGCGGCGTTCGCTTGCCGAACCGCGCGCGCCTGAACGCACTGTGGCGCACACCGCTTGAATTAGCGGGAACCTTCAATTTCGGCTGAAACTGGAACGGGTTGGTGTGGATGGCGTTGCTGCTTGGCCATTTGGAAGGATGCGCGCCACGATGCTCGATTGTGCCTCCACCAACGGCGCGATCGTTGCGCTCACGCGCTCGCTTGCCGAGGCCCGCTCGGATCGCTGATGCGTTGGTCCGATGCTTCTGCTTGAATGCCGATCGTGGCAGAGATTTCTAAGCATATCGTTGTTCGAGGGCGCGTGCAGGGCGTCGGCTATCGCGCGTTTGTCGAACGCGCAGCGTTGCAGGTCGGTCTCGGCGGATGGATACGAAACCGGCGTGACGGATCGGTCGAGGCGGTGTTCATCGGCGCGCCTGAGCAGGTCGATCTGCTGATCGCGACCTGCCGCAAGGGGCCGTTCGTTGCGCGCGTCACCGAGCTCGAACAGCGAGACGCGCGCGTGGAGGAAATAAACCTACAGCGTCAGGGCGAAGTCTTTTCGGTACTGCCGACGCTGTAAAATCCAGTCCGTTCAGAACTCGACCTCCAGCTCGGAAACCTCCTCCGGCTCCGCCATCGCACCCGAGATCCACTCCTGCATCAACGGCATCGCCATGATCGCCTTGCAGTAGGCCGCGCACTGATCGTCGAGCGCGACATCATAGGTGATGAAGCGTGTCACCACCGGTGCGAACATCGCATCCGCCATGCCGGGTGCGGCGCCGAACAGGAAGGGCGCGCCCGAGATGTCCAGGCATTCGCGCCAGATGGTGAGGATGCGCTCGATGTCGCCACGCGCGCCGGTCCAGATCTTGAAACCGGGATGACGCGCCTTCAGGTTCATCGGCAAAGCCGATCGAAGGTTTGCAAATCCCGAATGCATCTCGCCTGAGATCGAGCGGCAGTGCGCGCGCTCGGCCTTGCTTTCCGGCAACAAACCGGCGTTCGGCAAGGTCTCATTCAGATATTCGGCGATAGCCAAGGTGTCCCACACCTCGATGCCGTCGTCGATCAGACGCGGGACACGAAATGATGGCGAGAGCAACAGCAGTTCGGCGCGAGTGGAGGGATCGTCGCTCGGGACCGGCCGCTCCTCGAAATCGAGTCCGGCTATTTTGCACAAGAGCCAGCCGCGTAGCGACCATGAGCCGTAATTTTTGCTGGCTATAGTGAGCGTCGCCTTTGCCATCGTTGCGTTGTCCAGGCCGCGTGCGGCATCGCAAGTGTCGAGCCAAAGCCATTTGAGATCAACAGCAAAGCGTGGTTAAAAAATAGGCTGTAATTCGTAATTTTGACTATCAATTAAGCTCGTCAGCCGACGTCACCCGCGGTAGCGTTGAATGATATTGCGGGGATGCCGCGTGACAATGCTTTACAGTGCCTACCAGGCGCACACAGACATGCTGTCGCCAATTCGTGCCCTTGCCGACGCGATGAGCCGTACCATGACCATGCACGAGGCGTTCAGGGGTGCGCCGCGGCCATCCGTCGGCAGCAATGTCGGCGCATTGTACGAACTGATCGCGCGGTTCGGGCTCCGGCACGAACGCCCGGCCTACGCAATTCACGGCGTCACCGTCGAAAATCGCATTGTGCCGGTGCGCGAAGAAGCCGTAGACGTGACACCGTTCTGCACGCTGCTGCGTTTCAATAAGGAGATCGATCGAACCCAGCCGCGCGTGCTGATCGTCGCGCCCCTGTCGGGCCACTTCGCGACTCTGTTGCGCGATACGGTCCGCACGATGCTGCCTGATCACGACGTGTACATCACCGATTGGCAAAATGCGCGCGACGTGCCTGTGTCGGCAGGAGCCTTCGGATTTGACGATTACGTCGACGTCGTCATCCGTTTCCTGGAGAAAATCGGACCGGGAGCGCATGTTGTGGCTGTGTGCCAGCCCTGCGTCGCGACGTTGGTCGCTGCCAGCGTGATGGCCCAGCGCGGCGACGAGGCGCAGCCGAGTTCGCTGACGCTGATGGCGGGACCGATCGACGCGCGTGTGAGTGCGACGAAAGTGAACGAACTTGCAAAATCGCGCCCGATCGATTGGTTCGAGTCCAATTTGATCGCGCGCGTGCCGTCCCGTTACGGTGGTGCGGGTCGGAAAGTGTATCCCGGATTCGTTCAGCTCTACGCGTTCATGTGCATGAACATGGAGCGGCATCTCAAGGCGCATCGCGATCTCTACAACAATCTCGCGAACGGCGAGCACGCCAAGGCAGCGGCGATCAAGGCGTTCTACGACGAATATTTTGCCGTGCTCGATTTGACCTGCGAATTCTACCTGGAAACGGTACGGCTGATTTTCCAGGAGCATCGGCTTGCCGCCGGTACGCTCACGTATCGCAATCAGCGGGTCGAGCCCGCCGCGATCAAGCACACCGCTTTGTTCACGGTGGAAGGGGAAAAGGACGACATCTGCGCCGTGGGGCAGACTTTGGCCGCGCATGACCTGTGTCCCTCGATCCGGACCTACAGGAAGCGCCACTACATGCAGGCCGGCGTCGGCCATTACGGCGTCTTTTCCAGCAAGGCGTGGCAGAACCAGATCTACCCGATTCTGAAAAACGTGATCCTGCAGAACAACGCGGCCTAGACGGCGCGTGCGGTCAGGCCGAACAGCGACTCGAATTCACGGCGTAAAATCGTATCGACTTCAGGCATCGACACCAGATGTCCGAGGTCCACGAAACTGGTCACACCGTAGCGCGTCTCGTTCACTCCGCACGGCACGATCCCGGCAAAATGCGACAGCTCCGGGACGATATTCAACGCGATCCCGTGCAGCGTCACCCAGCGCGTGACCCGGATTCCGATCGCGGCGATCTTGTCCTCGAAGCCTGTACCTTTCTCCGGCCGGCGGACCCAGACGCCGACACGATCCTCGCGCCGCTCGCCGCGAATGTTGAACGCCGCCAAGGTGCGGATCAGCCATTCCTCGAGCGTCGCCACGTAGCGGCGCACATCCGGGCCGCGGCGCTTGAGATCGAGCATGAGGTAGGCCACCCGCTGGCCCGGACCGTGATATGTCATCTGGCCGCCACGGCCGCTGTCGAACATTGGAAAGCGTGCATCGACTACGTCAGCGGCGCGCGCACTGGTGCCGGCCGTGTAGAGCGGGGGGTGCTCGACGAGCCAGGCCAATTCCGGCGCTTCGCCCGCGGCAATCGCCTCGACCCGCGCCTGCATTGCAGTCACCGCGTCGGGATAGCCGGTCAGTCCGTCGCTGACGCGCCATTCGACCGGGCTTGCGCCTCGAGGCGCAGGCAGTCCAACCAGGAGTTCGTCGCGGATGTTAATCACACGTTCACCATACCATGTTGGTGCCGCCACGGTGGTGCACGGCACAACCGGCATGCCCATCCACCAGGTGCTGCGGCTCGGCCGCGGCGCCGTCATTGAAGTGGACGCCTCCCGGCCAGCGTGCTGGCCAATGGCCTGCCGTTGGCGAATAGAACCGTTGTGGTGAACGGTTAACCGGATCGCGGTGGAGGTTGGGGAACTGCTGGCGCGCCCGGCCGACATGCGCTGAACGCCTCAGTCGCTAAGCTCCTATCGACCGCGTGCTTTTTCCTCCGCCGGCGCGGGCACAGGCCTTGTCCCTGCGGGGCATCTTTGTTACATGCAGCGCCGTCTTGAGGACGGCCTGTCCTCCTCCCCATGCGGTCGTGGCGGAATTGGTAGACGCACTAGCTTGAGGTGCTAGCGGGTAACACCGTGGAGGTTCGAGTCCTCTCGACCGCACCATTCAAAAAATAGCATAAAAAACAGATACTTGGATTGGTGACTGTCTGATATTGTGGGAAGGGCTGTGGGACTATTTGTGGGAGCGTTCCCCAGGCCACTTGTCGTGACGTAACGTCAGACTCTCTAGCCCGCGTGCACCGCCGGTCGGTGCAGTTTGCGCAGGCTCTTGTGCGCCGCTGAAGACGAACGTAGCGCCTTTAGGAACGGCTACGTACTTTCGGACGTGTTCGGAAGGTAGACGATGCGAATATTCGCAAAAGCTGTCGTGATCGACGAGCCGTGGCTCTCAAAGATCTTGGCGGGCGAGAAGGTCTGGGAAATGCGCTCGAAGCGAACGCGCTACAGGGGAGCGATCGGGCTGATCCGAAAGGGCTCTGGGCACATAGTAGGGATGGCGCGACTGGCCGAGTGCCTGACGGCGCTCTCTCCGCTGGATTTCGCGCGGCACGAGGCTAAGCATCGGATTCCGCCGTCGCAGCAGGATGAGGCTTTGCGTCGGCGCTGGCACTTTCCATGGGTGTTAGAGGAGGCGAGGGCGCTTCCTCATCCCGTGCCATACTCGCACCGCTCGGGGCAGATGGTCTGGGTAAGGCTTGACGCAAGCGTTGATCTGGCAATCCAGCAGACTCTGCAGATCACACAGGTGCGGGTGAGGAGCGACAAGGGCAGGGAATCTCCGGCCGTCCGCGAGCAACGATAGATCGCGAATTTTCGAGTATCCCCGATACAGCGATCTATTCCGACCTAATCTCTCACCGCCGCCCCGAACGCGAACTCTTTAGCCGCCATACACACCGGGCCGGGAGCGGCACTCTACTCACTGTGGCCACAACCGAAGCCACTTACGTCCGGTCGCCAACTATTATTGGCGCAGTAATGGCGCGGCTTTTCTCGCCGACGCTGCTGCCATCCGCTGTTAGCTCCCGATAGTTTCCATCGATATTCGTTGCCATCATCTTCGGCAGCAAACCTGCATCGCCGGCGTGAGTTGCGTCCGAGATCGCGTTGCGGCGAGTAGCCGCTTCAACGCCGAAAAAATTTGAAAGCGCGATTTAGGTCTACAAAAGGTCTACAAATGGACTACCGAAAGTCTACACCAGACCGCCGAAACACAGGATTTGTGTAGCCTACTTGTAGCCCGCAGATGGTATCCGGGTATATTTCTGTAGCCTTTTTCGACCTCGATTGTGACCGGGGTCTACAAAAGGTCTACACGTCGCCGGCAGCGCGGTCGAGAACACGAGCACGAAGAACAGGCCCAAGGATGCACGCGCAGCGTCCCCAGCCGCTAGAACGTTGTCCAAGGACATCGAAACATCGGCGATGATGGTCTGCCCGCCGCTTGCCGCGCGCGCATGGCACTCCGCGCGTACCGCGAATGCCGTTCGGACCCATTGAGATCCTCAATGGCGAGCATTGGACAAACTCGTTTCACCAATGCGGACGGCGAGGCTATCGTTTCTTCAAGACGAACGAAAAAGCGATCTGAGTTCGACGCGGGCTGGGTCCTATCGCCCCTATGCCAACCGGCTCGCGATCTGCTGGCCGACCCTTGCAGGGGTCGGCCGGCTACTTCACCACGATCATTGCTAGGAGCACGACGAACATGGACACGATCAGCGGCGCGACACAACTCAGCGTCAGGCTCACGAAAAAGGAGTTGGTCGATGCGCACGCAAGACTTATGCAATCGCCGCTGGTCGACGACGGCTCGCGATACGTGCCGCTCGAGCGCTTTGGCACTTACGAAGTTCGGTTATGTCAAACGCTAGACCAGGCCAGCGAGGATGTCGCGCAGATATGGATCGCACGGTACGCGCACGATCTTCATTATACGCTGGACGGGCCGACGCTGCCACGGCCGACGTCCTTCCGCGCTCCGCGTCGCCACCGCTCCCCAGCCTGTAGCTGAGACTTCATCGTCTGACGTTTCCGGTGCGTAGCCGGATCTCGTGTGCTTCCGAACTCATCAGCAAGCACATTCAACCCTGCGCCGCTCCGCAGTGGCCCATGAGGAACACTGTTTCGATGTCAATGACGCACTACATGGAATTGCTGGCCGTCAACCAGCCGTGGAACCTGATCCTGTTCATGGCCATTCCGGTGGCGCTCGCAGAGACGGTCGCGATCACCGAGTTGTACATCCTCTATACCCGCGCCTACGACGGCGTTGCGCGCCGGGTGAACCGGATCTGCAGCATCGCCGTCGGGCTCTACTTCGCGGGCGTGTTCGCGTATCTCATGACGAACGCCGCTATCCCACTCACCGCCCAGGGTGGCTGGCGCGGCGCAGCAGACATCATCGCCGTCGGGTTCTACCTGCTCGGGGTGGTGCCGTTGCTCGGCATTGCGCTCCTCGACCTGAGGCTCTTCAGCCGAGGCGCGAGCGAGCATCGCCGGATGGGCATCCATGCCGCGCTCGTGGCGGTCTTCCTCGTGGTTGGCCACGTCGCGATGGTGTTCGGCATGCTCGATCCCAATCTGCTGGACGGGACTGCCGCTCATCCGATGATGCACGCCGCCAACTGACGCGACGAAACGAACAGGGACGTGTCGATTGCAATCCGTCACGTCCCAGTTGCCGATAAGGACAAATGCGCGATCGGTCTCAGTTGATCAGTACGTGCCGCACGCCAATGGCGAATCGAAGGTGCACCCTTAACGATGTTGACGATAAAGTTCCAAACCGAGGACCCCAAACGCGCGCTTGAGATTGTTGAGGACCGGCGGAGCAGGGGATACGACGCTTGGATCGAAGATGAGAGGGGCAAGGTTGTTGACGAACAACCTTTCAAAAACAAATTTGAACCGACAAAACCCACGCTTCGCGAAAGGGCGATAGGGTTACTTATAGGGTTACTTGTTGTTTTAACCACTGTTGTGGTTGCCCTCGGTATTGGTCGGTTTGCGGGTTGACCATTAGCGCACGGGCGAGCGTCTAGCGCGTGCCCTCATGTCTGCTATTGGCCCATCCAAGTTCAAACGAAGGAAAATGAAATGAAGCAGCTTAGGGTTCTGACGACCGATGCTGCACCTGAAGGAAGCACGCCTTTTTCTGA
>Ga0207777_1000015_pt1 | contig 28978 bp, 33 predicted proteins | sample LuqExpMetageno35_FD_187793 | JGI IMG/M metagenome (GOLD analysis project Ga0207777, IMG submission 187793) | Tropical forest soil microbial communities from Luquillo Experimental Forest, Puerto Rico - Sample 35 (SPAdes) | ecosystem: Environmental > Terrestrial > Soil > Tropical forest ...
GTGGTGACCGTTGGGTGGCCGAGTTCGACGTGGAAGGGTTCTTCGACCATTTGAGCCATGCGCGCTTGTTGCGCCAAGTGGCCAAGAAGGTCGATGACCCCGAGGTGATCGGCCTCGTCCGGCGGTGGCTGCGTGCCGGTGTGTTCAGCGCCGAAGGACTCGTTCCATCGGTGGCGGGCACTCCTCAGGGCGGCGTCATCTCGCCGCTTCTGGCCAACATCTACCTCCACCGACTCGACGTCAAGGTTCGAGCAGCCGGTTTCCGGCTGATTCGTTATGCCGATGACTTCGTGATCCTGGCCGACCGGCGCTGGAAGGTGAAGGCTGCTGATCGTCTCGTGCGCTCGATCCTGAGTGACATGGGCCTTTCGGTGTCCGAGGCCAAGTCCGGCGTCGTGCGGGTTCGAGACGGGTTCGAGTTCTTGGGCTTCACCATTCACGGGAGGTTCCTTCGACCCCGACCCCGAGCCCTGGCCAGCTTCAAGGACCGGGTGCGATCACGCACCCGACGACAGGCCCCCGTTTCCATGAGCCAGATGATCGATCAGCTCAACCCTCTCCTTCGGGGTTGGGGGACCTACTACGCCATAGGCGATGTAGTGAGCCTTTTCGAGGATCTGGACAAATGGATACGGATGCGTCTTCGGTCAAAGGCGCGGAAGCGCTTCAAGTCCAAGGGTGGTCCTGATGGCCAGAAATGGCCCAACAAGGCCTTCGATGACCTCGGGCTTGTGCGGCTTGAGCACTTGGCGCGAACCGGAAAGCTCTCGCCCGTTTAGGGCGCAGTCTTGGGTGAGCCGGATGCGAGACCCGCACGTCCGGTTCTGATGGGTGGCTCCTGGCCGTGAGGCCAGGGGCCTACCCGCTCCGCCACAAGGAATCACATCCTGTGAGCCTCGGAAGCGTCAGCAACCCTGTAAGCACATCGCCAGTTCACCTCGTCCGAGCGTGCAGATAGCACGGTCCTTCGTTACTACCGAGTAGTAAGCGCGACGGACTGGCGGTATCACGTGATGACATCGTGGACACCGGACGGGGCATACAATCATCGGACTCGAGTCGATTGTTCGTCTGTGATCGATGCGGCCATGCACCACACGCCATTGAGCCGGCCATCGAGTCCGCTAGTGCAGAGAGGCATAACGTTGAGTAGGCGATCAAGCCGAATGGCTCTACCGCATAGAGCACCCTTGAGCTAGGTTCCGGGTCAATGACGAGAGAGCGCCACCAACCGAGGCTGGTTTCAAGAGCTGATGGTCGGTGGATGGTCGATTGCCCACAATGTCGCGCCGGCATGAGCGGCAACCACTTGCCGATCTGCATCGGTCTTCCGGTGTCGGGCAAAGCGGAAGCCGAGGGCATCCTTCGGAACCACGACGGTCCTCGAGTCGTCGCCAGTTAACACGGTTCGCGTCGACGCCAGTACTCCGAACGACCCGTGGTGTTCACGTCAAGACTCTTGGTTTGCTCAGCCATCGAAGATGATAGAGAGAGGCTCGTCCAACTCTTCTGTGGTCATGATGGCTTTATGGACTATTCGGCGGGCGCGTGTGATGCGGAACGTGCGAACTGTCGAGTCGACGAGATGCTGCAATCTCCAGAGAAGCTGCCCTTCCTCGAGCAGCCCGTGATCGAGCTGACCACGGGAATGATCGTCGGGGTTTGTGGAGCCAACTGGTTTACGTATGCGGGCGAGCGGAGACTTGGATTCAACTACCGGTTCGTTCGCTCAGCCCCGGCGCAAGGGATATGCAACCGAAGCGAGCGAAGCAATCCTCAGTGTCTGGTCAAAGAGCATCCACGGAGAGATGTTGGCCATGATCCGTTACGACAATCTCGACTCGAAGAGGGTCGCGGAGAAGCTCGGCTTCGATTTCTTAGAGATGCAGCTTATCGATGGAACGCCGTATGAGATCTATAGGTTGTAGATCCGAGACCGTTAACGGAAACGTAGTTCGTCACGTTGCATCTTTCAGCCCTAGATTAACGAGTCGATACCTGATGGCCTCGCCCGATACATCGGAGAGCTCGAAGAATCCATGACACAACGAAGAATGTACGAGGAAATCGCGTAGATCTTCACGTCGGTTCGAGGAGCACCTACCTAGGCACACTTCCCCGTCTGGTGGTCAATTCGGACGCTGAAAGTAGAAAGGGCTGGTTATGCCGGTGTTGATATGTGATCTGACTGCGTCATCTGACAATCTGGGCCTCTTTGTTGCTCGGTCTTTACTTGCAATCGTCTTCCTCGCCCACGGCTACCGCCGTGAGCGGGCGATTCTCGACCCCTCTGCCATTCGCTCGATCACTCCCGGCCACGGCCTGTTGTTGTTGCGCTCGGCACGACCGATCATGCTCACGCTGCGCCCGTGGACCGTACGCCCTAATACGCCTCGGCTCGAGAGGGATCGTGTGCTAGTCGAGGATGCGATTCGCGCAGCCGCGGTACGGAGCTGGTCTGACGGTGCGTGAGCTGCATATCAGCCCCTCCGATCTGCGCGTGGAGTCGACGGCAGAGTCAGCGACCATGTTCTCTACGGTACGCATTGGGTACTCGCTGGGGGCGACCGAGGTGCTTGTTGGAACTGGACGACGACGACGCCACGACGAGGCTGGCCTGTCCGGGTTCGGGCACTCCGCGGTCGCTTTCCCACTGACCCTTTCCTCCCCGATCACGGCTGTCCTGACCGCGACCTCGCCAAGGAGAGTTGGTCATGACCAATCGTTCCCATGAAAGCGAGAGTCCGCGGATTGAGCCAGACAAGAGCGGCGAGGAATTGGCAGCCGAGCGAGTCGCCGCACTGGCCCAGATGTTTGAGTCCGGCGGGCCGCACGAGGCCGACGAAGTCGCAGGCCCGCTCCATTGGGCTGATCTCTCTGCAGCCGAGGCCGGGCGGGAATGGGGCGATCTCCGGACTTGGGTCGAAAACCTCATGGAGCGTTTTCCTCATCTCGATCATCACGTGATCCCCCGATGTTGGTTTCGTCACAACGGTCACGTCGAAGCACTGGTCGCACTTCGTGACCACGAGGGAGTCGCCTTTGGCGAGTCTGCGCCCGGTACCGCGGCGGTCGACTGGCACAGAGCTTTCCGTGACATCGAGGCACGCCTCCGCGAGTGGACCGGATTACTCGCATGTGGCGCGACACACGAGCCACGGTCTGCTCGACAGCGCCTCGATGACGCCGACGAATGGGATAGGTGGGTGAGTGAGGACGTGCGCCGTCGTCAACGTCAACCGGTCAACCGGGCTCTGGTCGAATAGGGGCGGCTCATGGCTACAAGTCGGACGAATTCGCAAAAGACGTACAACCAATCGAGGGAGGTGGGTAATGGCCATCAGGAGAGTTGCGAGTCGGAAGCGACAGTCGTGAATAACGTGACCCACTCCTGCGGGCGTACAGCCTGCCCTCGCCTCGCATCGGCGATCACGGGACGAGACCAGGTCGAAGATGCCCACTTCGTCGTCGAGATTGGCTTTGTGCGTGAAAGGACGCTCGACGTGGCACACTCCTTCAAGAATGACGGCTGTGCCGGGCTCGGAGTGTTCCCCAGCAGTTTCAAAGGACCCCAGCCGTGGATGTTCTAGGGGACCGCCGTATGGACCCTCAGCGCGCAACGCGACGTCCGTGAGTTCCTTCGGTACCCTGCAGGCGGCCGACGATCGCCTCGTCTACACGGTCGCCGAGGCCGGCAAGCTGCTCGGGATCTCGCGGGCATTCGCATACGAACTGGTGGCACGAGGTGAGCTGCCCGTGATCCGTCTCGGTCGGCGGCGCCTTGTGCCCAAAGTCGCTCTCCTCGCTCTGATAGCCCAGAGCTCGGCAGAAAACGGACAAGCATCACGCTCTGTCTGAACCCTCGGCTTGAGAGTCCGAGGCCGAGGAGTCCAGGGTGTGCAAAAGAGTCCATTGAACTGGCTCTTTATCGTTACCCGATCTCTTAAATTAGGTGCATCGCGACCCTGTATCGCTGAGATAGTGGCGCGCATAATGAGGGCGGGTAGTGGGGGGAACTCGGCCGGAGAGGGATTCTCTCCGATGTAAAGCGCTCGCGGGCGCCTCCGAGACGGCGAGCTACGCCGTGTAGTTCGGCAGGAAGCCGAGGCGCAGGCCGACGATCCAGGGAGTGAACGGCGCCCAGACCTCAGCCGACGGCGTGTAGGCAAGCTTGCCATCGGCGAGCATCTGATCAACGTTCGCCGCGAATGCGAAGTCTTCCTCGAAGGTGTACCTCAGCGTTGGCGCGAACACTTCGTAGTCCATGATGAGGTGGGCGTCACGCTCGGCCTCGTCATAGATGGGATGGTCGAGCACCTCGACGACGTTGCCGTCTTTCAGCCGGATGGAGTACCCGGTGCTGCCCTGCACGTCCCCTCGGGACAGGTGTGCGGGGCAGCCCTTGTACTCGAACGACCCCATGAACGTGATCGGCGGAAAGGCCAGCTCGCCGCCGATGGGAAGCTCGATGACCGTCTTATCGGCGAAGTAGACGTCGCAGAACTCACGCATGGCGTCCACCCACTCCACGCTCAGCCCTTCGAAACGTGGATTCGTGTCTTGCGTCATTGCTCAACTCTCTCCCCATCGACTCCGCGGTGGACCATAACATGACTTCGCGTTCGTGTCGAGCTGGCCGAAGTCGCTGCGCTCGAGGTAGTCGCACCGCTCCGGCTCACCGGCCAGTCTCTTCCGCAGGCAGACACAAACCCGAACCCGGGTTGACATCTTCCGAACGACGCGCAAGGCTGAGAGGTGCGTGCGCTGGGGGGCCAGCGCAGCTCGAGGACAACACGTGGTCTGTCCGATCCACCATCACCACCATCAACGGCACAGGTGCTGCGCGCCTACTGGGGGTTCCGAGCCATGACGATGACCGTACCGACTGGGCTGTTGCCCACCGTTGAGTCCTTCGCCAGGGGCGAGAAGCGGCTCCTCATCGATGGCGAGTGGGTGCCTGCAGCATCCGGCAAGACCTTCGCGACCGTCGATCCTGCGACGGGTAAGGAGATCTGCTCGGTCGCCCACGGTGAGGCTGAGGACATCAACCGGGCCGTCTCAGCAGCACGTCGGACCTTCGACGAAGGTAGCTGGGCGGGGATGGCCCCGAGCGAGCGCCAGCAGCTGCTCTGGCGGATCGCGGACACGGTCGCCGCACGGGAGGACGAGTTCGGTCAGCTCGAGACTCTGGACAATGGGATGTCGGTCGCGGTCGCGCAGCACGTCGGCGTCTCCTGGGCCGTGGAGATGCTCCGCTACTACGCCGGGATGTGCACCAAGATCGAAGGTCGTACCATCACGCCCTCGCTGCCGTGGCTACCGGGCACCGAGTGGCACACCTACACCCTCCGCGAGCCGTTGGGTGTCTGTGGGGCGATCACGCCGTGGAACGTTCCGTTGCTCGCCGTCTGCTCGAAGGTCGGTCCGGCGCTCGCGGCCGGAAACACGGTGGTGCTCAAGCCGGCCGAGCAGACCCCGCTCACCGCGTTGCTGTTGGGCGAGGTTGCCATGGAGACGGGGCTGCCGCCGGGAGTGCTGAACATCGTGACCGGCTTCGGGGAAGCGGGCGCGGCACTCGCCGCGCACGATGACGTCGACAAGGTCGCGTTCACCGGTTCGACCGAGGTCGGCAAGCTCCTAGTGCACGCGGCAGCAGGCAACCTGAAGAAGCTCACGCTGGAGCTAGGTGGGAAGAGCCCGAACATCATCTTCGCCGATGCCGACATGGACAAGGCGGTCATTGGCTCGGCCCAGGCATGGGTGTTCAACAGCGGCCAGGCGTGTGTCGCCGGGAGCCGCATGTTCGTCGAGGACAAGATCTTCGACGAGTTCACCGCCGGCGTGGCCCAGGTCGCATCGTCGCTCAAGGTCGGATCAGGCTTCGACCCCGAGGTCCAGCTCGGCCCACTGATCTCCCAGGAGCAGTTCGACCGGGTGACCGGGTACCTCGCACAAGGGGCAAGTGACGGTGCCCGCACGATCACCGGCGGAAACCGGATCGGTGACGTCGGCTACTTCGTCGAGCCCACCGTACTGGTGGACGTCCGCGAGGAGATGTCGATCGTCCGGGAGGAGATCTTCGGACCGGTGGTGGCGGCGATTCCGTTCACGGCTGACGACCTGGGACCCGTCGCTGCGGCGAACCGGACCACGTACGGCCTGGCCGCCGGCATCTGGACCAAGGACGTGTCTCGTGCCCACAAGTTGGCCAAGCAGCTCAAGGCTGGCACCGTCTGGGTCAATTGCTACAACGCCTTCGACGCTGCCATCCCATTCGGGGGCTACAAGCAATCCGGCTGGGGCCGTGAGCTCGGCATGGACGGTCTCGACGCCTACACCCAGACAAAGGCGGTCAACATCGAGCTGTGATCTGAGCAGGTCTGACGACCACCTGCATTCCGACCCGGCCTCTGCGCCCGGCTCCGCGCGCCTGGGCGGTCGAGAGCTCGCTCGTGAAGGGGCGCCGAAGGGCCGCTGCGCGGTGGACACGGAGGAGGCCGCGTCGCCGGCATCGACTCGACGTCGGGCAGCTCGGCGTTCCACTCGCCCGGCGTGCCGATCTGACCGTCGGCGTCGACGGGCGCGCCGGTACGGGCGAACGCCGAGGCAGGCTCGCCCGCTGCCACCGAGTCGACGCGCTTGCCCATGGCGATGGGCGTGGCGGGTGGGTGGAGCATGGCGGCGAGGCCGTCGAAACGCTTGGCGTCGGGAATGGTCCATGTCGCCGACGACAATGGCTGCGGCGACGGTTCCGAGGGGCAGTTCGTTGCCGTGGTCGTCGAACACATTGCCGGTGGCATCAACCGTCACGATGTTGCGCCAGCAGCCCTACGTCTTGCGGGACCTCGACGGCACCGCCATCAGCGTTACCGAGGGCAAGGCGATCGTCGCCGAGCACTTGACGGTTCCCGAAGATGTCCGCAGACGGAGACGGACGAAGAAGAAGTCGGGGGAGGCCCCTCAAAGAGTGCTCGAAGCACGATTTAGGTCGGTCCCACGAGGAGACGACAAGCGAGGCGACCTTCCCCACAGTCCAGCATGATCGGGGTCCCGAGCGTCGTCAAGCAGGGCTCTCACTACTGCTTGACAGAGGCTGACAAATAGAGTCAGCATCAATAGGCCGATCCGCGACGAGTGACCTGATGCACCGTGGTCAGCTTGCCGGAACAGGTGCTGCCTCTTACAGCGTCGGTAGGACATCTAGTCCGGGGAGTAGTGGGCAGTGACGTCGACGCCTGGCTCAAACGTGAATGCGAGGTTGAGTTTTCACCCGTTCTGGGAGGTTCTTCACAGCGGCTCACACCGACGAATCCCACGGGACCCTACTTTGATGTCGGCCATCGCGATCCTGCTCAAACGACCAATCGAGCCATACGACCACTTCGAGGGCATGTTTCAGCGGATGGTTGAGCCCTGACGTAGGTACCAAGCAGTGGAACACGTTTCACTCCACACAAAAATGAACGCGCTTATTGATTTGGCCGATAGGTGGTCCTACACTGCCTGAACTGAAGGGCACCTCGTAAGTTCGGTCAACGTTCTGACAGGGTGCTGGACAGCCCCCGGGACACGAAGACTGGGGTCTGTTCGCGAGCGACTCCGCCCCCCCCCGCCCCCCAGTGGTCCCCGGGGTCGCTCCGCGCCATTGGACTCAACATTGGACCCGAACCCATGTTCATGTAATCGGCTATCGTGATCCCAGCCGATCGCAATGAACCACATCGATGGGACCGCGCATCCCGGGGGAGGAGCATCGGATGACGACGTGGCCTCGAACGTACAAGAAGTGGAAGATCGGGCAGCCGATGCCGGGTCTCCGCACCCATCACGGCTTCGTCGTGGAAGTGCCACAGTTCCTGGTCGATCAGTTGACGGAGGCTGCACAAGCGCCGTTCGTCGGGATCACGACCGACGGGAATCCCCGGAGTGAGGTGTGGCAGATGACGCCCACCGGGCGCTCCGCGACGCCCATCGTGGACGCCGCGCTGGATTTCTTGGACTCCGTTGACCAGCCTGATTATCGGGCCTACATCCAGCAGCCCCTCGACAGTTGGCACCGGCGGAACTGGTGCAACGCGCTCCCCATAATCATGCCGGCGGGAGTGCTTCTCGAGGACTTCACCCCTCGCCAACGGGAGAAGGCACTGAAGATGATCGGGTTGTGCTTCAGCGACCAAGGGTACGAGCTGCTGCGTCGGACGATGCGGCTCAACGAAGCGACGGGCGACATTGTCAATATGTTCATGGACTCCTGGCATGAGTTCGGCGCCTTTTTGACGCTGTTCGGTGAGCCCTCGATCGACCAGCCCTGGGCATGGCAGCTTCAGGGCACTCACATCGATATCAATTGCACGATCGTGGGCGATCAATTGTCGCTCGAGCCGTTGTTCCTCGGGGCGGAGATTTCCGAGATCGAGCACGGCAGGTTTGCAGGTTTGTCGGGTTATCAGGAGGAGGAAGCCGCGGGGCTCGCGCTTGGCGCGTCGCTGACCGAAGGTCAGCTTGAGAAGGCCGTCCTGCACCCTTCGATGAAGGCTGCCGATCTTCCTCCCGAACTCGCGGGCCCCATCGACGGACGTCATCTGGGAGGCATGGGTCGCGATAACTTGCAACATGAGTATGTCGGACTCTGCGTCAGTGGGTTCACCGATGAGCAACGCACCTTGTTGTTGCAGCTCGTTGATGTCTACCTGAACCGTCTTCCGTCCGGTTATCGGGAGCAACGCCGCCAGCAGATCGTCGATCACCTCAGTGAAACCTATGTCGCTTACATTGGTGATCCCGCGGCGAAGCCTTTCTACTACCTGATCCAGAGCCCGACCGTTTGGATCGAGTTCGATCACCACCCGGGTCTCCTGTTCGACGACGCTTGGGATCCCATCCCGTTCCACATCCACACGATCATGCGAATGCCGAACGGGGGCGACTATGGAATGGCGTGGATAAGAGATTGGGAGAAAGCCAACTCGGGCCCGTGATTCTCGCGCCACGTCCTGCGTCAAGCCATCACTACCGAAGGAGAGCAGATGCCAGGCCAGGTTTATTCGGAACACGTTTCAGATCTGCCCCGCGAGTCGCGGATCGGCGGCAAGTACCAACGGACGGGCGTCGTCATGGATCAGGCGAATCTCTCGTTCGTCTGGCTGACCGGGGACGCATTCGAGGACGTCGTCGACGAGAACGGTCTGGCCCCAGGTCACTCCCACCCCTTTGATCAACTGCTGTACGTAATCGAAGGCCAACTTCGCTTCTGGACGGGTGACAAGGTCCATGATCTCGCCGCCGGCGACGTCGTCTACATTCCGCGCGACGTCCCGCATGGGGGGCGCCCGGCGAACGGCAAACCGGTACATCTAGTCGAGATGTTCGCCCCCATCCGGACCGACTACCTCTACACCGCTGAGCACCAGCTGGCTGCGGGGATGCCTCCGAGGATGGCCGATGGTTCTCGTACGGACGGGCGTGATTTGTATGAGACCGCCGCGGCAATGGGGGACTCAACGTTCGTCAAGCAGTCCGATCTGTAGGCCGGGAGGAACACAGGTGAATTCTGGTCGAGTCAACCACGTGGGGCTGATCGTCAAAGATCTCGACACTGCGGAGGTCTTCCTGCGCGACGTGTTCGGACTCGAACCGGCGCGTGTCGAGTCCAACCCCGCAGTGCGCGCCCGTTTCTACCAGGCGGGCGGAATCACCATTCAGATCGTTGAGGACGAGTTGCGCCTGAGGGGAGCGCCGATCGCTCGACTCGATCACATTTGTCTGGACGTCGACAACATCGACGAGGTGATGGAAGCTGGCCAGCAACACGGCGCTACCTTCGTGTGGGACGAGCCACTCGTCCACGAAGCGAGGTACCGGACTCAGTTCATCACGGACCGAGGTGGCCTCGGAATCGTGGTTCAGTTACACGATGAGAAGGGTTCACAGGAAGGACGCCAGTTCGTTCCGGCGGATCAGGAAACACTCAGCAAAGCCATGGCCCAACAGCCATGATCTGTGACCGACGATCAACTTCTCGACCCGCCGGGCATATCCGGTACCACCGGAGTCTTCCCACGATATCGAGCAGCGCGGGATCGTTACGGGCCAGAGCGTCATTCAGCTGCAGCTCGATTGGATGCGCCTAGTGGCAGTCGGCCGGACGCGTGCCGGCTGCCGCGTGCCCGTGAGCCCTGTCCGTCGTGTGGACGCGATACCCGGTTCGGTCTTGGTGCGCGTCAGCATCCACGACGATTGACGTCAACAACCCGAATATGAGCATCACCATCGATCGGAACGTGCCATGTCGCATGCGCGACGGTGCGGTGCTCCAGGCGAACGTTATCCGTCCGTCCGGCGGTCGCCGCCACCCTGTCCTGGTCTTCCGGACCCCTTACGACAAGGACCTCACCCAGATCACCTTCATGACACTCGACGCGTTTCGCGCCGCCGAGGCCGGGTTCGCCGTCGTGCACCAGGACACACGCGGACGGTTTGCTTCAGAGGGCGGCCCGTACGACCCGATCATTCACGAGTTCGAGGATGGGTTCGACACAGTCGAATGGGCGGCAGCCCAACCCTGGTCAAACGGGGCTGTCGGACTCTTCGGCACCTCGTACCACGGCCTGACCTCTTGGGCCGCAGCAACAACCGCGCCTCCGTCATTGCGTGCGATCGCGCCGAGCCAGGCTCCTATCGATCATTACGACTCCTTCTGGCGGGGTGGCGCCTTCAACTTGGGTGCGCACGCCCATTGGGCGCTGCGGGTCATGGCGCCGAACGCAATGTTGCGCGCATACGCCGAGGCAGATCTTCCTGAGCGTGTCGCGGCACTTGAGCACCTCGTTGCCAATATCGACGACTATGACTCGGCCGTCGGGGGATCGCCTCTCGGGGAGTTTCCGGCCGGAGGCGGCCGAACGAACTCGGCATTGTCCTTCGTCTATGAACTGTTCGATCGCCGGCGCAGACATGACGTCTATTACCGCCAGCGGTCGATCACGGGCCGGCATGCCGAAGTTCGGGTGCCAGCGCTGATCAGCGCTGGGTGGAACGATCCACTTCTCTCCGCCGACCTGAGCCACTACCGGGCCATGCGCACAGAGGCGGCCACGGCATCGGCACGCGAAGACACTCGTCTGTTGATCGGCCCTTGGGTACACGGCGTCGGAATGCACTCTGCAGCCGCGACGGAAATCGACTTCGGCCTTCGCGCATCAGGCCTGGCGATGGATCTGCGAGAGGACCTGACTGCGTACCACCTTCGTTGGTTCAATCGTTGGTTGTGCGACGGTCCGGACAGCGGAGACGCGCGCGTGCGCTTGTTCGTCATGGGAGAGAACCGTTGGCGAAGCGCCGACGACTGGCCGCCGCCCGCCAGCGGCAAGACCGTCCGGTGGAATCTTCACAGCGACGGAGGACTTTCTCCCCGGCAGCCTGAGCTCGATGCCCAACCACGCACGTACGTCCACGACCCGTCCGCGCCGGTACCCACGCTCGGCGGAGGCCTTCTCTTGCCTCCTCAATTTCGGAGTGGAACCGTGTCGCAAACCGAACTGCTCGACCGACCCGACGTGCTTGTCTTCACGTCGGAGGTGCTGCAGCAACCCGTCGAGGTAATCGGTCACGTGCGAGCCAAAGTCTGGGCGGCGACGACCGCGGCGGACGCTGACTGGATCGTGAAGTTGTGCGACGTGCATGTCGACGGACGTACCTTCAACGTCTGTGATGGCATCGTTCGGGCCAGCCGCCGGGACGACTCATGGGATATGCCCCAGCCGCTCCAACCTGGCGAGTTGACCCGCTATGACATCGATCTCGCGGCGACAGCCATCGTGTTCAAACCCGGTCACCGCCTGCGGGTGCTCGTGATGTCGAGCGACTTTCCCCGGTACGACCGCAATCCGGGTACCGGCGAATGGTCGTTCGACGCGGCCAGTTTGGTTCCCGCGACGCACAAGATCTTCTGCGACGCGATGCGCCCATCATTCATCGAGGTACCTGGCTTCGCCGACACGAATTGAACCGACCGATGATGTCCTGGGGTGGCAAAGCGTGGAGCCGTCGTTCGTGACACCTGTCGGACGGTCGGTTCGATACGAATGCCGAACCAACCTTGGAAGCCCGAAAGGCTTGTACCCGATCGATCGGATTCGCCGCTACCAACTGCAATCACTGGTTGTTCGCAGCGATCGTGTGCAGATATGGTGGAGCCGACGGAGGTAGCGCTTTTTTCGTGGAGGTGCGCGCAGCGGATGGGTGTCAACGGCAAGTGGTCGGCCACGATGACCGCCTTGGGCGGTACGTGGGAGGTCGGTCTCGATCTGAAGGTTGATGGGGATCATCTGAGGGGCGTATTCGTGATGCCACCGATGACGCCATTCGAGCTGGAAGAAGGAACAGTTGTCGGCGACACGCTGATGTGGGCAACGAAGGTCGATGAGCCCGTACCGATGACCATTCGGTTCTCGGCAGTCGTCAAGGGAGATTCGATCACTGGGACGCTCGACGCCGGCACATACGGATCGGGGGAGTTTCGTGGGGCCAGGGGAGAAGTCCACCTCCCACGGCCGCAGGCGCCGGAGGTAGCGCGGGTCGAGAGCGGGCCCAAGTGGGAGTTGGGCTGCGATGAGTGGGTCGACGCCCTCCGAGAATTCGTGCTCGCAAGGCTGGCGACCAGAGACCTTACCGGCGTCGAGTTCGCCGCCTCGTGGGAGGCGTCCGATGCCCCGAGCCATCTGCGACATGAGGGCAGCGATATCGTGGGGTGGTGCATGACGATCAAGGACGGCCAAGTCGAGGTCGGGAGCGGCTCGATTCCGGATGCTGATTTCAAACTCGAGACCGACTACGAGCACCTGACTGCACTGATGCGCATGACCATGGCGGAAGACATCGAGTTCATGCAACGGGACGTGAGCCGACTCCTGGAGAACGGCACATTCAAGGTTCATTACGGTGATCCGGCCAAGGTCGCCCAACTCGGAGAGCTGCAGATCTACATGAACTGGCGCGACGACTTCTTTTCCCGGCATACCGTTTAACGTTCGGTGACTACACGTATGAGGAATCGGAGCGGCCTCGCCTTCTGAAGACCACGATTGCTCCATCGATGATGGATCTGCGTCGTTGGTCACCTGCTGCTCCGGAATGATCACTTCGAGCGTCGATCACATGGAGAGCCCTCCGTCCACGGGAAGAACCACACCCGTTACATATCCTGCTTCTGATGAAGCCAAGAACATCACAGACGCTGCCATCTCCTCTGGCTCCGCAAATCGTCCTGCGGGAATCAACGCCAGGAGTTGTTCGCGTTTCTCGATAGGTATCGCGGCAACCATAGAAGTCTCAGCATTTGGTGAAACAGCATTGACGGTGATTCCAAATCGAATCGTTTCTTTGGCGACCGTCTTCGTGAAACCAATGATGCCCGCCTTTGCGGCGGCATAGTTGGACTGCCCGATGTTTCCGTGAAGACCCGTATAAGAGGTGATGTTGATGATGCGGCCAAAGCCATTGTCTCGCATCACAGGGATGACCGCTCGTGTGACGTTGAATGTGCCAGTGAGATGTACTGCAAGGACGGAATCCCAGCTTTCATTCGTCATTTTCCACGTAACGACATCTCGCGTAATGCCTGCGTTGTTGACAGTGATGTCGACGCGTCCTTGCCAGTCGACGACCTTATCGACGGCCGCGGTGACCTGGTCGGGGTTGGCGACGTCGACGGACAGGAGGAGTTGCCGATCATTGCTTTGCTCCCATCGGTTGACCAGCCGATCTCCATCCAGATCAAGGATCGCAACGGATGCGCCAGCCTCTAAGAACGATGAGCAAAGGGCAGCACCGATTCCTTGAGATCCTCCGGTCACGAGAACCACTGAGCCGGCGAAGTTCGGGTTCAGATTGGGCGTGCTTGCCTTATTCATGCCATCTTGCTCCTTGTCGGCGCAGGTGCAGCCCGAGCCCGTTGGACATCGAAAGCCTCCGAATCCCCTCGAAACAGTGGAGGAGCCCTCCAGGGCATCCGGGCCGGAAATGCCCGCGACACCTCAGGGTTTGTGTTGACCGACAAACTGACATTGGGACCATGGCCTCCAGTGCCGGCATCAGACGCCTTACGATGATCTTCGGCGATCGAGCGTCGGTTCGGTGGGGAGACCGGCGGCACACACCCGACACCGCCTTTTCGTCAACGGTCACGATCGATCTGCCAGCGCTGCGATTCGGAGGGCTTGGCGGATAAGCGGCTCGTCGATCATCTGGCCATCCAGCGAGAACGCTCCGTGTTCTTGGCGGTCCATGCCGTCAATGACATGGTGAGCCCATGCAATCTGCTCATCGGTTGGGTAAAAGGCGTGCCGAATCACTGCAAGTTGACTTGGATGAATGCATACTTTGGCGACGAAGCCCGAGGCGACGGCATCGACGGCTTCAGCCTCTAGGCCTCCAAGATCATGTATGTCGAGGTAGACACCATCGAGCGCCGCAACGCCGGCCGCCGCCGCGGCGAGCAACGTCTCGCTGCGTGCATGTCTGACCACATCCCGGTAGTTCCCGCGCGCGTCTCTGCTCGATGTTCCGCCTAGCCCCGCCATGAGGTCCTCGGCGCCCCACATGAGTCCGACGCAGTTTTCTGCGGCGGCGATGTCGTTGGCTGCTTGCACTCCCCGGGGTGTCTCGCAGAGCGCAACGACCCGCCACCTCGACACCGTGCTGAGTTGGGCGGCTGACTCGGCCTTCGACAGCATGACCAGGCCAAAGGGTAGGTCGGCGAGAATGGTCATATCGAGAGGGTGGTCGACCGAACCCACCGCATTGACCCGGATGACGGTCCTTTCTGGGTCGAGTTGGGCGCTTGCTTGGATGAGCGCGTCCCGGGCCCGCGGGCGGTCCGCAGGCTTCACACCATCCTCCAGATCAAGAATCACGACATCTGCCGCAGAGGCCGCTTTTGCAAACCGCTCCGGACGATCGGCGGGGCAGAACAGCCAGGCGGGCCATGCCGGAAAATCAGCCATCGGTGTCCGTCGGCCTCATGTGGATTAACGCATTGCGGACCGCGACGACCACTACGTCTCCCTGCTGGTTGTGGCCCGTGTGTTCAAAGCGAACCACCCCTTCACTGGGCCGGGTCCGAGACGGCCGTTTACTCAGGACGACTGTCGTGGCATACAGGGTGTCACCGTGAAACACGGGGCGCGGAAAGGATATGGTCTCGAACCCCAAGTTCGCGACGATCGTTCCCTGGGTCAGTTGCGCCACGGAAAGGCCGACCAGCGTCGACAACGTGAACATGCTATTGACGAGTGGCTGACCGAATGCGCCCGTCTTGCTCCATGCGTGATCCAAGTGCAGTGCCTGGGGATTCATGGTCAACGTTGAGAAGACGATGTTGTCTGCTTCTGACACAGTCCGACCAGGACTGTGTTCGTATATCACCTCGGTCTCGAGCTCTTCGTACCAAAGACCTCTCTGGACTACGTGCTTCATAGCCCAAGCTCGCGCGCGATCAGTAAGAGCTGCACTTCGCTAGTCCCTTCTCCAATTTCTAGGATCTTCGAATCTCTGTAGTGCCGAGCGACTGTGGCATCGTTCATAAACCCGTAGCCGCCGTGGATTTGAGTGGCATCTCGCGCGTTGTCCATCGCAGCCTCACTGGCGACAAGTTTGCAAATCGATGCTTCCTTCTTGAAGGAGCCACCGGCCTTCATTTTTGCGGCAGCGTCGTAATACGCGAGTCGCGCCGTGTGTACCCGAGCCTCCATTCGTGCCAACTTGAACGCGATCGCCTGGTGGCCGCTAATGGGGAGCCCAAATGCATCTCTGTCGCTCGCATAGCGCACGCTTTCGTCCACACATCCTTGGGCTGCACCCGTGGCAAGGGCGGCAATGGCGATGCGACCCTCGTCAAGAATCTCGAGAAAGTTCGCATAGCCCCGACCCCGCTGACCAAGAACGTTCTCCTCCGGCACTTCGACGTCAGAGAACGCAAGAGGATGGGTGTCCGATGCATGCCATCCAACTTTTGAATATGCCGGCTCCACCAGCAATCCCGGGGTAGGTACTGGGACGAGAATCGAGGTGATCTCGTCGACTCCGGTGACGGCTGCCACCGTTATGAGTCGAGTGATATCAGTACCAGAGTTCGTAATGAATGCTTTGCTCCCATTGAGCACCCAGTGCCCTTCCTCGAGGCGCGCGGTGGTGCGAATCGCCTTCGCATCGCTGCCCCCACCGGATTCAGTCAGCGCGAAGGCGGCCAGAGCTTCGCCCGATGCCAGACGTGGGAGCCATTCATGGCGCTGAGCTTCGGTCCCGAATCGGAAGATTGGCATGGCGCCGAGCGACACTCCAGCCTCAAGAGTGATTGCAATACTTTGATCGACCCGCGCCAACTCCTCTATGGCAAGACAGAGCGCAAAGAAGTCTCCGCCCATTCCTCCGTATTCGATCGGGAAGGGAAGTCCAAAGAGGCCCAGTTCGGCCATTCCACTAACGACCTCGTAAGGAAACGACTCGGTCCGGTCATGGTGAGCCGCTACAGGAAGCACGACCTCCCGGGCGAATGTCTCAACGGTCCGGCGGAACATCTCCAGTTCATGACTGAGGGGTGTCTCGGACATCAGGTGCCGTCCGCGTCGACGGAATCACTCCCAGCTGGAGTGATGCGAGCGAGGAGTTGATCCAGTGACACTTGCTCGCCCTGGCGAACCAACAGCTCAACGTGACCAGGGCCGGGAGCCGTGAGGGTGTGCTCCATCTTCATCGCCTCGACCACCAAGATGGCTTGACCGGCGGCAACCGCGTCTCCTGAGCTGACGGCGACCGAGATAACCGTCCCGGGCATCGGACTCTGAATATCGGCGACCGCGTCCTCGGCGCTTCGCCGTTCCCGCGGCAATGCCTCAGTCATGAGCCAACTGCCTCCGTCAATCGCCACCCACATCGACCGACCGACAGGAGCCGTCACCAAATCGTGGGTGATGCCAGCAACCTCAAGGAGCCACTGGTTTCCGCAGGACGTAAGCCGCGCCTGGAGTTCCAGGCCATCGTCGACCCGAACGCGCGCTTCCCCGGGGGAGCCGCACACGGTCACAACTACTGGCTTCTCGTTCGGCACGTCGACCTGGAGACGGATAGGCCGCGGGCCAACGACCGTCCAGCCAGACGGGATGTCCCATGGGTCAACCACGGACTGTTGTGGCCACACAGAGGCGAGCCTGACGAGGCCATAGGCGACATAGGCCACGTTTGGAGGAGTATGGGCAGTCAGCAGCTCCAGGTCGCGATCGACTAATTCGGTGTCAATTTTCCCTTCGCGAACATCCGGATGGGCCAGCAAAGCACGAAGAAAAGAGACGTTGGTCGCAAAGCCCAGGAGAACCGTCTTGGCCAACGCCCGATCCAGTCGGGCCATCGCAGTGGCACGGTCTGGACCTGACGCGATGACCTTTGCCAGCATCGGGTCGTACGTGGTCCCAATCTCCAGCCCTTCGACCAGAGCGCTATCGACGCGAACGCCTTGGCCGTCTGGCTCACGTACAACGAGTGCCCGACCCCCAGTGGGGAGGAATCCTCTGCCGGGATCCTCGGCATAGATACGAGCCTCAATGGCATGCCTGTTGATTCGCACGTCGCTTTGATCAATCCCAAGTGGCTCTCCCGACGCAACGCGCAATTGCAGCTCTACGAGGTCCAAACCGAAGACCTCCTCGGTGACCGGATGCTCCACTTGAAGCCTCGTGTTCATCTCCATAAAGAAGAAGTCATCTGGTTGATCTGCTCCAACGATGAATTCCACGGTCCCCGCACCGACGTAGCCCACGGCCTGGGCCGTTGTGCAGGCGAAGTCACCAATCCGAGATCTGGCTTCTAGATCCAATAGCGCTGAGGGTGCTTCCTCAATGATCTTCTGGTGGCGACGCTGCAAACTGCACTCCCGCTCGCCAAGATGAATCGTTCGGCCAGAGGTATCTGCCATGACCTGCACCTCAATGTGGCGGGGTCGAGACACAAAACGTTCCAAGAATAGGGTGTCATCACCGAACGACGTGCTGGCTTCTCTACGCGCCCGGACGATCGCGTCGGCCAAGGCATCAGGCGATGCAACCACATGCATTCCTTTGCCACCACCCCCAGCTGACGGCTTGATCAGAATCGGAAAGCCGACTTCGATGGCGGCGTCACACAATTGCCTGTCGGTCATACCGGCCTCAGCCCGACCCGGCACAACTGGGACACCCGCGCGACCGACGGTCTGCTTTGCACGGATCTTGTCTCCCATGACTTCAATCGCATTCACCGGGGGGCCCACAAACACGAGGTCGGCCTCGGCACATGCACGAGCGAACGCCGGATTCTCAGATAGAAACCCATATCCAGGGTGCACAGCCTGGACTCCAGTCGTGCACGCGGCTTCAATCAGCCGCTCGGTGCGGAGATAACTCTCTCGAGGAGGAGCTGCACCGATATGCATCGCCAGATCAGCCTCGATCACGTGACGTGCTTTCGCATCTGCGTCACTGAATACGGCGACCGATCGGATGCCTAGCCGACGTAGGGTACGAATCACCCGTACAGCGATCTCTCCCCGATTCGCGATCAGCACCGAGTCGAACATCAGGTCGCGCTCCTCAACGCGTTTGTCACATCCGAAAAACGCCATAGGAGATCTCCTCCATCGGCGCTTCGGCACACACTGACAGCGCTAAACCAACGACCGTCCTCGTGTCCTTGGGATCGATGATCCCATCGTCCCAGAGTCGAGCCGTCGAATAGTAGGCGTTTCCCTGAGCCTCGTATTGAGCTTGGATCTCCTCCCGGAATCGTTTCTCATCGCCCACGTCCCATTCCCCGCCACCGCTCTCGAGCTGGTCGCGACGCACAGTCGCCAACACAGCCGCTGCCTGTTCCCCCCCCATGACCGAAATCCTTGCGCCGGGCCACATCCACAAAAACCGCGGCGAGAAGGCACGACCACACATTGAGTAGTTCCCCGCTCCGAACGACCCGCCAATCACGACAGTGAGTTTTGGAACGCGCGCGCAAGCGACAGCTGTCACCATCTTGGCCCCATGTTTCGCGATACCACCCGCCTCGTAGTCCTTTCCAACCATGAAGCCGGTGATGTTCTGCAAGAAGAGAAGAGGAATTCTGCGCTGATCGCACAACTCAATGAAATGCGCACCCTTGAGCGCCGACTCGGAGAACAACACGCCTTGGTTCGCCACAATGCCCACCGGGTGACCGTGGATATGGCCGAAGCCAGTTATGAGGGTTTGGCCGTATTCCGCCTTGAATTCGGAGAAGTGACTGCCGTCCAACAGCCTTGCGAGGACCTCGCGAACGTCGTAGGGCACCCGATGACTCGCTGGAATGACGCCATACAGCTCCGTCGGATCGGCAGCGGGATCTTCAACGGGTAATACCCTCCAGGGCGGGGCGGAGCGCGAGGGCAAGGTCCTCACGACGGCGCGCACGATTGATAGGGCGTGCTCGTCATCGTGTGCCAAATGGTCGACAACCCCCGAAATGCGCGCGTGGAGCTGGCCGCCGCCAAGTTCTTCCGCAGTTACAACTTCTCCCGTTGCCGCCTTGACCAGGGGGGGTCCGCCCAAGAAGATAGTTCCCTGATTAGCCACGATGATGCTCTCATCTGACATCGCCGGCACATACGCCCCACCCGCAGTGCAAGACCCGAGGACGGCGGCAATCTGGGGTATGCCTTGCGCGCTCATTGTCGCTTGGTTGAAGAAGATGCGCCCGAAGTGATCCCGATCCGGAAATACCTCGTCCTGTCGGGGTAAAAACGCTCCACCCGAGTCAACAAGGTAGATGCACGGCAAGTGGTTCTGCAGCGCAATCTCCTGTGCTCTCAGGTGTTTCTTGACGGTCATCGGGTAGTAGGTGCCACCTTTGACCGTTGCATCGTTTGCCACCACCATGCACAAGCGACCCTCGATCCTTCCTATGCCGGTGATGATGCCCGCCCCGGGTGCTTCGTCGTCATACATTCCGTAGGCGGCCAGCGGAGAGAGTTCCAAAAACGGGCTCCCCTGGTCGAGAAGACGTTCGATGCGGTCGCGAGGAAGCAATTTCCCTCTCGCGACATGACGTTGGCGTGTCTGGATGGACCCAGTCGCGGCTGCTTCTAGTCGCGAGCGAAGTTCATCAACGAGCGCGGTCTGGAAAACCACGTTGCGCTCATAGGTCTCGCCCAGCCGGTCGACATGGCTCTGGATCTGCTCCACCGCGCCCTCTTTGTCCGGTTAATGGTTGGCGATCTCTGCGCTGAGGGCCTCTCGGGGTTAGGAAAAGGGGAATTTACAAGCGCTCGATAATGGTGACGTTTGCCTGCCCACCGCCCTCGCACATGGTCTGCAGCCCATATCGGCCTCCAGTGCGCTCAAGTTCGTTGAGCAATGTGGTCATCAGACGGACTCCAGTGGCACCGAGCGGATGACCCAGTGCAATGGCTCCACCATTGACATTCACCTTCACGGGGTCCATATCGAGTTCGCGTTCCCATGCGAGCACGACGGACGCAAAGGCCTCATTGATTTCAACGAGGTCGATGTCGTCCATCGTCATTTTGGTTTTCTGTAGCAGGGATCGGGTGGCGGGGATGGGAGCAGTCAGCATCATGATTGGGTCATCAGCACTCACGCCCATTGCATGGATGCGAGCCCGAGGAGTCACCCCGTGGTCTTTCAGGGCTTGGCCACTCATGAGCAATAGTGCCGAGGAAGCGTCTGAGATCTGTGATGACGTGGCGGCAGTGACTCGGCCGTTCTCACGGAGCGACGGAAGACTCCTGATCTTCTCCCAGTCCGGCTCGCGCGGACCCTCGTCAACTGCCAGCCCCTCAGTCGGAATGATCTCATTTTCGAAACGACCCTCGGCAGTCGCGTCCAAGGCGCGCCGGTGCGACTCAACCGCGAAGGCCTCCATGTCCTCCCTTGTCAAGTCCCACCGTTCAGCTATCAAGTCAGCAGCGTAGAACTGACTCACTTCTTGGTCGCCGTAGCGTCGTTGCCAACCAATCGAACCGCTGTATGGATCCTCGAAACCGAACTGAGTGCCTACCAGGGCGGACGACAAGATGGGGATCATTGACATCTGTTGGACGCCACCGGCCACAACCACATCCTGCACACCGGCCATGATTGCTTGAGCACCGAAATGCAATGCCTGCTGGGATGAGCCGCACTGCCGATCAACTGTCGTTCCCGGTACGGATTCGGGTAGCCCAGCAGCGAGCCAGGATGTCCGCGCGATGTCGCCGGCCTGACCGCCGATCGCGTCGAGACATCCGAAAACGACGTCCTCTACCGCTGCCGGGTCTATGCCGGTTCGGGCCATGAGCCCAGAGAGAGAAATAGCTCCCAGATCGGCGGGATGGACGTTGGCGAGCTTGCCATTTCGTTTGCCCACCGGCGTTCGGACTGCATCAACAATAAAGGCTTCTGCCATTGCTTTCCTCCCAGGCGGCGTGTCTCTTCGTCTGTTGTCTTTGTCTGGTTGAGATTCGACTCGGGCCCCTCAGGCCGGTCAGGATCTCTCGGCCGATCTCGGGCCCCTCAATGTCGAGGGCCGGCTTCCTTGTCGAGCAAGCGGTGGCTGGTCGCCTCGTCCACGCGGCGTGGCCCCCCGGTCTGACGCGGATTACCGGCGAGAGCGGCGGCGTGCCCTGCGGCCTCTAGATCATCCACGTCGACATTCCGGTTGCTTATGGCAGGCGCTCAGGTGCGATTGCCTTCGAAGGTGGCGTTTCCCATGGCACCCATCTTCACGTCCCCCGAGATTGTGTCGTCGGACACCGTGGCCGTGAAATCGAGGGTCATGGGCATTGGAACGGTCATGGCGACCTTCCAGCTCAACGCGTCACCGTTAGCGGTCCCCTCACTGAGATCGAGCTTGCCAAGTGGCGGCGGGGCCTCGATTGAGCCGCTCAGGTCTGATCCGTTGGTGCTGAGTGTGAGCGTCGCCGGCTGTGGCCCCATCGGCGTCTTCAGTGAGATCTTCCACGTTCCGTCTGCGGACATTCATGCCTCGTCTTTCGGTGTTGGGCTGGAGTGGCGGCTGGGCCATTGGTACGCCAATTGAATTGGCCCCAAGCGTCCTTCACCTTGACACAAACACGAATCCGTGTTCAAGTGAGCAGCGGCACTTTGACGCGCTGTCAGGAGGTCCGTGTGATCGAGACGTGGGGTTTCTATCTGTTCTGCACAGGTCCGGGTCAGATGTTGGAACCGGAGGCGGTTACGCCCGAGGACTACCAGCGAGCGTACGACCAGTACCTGGACTTGTGGCAGAGGTGCGAGGGCTGGGGATTCGACGGTCTCGCGTTCGCGGAGCACCACTTCAACCCCATCAACTTGTCGCCGTCGCCGCATCTTCTGGTCGCCGCTGTCGCACAGCGCACCGAGCGTCTTCGGTTCACCGCCCTCGGCGAGGTGCTGGCGCTGCACGATGGCCGTCGGGTTGCCGAGGAATGCGGCATGCTGGCCTACCTCACGAATGGGCGCTTCGAGCCGGGGATCGCGCCGGGCGCAGGACCGGACGAGTGTGTCGCAGCGGGTATCCCGGCTGATCAGATCCGTCCGCGGTACTACAGCGCGGCCGAGGTCCTGGGTAAGGCCCTGGCCGGACCACGGGTGACCCATCACGACGACTTTCACAACCTTGACGAGGTCGGCATCGTCCCCCGGATGCAGCTCAGCCCCGGCCAGTCCGTGTGGGTGACCGTCATGTCACCGGACTCAGTGGTGTGGACGGCCCAGCGGGGCTACAAGATGTGTACCTCATGGATGCCAATCGCCTCGACCCAGGCCTTGGCCGGCGCATACTACGAAGCGGCCGAAGCGGCGGGCAGGCCGGCCACGCCGTTGATGCTTGGTCTTCGCCGTCGGACCTACGTCGCCGAGACTGACGCCGCGGCGCAAGAGGCGTGCGAAGCGGCCGAAGACGTCATCGAGAAGCAGATCGGCAAGGCCTTTGAGACGATTGACCCGGCCATTCTCGCCATCTTCAAGGACCCAGACGACTTCATCGTCGGGTCGCCTGACACGGTCGCCGAGAAGTGGATCGAGCAGTGCAGGGCCGGCGGATATGGGGTCGCCATGGCACTCACCGATTTCAAGGTGTTCCAGCCGGAGGACCTGGCTCGGTCCCACGAGCTGCTGGGCACCAAGGTTGCCCCGATCCTGCGCTCCGCGGATCTCAATCCGACTACCGCTGCCGCCGGCTCACTGGCGACGGCCGACCACTGATCCAAACGGCGTAAATTGCGTGGTTCATCTGGCGACCTCCTGAGAAGGGCTTCTGGGGGGAAAAATGTCTGACCGCTTTGATGTGGTGTGTGGGACATACAACGGGCGCGACTTGCACGTAGACATCTACGAGCCGACCGGTCCGGAGAATCGCCGGATCGCGGTGCTCGTCCTTCACGGAGGTGGATGGTCGCAGGGTGACCGGAAGCTGATGCAGCCTCGCGCCGAAACCCTCGCAAGCCAAGGTTTCACTGCCGTCGTGGCGGAGTATCGCCTGACGCCGGAGGCGCCATGGCCGGCCCAGCTACAGGACGTCAATGCGGCAATCCGTTGGACTCGCGACAATGGGCAGGACCTCGGCATCGACCCCGACCGAGTGGTCCTCCAAGGACACAGCGCGGGCGCACACTTGGCGCTGATCGCAGCAGGAGCCGCGGATCGGCCCGAGCTCGACCCCGACGCCAGTACCGACCGGTCCTCCGCGTCGCTCGCTGCGGTCGTCGCGTATTACCCGCCCGTGCACCTCGATCCGACTATTTCCATGCCGGACCTCGCAGCTGGTCCGACCCCCGAGGCGATCGCGGCAATGTGCGGGCCGGAGGGTTCGACTCCAGCCGCCATGTTGCTCGGTGACGCCGTCACGGTCGAAGCCGCGGCGGCGGCGAGCCCGCTCTCCTACGTGACCTCGTCGTTCCCTCCGACCGTCCTGTTCCATGGCAAGGATGATGTTCTGATATCAGCCAACAGCAGCGTTCGGTTTTACGAGGCCCTGCAAGCAGCCAATGTCCCGAGCGAGTTGCATCTGATGGGCGGCGTGAACCATGAGTTCGACGCGACGCCGAGCCTGGCCAGCGTCTGCACGGGTGTGGTGTCGAGCTTCCTGTCGCGCCTCGTCCTCGATCCCGACGAGTTCATCGCGGAGGAAATGCAGTTCAACCCGATGTCGGCGATGCTGCGGGCCATCCGTGCGGCTCCACCATCAGGCGTACCTGGGTGACCACCACCGTCGAGCACCATTTCCACCCGGATAGCCGGCTCGAGGTTCAGAGCAACCCGGTTCTACTTAGTGGGGTACAGGCACTCATCCGGGTGGTCATCGATCAGATGCGTCGGGACCGCGCGGCCGGAGCTCGTACGGCTGCGTTCATCTCGGGTTATCCCGGCTCCCCCCTGGCCGGTCTCGATCTGGAGCTCTCGCGTCAGAAGCAGCTGCTGCAGGAGCTCGACGTTCGGCACCTGCCTGCGCTGAACGAGGAGCTTGCGGCAACCGCCGTGTATGGATCGCAGGCCGCCCAGACTTTCCCGGACGCAACCTACGAGGGGGTGCTCGGGGTCTGGTATGGGAAGGGGCCCGGTCTCGACCGCGCTGCCGACGCCATCCGCCACGCGCAGTATGTCGGCACTTCCAGGCTCGGCGGTGCGGTCGCGTTCGTCGGTGACGACCCGGCGTGCAAGTCATCGAGCATTCCGTCGAGTTCGGAGCAGATCCTCGCCGACCTCGGCCTTGCCGTGATCGTGCCGTCCTCGGTCGCCGACATCGTCGAGCTGGGGCCGCATGCCATCGCCCTGTCACGCCTGAGCGGTATCTGGTCCGGTCTGCGGATCGTGAGCGACGTAGCGGATGGGGTGGCCTCCGTCTCGGGCGAGCTCGTGATGCCCTCGATCGTCGAACCTGAAGTGGAATGGCGCGGTCAGCGCTATCTTGCGACCCCGCGCGCCATCCCGACCGTGCCGTGGGCGCTCGAAGCCGAGGCAGAGCTGCGTGAGCCCCGGTTTGAGGTCGCCCGAGAGTACGGACACCTCAACAACCTCAACCGGATCGTTGTCGACTCGCCGCGCCCTCGCGTGGCCATCGTGGCTGTTGGGTCGCTCTTGCACGAGACGCTTTCAGCCTTGGAGTCGCTCGGCTGCACCAAGGAGCAGCTCGCGGACCATGGCATCCGACTGTGCCATGTGCGGATGCCCCACCCGATGCACGAAGCGACGATCGGCGCGTTCGTCGACGGCGTCGAGCGCGTCATCGTCATCGAGGAGAAGCGGGCGTTCGTCGAAACTGCGATTCGGGAAGCGTTGTACGGCACGACCGTGCACCCGGTCATCGTCGGTAAGCGTGACGATCAGGGTCGAGTGTTGCTGCCTGCGCACGGTACGTTGCACGCCGATGAGCTGATCGGGCCTCTGCGCAATGAACTCTCTCGTTTCCTTCCCGCGCAGCAGCTCCGACCCGAGGCCGAGAAGCGGCTATTGCCCCTTCTCCCAGCGGCCAGGGCGCCTTATTTCTGTTCTGGATGTCCCCACAACCGCAGCACCAAAGCTCCCGCCGGTTCCGTCATCGGAGGTGGGATCGGTTGTCACGGCATGACGATGATCATGGATCCCAAGGTCGTCGGCAACATCGCGTCCGCGACCCAGATGGGCGGCGAGGGCGCCCAGTGGATCGGGATCGCTCCGCACGTCAGCACCCCACACATGTTCCAGAACTTGGGTGACGGCACCTACTTCCATTCGGGCCAGTTGGCGATTCAGGCTGCCGTGGCCGCTGGAGTCAATATCACCTACAAGCTGCTGTACAACGACGCAGTGGCGATGACCGGTGGTCAGAAGACGTCGATGAGCAACGCCCTCCCAGTACCGCACGTCGCCGAGAATCTCCTGCGACAGGGTGTGAAGCGAGTCATCGTCACGACGGAAGACATCTCTCGCTACCGCCGGACCGATCTGCCTCGCCATGTAGAGGTCTGGGACCGTCGTCGGCTCATTGAGGCCCAAGAGGCGCTGCGGGCAGTCGAAGGGGTTACCGTCCTGATCCACGATCAGCGCTGTGCCGCCGAGAACCGCCGCGACCGGAAACGAGGTCGAACGGCCAGCCCGTCGCAGAGGATCTTTATCAACGAGCGGATCTGCGAGGGCTGCGGCGATTGCAGCACTGTTTCGAACTGCTTGTCCGTCGAGCCGGTTGGGACGGAGTACGGGACCAAACGACGAATCAACCAGACCACCTGCAACCTCGATTTCTCGTGCATCGAGGGGGACTGCCCGTCGTTCATCAGTGTCAAGACGAAACGCCAAGGGGGGCGATCGAAGGGTCCGGGGAGCGCTGCACCGGCTCCCACCGAGAGCCTGGCCGAACTGTTGCAAGGTGAGCCACCGGAGCCTCGCGTGTCGCTGTCAGGCGAGGTTCTCGTTCGGTCGCCCGGCATTGGCGGAACCGGAGTCGTCACTGCGAGCCACGTCCTTGGGACGGCGGCCATGCTCGACGGGCTCGAGGTCTCGGGCCTCGACCAGACGGGTCTCAGTCAGAAGGCCGGTGCAGTGGTGTCTGACCTGCGCGTGTCGCGTGGAGCCGCTCAACGCACCAGTCGCGCTCACCACGAGTCGGTCGATGTCCTCCTCGGCTTCGACGTGATTGCCGCAGCAGCCGCTCCTACGCAGGACGCGCTGGTTCCCGGGCACACGGTCGCAGTGCTCTCGACATCGCGGACGCCGACTGGCGCCATGGTCGCTAACCCTTGGGCGAACTACCCGGACGTGTCCGCGTTCGTTGAGCAGCTCCAGCGCGATCTCGGCTCCGAACGCGTGTTCTGTGTCGACAACCACGAGCTGCTCACCGAGCTCCTCGGTGATGCCTCAGGCGCGAACACCGTCCTGTTGGGGATTGCCACCCAGGCCGGAGCCTTACCCGTGAGGCCGGCGCTCATCGAGCAGGCGATCGAACTGAACGGCGTCGCGGTGGAGCACAACATCGCGGCGTTCCGAGTCGGACGGTGGTGGGTCGCCGACCGCGATCGACTGATGGCGTCCAGGACGGAACCGGCCGCTGCCTCCCCCGATCCGATGCCTGGGGGCCGTGCGCCGGCCACGTGGTTCGAGGCCATCCCCGATGCCGTCCGACCGCTTGCTGAGGCCCGCGCCAGCGATCTGATCTCGTATCAGAACCAGCGGTATGGCCAGCGGTATGCCGAGGTCGTTTCCGCCGTCGCGGTGGCCGAAGGTGCAGTCGCGCCGGGCTCGGTGGCATTCACCGACGGCGTGGCCCGCGGTCTCTACAAACTGATGGCCTACAAGGACGAATACGAGGTAGCACGCCTGGCACTCGACCCTGACGAGCGGGCACGGCTCGAAGCCGCATTCGGTCCTGATGTCGACTTCGCTTGGAATCTGCATCCACCTGTCCTGAGGAGCCTCGGCTACGGGCGCAAGCTTTCGCTCGGCCGGCGGTCTGCGCCGGTGTTCAAGATCCTCCGGTCCGGGCGCCGGCTGCGTGGAACCCGACTCGATATTTTCGGCTACACGGAGGTCCGGCGGCTCGAACGACGGATGATCGAGGAGTACATCGACGCGGTCCTCGCGGTGAGCCGTGGGCTCGGTGCCGATCGCCTGGACGAGGCCGTCGCGCTCGCATGGTTGCCCGACGCAGTCCGAGGATACGAGCGCTTGAAATTGATGCGCGGTGCTGAGTTCCTCGATTCGCTGAACTCGGCACGGAAAGCGATCGAGCGGCCATGACGCCTCAGGGCCATTACATCGACAGCGACGGTGTTCGGCTGTATGCGGAGACCACCGGTAGCGGCGTGCCGATCGTGTGGGTGCACGAGTTCGCGGCCGACTACCGGACATGGGAGCAACAGGTACGGCGATTCAGTCGCACCAACCTCTGCATCACGTACAACGCCCGGGGGTACCCCCCGTCCGATGTGCCGGAAGCCGGATGCGCATACACCTACGAGAAGCAGCGCGATGACCTTCGCGCCGTCCTGGACCATTTCGACATTTTGGCTGCCCACATCGTGGGTCTCAGCATGGGCGCGTACACCGGACTTCAGTTCGCACTGCAATATCCCGGGCGCGTCAGGTCGCTGCTCTTTGCCAGCGGGGGCTCCGGCGCGCCGGGCGGGAGCCGGGCGCAGTTCGCGGCCGACACGAACGAGGGTGCAGAGCGCATGATGCAAGAAGGGATGGAGGCGGCCGCCAACGGCCTTGCCCTCGGAGCGACCCGAGTTCAACTGCTCGCCAAGGACCGGCGCGGGTGGGAGGAGTTCAAGGGCTACATGGCCGAACACTCAGCGCTCGGTTCGGCACAAACGCTCAGGAATTTTCAAGCGCTCCGGCCCTCGCTGTACGACTTCGAAGCCGGCCTCAGGCAGCTCAGAGTGCCGGTGCTGCTTGCCGTTGGTGACGAGGATGATCCCGTCATCGAAACGAACGTGTATCTCAAGCGCACCTTGCCCCGTGCTGGGTTGTGGGTGCACCCGAGGACCGGGCACGGGATAAACCTCGAGGAACCGGACGCCTTCAACACTATGGCGGCGCAGTTCTTCGGTGCAGTCGATGCCGGCCATTGGGGTCCGCGCGATCCTCGAGCTAATCCGAACCAGTCGATCTTCATGGGTGACCGAGTCCCCACCAACGGCCCCACCCATTGATATGGATCTCGAACTCACCGGCAAGGTGGCTCTCGTCACAGGCGGGTCAGCGGGAATCGGCGCCGCGATCGCCAAGGCGCTGGCCGCGGAAGGCTGGCGCGTCGTTCGTGCTCACCCTTACGACCCGCAGAAAAAGCATGGCTTTATCGATTCCCAGAAAATGGGCATGGCGGTCTTTCGCAAACTGGATCCCAACGCCCCGCTTATCGTCGCCGAAAGCGTCTGGCAGTACAGCCACCACTTGCTGCATGGCCTCTTCACCCATCGCGGCCCGATCCTCACCGTCGCCAACTGGAGCGG
>Ga0207777_1000016_pt1 | contig 28856 bp, 29 predicted proteins | sample LuqExpMetageno35_FD_187793 | JGI IMG/M metagenome (GOLD analysis project Ga0207777, IMG submission 187793) | Tropical forest soil microbial communities from Luquillo Experimental Forest, Puerto Rico - Sample 35 (SPAdes) | ecosystem: Environmental > Terrestrial > Soil > Tropical forest ...
TGACCGGTTGATGAAGGCGGTCGAGCACGTCACCGCCAACAAATCGCTGCACACGCCAGACCTTGGCGGCAAGGCAACTACGAAGCAGGTCACCGATGCAATGTGCGAAGCGTTACGGAGCGCCAACGATTAGGACAGTGCTGAGAACACGAGACAAGAAACCACGGTCCTGTTCACCGATGCTCGTTCAGCCACGCGAACTGCTCAGGACAATGCTCGATATGGCGATCGGCGCCGCATCTCCGAAACTTCGCATTCCGGCCCATCTGCCTCAGCGACCGAAGGCCAAAACGACCTTGATGGTGGTCCTGGCGACCAGCACAGGGTCAGCCCTTGTAAAGCGCATGCTCCTGCCAGTAGGGAAAAGAACAGGGAATTTTTCAATTTTGGACAGCATCGCGGCTCAGAGGTCGCCATTCAGCCAATGATTTTGCGCACTTAGCTCAAAATTCCCTGTGCAATAAAATAGAGAATTATTTTGGAGCAACAGGGAATTTGTACGCAAGAACAGGGAATTTGACGTGGCTATAATGCTAGAATTGATTTTCGAAAGGGACGGTACAACGGTGAAACCAAACCAGCCAATTTCTGCCGAACCGCAGACTCCAAAGCCTGCCCACCCTGTGAATCGGCGCGAGCCACTTCCCTGGTGTCTCCCAAAGCCTCCAGAAGAGGATCCGCAGGCTCGCGCGCGGGTTCAGGCAATTCTCGAAAGCCCCAGTTATCGCAGCGCCGACGTCGACCGCGACTTCCTTGCGCGGGACAGCATGAGGGGCGTCCGGTTGCAGATTGACTATTTCAAGCCCGAGATACTTCTTGAAGAGCACGGCATTCGCCACACGATTGTAGTCTTCGGAAGCACGCGGATCTGCGAGCCGGCCGCGGCCCGCCGCAAGGTAGATATGTTGAATACGGCATTCGCGGCCGACACCAGCAACAAGGAATTGGCGCGCCGCCTTGCAATTGCGGAACGTATCCTTGCAAAGAGCCACTACTACGAAGTGGCTCGCGAATTCGGCCGTCTCGTGAGCACGACGAACAAGACTGTCAGTCGGCACCACAGGGTTGTCGTGACCGGCGGTGGACCGGGAATCATGGAGGCCGCCAATCGCGGCGCGTTCGACACCGGAGCCAAATCCGTTGGCCTCAACATCAACCTGCCTCATGAGCAATATCCGAACCCCTACATCACGCCCGAGCTTTGCTACAACTTTCATTACTTCGCGATGCGCAAGCTTCATTTTCTCTTGCGGGCCAAGGCACTGGTCGCCTTTCCCGGAGGGTATGGTACCTTCGACGAGCTGTTTGAGGTGCTCACGCTCGTACAAACACGCAAGATCAAGCCGATCCCGGTCGTCTTGGTCGGCGAAAGCTACTGGCGCCGTGCGGTCGATCTCGATTTCCTGGTCGAGGAAGGCGTTATAGATCAGGAAGATCGCGAATTGTTCTGGTTTGCCGAAACGGCCCAGGAGATCTGGCATGGCATCTTGCGCTGGCACGAGATCAACGGCGAGCCGTTGATCGTTGCGTGACAGGCGGATCGTCACACCGCCAAGGAGCGTTTTTTGAAATTGTCGTTTTACGGCGCTGACCGCAGCGTTACCGGCTCATGTCACATGGTCGAGTGCGCCAGAAAGCGGATCCTGATCGACTGCGGGCTGTATCAAGGTAGCCGTGAGCTGGACGAGGAAAATTCGCATCCATTTGGGTTCGATGCTGCCAGCGTCGACTACGTCTTGTTGACGCATGCCCATCTTGATCATTGCGGCCGGCTGCCGCTGCTGAGCAAGAGAGGGTTTCAGGGCGAGATCATCACCACGGCTGCGTCGCGGGAGTTGGCGCGACTGGTTATGCTCGATGCAGCCCATTTGCATGAAGAAGATGTTAGTTATCGGGCACGCATTGCCGGGCGGCGCGCTTCAACAAATCAAATTATGGCCCCGCTTTATTCGGTCGCCGATGCTTTGCGCTCTTTCGACCATTTCGGACGACCGGCGGTTTACGATGTGCCGATTGAACTCGCCGCTGGCGTACGCGCGACCTTCATCAACGCTAGTCACATCCTGGGTTCGGCCAGCATCTATTTGCAGCTCACAGAAGGGTCGCAGCAATCTACCGTGCTATTCTCCGGGGACCTCGGCAAGTCTGGCGGCCCATTGCTGCGCGATCCCACGAAGCCGCCGGCCGCAGCAAATGTGGTAATGGAAACTACGTACGGTGACCGGCTGCACAAGCCCTTGGGCCCGTCCATCGAGGAGTTCTATGACGCTGTGACAAACACCTTCAAGGGAGGTGGAAATGTCATCGTTCCCACCTTCGCATTGGAGCGAGCGCAGGAACTGCTTTATTTCATCAATCAGGGCATCGATCATGATCGATTGACAAAATCGACACAGGTTTTTGTTGACTCGCCCATGGCTATCTCGGCTACCGAAATCATGCAGCATCATCTAGAGGGCTTGCGACCGGAAATCGCGAAACGCATTCAAGATGGACATGATCCTTTTCATTTTCCCGGATTGCACTTCACGCGCGAGAGCGCCGAGTCCGCGGCGCTTAACATGATCCGTGCCGGCGCCATCATCATGGCCGGTTCGGGCATGTGTACGGGCGGCCGCGTGCGCCATCATCTCAAGCATAATCTTTGGCGCCCGGAATCGAGCATTGTGTTTGTGGGATATGCCGCCAGTGGCACTCTGGCGCGCCGCATCATCGATGGCGCAAAGGAAGTAAACATCTTTGGCGAACAAATCCCGGTGCGAGCTCGCATCTACACGATCAACGGCTTCTCGGCCCATGCAGACCAGGCTGAGCTATTGGCCTGGCAAAAGCAAACCGGTGCGAAACGCACGTTCCTTGTTCACGGCGAAGAACAGACGATGCGAAGCTTCGCGACACTTCTCGACAACACACGAGTTGAGCTGCCTGTGCCAAATCAGGTGTTCGAACTGTAACCTGCACTAGCGACACAATATTCAACGGTCGCCACGCGCTCTAAAACGCGCTGGCTTCCCGTGTGTCTATGGCACACCATTAAATCAGCTTTAAGCGCCTATTGCGGTGCCAGGCCTGGCCGCCGGTCACACGTGGGCTGATACAAAGCTGACACGCCAGTCGTGCTAGCGATGCGGGTAAAGTGGACATTAGGTGAGAAGCGTCGAGAATTATTTTTCTGAGCATAACGGCATCCTGCAAAGGACGGGAAAATTTCGGATTCCATCATCATCCGTTTACCTCAGTAGCGGTCCGCAAGCGAATTGAGGACAAGCCCTCCGGCGATAGTCTTGAGTTCGCTTTCCAGGGCTGCTATGCGGCGGCGAAGCTGATCGTCGTTGACTTTCATGAATGCACTTGCCGCCTTGTTGGCCAGCTCCGCCAGCATCGAGCGTTCATCGTGACTCAGGGCGTTGCCGGTCGCATGCGGTCCGTAGAGCGTCAGCCCTAAGCAACGCAACCGGTCGCCCACGGGAACTGCAAGGATCGGCCGCATTAACCCGCCGGGGAAGTCACCGCGTGCGGCAGATTCAGCGTCAAGGTCGTATGGCCGATGAGCATGCGCACGTTCGAGTATCGGATCGTGCCGATCGAGTATTCGCGCCGCACTATCCCATGACTGATCCGCGGCAGTGCGTCGGAAGATATGATCTTGTTCGCGAAAGATACTAGCGGAAGTAAGCCCGAGGGCACTATGTACCCCTTGGACGAGTTGCGCTTCGACCTCACCGTAATCCTTCGCCTTCAGGACAGCATCACCGAGCCGTTCCCCCGCTTTTGCGACCGAACGATTGAAAAGCCAATCTACGTGGTGGACGGCCGCGTCGTGAATCTTCGAGGTCAAAAAAAGAATTACGGCTCCGATTGCGATCCAAGCCCAAGCAGGCAATGTGACGTTCTCGCTGATGCCTTCGCGAATGTGATCAATGGCCTGGTGCAAGAACAGCACCGGCAAACTAATAAGGAGGCCAAGAATGGTCACGCGACGCAGAGGTATGCTCACCTTCACGACGTAGGGTCTGCGCACAGCCTCGCTGACGAGGAGGCAAAGCACACCGTTGACGAGATAAATCAGACCCCACAATTGTTCGGGCGGCGAATAACTAGGCCAAAGAAAATTAAGAAGTGTCGTGGTTGTGCCGGCATCCGCGAAGACGAGTGCTGGCAATCCAATCAAGCAGCCCCAGATCACCCAGCGCAGGCGTTGGTAGTCCTGTGGCGGTAGCTCGCCTTGGCGCGTTAGCAGAATCACGAACGCACATATAGCGACGACGAGGCCGCTCAATACACCGGCCCTCGTCACCAATTCGGTAGGATAGCCGAAGAGATTTAAGTAGCTGAGCGCCAGCAACAGCGCTACCAGGATTGCGACAAAAGGCAAACTCAGTTCGACGGGCCGCCAGCGCGGTGTCGTTTCATCTGTCGGCGCTCTTAAAGCGAACCAGATGAAGCCTGCTGAGCCGGCGCCCTGCGCAATGGCGCCCGCTAGATTCTGCGTCAGCAAGGCGATAGGTGAGTAGCTCTGCAAGAGCGCATAATATTGTGCGGACTGCCCTGGATTGAACCAAATGACATAAAGGAAAAACCCCCAGGTCATAATTCCTGGCCTTGTCCAGACGAGCCACGCGGCCGCGAGAATAACGAGCATCGATGCGAGCTGATCAAGTAGCAAAACCACAAGCACCCATCCGTTATACGGTCTCTGTTTTGCAATGATGTCGACTTCTCGCGCCGGTCGGCCCGGAGCGGCAGCGATGACGAGTTCGGCGCGGCGTTGATTAGTGACGAGGCGGAAGCCTCCCAAGGCCGCCATCGCACTCGCGCATCTGAGAGTGCTTATGGGAACGCATCGCATTTGCTCAAGATCGAGCCTGTCACCGACACGCAGGCCGGCCTGAAAAGCGGGCGAGGCCGTTTGTTCTAGGAACGGCCCCTGTACATCCGTGACGACACCGTCGTTGTTGGCATAGAAACCGAATGATCCCAGCGGCTGATACACCCGATAGAAATCGGGAACGACCATCGCCAGCGCCCAGAATGTGAACGCCACAAGTAGGATGCGACCTGCAATGTGGGTATAACTGTGCATTCCGTTGTTATTTTCTATGATTAGATTCAGGAAAACAATGACTTCACGCCTGGAAACATTTATCCACCGTCGGTGATCTGGCCGATATCGGCCAGCAATTTTGTGGCGGCTCCTTCACCACCCACCAAAGCCATCTGTCTCGCAGTGCCGCCGACACTTGCTACGCCGATCAGGTGATCCAAGAGAAAGTTTATGTCCACTTACCGAGGTGAAGCTGACATAAAGTCAGCCTCCCTTTGGCATCATCTCGACGAACTGGCGGAATGGTGAAGGAGACATGAATGGTCCGCATTCCCTACATAAATGAGGCAGAGAATCCCGCGCTCACCGAGCTCGTCGCACGCTTGCGCTCCGGCCGACGCGGCAAACTCCTTAATCTCTACCGCCTGTTGCTGCACAGCCCGCCGATCGCGGCTGCCTGGTTTGAACTCGTCAACGCGGTAAGATGGAAAACGTCGTTATCGGGCAGGCTTCGTGAAATAGTCATTATCCGTGTCGCGCTACTCAACCGCGCGGCCTACGCAATCTCGCAGCACGTGCCCAAGCTTGCATTCGCTGAAGGCCTCACCGTTGCTGAATGCGAGGCGTTACGCGATTGGCGATCGTCGAAGCTTTTCAGTGAGCCGGAACATGCTGCCCTTGCATATACAGATGCCATGACACAGGACGTGGCGGTTGCCGATTCGGTGTTCGCTCCGCTTCGGAAGCATTTCGACAATCGCTCGATTGTCGAATTATCAGTACTTATCGGCACCTATAACATGCACACTCGAGTGCTGCAGGCGCTCGAAATCGACCTGGAAGAGCCGAATTAACGCAAGGCCTTTTCACAAAGCATTTCGGACAGCGGTCAACACACCGGACATCTTTACAAACATCTCTTCCCAGTCGTTAAGCGCGTTGCGGCGATGTGCGGGAGCCGTATGAGGAACAAGGATCACGTTTTTGTATTTTAGTAGGGGCTCGCCTTTTTTCGCTGGTTCATCGTAGCCAACGTCAAGCGCAAAACCACCCAGCCGGCCTGCCTCCAATGCCTCTAGGAGAGCCTCTCGCTCGATGACTTCGGCGCGCGCAACATTGACAAGGATGGCGCCCTGCTTGATCCGCCGCAGAGCCTCGCGATTAAGCAATCCCCTCGTCGACGGGTTTAGTGGTACGTGAATTGAAATAAAATCCGAGGTTTCCAGTAGTTCGTTCAATGGACAATAGCTTGCGCCAAAGGTCCATTCATCAATCGGCGCCAATCGATGGCGCTGATGATAAAGAACCTTCATACCAAAGGCGTGGGCGCGGCTGGCGACTTCGCGTCCGATCTCGCCAAGACCTATTGCCCCGAAGACCGCCCCATTTAACGTCCGCAATCCGGTCACCCGCGCAAAGTTAGAGTTTCCCGTGTAACGCCTGTCGAATGGCGTGGTGTCAAAGCCCGCCAAACGTAACCGGTCGTCCTCAACCAAGCCGTTGAGCTCACAAATCCGTTTCGCGAGCGTCATCATGAAGGCAAAGGCTTGCTCGGCAACGGCGATATTTACGCGTCGCCTTTGCGTCCGCACCGCCACACCGTGCTGTGCACACTCGAGCAGATCGATATTCGCAACTATTCCACCCCACTTTTGCACAATGGCAATTTTTCTTGCCGCAGCGATTTCCTCCCGCCCAATTGTCAAACTTTCCACAATAATCCCATCCGCTTCGGCAATTTTTTTCCTGAGATCGTCCTGATCCTTGGCGAAGATCACTGTCGACGGGTAAAGCCCAGGCAGGCGGGCGCGCAGCCGGTCCCGCCAGCCGATGAAATCGGGCTCATCGAAGTCATAGAACTGGGCGATCGCGCGCTGATGTTCGGTTGGCGTATTCGGATCGAGAATAGCGGGCACGACCCGCAATATTGGGTCCTCTTCAACCAGAATACATGGCATCCCAGCTAATCCTTGGAGTTGTATTTTCCCGGTCGGCTTTCCTTCACAGGGCCGCGTCGCTTAGGCTAGTTGCTGCCATTCACGTTCGCGACCGCTTCCTTCCATTTTTGAACATCAGAACTTATTCGTGCGACGAGTTCATCGGGCGATTCGGATACGGGCGTAATACCCAACAGTTGGAAGGAATGCTGTGTCTCCGCACTGTTGAAATAGTCGGGACCATCAAGACGCAAAACCAGCTGAGGAGATATCTCGCAACGCGCGACTGCGAGACTTTCGTCATTTTGCCCACCGAAGCGCAAGAGGCTCGAGCTCGCGTGCGAGTTCTAGCAGGCCCAACCGCGTCTCCGGATGGAGCGGCTCGAGCGGATGACGCACAGCGTCGCTCTTGATCACGCCTCCCTCCATCATGACAGTCTTCGTCGCGCGTAGACCGCATTGGCGGTTCTCGTAATTGATCAGTGGCAGAATCCGTGCGTAGGCCGCAGCCGCTTCCTTGCGGCGTCCGGCACAGTGATGCATTAAAACCGGCCGGATCAAATCCGGCAGAAGAGCGCTCGGCATCGTCCCGCTGGCACCGGCATCGAGGTCGGCCATAAGCGTGATCGATTCCTCGCCATCGAAGGGGCCTTCAATGGTCTCGCCGCCCATAGCCCGCAGGTTACGTAGCTTGGCGGCCGCGCCCGGCACCTCGATCTTGAAATAGCGAACCAGGGGGACGTCGCGCGCAAGCCTTACCAAGAACGGCACTGACAGTTGGACCCCGCTGAGCGGCGCGTCCTGGACCATGATCGGTATGCTGGCGGCTTCGGCTACTCGGGCAAAGTGTTCCAATATTCCATTTTCGTCGGCACGAAGCCCCGAACCATGATAGGGCGGCATCAGCATCACGATGCTGGCACCCGCCACGGCGGCCTTGCGTGCACGAGTGACGGCAATCTGCGTGCTGAAATGGCTGCACGTGACGATCACTGGTCGTCGGCCTGCGGTGTGCGACAGACAAAAATCGAGCAGTGTGTCGCGCTCGTTGTCGGATAGCAAAAATTGCTCAGAGTAATTGGCGAGGATACAGATGCCGTCAACCCCTTGATCGATCATACAGTCGATAACGCGACGTTGCCCTTCCAGATCTAGGTCGCCGTTCGTCGTGAAAGGAGTCGGCGCGATCGGAAAAACGCCGGTATAATGTCGCCCAGAGACAGTCATAACGATACTCCCGCCAAGTCTGTTCAATGATTGGCGTATGGCACGGCTATATCCGAAGAGGAATATCCTCTATACGTCGAAGGCTAGGATTAATCGTATGTTGGTCCAAGGCGTGGCTGCCTCAAAGCCAAAAAAGCCCAAAAGCAATGGTCAGAAGTGTGAGTGGCGCAGCGACCTTGAAATAGCTCCAAAAATCAAAATCAACGCCACGCGCCTTCGCCCGCTGAGCGCCAATCAGATTGGCAAGAACCCCGCACGAGCAAACCTCGCCCTTTGTGCGTTAATAGCAAATTATCAACTTCAATATCGATCACTATTTCTTGTTCGACAATTTACGGACTAATCCCTTCTCTGACGCCTGACTCGTCAGATGAATTTCTTTCAGAGCCAATGGCTCATGCCGCGATAACTCTTTTAGATTTTCCATCTGCTCCTCTGACATCCCAACGAATCGAAATAAACCTGCTTCATGACAGGGACACATCGCTGAACGGTTAGCATATTCGAAGATCGATTCGACTCTCAGACGCGAATCTGGAATCTATGAAGACGCCGAGCGCGCATGCAACAAGGGTGAAACTTCTCACGACGTGAGAGTGAGATGCCCAGGAATATTTTGATTTTTTCCGACGGAACCGGTCAGGCCGGCGGCCTCACGCCGGATGAAAACATAAGCAATATTTACAAGCTCTACCGTGCCACACGCTGTGGTCCAGACACTGGCATCGATCCGAGCCAGCAACTGACCTTTTATGATCCAGGACTAGGATCGCAGCCGGTCAGCGGATTGTTCTCCGTCACCCGTATCTATCGCTGGCTGCACGATCTCGTCAGCCAGGCAACAGGCCTCGGGATCACGACCAACATCATTGATTGCTACGCTGCGCTCTTGAGGATGTGGCAGCCTGGCGATCGCATCTTCCTTTTTGGTTTCAGTCGCGGGGCCTATACGGTGCGCTGCGTCGCATCGGTTTTGTCATTTTGCGGCATTCCGACAACGATGGCAGACGGAGAGACACCGCTTTTCCGCGACGTAAATTCCACGCGGAAGATTGCAAAGGAAGCGGTCAAGCAGGTCTACGAGCACGTCGGGTCGCCAAAGGACACCGCCTATCTGGAGCAACGAAAGGCTCTCGCGCTTCGCTTTCGCAGGAAGTACGAGTCCGACGTGAACGGTGCGCCCAACGTCAATCCGTTTTTCATCGGCGTATTCGACACCGTCGCGTCATTGGGCAGCTACGGTGCGGCGGCCTTGGCTGTTGTTGGATGGCTTGCGTTTCTTGCGCTGGTGAGCGCGATGGTGAGCTTCGGTCAATCGTTTTTCCCGATCGCGTTCCGGCCGACCTTTGCGGCGCTCATCGCGCTATCGATTGTCGTTGCAGGGATCTGGTACGCGATCGCCCATGTGCAATATGCCATCGGCCTGGAAGGGTATTCATTTTGGCAGACGGTTCATTTCACGGCGCCCAAGATGCAGTTCTACGACAAGCATCTGGATAACGCCGTATGGTACGCACGCCATGCTTTGTCGATCGATGAGGACAGGGCGGACTTCGCCCGCGTTGAATGGGGCAGCTCGAGTAATAGCGGCCCTCCTCGCCCCGACAGCTATCCCGACTGGCTCGAGCAAATCTGGTTTGCCGGCGTGCACTCCGACATCGGTGGGGGCTATGCCGAGAACGAGGCGCGACTATCGGACATCACGCTGGAATGGATGGTTCATGCTGCCGAGAATCTTCCGGACGCGAACACCCCGACCGGCAATGGCATCAAGGTCGACAGAAGGTACTTGCAGCTAAGTCCAGACGCGCTCGGTCCGCAGCACGACGAGCGCGAGCCAGGATATTTCGGAGGTAGGTTGAAATGGACCAAGGCGCTGCGAACGATTGCTCCCGACGCGATATTGCACCCGTCCGTTTACGACCGGTTCGCCGCCGACAAGGTCCAGCACTTCTACGAGATGAAGCCCTATCGTCCCGAAAACCTGGTGAACCATGAGAATCTCAGCCGGTACTATCCGGGCGGTACCGGCGAAGCAACCGCATAGGATGTCAGAATCGTAGAGCTAGAAGTGACCAGCCGCGCCGGGCGTTTTCTGAAAAAAACTTTTTCGCTGTATCTCTAGTAAATGGAAAAGCGCGGCAATCTCTGACAGTTTTGGCGAGGGGTCCCACCGCGCCGCTACGCTCGAATTTATCTTTCCTTGTTTTGACGCGGAGCGAGCGTTGGCAGCGTATCGATGTGGAGCGCCTGGGGTTCGTGCGCGAGCTCCTGGGATTTGAACGCATCCGCGCTGGGTAGCGCGTACTCGGACGGCGCCTTGATCGATTCCCACGGCGTGGTTCTGATCGGCGAAACGAAATTCTTTTCGCGGCCGTCCCGGAATTTGATCCTCCACGAGATCGTAGCCTTCTCAGGCTCCCGCAACACGCGAACGCTGTGTCCCAAGGGCGCGAAGTCGGCGTATCCGCGGCAATCAATCGCGTTTTGGGGACACGCCTTTATGCAGGAGTAGCACTCCCAGCACATATTCGGCTCGATGTTGTAGGCGCGCCGGTAGGTCGTGTCGATGTGCATGATGTCGGACGGGCAGATATCCACGCAGTGGCCGCACCCGTCGCAACTCGTCATGTAGACAAAGGTCGGCATCGTGTTTGCGCCTCCTGATAGGAAGCTCAGCTCCCCATCAGGCCGTTTTCTTTTGCTGAGAGCTCAGCTCGTCGATCTTTCGATCCCATTTCATCTCGGTAGCAAAAGCGAGGCATTCTTCTGGAGACATGAAGACGGTCTCTTTCTCTGCCGGATAAGCACGCGCAACAACATCCTTCATGTAGCGTGAAATGACATCCTCCATGATTGGGATGAGATCTGTGTAGATCCGAGAATGACGCGGGACATGTTCCTCCCAGAGATGGAACAGATCCGACGAGATTATATGTACGCCGTGCGCACAGTTGCCGGCGCCGAGGCTGATTACGGGAACGGGCAAGGTCTGAGCCAAATATTCGGCGACCTCAGAGGTAGTCACTTCACAAAGAATCGAGAAGCAACCAGCATCAACCATTGCCTTGGCGTCTTCAACAAGCTCTTTTGCCCGCTTTGCGGTCTTGCCTTGAGCGACAAAGCCACCGAGTTGGGGCATGCGCATTGGCGTGATGCCGATGTGACCCTGGACGGGAATTCCAGCGCGAACGATCGCTTCGATGTGCTTGGCGTGATGAATATTTCCTTCGCATTTCATCACTTCCGCGTTTGCCTCATGCACAAATCGGCCTGCATTTGCGACCGCCTGTTCACGCGAGATATGGAAGCTCCAATAGGGCATGTCGACCATGCGCAGACCATATTTCGAGCCACGGTCAATAGCCTTGGCCATCATCATAACTTCATCGAAACTGACCGAAACTGTACTCTGGTGTCCAAATAGGATCATGCCGCCCGTATCCGACACGCATAAGATGTCCATGCCCAGCCGATCTGCGATTACTGCAGTGCGATAATCATACGCCGCAAGCTGCGTAATCGGCTCACCTTTGCGCATCTTCGTCATTAACGTGTTGATAGTCACTTTCTTCCTGACCGGTGTATCAGCCATGTCATTCCCCTTCTTTGCCTCTGGCGGCTTCGAGAACTACAACTTGACCCACGCACGCCGCGCATGGGCGCACCGGGCTGGCTATTCCTTGGTTACCTATCAAAGCGCCCGGTCATTTGGCCAGTCAAGTATGCCCGGACTATCTTATGTTCGCTCTCGGCTATGAGGGGTCACCGCCAGGAATCGCGCGGAACAGTTTTCGCGGTCGCGAGAAATGGCGTCGCCGCCAGCTGAATATTTTTGAAAACGCCAGTCCGATCACAAAACCGCCGGGCGGTAGACACACCCGCGCACACATAACCAAGCGCGAGCACGCCTCCCGCAGCAGCACTCCGACAGGCGGACGTAACGACAACTTCGTCGGGCATTTGAGGTCGTGACAGATTGCTTTCTGGGCGCCATGGCCATGACGCGGCCTCGCTCTCCGCGTGCATCGAAACTAACTCAATCCGCGGCTGCCGCCAATTTTTTGTCCGGCAAAATGCACCGAGGCGCGCCTCCGAAGGCGCCACCGGAATAGCAAACTCGTTTGCAAACAGAACTAGTCCGGCCTCGATGCGCAAGGTATCAGCAGCGATAAATCCTGCGGGACGAGCGACTCGGCACAGCATGTCCCAGAGCTCGACACCATTAGCGCGTGCGGAGATGATTTCGAACCCACGCTCGCCGGTGTAGCCAAGCCTGCCCAACAGACAAGGAATGCCACCTACACGTGTTTCACAGAAAGTAAAGTAGTCAAGCGTGGAAATCACGGTTGTATCGCACAATCCACTCAAAGCCTTTAATACTCCGGGCCCTTGGATGGAGAATGTCGAGCGGCCGGGAGTTAAGGGCACTACCGTCAAATCGGGCTCGTCGCATGCAACGAGATCCAGGATGTCTTCGCGGCGTCCGCTCATGACCTCGAACGTGTTCGAAGTTCTCCGCCACACTGTCAGATCAGCAACCGCATCCAACTCGGAATTAATCCGCACTGAATACCGGATATCGCCTTCTCGCATGTTCGCTAAGGGGCGGTTAGAGAGCGCCTCGGCGACCCTCAAGGCTCCAGAACCTTGAAGCCGAGCGCTCTCGACAAACGAAAAGTCAAACAGCGCACAGTCGGAACGGCATTGTTTCACCTCCTCTGCTGGATCGCCAAAATCGAGTTTCAGCGGAAAATCGTAGAACGACATAAGTTCTTCAATGCTCAACGCGATAGATAATGCTCGTCAGCATGAAGCCGCCAACCACCAGCAACACAACCGAGACAAGGCGATGCATCAGCTTACGGGGGATGCGGTGAGCAATCTTGGCTCCTAACCACGAACCGAGGGTCAGCACAACGGCCAACGTGCCACCAAGGCTCCAATCGAGTCGTCCGTGCACAAGGTTACCGAAAGTACCAGCGGTCGCAATCGGCAACTGAATAGCTTGGCTCAGGCCTACCGCCAGAAGTACGGGAAGGTTCATCAAGATCAGAACCGGCACCAGGATCATCGGGCCGCCTGTTCCACTAATTGCTGAGAAAAACCCAACCACCGCGCCGACCGGGACGAGCAGAGTTTTATTGACGCTGAGGGATTCCTTTTCTTTCTCTGTCTGCTGTGGCCACAGAGCATTGATTCCCGATCCCAGTGCCAGAAGGCCTATACCTCCCTGGAGAATACGCGGGTCGGCGGCTTGTACCGTCAATCCACCCAAAAAAGCGGTCGGCGCAGCGCCGAGGCACAGCCACCACACCATCGGCCAGTCAATCGACTTTTCCCGAGCAAAGACAGTTGTGCCAACAATTCCGGAAAGGAGGTAGGCAAACGTCGCAGCCGAAATGGCAACCTGTATAGGGGTCCCGGCAAAGAACCAGAGCGACGGCACGAGGATGACGCCGCCGATGCCGATACAGCCGATCATTAGGCCGGAAGCAATTCCGAGCAGCGCAACCCCGAACAGCCAGCTCATCAGACTTCTCCGATTTCTCAGTTGCTGCACTGCACCAATAGATTCGGCCTCGCTTTAGTGAAATCTATTTAGATACCGTCTATTATTCGCCCATTGGCGGGAGCCAAATGTTTATCCGACAGTTTCGATATCTCGTCGCGGTCGCGGAGGAGCGGCATTTTGGCCGCGCCGCTCAGCGCTGCAACGTTACTCAGCCGAGTCTATCGAGCGGAATCAAGCAACTTGAGCTTGAGCTGGGTGTTCCGATTTTCCTGCGCGGGCGCGGGCAGCGCTTCCACGGACTAACGGCCGAGGGCGAGCGCGTTGCCGAGTGGTCGCGTGGCGTGCTCGCGTATTGCGACGCGATGCGTAAAGAAATTGCGATGATGCAGAACGATCTGACTGGCAACCTCCGTATTGGAGCAATGCCGTCCATGTCGCCGGTTCTGCCCAGCCTTTTGAAGGATTTCCGCAGCAAGCACCCGAGCGTGCGAGTTGATGTGCACTTCATTGGCAATGAGGAGATGAAGCTAGGGCTCAACAACTTCGCTCTCGATGTGGCTCTGACCTATTTGGACAAAGCCGATCTCGGCCGCAAAAACACGCTTCCAATCTATACCGAACAACTGAGCCTTCTCGTTCCGGACAAGCCCGAGTTCAAGGATCAAAACGCAATTTCGTGGTGGGACGCGGCGCGGTTGCCGCTCGCTATGCTGAGGCCGTCGATGCACGAGCGCCGCTTTGTCGATCAGGTCTTTGCTAAGGTCGGATGCTCGCCGGTTCCTCGGGTGGAATCCGAATCAATCCTGCACCTGATGTTTCAAGTTCAGTTCACCGAGCTTTGCACGATTATTCCCTCGCATTTCGTCCATGCGCCAGGCCTACATCAAGGAACCCGTGCATTGCGTCTGGTAGATCCTGTGGTTTCGCAAGAAGTCGGCCTCTTCTGGGCTGAAGGAGAGATCGTGCTTCCCATGGCAAATGCTTTTGTTTCGATAGTCCAGCAACTTAATAAGTCCGGTGAGCTACGGAAGCGATTGGCTGGTGACGAAATGACCAGTGGAACTGGTGCCCCGCACGCGTGCCGCGTCGTAAAGCAGCGTGGTCGGTTGCCACCGGACGCGATCAACGCGCGGCAGCATTCATAAACGCAAGCGTCGTCGCGACCGGATTTTCAACTCTTGCAAGTTCAGATGCCGTGAGCTCAGTCTTCGGACCATCGGCTCGGCCCATCGAGAAGCTGGGGCCACGCGTCTCACCTTGCCCTGGAGAGAAGATGATTTCGATGGGATGTTCATCGTATCCGACGAATTTCAGTTCCATTGTTTCCGGCCAGCATGCAATCATCCCATCGCCCACCTTAGTCACGAGAAAGCGCATAACTGCGGTGGCATTGTTGAACCAACGTGCCAATTCCTCGAGACCCAGCTGGCAAGTTGCTGGTGCATAGTCGTCGGCATCGCCGGTCATCAGACCTGCAATGCTGTAAGGAAGAGCTTTCGAAAATCGCGTACGATCGAGTCCGCGATGCAGTAGCTCCACGAGGATCCAAGCTTCGACTTCCGCGGGAGAGCGCTCGTGCGGGTCAAAGACATGGGGCGTCGGCTTGTCTCCTTCCAGGAACTGCAGCTTGAGGCTGGGCAATCGCATTTCGACTGCCAGGTTGTCAAAGAACGGCCTGGTGACGAATGCCTGATCCGCTGGACGATAGCTCAGTAAGATACGTTCCAAACCGGATGTGTGGTCCACGTAGCTGTTGGCGATTCGCACAAGCCATTGCGCAACGTTCAGCGCCTCGGTGCGAGCGCGCGCAAATTCCTCCGAACTAGCAAGGCCGACGGGCGACCATGTGACCGCCTCATCAACTAAACTTGTCATAGCGAATACTTCCAGCATTAACGCCGGCAACGATCAACGCGCGAATAGCGCAATCCACCATAATGGGCGGCCCTGCGACGAAGGTGAGACAGCTGTCTTGTACCAGACCCGAACAGCGCACCGCCACGTCGTGAACGAGTCCGCTTGCAAGCTTGAGCATTGGATATTGTACATGAACACGCGTCTTGGCAGGTTCGTCTGACAAAACAATGGTGATATCTAGGTTGCCATGCGCAAGCGCCGAATATCTCGCAAGCTGCGATAGATAGACACAGTCGTCGAGCGTCCGGAATCCGAAAAACATCTCCCCGCGATGACGAAGGAAATAGTCAACCTGCGCAGCGCGTTCGAGGATTGACATCATACCAGCGATTCCGGATCCCCCGCCGATGCAAACGATGTCCCTATCTTCCTCTGGACGGAACGCTGCACGTCCAAGCGGGCCAAAAATACGAAGGTTCGCTCCTACGCGCTCTTGAGCAAACAACCATTCGCTAAATCCTCCGTTGGGCTTGCGTTTAAGGAGCAGATCGATTCGGTCAGTTTCCGAGGCGAAATTGACCATCGAATAAGCGCGTCCGCCGGACAAACCGTCAGTTTCGACAAGAACAAACTGGCCCGCCTCGAAGCTCATCGGAGATGACAGGCGGACCATGAAATGCGCGAGATCCTTTGTCAGCCTGCGCAGGTTCTCAATCGTGCCGTGGCGTACTTGTGGTCTGAACTTCTCGAAAATTTTAACCTGGGACAGGACCTGCAAGAAGCAGTCGCTTCGCGGGCGTGACTGGCACATCAGGATGTCGCCCTTATCGGGCTTGAGGTGGAGATACCCTGGCGCCTCTCTCCATTGTACTTCCACAGTGCCGAGCTTTACACGCGCGCGGCAGGTACCACACGTGCCGCTGGCGCATTCGTAAGGCAGTGTCAGACCGGATCCTAGCCCGCTGTGCAGTATGATTTCGTTTTCACCACAGTCGAACGCAGTTTCTCCTGCCTTACTCTGGATCGTGATTTTCATCGGCGACTGACGTTCTCATTTAAAAAAGTCATCATCTGACTGGTCGCCGATTTCCGTCTCAAACTCATAAACCAGTTCTTGCTCGATATTCGCTAGGAGAACACCGGCCTCCTGCTTCAGCTGGTACGTCTTCAGCGGACGCTCCGTCTCGCCTTGCAATTCTAAGGTTTCGAGATTCCAGGACCAAAGGTGCTTGCTGCAGGTCAGCACGCATCGTGCGACAATGCCTGATTCCTCCAGAGGCTCTTCCATATGTGGGCAGACCGGTGGAACAGCGCGGAAACCCTGACCATAATTGACCACCAATATCTGGATCCCGCTCACGTTGAATTTCCGCACTGAGTTTTCAGGAACTTCGTCGGCGCGGCAAATGCGTGTCCAAGCCATTAACTGATCTTCTTCTTGAACAAGCCTTCTTCGACCAAATCAGATCGGCCAGTGCGATCCCTTGTCCAGGCGGCGGTTCTCTATCCGCAGCTCGCGGCTAAGAAAGCGCGCCCTGTCATCCTCGATCTTGAAGGTGTCATTGTATTTCCCGACAAGAAAAAGGCGGCTCTCGCCGGCATCGATGTGTGAATTGATCCCGTCCAGCATATTTTGATAAACAATGACCGAGCTAACAGCCTTCGCATTTTGTCCATTTTCATCAACGTCGATCGTATAAACCGATGTGTGACGGGTCAAAGGTGAGTGATCCGTATTATGCTTCGGTAGCAGCTTAACCAGGTTGACCAGTCCGTTCCGATCGAGCCACAAATACGTCATATCTTTATTGATCTCGGGACTCCAAGCGCGAATCGCATATTGAAATGCGTCGTCGCACTCGGCGAGCCATCCCGTCCAATCCTGCCGGTCAAGTAACAGGGTCGAACGATAGATGGTGTCACGAACAAGAGCGTATGGGTCCACAGCAAATCCTCAACTGGGCCAACTCGGCCGCACAGCGCGAGGCTAATTAACCCTCACGTATTGCGCGTCTATAATTTGCGAAGGTTGCCCTGCGCTACTACTCCGCGGCCACAGACACGGCTTCGGAAAACGGCTCTTCAGGCCTGCTTGGCCTGCGGTTCATCCAACGGCCCCATTCAGCGTAATAATGACGCATCCCGTTCTCATCGTGAATAGTCTGGTTCTCGTGCCGGCCGTGCAAAATACGGCGCGGTTCGGAGCCCGGCAGCATTGTTGTGCCCTGCCCCTGAACGCCAAGCAGATCCTCGTGCAGATTCCTGCCAAACGGTCCCCAAATCGAGTTGTGATGATTGACACGAGTTTGGCGGTCCTGAGCCGTGTCGGATTTGAGACCGAGACCGCGGAACTCGATCATCACCTTGTCGGGAGCGAGCGGAGTTACGATATCGCATCGCAGCGCGGAGCCGCGCAAATTGAAATTCATCCCGGGAAATAGGTCGATCATATACCATTGGTTCGGGGGCAGGTGAGGAAACGATAGCGCCGCGCGACTCTCGAATCCCTCATATTTCTCGTAGTTCACCTCAAACGTACCGACCACAACGTGACCGTGCTCGAAAGCTTCGTTCTTGCGCGCGAAATAAGCATCGTTAAAGCCGGTGACGCGGTTATGATAGTGCATGAAATCGTGATAAAATTCACAATTCGTATCATGCCACAATTTGTAATTCGAGTTCACGATCGCCTTGTGATAGTGAAACACTTCAAGTGGCTCGGCCTCGAGCGATTTTCGTAGACAAGCAAATGCTGGACCCGCCCAGTCTTCCAGTGATACCTGCGGGTTGTCATCAAGGTTGACCCAGACAAAACCGCCGAACTTCACCTCGCAACGAAGCCGTCGGAGTCCCACCTCTTCCTTGCACAATCGATCCTGGAATCCTTCCTTTTCGCGGCTGATGTAAACGCAATTGCCGCGCATGTCGTATTGCCACGCGTGAAACATGCACGTCATGCGCTTCGGATTCCCCGACGGCTGCCCTTCTAGAAAGCTTCCCGCGGGGCGCCGTTCGATGATCATGCCCCGGTGCGGGCACACGTTGAGGAAGGCGCGAACTTCGTTGTCGGGCCCGCGGCACATGATAATTGGCTCGCGGGCGATCGAGGTAGTGCGAAAGTCATAAGCGTTGGGCAATTCGGATTCGTGGCATACCGGAATCCAAGTCCGCTTGAAGATCTTCTCCTGCTCTTCTTCAAAGATCTCAACGTCGGAATAAACGCGGCTGTCCACCCATTCCGAAGGCTGCAATTTTGGTTCTGCGGTCCATTGCCGATGGTTTTTTGCTGCCACTTTGGATGCTCCTTAAAAACCTTGGGGGCCACGGCTGCTATATATGCGGTGGACTACCAAACACATAATATCAGGACAGAATCCCCACTCGCCAGACGCCCTAAAATCGAAACTTCTTATCTTACAATAGCTAGTGGCTCATTTCAGTGTTCATTCCAAGTTTCCAAGACCAAAGGTCGCCGAAACGGGGATTTCTGTGCTCTACAACAATTCGCAGGCGTGATACCCTTCTCTATTTGCCAATTAGCAAGAACGATTTTCGTTTTGGCGTTTGATTTGCTGTCATTTCCTATCGGCAGGGCCGTTTGGTCAGTCGCCATGTCAAAGGGATCGCTCAGGGCAAACTGCCTTGTTGCAGCGCAACAAGCGCTGATTTTCGGAAAGGGCCTTGCTTGCCCAACAGAGAACGCCTGAGGATAGACTCGCAATAAAAGCCAAGCAGGGAGGGTAACATGCATAGCAATACAGCGACGGTCGCCTCGATCGCACTGTTTGGACTGGCACGCTCACGCGCCGCAGCTTTTTCGGCGGGGTGCATGTTGTTGTTTGGTGTTGCTGCGTTGACGTCGACGTATGCGGACGCAGCGGATACCAAAAACTACGGAAAGCCGGGTGACCCGGTCGACTTGGTGGTGGGCTATCAGCCCTATTACACGGAGGCTTGGTCCGGCGTCGTAATGCGGGACAAGAAATTTTACGAAAAGTATTTGCCGAAGGGATCCAACGTCACCTTCCAGATCGGTCTACAAGGCGCGATCATCGTGAACGGAATGATCGCCGGCAAAGTCGACATCGGCTATGTCGGGGATATGCCTGCCATCGTTTCGACGAGTCATGCCGATGTCCGCGACATTCGAATGGTGGCGGCGGTTGGGCTCGGCTACGATCAATGCAATAACTTCCTCGTTCGAACTGATGCGCCGGAGTTCAAATCGCCCGAGGAAGCCATCAAATGGCTCGATGGCAAGACTGTTGCGGTGCCAAAGGGCTCGTGCACCGATCGCTTCGCGCAGGCCGTCTTCAAGCGCTTTAACATCAAGCCGTCTGAATACCTGAACCAGAGCATTGAGGTCATCACCAGCGGATTCCGTGCTAATAAACTCGACGCCGCCGTGATTTGGGAACCGACAGCGTCTCGCCTCATCCTTGAGAAACTCGCGCGACGCGTCGCCACAGGAGCTTCGGTCAACGAGAACGATGGGGGGTTCCTGGTGATGCCGCAGGCCCTGATTGAGCAGCGTCCGGATATCGTGAAGGGCTGGCTTGAGGCCGAGCTCGATGCCGAGCTCTATTTCAGCGATACCAAGAACGCCATGGAAGTAACCGGAATGGCCCTCGGCCAAACCACCGGCTTCCCCGAGAAGGCGCTCTGGATGTCGGCCTATGGAACAACGTCTAAATCGGAGGGCGGCACCGACACGCGCATTACCTTCGCCTACGCGTTCACGCCCGAAGCGAAGGCTCTCGTCGAGAAAGCTTCGAAATTCCTGGTCGAAATCAAGAGCATCAAGACGGACATCCGTCCAGATGCGGTGATGTCTCAATTCACCGCAGATATTTTGAAGAGTCGATCGTTGAATGCGCCGATCGGGAAGATCAACGCACTTCCGGATTCCGCGTATACGGGCAAGTGACGGCCTGAACCGAACGCGTCCGCTTCGCGCCAAGCGCGAAGCGGACGGGAAAACCCAAGATGACCGAAACAGAAGTCACGGGCTTGCGAACCTTCCAGCCTGCGGAAGCCGGCACCGTCGCTACCGACACGCCAAATAGCTGGGCATTGTCGATGTATCGAACGGCGCTGTGGCTCAAGAGCCCCCGTCCGTATCTGATGCTGATCGGTTTCGGCCTGTTCCTTGGCTTCTGGTATCTCTCGGTTGAAGTACTGAAACTGCCGCGCTTCGCTGAAATGCCCGGGCCTACGGAAGTAATCGACGAATGGCTCAATCAGGATCCGACCTACGGCTTATCGATATTCATTCCCGAATACTACATGCACATCTGGGTCAGCACGCGCCGGATCGCCATTGCGTTCATCCTCGCAACCGTTACTGGCGTACCGCTCGGCTTATTTCTCGGCTGGTCGCAACGCTTTAAACAGTATGTATTTCCGGTATTCGAATTGCTGCGCCCAATTCCTCCTCTCGCTTGGGTGCCGCTCGCGATCGTGATGTTTCGCGGCTCTGAGACACCGGTCATTTTCCTCACATTCCTTGCCTCTTTTTACGCGACAGCGCTCAACACGATGCTTGGAGTGCAGTCGATCGACGTTTCCTTGATCCGCGCCGCCAGCTGTTTGGGTGCGAAACGTTGGCAGATATTCCGGCACATCGTCGTACCCGGAGCGCTTCCCTTCATCTTTACGGGATTGCAGATCTCCGTCGGCGTCGCGTGGTTCTCTCTGGTGGCCGGTGAAATGGTCTCAGGCCAGTATGGGCTCGGCTACGTGATCAATACCTCGTACACGATGGTCCGTTATCCGACAATCATCATCGGCATGGTGACACTCGGTATCGTCGGCTACGTAACCAGCGCCGCAATCCGCGCGGTCGGTGATTACATGATGCAGTGGCGTACGCGCGAACTTTCACTGGGTCGGCAATGAAAATGATGGCGGTGGATCAGGGAAAGGCGTTTCCGGGAACGCCTCGAACGCTGCGACGGGGACATATCCGCATCGAAGATGCCGTGAAAATTTACGGCCCTCAGAATGGCGGGATCTTGGCCGTCGACCATTGCACCTTCGATGTGCCGGCCGGCGAGATCACGGTGGTGGTCGGTCCGTCCGGCTGCGGAAAGACGACGCTTCTGAATGCCATCGCCGGGTTCCATAGTCTGTCGGCGGGCGCCATTTACCTCGATGAAGAGGTCCTGTGCGGCCCCGGAAGACTCAAGGCTGAACCAGGGCCTGACCGTATTGTCGTTTTCCAGAACGGTGCTCTTTTTCCTTGGAAGACGAATATCGACAACGTGACGTTCGGCCCGATCATGCAGGGCACGATGACGCCGGCACAAGCCTACGAGAAAGCACGCCATATGATGGCCGATGCCGGCCTCCGGGGCGTCGAGAATAATTACCCCGGCGAGATTTCATCGGGCGTGCGACGCCGCGTTGAGATCGTTCGGGCCTTGATGAACGATCCAAAAATCCTTCTTCTCGACGAGCCGTACCGAGCTCTCGACTCGCTAACAAAATCTGTGATGCACGAGGCTCTACTCGATATCTTCTATAGGACTCGCGTGACGGTGTTCTTCATAACGCACGATCTGGAGGAAGCGATTTTCCTCGGACACCGCGTTATCATCATGACAACGCGTCCGTGCCGTCCCAAGAAGGTACTCGATATAGATATCCCGCATCCACGCGACTACAGCGCTCTGACCACGAAGCGATTTCGCGAACTCATGGATGAGACGGCAATGGCAGTCCACGAAGAAGCAATTAAGGCCTTCGAGGCCGGTGAGATGGAGCGTTAACGTGGTGCGGATCAAGGCGACCGCGCTGAGTGCGGCAACATTCATCACCGGAGAGGAGTTCTGGCGCGGCTGCGTTGCAATCGTATGCTTCCTTCTGTTCTGGCAGATCGGCTCGCGATCAGTCGACTGGCTTGGGTTTGCCGTGCCGGCTGTATCGCAAATTCCACCGCCGACCGCGGTCTCACATCAACTCTACGTTCTGATCCAGGAACCGAGTTTCTGGTACAGTGGATACCTCAGCAGCGTGCGGGTGTTCGAAGGATTTGCGGCCGCGATGGTCATCGGCATTCCGCTGGGGTTAGCGATGGCGGTGAGCCGTATTTTTTTTGGGATCGCTTTTCCCGTCTTCGAAGTGCTGCGGCCCATTCCACCGCTCGCGTGGGTGCCAGCGTCGATCATCTTTTGGCCGACGCAGGAGCTTTCAATTGCGTTCGTCACATTCCTAGGTGCATTTTTTACCATTGTCATCAACGTTATTGGGGGCGCCCAAGCGATAGATATCCGTTACTTTCAGGCGGCGCGCTCTATGGGTTCGTCGAATTGGGATATCTTCCGACGTATCATTCTGCCGGGGACGCTTCCTTCAATTGTCGTTGGCGCGACGGTTGGGGTTGGAATAACTTGGGCGGTCGTGGTCGCCGCGGAAATGATCTCTGGCGGCGGTAGTGCCGGCTCAATGGGGGGAGCCGCGGGCGGAGGCCTAGGCTTCTTCATCTGGAATTCTTATGTCGGCGGCTCGTACACGCAAATTGTTGCTGGCATGATAACAATTGGCATTGCGGGCTACATATCGAGCGCCTTGCTCCGCAAAGTCGGAGATTGGTTGACCCCCTGGCTAGCCGAGCCATAACGCCGCGCGAAAGAACATGCGACAGGTTACATACGCTCACTCGTTCGATGCACCGGCGTCGCGATGAGCAGCGAAATCACTGTTAATGGGGTTTGCAAGTCTTACGGGGTTGGCAATTTCGCCAAAACTGTCGTGCAAGATTGCAGCTTCACCGTGCCGCGTAATAAATTGACCGTTATGGTTGGTCCTTCCGGATGCGGAAAAACAACACTGATCCGGCTACTCGCCGGATTTGAGCGGCCGACCAGCGGCAAAATCACAATTGACGATAAGCTTGTTACGGGTCCTGGTGTCGATCGGATGGTCGTGTTCCAGGAAACCGCCCTGTTTCCTTGGATGTCGACCTACGACAACATCATGTACGGTCCTCGTGCGCGCGGCGAGGACACGCCGGAAATGCGAGATCTTGCTGAGACATTACTGCAGAAAGTCGGCCTGAGCGCGTTTCGCCACAAATATCCATCGCAATTATCCGGTGGCATGCAGCGGCGCGCCGAGCTCGCGCGCTCCATGATCAACCGACCGAGTGTGATGATGCTGGACGAGCCGTTTCGTGGCCTTGATGCAATGACCAAGCGGCTAATGCAGGAGTATTACTCGAAACTGTATGACGATTTTCGTCGCACAACTTTTTTCGTCACTACAGACATAGATGAAGCGATCTTTCTTGCGGACCGCGTACTCATTATGACCAACATTCCTACGCGGGTACGAACCGTGATCGACGTCAAGTTGCCACGGCCGCGTAAAGTTGAGGCAATTTTCGAGAGTGATGAGGCAAACGCCATAAAAATGCAGGCCCTATCGTTGCTGCACGAAGAGGCGATGAAGTCGTTTTCGCATGGTAGTAAGGCCGCCGCTGATTTTATCGACGCGTATTCAAAACGGGTCGGCGGCTAGGCAGATCTTTTGCCCAAGACAATCAGCGAAACGGACGGATAGCGCGTTGCTCCCAGCAAAGTCGCCGATGGCTCGCAGGCATACTGCAATGCAGCGACAAGTCGCAGCCTTGACAGGCCATGCGAGAAACCCGCTGCGCGGAAACAGCCGACACAATTGTCGCAATCATGTTTCTGATGAAATGCATCGACCGATGCTCCTGTCCTTGCAATTTTTTACTAAATCGTCCCGTATCCCTCGTTGACCTAAGTCAAAATCGGTTCCTTTTTTCGGAGCACGGCGCCTTTTGCCTGCCAATGAGGCGGGGCCAAGTGCTGCCCAGTGTTAGACTACGTCAATATGCAAATAGGCAAGACACGGGGCTACTAATCCGCTGGATGAGTTAGCCTAACTGCAATATCGGATTCTTGGGGGGTCAATAAACACGATTAACCGATGTCGGAGGCAGGAAACAATGAAAGACATGGCGCCCATCGGATATGACGAAAAAACCCAGCGACTGATCCACGACATGGTGGCGGCAGAGGCCCGCCATATTTCTGGCCGCGAAGTCGAAAATCCGGAGTGTGACTGTAAAGATGGAATGTTCCCTGCGCGCGCGCCGACCCGTCGCGTTTTTTTATTTGCGGCCGGATCGAGCAGCGCCGCGGCAGCCCTACTCGGCGGTAGAGCGCTTGCAGAGGAAGCTCCCCCGGGTGCTAAGCATTTCGACGTGCCACTCGACCCTACAAGGCAGCAGGGTCGCCCGGTAGCGGCCGATGGTTACGGCACGCGCTCGCAATTCGAGACCGAGGTACGCGTCCGTTTTCCAACTCCGAATGAGAATACCTCCTGGAGCTTTACGCCGCTCGACAAAATGCAGGGAAATCTCACCGCCTCGGGATTGCACTTCGAACGGCACCATGGGGGCACTCCAACCATCGATCCGGCACGGCACATGTTGTTCGTGCACGGGATGGTCAACACCCCGAAAAAATTCTCAATCGTAGACTTGAAGCGCTTTCCATTCGTAACCAGGCGGCACTTCATCGAATGCTCTGGCAACGGCCTGACCGAATGGAACAAGCCTACCCTAAAGACCGTGCAAGGTACGCACGGTCTGCTCAGCACATCGGAATGGAATGGCGTTCCTTTCGCTACAATCGCGCGTGAGGTGGGTCTCATGGACGGAGCCAGCTGGGTCCTCGCAGAAGGATCCGACGCGGCAGTGATGACGCGCAGCATCCCGATGGAAAAGATGCTGAAAGACGCACTTCTGGCTTACGGTCAAAACGGTGAATCGATCCGACCTGAACAAGGGTACCCACTACGTTTGTTGCTGCCTGGTTTTGAGGGGAACACCCACATTAAGTGGTTGCGACGGCTCCAGGTCAGTGACAAGCCCTTCATGACGCGCGAGGAAACGTCAAAGTATACAGACCTGATGGCTAACGGAAAGGCGCGGCAGTTCACATTAGAAATGGAGGCAAAGTCGGTCATCACCTTCCCCTCGGGGGAGATGAAGCTTCCCGGCCCCGGATTTTACAATATCAATGGTCTGGCTTGGTCCGGCCGCGGCCGGGTGCAGTCAGTCGATGTCTCAGTCGATGCGGGCAAGACGTGGTATCCCGCGCGGATTGATGGCCTGCCAGAGCCGATCTGCACCGTCCGGTTCGACTTTCCTTGGATGTGGGACGGCACACCGGCAGTGCTTCAGAGCCGCTGCACTGACGAGACCGGCTATATTCAGCCGACCCTGAAACAACTCATCGCAATCCGTGGTGATAACGGCCCATTCGGCTCCATTTACCATCTCAATGCGATTCAGAGTTGGGCCGTTGCAGCAGACGGGAGTGTGACAAATGTTCACGCGTAGTGCAGCGATCCTTGCAATCTCTCTTGCCGGCCTTTCCGTCCCAGCGACGGCCCATGCACAAATTCACTATGGCTTTGGTACGGCAGCCACCTCGGAGGATCTCGCGAAGTTCTTCTCGATTCCGCCCAACGGGAGCGGTCTGCCACCCGGAAGTGGCACCGCGGCGGAAGGCGCCAAAGTCTATGCCGAGAGTTGTGCCGTTTGTCATGGTGACAAGCTGGAAGGCAACCCAGCGAAGGGGATTGGCGGCGATAAGTTGATCGGCGGCCGCGGCACGCTCGCGACCAAGACTCCTATTAAGACCGTTGAAAGCTACTGGCCATACGCCACGACGTTGTTCGACTACATTAAGCGCACGATGCCATTCTCGGCTCCAGGCTCTCTAAGCGATGCGCAAGTCTACAGCGTCGTGGCCTATATCCTTTCGCAGGCAAATATCATCAAGCCGACCGAGACGATAAACGCGACTACACTACCGAAAATCGAAATGCCAAACCACAACGGATTTGAGCCAGATCCACGGCCGGAGCTAGATCTTTATAAGTAACCGATGCCAGCTCAGTCGCTGAAAAGACAAGGTTTAATATTTACCTAGCAATATCCCACAGTGACGGCGAACCCCGCACGAGCAAACCTCGCCCTTTGTGCGTTAATAGCAAATTGTCAACTTCAATATCGATCACCATTTCTTGTTCGACAAATTTACGGACTAACCCCTTGTCTGACGCCTGACCCGTCAGATGAATTTCTTTCAGAGCCAATAGCTCATGCCGTGATAACTCTTTTAAATTTTCCATCTGCTCCTCTGACATCCTAACGAATCGAAATAAACCTGCTTCATGACAGGGACACGACAGTGTCATTGGCACTGTCGTCGTTGGCGGTACCGATAGGTAATCGACCGTTAATATTTCGTTAACGATGTTTGCTCACAATTTCAGCGAGTCGGGAGAGCATGCCATGTTGCAAGCCGACATCGTTGCACTCGAGCATCGACAGCAAGATCTTGAAAATGAGATTTCCGAGGCGCTCTGTCATGCTGCAATTGATGACCCCATGATAATTGACCTTAGATCCAGAGTTTTATTTGTCAGGGAAGAAATTGATCGTCTTCGTCATGAGGCGCTTCTTCTCTACCATTGAGCGCTATGGATTTTCCTAATCATTAGCGGCTCGCCGCACTTTATGAGTCAGGTTGATATCTATTCGCTGTCTCGTCTCCGATTGACGCGGCGATGTCTGGCCTCGCTGAAGCATTTCGATGCGCAGCGTCGGCGCGTCGACGAAAGCATTTCTCTGCCGCCGCAAGCGCGGCACAACGCGTTGATCGCCGCGTATGCGGTGCCGGTGACGCGCTAGATCGCGGGTAGGTTTTCAACCACGACCTCCGTTTTCAGCTTGGCCGAAATGATTTCGCGCAAGTCCTTCTTCGATACCTTGCCCATGCCGGAGAGCGGCAGCGAATCCACAATCTCGAGACGTTCGGGCAGCTTAAACTTGGCGATCCGTTTGCCCTGCAGGAATGAGGTAAGTTCAGCAAGCGATAGAGACTCGCCGGGACGCAGAGTTACAAAGGCGCAGCTGCGCTCGCCCATGACGGCATCGGGCATGGCTACCACCGCGGCCATGTGAATCTTTTCGTGACCGAGTATGAGATTTTCGATCTCCTCCGCGCTGATCTTTTCCCCGCCACGGTTGATCAGGTCCTTCTTGCGGCCTTCGACCACCAGATTGCCGCTCGGATGCAGGCGCACCATGTCGCCCGTGCGATAGAAGCCGTCGGCGGTGAATGTCTGGCGGTTATACTCACCGGACTTGTAATAGCCGCGGATGGTGTAGGGGCCGCGCGTAATCAGTTCGCCTACTGCGCCCGCGGGCAGGTCCTCCTCACCGTCGCCGATGATCCTGATTTCATCAGCCGTGGATACCGGGCGTCCCTGCGTCTCCAGGATATCCGTCCAGGGATCGTCCGGACGACTGAGATTGGTAAGGCCCTCCGCCATGCCGAAAGCCTGGCCGGGTCTCGCGAAGGGCCACGCATTGCGGGTCCGCTGCACCAGTTCCGGCAACATTTTTTGTCCGCCGGCATAAATGTAACGCAACGAATCGAGGCGGTACTTCTGGCGCTGCGGAGAATTCAAAAGCGTAATTAGTAATGCCGGGGTAACGCCGAGGAAGGTCGGCTTTTGCTGGTCGATTGCCTCAAAGATCGTCTCCGCCTCAGTCGAGGCGCTAATGGCTACACGGCCGCCGGCAACCAGAGCCGCCAGCATACCCGGCGCGCCGAGCGGAAAATTATGCGCCGCGGGAAGCGCAACCATGAAAGCGGTGTTCGCACCCCAGTTCAGTACTTTAGCGCATTCGGTGGCATTACAGAGGTAGTCGACATGCGTCCGCGGAATAAGCTTCGGGACACCCGTGGTTCCTCCTGACAACAACATGAAGGCCACTTCGAAAGGGTCTGGCCGCTGCTGCGCTAACTCGTGCGCTGCGTTGCTTAGCTGCGGGTCGGCCGCAATCCATGGATCGAGATAGCACACGCCAGGCTCCGAACCCTCTCCGAGTGCCAACAAGTGGCGCAGATTTGGATTTGTCGCCTGAATTTCTCGCGCCATCGGTAGATAATTGAAGTTGCGGAATCGCTGTGGAAACAAATAGGCGCTGGCACCGGTCAATTCGGCGAAATAAGACAATTCCCGGGCACGATGGTGCGGCAGACACATCACCGGTATCACGCCAATCTTCTGCAGAGCGAAGAAGGCGATGATAAATTCGCGCACGTTTGGAAATTGCAGAAGGACGATATCGCGCCGCTTTAGGCCCAACTTTAGTAGATGCAATGCCACACGCGCGGCGAGGTTGTTGATATCGCCATAGCTCAATTTGCCACGGACGTCCGTG
>Ga0207777_1000019_pt1 | contig 28423 bp, 26 predicted proteins | sample LuqExpMetageno35_FD_187793 | JGI IMG/M metagenome (GOLD analysis project Ga0207777, IMG submission 187793) | Tropical forest soil microbial communities from Luquillo Experimental Forest, Puerto Rico - Sample 35 (SPAdes) | ecosystem: Environmental > Terrestrial > Soil > Tropical forest ...
CTACGAGCCGCAGGCTCGTATCGCCTTCGACGACGGCTGGCGCTCACTCGACGATCTGCCGCCTTTCAAGACCGAGGTGCAGGCTGACGCCACGCGTAAGATCCTCACGCGCAACGATTCCCCCGACATCGGCTTCGACCGCTCGATCAATCCGTACCGCGGATGTGAGCACGGCTGCGTATACTGCTTTGCGCGGCCGACGCATGCCTATCTCGGCCTCTCGCCCGGGCTCGATTTCGAATCCAAATTGTTTGTGAAGCCGGAGGCGGCCGAGCTGCTGGCGAAGGAATTGGCCGCGCCGAGCTATCAGCCGAAGGTGATCGCGATCGGCACCAACACCGATCCGTACCAGCCGATCGAGCGGCGCTACCAGGTGATGCGCCGCATTCTGGAAGTACTCGACGCGGCAAGCCATCCGGTCGGCATCGTCACCAAATCGGCGTTGGTCGCGCGCGACATCGACATCCTTGCGCGCATGGCCGAACGCAAATTGGCGAAGGTCGCGTTGTCGGTAACGACACTCGACCCCACGCTCGCGCACACGATGGAGCCGCGAGCGGCGACGCCATCACGCAGGCTCGAGACTTTGCGGCTGTTGTCGCAGGCCGGCATTCCTACGACGGTGATGGTCGCGCCGGTCATCCCAGCGCTCAACGACATGGAGATGGAGCGTATCCTCGATGCCGCGCAGGCAGCCGGCGTGAGGGAGGCGGGATACGTGCTGCTGCGTCTGCCGCTCGAAGTGCGCGATCTCTTCCGTGAATGGCTGATGGAGAATTATCCCGACCGCTATCGCCACATCATGCAGCTGATCCGCGACATGCGCGGCGGCAAGGATTACGACTCGACGTGGAATACGCGCATGACCGGCACCGGGCCGTATGCCTGGATGATCGGCCGCAGATTTGAACTTACCTGCGAGAAGCTCGGCCTCAACCAGAGTCGCACGGTGCTGACGACCAAGCATTTCAAGAAGCCGGCGGCCCCGACGGCGCAGCTGAGTTTGTTCTGAGTAAGCGTGGGGTGTGGCGTGTTCGCGTGTCGCGGACGCAGTGCAGCACGTCAGTGATGCACCGCAGACTCGGGACCGGTTCTTAGGGGTGCCACCGCACCGCCAAATCCCCAATCTTCACACCGCCGGCAAGCGGAACATTGACATCGCCGTCCGCGCGCGTGCTCATCGCGCGATGCCGCGTCCCGCCAAGAAATCCCCGCGCCTGCCGCTGAAGGAACCAGTGCTCCGCCCAAGCTTCCGGCGCGAGCGCAAGCTGTTCAGTCAAGGCGTCTGGCCGGTGGCGGGCTGCGACGAGGCGGGCAGGGGGCCGCTCGCTGGTCCCGTCGTCGCCGCTGCGGTCGTGCTCGATCCCGAGCGCATCCCGCGCGGCCTCAACGACTCGAAAAAACTCAACGCCGAAGCGCGCGAAAAGCTCTACGACAAGATCTGCGCGACGGCGCAGGTCGCGGTCGCCTTCGGCTCGATCGAGCGTATCGACCGCGACAACATCCTGCGCGCGTCGCTGTGGGCACTGGCGCGTGCTGTGAAGGCGCTGCCGGTCAAGCCGATGATGGTGTTCGTCGACGGCAACATGAAGATCGACTGCGGCTGCGACTGTACGGCGGTGGTGTCCGGCGACGCGCTCGTGCTCTCGATCGCCGCCGCCTCGATCGTCGCCAAGGTCACGCGCGATCGGTTGATGACTCGCGTCGGTCTCGCGCATCCGGGCTACGGCTTCGAGCGCCACATGGGCTACAGCGTGCCCGAACATTTCGCCGCGCTGAAAGAGCTCGGACCTTGCGTGCATCACCGCAAGACCTTCGCGCCGGTGGCGGAGAAGCTCTTGGCCGCCGCGCCCGACGACCTCACCGAGTTGCCTCTTTAGCGGCGGTTCTCTATCTCTGGCCGATCCCGTTTCCCCAGGCGGGGCAGGGAATAAGGCCGGCGCGCCCCGCGAATGCACTACGTCTCCCTGATCATCGAGTTCTTGCGCGGGCGCCCACGCTTCGTGTTCTGGGCCGCCACGCTAACGCAGGCGGCGCTATGGGTGCTGGTGCCGAGCCTCACCTACAGTTCGCCGCCCGGAGACGTGCCGACGCTGCTCGCCATCGGCCACGAGCTTCTGCTCGGCAGCGAACGCGGCCCCCCGCTGGCCTTCTGGCTCGGCGAGCTCGCCTTCCGCGTCGCCGGCATCGTCGGCGTTTACATCCTCGCGCAGGCCTGCATCGTCGCGACCTATTGGGCCGTGTTCACGCTCGGCCGAGCGATCGTCGGCATCAGGCACGCCGTGCTCGCGGTCCTACTGATGGTCGGCATCGCCGCGTTCACGATGCCGACGGCGAATTTCGGCCCCTCTGTGCTTGCCGCGCCGTTCTGGGCGCTGTCGCTGCTGTTCTATTGGCGCGCGCTCGAAGGTCGGCGCGACGCGTGGTTTCTGCTCGCGATCACGCTCGGCGTCTTACTGCTCTCGAGCTTGGTGGGCGTCATCCTGCTCGGGCTGATGATCCTGTTCACGCTCTCCACGGCGGAAGGAAGGCGCGCGCTACTTCATCCCGAGCCGTGGGTCGCCAGCGTGCTCTTCGCGATCGTCGTCTTTCCGTTCGGCCTGTGGGCCGCGCGCAATCATGAAATCGTGCTCGCCGGCATTCTCGGCCCCGACACGACCGGCCATTCCGCGCTGTGGCTCGCGAGCCTCATTTCCGGCACGCATCTCGGTATGATGCTGCTGATCGCACTGGCGAGCGGCTTCCCGCGCCACACGAAGCAACAGGCGCCGGAGATTGACCGCACGATGCCGGTCGGCACTGCGGCGAGGATCTACATCTACACTTTTGCAATTGTGCCGATGCTGGTGGCCGTCGCCGTTGCGGCGGCGCTGCACCGCGCCGGCCCGCTGGCGCCCGTCGCGCCTTTGGTCGTGCTCTCGACGCTCGCGATCATGGTGTTCGCCGGCGACCGCGTGCGGCTGTTTCGCGAGCGCATCGTTTCGAGTGCGTGGCTCGGATTTTTGACCATTCCGCCCGCACTCGCGGCGTTCAGCATCGTGCTGACGCCCTGGGTGACCAAGTCGGAGCTTGCGACCGCGCAGCCCTCGCGCGCTGAGGCTGCGTTCTTCGCTGAGGCCTTTACGCGCCGCACCGGCAAGCCGCTGCGCTATGTCGCCGGCGACCCGCAGGTTGCGCCGTTGATCGCGGTCGCGGCGCCGATGCGTCCGCATGTGTATTTTGACTGGGCGCCGCAGCAGAGCCGGTGGGCGACGCCCGAGGACATCAAGCGCGACGGCGGCGTGCTGGTCTGGCCCGCGCCCGGCACCGCGCGCAATCCGCCGCAACGCCTGCTCGATCAATTTCCCGGCCTGGTGCCGGAGGTGCCGCAGACCTTTCGGCGTCCGGTGAACGGCCTGTTGCCGCCGGTGCGCCTCGGTTGGGCGGTGATCCGGCCGGCGCAGTAATCAGTGGTAGCTTTCGCCCTCGCGCACTTTGCCGCGGAAGAGCCAGTACACCATGACGATGTAGCCGAGGATGATCGGAAGCAGGAACAGCGTGCCGAACAGCATGAAGATCTGACTCGGCGTCGAGGCGGCGGTGTCCCAGATCGTCAGCGTCGGCGGCACGATGTAGGGAAAATTGGAAATCACCAGGCCGAGATAGCCGAGCAGGAACAGCACGATCGCGGCGAGGAACGGCGGCGCGTCGTAGCCGTGCTCGAGCCAGCGCCAGGCGAAGAACGCGACCGCCGCGGTGATCACCGGCACCGGCCACAGATATAAAATGTTCGGCACGGAGAACCAGCGCTCCGCGATGCGCGGCTGCATCAACGGCGTCCACACGCTGACGGCCGCCATGAAGATGATGACTGCGAACAGCAGCGCCTTCGCGTGCTCGCGCGCGCGTCGCGCGACCGCGCCTTCCGTCTTCATCACGAGCCATGTCGCGCCGAGCAGCGCGTGCCCGGCCATCACGCCGAGCCCGCAGAGGACGGGGAACGGGCGCGCCCAATCGAAAGCTCCGCCGGCAAAGGCATTGTTTGCGACCGTGACGCCCTGGATGAGATTGCCGAGGATCACGCCCTGCGCGAAGGCGGCGAGCCCCGACCCGATCGTGAAGACGAGGCTCCAACCCGTCTTGCTGCGCGACACGGTGCGGAATTCGAAGGCGACCCCGCGGAAGACGAGTGACACAAGCATCACGATGATGGGAATGTAGAGCGCCGGCATGATTACGGCGTAGGCGCCGGGAAAGACGACGAATAGTCCGGCGCCGCCGAGCACGAGCCAGGTTTCGTTGCCGTCCCAGAACGGCGCGATCGAGCGCATCATTTGATCGCGCTCGGCCTCGCTGCCGGCGAACGGAAACAGGATGCCGATGCCGAGATCGAAGCCGTCCATGACTACGTACATCACGACGGCGATGGCGATGATCGCGGCCCAGATAAGCGGCAAGTACCATTCCATGGCTCAAGCCCCTGCGTTCATCCGATTTTGCGCTCGACGTTCTCGCGATCGTGCGCGGCGGAGAGCGGATTGCTGGAGAAGTATTCGCTCGGGCCCGTGCCCGGATCGGGACCGCGCGCGATCAGCCGGTTGATGTAATAAATGCCGAACCAGAACACCGTGCAGTAGGTGAGCACGAAAAGGATGAGCGTGCCTAGCACGGTGCCGCCGGCGAGCGGCGAGGTGGCGTCGGCGGTGCGCATGAGCCCGTAGACGACCCAAGGCTGGCGGCCGGTCTCCGTCGTCACCCAGCCGGCGATCACCGCGACAAAGCCGATCCACCAGCAGTGCGCCATGATGCGCATGTACCAGCGCTGCTCGAACAGATTGCCGCGCCACCAGAAGAAGGCGCCGAGCAGGGCCGACGCGATCATGAACAGCCCGATCGCGAGCATCACGCGGAAGGCGTAGAAGACGGCCGGCACCGGCGGGCGCTGGTCCGGCGGTACACTTTTGAGGCCCGGGAAGAGGCCGTTGAGCTTGTGCGTGAGGATGAGCGAGGAGCCGCGCGGGATCGACAACTCGAAGCGATTCGTCTCCGCCTTCTCGTCGGGCCACGCGAAAATTGCAAAATCGCCCGGCTTGTTGCCGTCCCAGTGGCCTTCCATCGCGGCGATCTTCAACGGCTGATGTTTCAGCGTGTTCAGCCCGTGCTGATCGCCGATTACAAGCTGCAGTGGCGCAAGAATCGCCATCAGGCCGATCGCCATGCGCATCATCGTGCGGCCTTCGGCGATGTAGCGTCTGCCGAGTACGTAACGGGCGCCGACCGCCAGCACTACGAAACCCGTCGTGAGGTAGGCGGCATTGAGCATGTGCGCGAAGCGGTATGGGAAGCTCGGATTGAAGATCACCTGGATCCAGTCGAGCGGATAGGCGGCGCCGTTGCGGACTTCGTATCCGGCCGGCGTCTGCATCCAGCTATTGGCCGATAGAATCCAGAACGCCGACATCGCGGTGCCGAGCGCGACCACCGCGGCCGAGAGCACGTACAGCCACGGCGGCACGCGGTTGAAGCCGAACAGCAGGATGCCGAGGAACGTCGCCTCCAAAAAGAAGGCCATCAGCACTTCATAGCCGATCAGCGGCCCGATGACGTTGGACGCGAAGATGGAGAAGCGGCTCCAGTTGGTGCCGAACTGATAGGACAGCACGATGCCCGACACGACGCCCATCGCGAACGACACAGCGAAGATGCGGCTCCAGAATCGCATCAGGAGTTGGAAGCGCTCTATGCCCGTGCGCAGCCAGACCACGCCCAAGGTTGCGATATAGGCCGACAACCCGATCGTGAAGCTCGGGAAAATGATGTGAAAGACGATAGTGAATGCGAATTGCGCGCGGGAAAGCAGAAGGGGATCGAAATCCATGCGGCGAGCTCCGCCCGATGGCTGCCAGCATCAATTGCACAGAAGGCCGGGCCGATCCATGCGGTAAAATGCAGCGGCTATCCACATGAACAATATCGGATACCCCTGTCCGTGTATTCACGCATAAAACGAAAGTAGGATAGGCATCCACAGACGCATTCGGACGCACGCCATGGACCAGCCGAGACGTGACACGACAAAAGCGCCGGAAACGGCGCTCGACCGCTATTTCGGCCTCGCTGCCCAGGGCACGAATGTGCGGACCGAAATTGTCGCGGGGGTCACGACCTTCCTGACGATGGTCTACATCGTGTTCGTCAACCCGAACATTCTCGGTCAGGCCGGCATGGACAAGGGCGCGGTGTTCGTCGCGACCTGCATCGCGGCGGCGACAAGTACCTTCGTGATGGGTCTCTATGCCAACTACCCGATCGCGCTCGCGCCGGGCATGGGGCTCAACGCCTTCTTCGCCTTCACCGTGGTGCTCACCTACAAATTCACCTGGCAGCAGGGTCTCGCCGCAGTGTTTTGCTCGGGCGTGCTGTTTTTTCTGATCTCGGTCTTCCGCATCCGACAATACGTGATCGAATCGATCCCGCACAACCTCAAGCTCGCGGTGTCAGCGGGCGTCGGGCTGTTCCTAGCGATCATCGCCCTGGAAGAGGCGAAGGTGGTGGTCGCGCATCCGGCCACGCTCGTAACGCTCGGCGACCTGAAGAACCCTGTCGCGTATCTGATGCTGTTTGGATTTGTGCTGATCGCCGCGCTGAACTACCGTCGGCTGCTCGGTGCGACCCTGAGCGGCATCCTGATCGTGACCGCGCTTGGCATTCCCTTCGGCCTGACCACGTTCACCGGCATCGTCTCGCTGCCGCCGTCGATCGCGCCGACCTTGTTTCAGCTCGACTTCTCGCGCCTGTTCGACATCACATTCGTGATCGTCATCTTCTCGATCCTTTTCGTCGACGTGTTCGACAATGCCGGCACCCTGATCGGCGTGACGCATCGGACCGGCCTGATGAGGGACGGACGGCTCGCGCGCATGAAAGAGGCTCTGATTTCCGACTCATTCGCCGCCATGTTCGGATCGTTGATCGGTACCTCGACGACGACGAGCTATATCGAGAGCGCGGCCGGCGTCGCGGCCGGCGGGCGCACGGGACTCACGGCGGTGACGGTCGGCGTGCTGTTCCTGCTCGCATTGTTCTTCGCCCCGCTCGCTGGCGCTATTCCGGCCTACGCCTCGGCCGCGGCGCTGCTCTACGTCGCCTGCGTGATGACACGGGGCCTCGCGGAGGTCGACTGGGAGGACATCACGGAATACGCGCCGGCGGTGGTGACGGCGATCTCGATGCCGCTCACTTACTCAATCGCGACTGGCATCGGGCTGGGCTTCATCACCTATGCGCTGGCGAAGATCATTTCCGGCAAGTTCAGCGAGGCGTCCGCGCCAGTGCTCGCGCTGGCCGCGATCTTCGCGCTCAAATTCGCGGTGACGGGATGAGCTGGACCTCGTCCTGGCTGATCTGGGCGCTGCTGTCGGCGGCATTCGCGGCGCTCACTGCCATCTTCGCCAAGGTCGGCGTCGAGAACATCAATTCCGATCTTGCCACCTTCATCCGCACTATCGTCGTGATCGTGGCGCTCGGTCTCTTGCTCGCAGCGACCGGGAAATTTCAGTCGTCCGGCCCCATCTCGACCAAGACCCTTTTATTCCTCATCCTCTCGGGCCTCGGCACCGGGCTCTCTTGGCTCTGCTATTTCCGCGCGCTCAAGCTCGGCGAAGCGGCCAAGGTCGCGCCGATCGACAAGCTCTCGGTCGTGCTGGTCGCATTGTTCGGCGTCGTGTTTCTCGGCGAGCGGCTCTCCGCGCCGAATTGGCTCGGCATCGCGCTGATCGCCGTCGGCGCGATTCTTGTTGCATATCGATAACAGGTCTTGCGGTTGCGACGCGGTTCGCTATCGTCCGGCCGCTGAATGGGAAATGCATCATGCAGCGGCGTCAATTCTGGTCCGGCCTTCTCGCATCCTGTCTGCTGGCAATGCTGGGCAGCGGCGTCGCGCACGCGCAAGACGGCAAATACCCGACGAAGCCGGTGACGATCATTTCGGATGCGGCCGCCGGTTCGGCGCCAGACGTCGCAGTGCGCCTGGTGGCTGACGGCCTGACCAAGTTGTGGAACGAACAGGTCATTGTGCTCAATCGCCCGGGCGCGAACGGCAGTATTGCCGCGCGCGCAGCGTCCGAGGCTGTGGCGGACGGCTACACCCTGTTCATGCCGTCGCTCTCGACCTTCGTGGCCTTGCCGACGGTCGCGCCGAACCTGCCCGTGAAGGTGCCGCGCGATTTTCTGCCGATCGGATTTGCCGCCGACCAGCCGATGTTCATCACAGTAAGCCCGTCCGTGGACGCGAAGGCGCTGCCCCAGTTCATTGAACTCGCTAAGAAAGAGCCCGGCAAATACTCCGTCGCGGTCTCGGGCGTCGGCCGCCTCACGCATTTGACGAGCGAACTGTTGCAGAGCCGGGCCGGCATCGAGCTGGTCAGCGTTCCGTATACGAAAGGCATGGCCAACGCGATCGCCGACGCCGCGTCCGGGCGCGTCTCGTTGATCATCGAAAATTTCTCGGCGGTGATCGGCGGGGTCAGAGGCGGACAGATCAAGTTGCTGGCGGTGGCATCGGCGCAACGGCTGCCGGATTTCCCCGACGTGCCGACCGTCGCCGAAACGTTTCCAGGCTTTATCGCGAGCGGCTGGCAGGTCCTGCTTGCGCCTCTTGGAACGCCCGCGCCGATCATCGCTAAGGTGAGCGCCGATCTCAGGCAGGTCGTCACCGATCCGGAGTTCGCCAAAAAGATGGCGCCCTTGGGCGCCTATCCACGAGCGATGACTCCCGAGGAGGCCCAAGCCTTCGTCGCGAAGCAGCAGGAGACCTGGCTGCCGATCGTGCAAAAGATCACCGCCAAGCAATAGCGCGTCACGCTCGCTCAGCCGGCGAGCGCCTTCTTGATCGCGAGAAAGTCGCGCCAGGCGAAGCGCTTCTGCAATGGGCTGCGTAGCAGGAAGGCCGGGTGGAAGGTCGGCATCACGCGGATGCTGCGCGTGCCCGTGTCGTAATCGAACCAGCGGCCGCGGATTTTCGTGATGCCCTTCTGCCCGAGCAGTGTTTCGGCGGACGGACCGCCGAGGCAGACGAGCACGTCGGGATCGCACAATTCGATCTGCCGCTGGATGAACGGCAGGCAGACTTGTGTCTCTTGCGGGCTCGGCGTGCGATTTCCGGGCGGGCGCCAGGGCACGACATTTGCGATGTAGACCGCGCTGCGGTCGAGTCCGATCGCTGCCAGCATTCGGTCGAGCAGCTTGCCGGAGCGGCCGACGAAGGGCAGGCCCTCGAGGTCTTCATCGCGCCCGGGCGCTTCGCCGACCAGCATCAGACGCGATTGCGGATTACCGTCCGCGAAGACGAGCTGCGTGGCGGTCGCCTTCAGCGCGCAGCCTTCGAAAGCGGAGAGGATGCCGCGTAGATCGTCGAGCGACTGCGCACTTCTTGCCGCCTCGCGCGCCTGCATTGCGGCGGTATCGGGCGGCGGAAGGATGACGGAGGGACTTTCGTGTCTGGTCGATGTGGTGCTCGCCGAACGGCGTTCGCTGACACGGGGCAAAGAAGCGGCCGTAGTCTCATCCGCAAACCGGTCGACCGGCTTGTCATCGATCACGGCATCGACGCCCGCCTCCAGGTAGAAGGTGAGCAGGTCGCGCGCGGCGTGCGGGTCTGCGGGCATAGCGCGTTTGTTAGCACGTTGTTGCCGGGCACGGGCAAACGTGAACAATGGGAACAAAGGAGAGGTCGCGACCATGGCCGAACTGCCCGCCCGCGAGGGGATGGATTTCGATGTGGTGATCGTCGGGGCAGGTCCGGCCGGGTTGTCCGCCGCGATCCGGCTGAAGCAGCTCAACGCCGACATCAACGTCGTGGTGGTGGAAAAGGGCTCCGAGGTCGGCGCGCACATCCTCTCCGGCGCGGTGGTCGACCCGACCGGGCTTGACCGGCTTCTGCCGGACTGGCGCAGCGAGGACAATCCGCTGCGCACGCCGGTGACGGAGGACCACTTCTATTATCTGACCGAGCAGGGCGCGCTGCGGCTGCCGAATGTCGCCATGCCGCCGCTGATGAACAACCACGGCAATTACGTCGTCTCGCTCGGCGAGGTCTGCCGCTGGCTGGCACAGAAGGCGGAAGGTTTGGGTGTCGAGATCTATCCGGGCTTCGCCGCGACGGAAGTGCTGTTCGACGAGAACGGCGCGGTCGCCGGCGTCGCGACCGGCGACATGGGCATCGGCAAATCGGGCGAGATGAAGGATTCGTTCACGCGCGGCATGGAATTGCGCGCGAAGTACACATTGTTTGCGGAAGGCGCGCGCGGAAATCTGGGCAAGCAGCTCATCGCGCGCTTCAACCTCGGCGACGGACGCGACCCGCAGAAATTCGGTATCGGCCTGAAGGAGCTCTGGCAGGTTCAGCCGGACAAGCACCGCAAAGGTCTGGTGCAGCATTCCTTCGGCTGGCCACTCGATTCACGTACAGGCGGCGGCTCGTTCCTCTACCACTGGGGCGACAATCTCGTCTCAGTCGGATTCGTGGTGCATCTGAATTATACAAATCCGTATCTTGCGCCTTTCGAGGAATTCCAGCGCTTTAAGACGCATCCCGCCATTCGCGGCACGTTCGAAGGCGGCAAGCGCCTCGTCTATGGTGCGCGCGCGCTGACCGAAGGCGGGTATCAGTCGGTGCCGAAATTGACATTTTCCGGCGGGGCGCTGCTCGGCTGCGACGCCGGTTTCATGAACGTGCCGCGCATCAAGGGCACGCATAACGCGATGCTGTCCGGCCAGTTCGCGGCCGAAGCCGTTGCCACCGCGCTCGGCGCAGGCCGCGCGAACGACGAGTTGAACGATTACGAGGCAGGTTGGCAGGGCTCGGCGATCGGCAAGGATCTGTGGCGCGTGCGCAATGCCAAGCCGCTGTGGTCCAAGCTCGGCACGTTCCTCGGCATCACGCTCGGCGGACTCGACATGTGGTGTAACACACTCGGCTTCTCGCTGTTCGGCACCATGTCGCACGGCAGGCCGGATTCCGCGACGCTCAGGCCTGTGTCCGAATGCACACCGATCGCGTATCCCAAGCCGGACGGCAAATTGACCTTCGACCGGCTCTCGTCGGTGTTCCTCTCCAACACCAATCACGAGGAGGACCAGCCGCCGCACCTGAAGGTGAAAGATTTAGACCTGCAAAAGCGCTCCGAGCATGACGTCTTTGCCGGCCCGTCCGCGCGCTACTGCCCGGCGGGCGTGTATGAATGGGTGGAGGAGGGCGGCGCGCCGAAGTTCGTGATCAACGCGCAGAATTGCGTCCACTGCAAAACCTGCGACATCAAGGATCCGAACCAGAACATTACCTGGGTGCCGCCGGAAGGCGGCGGCGGGCCGAATTATCCGAATATGTAAATTGTCATTCCAGGCGCCGTGCAGCGGCGTTCCGGAATCCGTACTTCGTAGCCTCTCCATCGCAATGCCCCGCCTCATGCCGGGCGTCCACGTCTTATCGACGCTTCAATAAGACGTGGATGGCCGGGACAACGTATTTCATTGTTGCCGCGGAGTATCGGTTCCGGGTTCGCGCCTTCAGCGCGCCGCAGATGACGAGAGGTTTTACTCGCTCTCCGCCGCGAGCGACGGCCGCAAGCCGAGCGGCTGCGAAGGGCTCGCATTGACATGCCGCACCGCGTGCACCGGATGCGTCTCTTCACCCGCTTCGGCGCGGGTGATGTGGCGGGTGAAATTGCACGAAGCGAAGCCGAGCCCTGAGATTGCGCCGCGGAAGCTCGCCTCGCTCGTCTTCTGCAGGCTGAAGCAGGGCGAGATCGGCAGCCCGCGCAGCGACGCGCAGACCGCTTCGCCCTTCACCTGGATGGTGTTGGGAGGCAGATGCGCATAGCGCACGGAGCCAGCGCCGTGGATTTGGATGGAGCCGACGACCGAGCCATCGGCGTAGATGCGGCCCTGGCCGCGCGTCCCCTCGAAGCACTCGTAGTTGAACAGCTTGCCGATGACGAACCGGCGCGCCTCATCGGAGCTCATTTCGCCCGCGATCGCAGGTACGGCGGCAACGAGGCCGACCATCAACGCAACGCTACGCAACATCGTGTACCGCCCCGAATGATGCCGCGGGCTTCCCCCCGCGCTGATCTATTGCCGCTCAATCCTAGCGCATCATGCCCGCGGATCGTCGACAAATCCTGAATATATTTACCCGATCTTGACCACAGTCCTGCCGCGGACGTCCCCCTTGAGGATCGCGGCGGCGGCCTGCGGCACGTCGGAAAGCGCGATTTCCGTGGTCATTCCGGCAAGTTTCTGGCGGTCGAGGTCGGATTCGAGCCTTTTCCACGCTTCTTTGCGCCTCGGCAGCGGGCACATCACCGAGTCGATGCCGTAAAGACACACCCCGCGCAGAATGAAGGGTGCGACGCTCGTCGGTAGGTCCATGCCCGCCGCAAGCCCGCAGGCGGCGACCGCCCCGCCGTAGCGGGTCATGGACAGGAGGTTAGCCAGCGGCGCCGAGCCCGCGACGTCCACCCCGCCCGCCCACCGCTCCTTGGCGAGCGGCTTGACCGGGCCGGCCAACTCCTGCCGGTCCACGGTCTCCGCTGCCCCGAGCCTCTTCAGGTAATCGGCCTCCTTCGGCCGCCCAGTCACCGCGTGCACCGTGAAGCCGCGCTTCGCCAGCACGGCGACGGCGACCGAGCCAACGCCGCCGGCAGCGCCGGTGACCGCGATCGGGCCGCGTTCGGGCGAGAGGCCATGTTCTTCTAGTGCCATGACCGCGAGCATGGCCGTGTAGCCAGCCGTTCCGATCGCCATCGCGTCGTGGGTCGACAGGCCAGCCGGCAAATGCACTAGCCAGTCGCCCTTCAGCCGAGCTTTTTCCGCGTAACAGCCGAGATGCGTCTCGCCGCACCCCCAGCCGTTGAGCACGACCTTGTCGCCGGGCTTGAAATCGGGATGGCTCGAGGCCTCGACCGTGCCGGCGCCGTCGATGCCCGCGATCATGGGAAAGCGGCGGACGACCGGCGCCTTCCCGGTGATCGCCAGACCGTCCTTGTAATTGACGGTTGAATATTCGACGCGGACGGTGACATCGCCGTCCATGAGATTGGCTTCGTCGAACTGCGTCAGCGCGGCCTTGGTGCCGCCGTCCGCCTTTTCGACGACGATTGCTTTGAATGTACTCACGATGCGTCCCGCCATGTTCGGATAGAAAGCCGATTCATGGCGCGCAGGAACATCGGGCGCAAGCTAGACGGCGGTCACCGCCTCGCGTTCGACCGGGCGCTCGATGATCGGGAGATTGATCACAGCCGAAGCGATGCCGAGCGCGATCGACAGCCACCAGACGAGCTCGTACGAGCCGGTCTTCTCGAACAGATAGCCGCCGAGAAACACGCCGAGGAAGCCGCCGACCTGATGGCTGAAGAAGGCAAAGCCGAACAAGGTCGCCATCCAGCGCGTGCCGAACATGAGTGCCACGAGACTTGAGGTTGGCGGCACAGTCGACAGCCACAGAAGCCCGATCGCCGCGCCGAAGATCGCCGCGGACACTGGCGTGACCGGCAGCATGATGAAGCAAAGGACCGCAACGGAGCGCAGTACGTAGATAATCGACAGGAGATAGCGCTTTGGCATGCGGACACCAAGCCAGCCGGCCAATAGCGACCCGATGATGTTGAACAGGCCGATCACCGCCAGCGTGATAGCGCCGTTCTCGACCGACAGTCCCCGGTCGACGAGATAGGACGGCAGGTGCACCGTGATGAACAGCAATTGGAAGCCGCAGGTGAAGAAGCCGAGCACCAGCAATATGTAGGAGCGGTGGCTGAAGGCTTCGGCGAGCCCTTGCAGCAGCGACTGCTCCGCCTTGCCGCTCGCGCTGACCTTTTCAATCGGCAGCGTGTTGACGGCAAAGCTCAGGGGAATGATCAGCAGCGAGATGAGCGCGAAGGCGGCTAGCGCCTGCTGCCAGCCGAGATGATCGATGAACCCGACCGCGAGCGGCGAAAACAAGAACTGGCCGAGCGAGCCCGCAGCCGTGCCGGCGCCGTAGGCAATGGACCGCCATTCCGGCGGCATCAGCTTGCTGAACGCGGCGATCACCAATGTGAACGATGTGCCGGCGACGCCCATGCCGAACAGTAGGCCGGCGGTCACGTCGAGCATCGCGGGCGTCGTCGAGTACGCCATCAAGACGAGTCCCGCCGCATAGAATAGAGTCCCGCCGACGAGCACCTTCAGCAGCCCGAAGCGGTCGGCGATCGCGCCGACGAAAGGCTGCGCCGTACCCCAGACTAGGATCTGCAGCGCCAGCGCGCTGGAGAAGACTTCGCGTCCCCAGCCGTGCAGGCTTGACATAGGTGTAAGGAAAAGCCCGAGCGCCGAGCGCGGGCCATAGCCGATTGTGCCGATCAGGCAGCCGCAGATCAGGATCACCGCAGGCGTGCGCCAGCTTGTGAGAGCGGATTGCTTGACGGCGATGGACACCCGGCGCTCCAAACCTCAGCCGCGACCTTTGCCGCGCGGGAGGCGGACCATACCCGGCTCCTGCCCCATCAAAGAAACGAATAATCGTGATTGGAACCATTCGACCGGCGCATGGCTCGGCGCTTTCGCGCCCTACTTTGCGCGCCGATAGAGGCCGGTGAACGTCACTCCGGCGCCGTGGGCACCACCATGCTGCCCTCGAGGTGCAGTTTGCCGCCCTTACTCCGGCTGATCTCGATGTCGCCGCCCGGATGGCACCAAGTGCCGATCCAGTCCGAGAGCTTCGGATGTGCCATCGGCGCGACGCCCCGCAACGCGGACGTCGGCAGCTTCTTCGTGATGGGCGATTGAAATACGAAGCAGGTGAAAGCGTCCTGCGCCGGCCCCACCAGCACGAGATCGCCCGTGACCAGATACGATTTCAGCCGGCAGCCCGAATGCAGTAGCACCAAGCATGCGCGCAGCATAAGCTTGCGATCGCAATTTTGCACTCACGCTTGACTGTATGTGCGGCGCCATGACGCTAGCCATCGCCGCCGTTCTTCTGACTGCACTGGCCGCCTTGTCCGTGTGGTGGGCCGCGGACCGGTTCTGGCACGCTCCTGCGGTCCTCATATTGGCTTTGCCTTTGTTTCCGTTGGCCGCCAGCCAGCTCACCGGCGACGTGTCGCGTTATCTGCCGGCTTACACGTTCTCGAAAGGCATTGAAGGAAAGGACCAGATCATGGTGGCGAGCGCGGCCGCTTCCCTTCTGGTCGCGATCATTCTTGCGGCGTGCATTTGGGGGGTGGCGAAGATGATATGGCGCGGAGTGCCCAAACGCTCGAAATAGACAGGCCGCCCGAACTCACATCTTCTGCAACGCCTTGGCTTCTTCCGCCGTGGTCTGCGCGTCGCCCCAATGCGGCTCGTCGGAGCCGTCGCCCCAACGGCGCGGGCGATAGAAGGTGTGCACGCCGAGCTTGAACATCTTCTTCATCTCGTGCACCCAGGTCGGGCGCACCCAGTACGCGTGGTAGTGCGTGGATTTCGCGACCTCCGGCATCCACAATTTGCCATCCAGCATGTCGCGTGCGATGCGCGTGGCGCGCGCCCAGGCGTCCGGCTCGGTGACGATGTCCGGGATGCCGTCGCAGGCGAACGTGAACTGGCAGGCGTTGTGCCGGTTGGCATTTTGATAAACGACGTCGCACACCGTCTTCGGATAGAACGGCGAGAACACGCGGTTCATCACGACCTGCGCGACCGCGATCTGCCCGCGGATCGGCTCGCCGCGCGCTTCGAAGTAGACGGCGTTGGCGAGGCACTTCTCCGCCTTCTCGCGCGCCTTGCCGGTGAGATTGAGGCGCTCGGCCGGTGATTTCGGCCGCGCGTCCGAGCCGGTGACGACGCCCTTCACGGCGATGCTTTCGCCCGGTGTTTCGTCCGCCGCGCGCGGCGCGAGCGCCGATTGCTTCAGGTCGGCGTCGCCGGTTATCGCGGCAACGACCGGCGCTTCGCCCGGCGCCCAGGGCTGCAAACTTTCGGTCGGAGCGAACGGACGGGCGCCGAAATAGACGCGCGCGGAATCCGCCGGAGCGCTTACGGCTGGTGGCTCTTTCTCCTGAGTCGATTTCGGCTGCTGGTCGAGCGGCTCGGGGAACTCATAGATCGCGTAGGGGTCAAAACGACTGGTCTCGGCCTCCGGATAGAGCGCAGCCTCGCCTCCGTCGAGGGGGAAAGCGGGAATGAGTTCGGGCATCGGCGGCATTGGCGCGCGCTCGCGCGCCAATCGGGAATCGCGTTTGCCCTGCCGGTTCACGGTGGGGAATTGCAGCGGCGCGCTGCCGTCACCGAGCGGCTCGGCGGCGATCGACGCGGTCAGATCAAGCGGATCGAAATTGGCGAGCGCGTAGACCGGCGGATGCGGCACCGTGGTGCCGAGCGGACGAGGCAGCGTGAACATCGCCGCATGAATCGTGCCGAATGGCGAGGCGATCAGATGCTCATGCCAGCGGTCGGCGACGCCGGGCTGGCGGGCAAGCAGTGCGCCGAGGTCCTGATAGGCAATAGCCGTCGGCGCCAGCGTCGACGCCACTGCGGCGATCGCCACGCTCAACAGATGCGGACGGCGCCGTTGCGGCGCCGTTCTCCGAGTCCGTCCGAACGCTGCCATACACGAGCCACTGGCGGCCGCGTCACGGCCGCGCCGGCTCCGTTATGGCCCGATTAACCTTGCGAAGCGGTTAACCATGCCGCGGCAGGGAAGCCCACGGCGGTATCGTTAACGGTATTGCAAGTCGTTCGCCGTGCAGACCGCCAAGGCGACGGAGGACATTAGCGGGGCCACATCGCGGCCGTGCAGGATTCGACCGCGACTGCGGTCGCCGCCATCCGCCACATCGCTGCGCGCATGCACGAGATCGACGACAACACGGCCACGCTTGCTGCGGCGGTGGAAGAGCAGAACATCGCGAAGAGTGAGATCTCGCACGACGTTGCCGGCGCGGCGGGGGGCACAGCGCACAATGCTCCGCGTGCTCGATGAAGTGTCGAACGCCGCGTCGGTCGAGACGGTGCGTAATGCGTCCCAGAGCGTCGAGAGCGCGATCGCGAACCTGCGCGTTGAGTCGAAGATTTCCTGCAAAACGTGTGTAGTTCAGCCTCATGCTGAGGAGCATCGCGCAAGCAAAGCGTTTCGAAGCATGAGGCTGCCCATCCTTCGAGATGCGCTCCTTCGGAGCGCTCCTCAGGATGAGGCAGACAGACGCTACGCCTGGCTCGCCGCGGTCTTGCCCAAAGCAGCCTGCGCAGCGGCAAGCCGCGCGATCGGTACGCGGAAGGGCGAGCAGGAGACGTAATCGAGCTTCGTCTCGTGGCAGAAGGCCACAGAGGCCGGATCGCCGCCGTGCTCGCCGCAGATACCAATCTTCAATTTCGGCCGCACCTTGCGCCCGCGCTCGACGCCGATCTTGACCAGTTCGCCGACGCCCTGTTGGTCGATGGAGACGAACGGATCGGCGGGCAGGATGCCGCGTTGGGTGTAGATGCCGAGGAAGCTCGCGGCATCGTCGCGCGAGATGCCGAGCGTGGTCTGCGTCAGGTCGTTGGTGCCGAAGGAGAAGAACTCGGCCGTCTCGGCGATCTCGCCCGCCATCAGCGAGGCTCGCGGCAGTTCGATCATCGTGCCGACGTCGTAGTTGAGCCTGGCGTTCTGCTCTTTCTCGACCGCTTCGGCCATCGCGTCGATGCGCGCCTTCACCAAGTCCAGTTCAGCCTTGGTCGCGATCAGAGGCACCATCACTTCCGGCCGCACCGGCTCACCGGTCTTGCGCGCCGCTTCGACTGCCGCCTCGAAGATCGCGCGCGCCTGCATCTCGGCGATCTCCGGATAGGCAATCGCGATGCGGCAGCCGCGGAAGCCGAGCATCGGGTTGAACTCGGCCAGTTCCTGCGCGCGGGCAGCGAGCCTCTTCGGATCGGTCCCCATCGCCTCGGCGACGGAAACGATCTCCTCCTCGCCGTGCGGCAGGAATTCATGCAGCGGCGGATCGAGCAGGCGGATGGTGACGGGCTTGCCGCGCATGATCTCGAACAACGCAGCGAAGTCGGCGCGCTGCATTGGCAAGAGTTTATCGATCGCCTTCTTCCGTGAAGCCGGATCGTCGGCGAGGATCATCTCACGCACGGCCTGGATGCGGTCCTCGTCGAAGAACATGTGCTCGGTGCGGCAGAGGCCGATGCCCTCCGCGCCGAAGCGCACGGCCGCCTTCGCGTCGGCCGGCGTATCGGCATTGGCGCGCACGCCGAGCCGTCGCACCTTGTCCGCCCAGCCGATCAGGGTTGCAAATTCGCCGGAGAGCTGCGGCTCAATCATCTCCACCTTGCCGGCTAGCACCTGACCGGTCGAGCCGTCGATCGTGATGTGCTCGCCCTTGCGGAAGGTCTGTCCGCCCGCGAGCAAGGTGCCCGCGTTGTAGTCGACGCGTAAGCTGCCCGCGCCGGAGACGCAGGGCTTGCCCATGCCGCGCGCGACGACCGCCGCATGCGAAGTCATGCCGCCGCGCGTGGTGAGGATTCCTTCGGCGGCATGCATGCCGTGGATGTCTTCCGGCGAAGTCTCGACGCGCACAAGGATGACCTTGTGTCCGGCAGCCTTCATGTCGGCCGCTTCATCGGAGGAGAACACGATCTCGCCGGTCGCGGCTCCCGGCGAGGCCGGCAGTCCGGTCGCGATCACGCGCCGGTGCGCGCGCGGATCGATCGTCGGATGCAGCAGCTGGTCGAGCGTAATCGGATCGACGCGCAGGACCGCTTCTTCCTTCGTGATGAGTTTTTCGGTGGCAAGTTCGACCGCGATGCGCAGCGCGGCTTTCGCCGTGCGCTTGCCGTTGCGCGTCTGCAGCATCCACAGCTTGCCTTGCTCGACGGTGAACTCGAGATCCTGCATGTCGCGGTAGTGCCGCTCGAGCTTCTGGTAAATGCGCGTGAGCTCGGTATAGGCCTTCGGCATCGCCCGTTCCATCGAAGGCTTGTCGGACCCGGCCTCGACGCGCGCCGCCTCGCTGATCTCCTGTGGCGTGCGGATGCCGGCGACGACGTCCTCGCCCTGCGCGTTGATCAGGAATTCGCCGTAGAGCTTCTTCTCGCCCGTCGATGGATTGCGCGTGAAGGCGACGCCGGTCGCCGACGTTTCGCCCATGTTGCCGAACACCATCGCCTGCACGTTGACCGCGGTGCCCCAGCTTTCCGGGATGTTGTGCAGTTTGCGGTAAGTGATCGCGCGCTGGTTCATCCACGAACCGAACACGGCGCCTATCGCGCCCCACAATTGCGCACGTGGATCCTGCGGGAAGGGATGGCCGAGTTCGTCCTGCACGCGCCTCTTGTAGCGCTCGACGAGCTCTGCCCAGTCGTCGGCGGTGAGGTCGGTGTCGAGCGAGTAGCCCTGCCGCTCCTTGTGGTGATCGAGCAATTCTTCGAAGTGCTCGTGGCCGACGCCGAGCACTACGTCGGAATACATGGTGATGAAGCGGCGGTAGCTGTCATAGGCGAAGCGGCGGTCGCCCGATTTTGCGGCGAGCGCTTCGACGGTCTCGTCGTTGAGGCCGAGGTTGAGCACCGTGTCCATCATGCCGGGCATCGAGGCGCGCGCGCCCGAACGCACCGAGACGAGCAGGGGATTGGATTTGTCGCCGAACACCTTGCCGGTGATCTTGCCGACGCGGGCAAGCGCGTCGTTGACCTGCCGCTCGAGGTCCTTCGGATACTGCTTGTCGTGCGCGTAATAGTACGTGCAGACGTCGGTAGTGATGGTGAAGCCGGGCGGCACCGGCAGACCGAGATTGGCCATTTCGGCAAGTCCTGCGCCCTTGCCTCCGAGCAATTCACGCATATTGGCTTTGCCTTCGGCACGGCCGTCGCCGAAGGAATAGACCCATTTCCCTTTCGGCGGCGTCGATTTCAAACTCGCGCGCGTTGATTCGGCGGATTTCGGCGCGCTCTTTGCGCGCTTCGCGGTCTGCTTGCTGGCCTTGCGGGCAACAGGCTTTTTCTTGGCGCTAGAGCGCGGGAGTTTGCGTTTTGCCATATGTCAACGTGAAGATTGGAGGGGCCGAACGGGCTCCTCAAAGCACCCGGAACCGGGCGATGCAAGCCCGACTTGGGAATACCCGACTAGCTAGCGACGCCGAGTCCGATCAGACCGACCATGATCAGGTAGATCGCCACAATGTAGTTGAGGAGCCGCGGAATCAGCAGAATCAGCAGAATCAGCAGAATCAGCAGAATCAGGACCCGGCGATCAGCGAGACAATGGGCTGAAGGTGCGCGTAGCCGAAATGCATGGGGCCTCGGGAAGGGCGGGTGAATTCCCGAGGCAAAACAAGGAAGAAGGAGCGGAGTTCCATTGCTTGCTTTCCCTCTCCCCGCGAATGCTGGGAGAGGTGAAGGCCTTAGCCCTCGATCCTGGAAAAATCCGCGACCGCGCGGGTGGCCTCCCGGATCTCGTTCAACAGCTTCAGTCGGTTCTCGCGCAGCGCTTTGTCGTCGACGTTGACAGTGACCTTGTCGAAGAAGGTATCGACGAAGGGCCTGAGCTTCGCCATCGCGGTCATCACGGCGGCGAAGTCTTCCTTCGCCACCGCGGTCGACGCATCGCGCTTGGCGACGGCAATGGCTTCCGCGAGCGCCATCTCCTCGTCCTGCTTGTACAGTGCAGGATTGGGCGCGCCGGTGTACTCGCGCTTGTCCTTCTTCTCCTCGATCCGGATAATGTTCGACGCGCGTTTGACGCCGGCGAGCAGGTTCTTGCCGTCATCGGTGTCGAGGAATTTGCCCAAAGCCTCGATGCGGCAGACGATCAGCGTGAGGCGATGCCCTTCGACAAGAGAGGCATTGCTGAGAACAGAATCGACCAAATCGTGTCGGGCACGTTGGTCTCGAAGTTGTACAGTTAAACGGTCCTCGAAGAAGACCATAAGGTTATCAATCGCGCTCGCGACATCGAGGTATTGCTTTTTGAATTGATGCTCGAAATGCCATTCGACAACACCGCGTGGAGCGAGCGGAAGATTGTTATCGAGAATGATTCTGATGACCCCCAGCGCTGCCCTGCGCAACGCGTACGGATCCTTGCTGCCCGTCGGCTTGTCGTCGATCGCCCAGAAGCCGACGAGCGTGTCGATCTTGTCGGCGAGCGCGACCGCCACCGAAATGGGATCGGACGGCACGAGGTCGTCCGGACCCTTCGGCTTGTAGTGATCCTCGCAGGCGTGCGCGATGGCTTCGTCCTCGTTCTGCGCTTCCGCGTAATAGCGGCCCATCAGGCCCTGCAGCTCGGGAAATTCGCCGACGACTTCGGTGAGCAAATCTGCCTTGCATAATTGCGCGGCGCGCTCTGCTTTGGCGACATCGGCGCCGACCAGCGGCGCAAGCTGTCCCGCGAGCGCGACGATGCGCGATATGCGCTGTTCTTGCGTGCCTAGCTTCTCGTGAAACACGATCTGCTCGAACTTCGGCAGCCGCACTTCGAGTCGCGTCTTTAGATCCGTCTCATAGAAGAATTTCGCGTCCGACAGCCGCGCGCGGATCACGCGCTCGTTGCCGGCGACGATCGCCTTGCCGTCGTCCGAAGCTTCCTCGTTCGCGACCAGAATGAACTTGTTGACCAGCTTCGCGGTCTGCGGATCGCGCAGCACAAAACACTTCTGGTTGTTGCGGATGGTCGCGCGGATAACCTCGTTCGGAATTGACAAGAATGCCTTGTCAAACGCGCCCATCAGCACGACCGGCCATTCGACGAGGCCCGACACTTCCGCCAGCAGGCCTTCGTCCTCGACCAGTTCGAAGCCTTGCGCAAAGGCGAGGTTCTTCGCGTCGGTTGAGATCATCTCGGCGCGGCGCGCCGGATCGAGCACGACCTTGGCATCTTGCAGTTTCGCGGCGTAATCGTCGAAGTGCCGCACCGTGAACGCGGTCGGCGCCATGAAGCGGTGGCCGCGCGTTTGGTTGCCCGCGGCGATGCCGTCGATGGTGAACGGCACGATCTCCGGCTCTTCCGTTTCCGGCCCGAAGGTCGCGACGATCGAATGCAGCGGCCGCACCCAGTTGAGCCTTCCCGAGCCCCAGCGCATCGACTTCGGCCAGGGAAACGCGCGCACCACCTCGGGCACGATCTCTGCGATGACGTCGATCGCCGGCCGGCCTTTCTTCTCGGTGACCGCGACGTAGAAATCGCCCTTCTTGTCGCTCTGCACCTTGGCCTGATCGATCGAGGTTAGGCCCGCGGCTCGCAGAAAGCCCGCGATCGCCTGCTCGGGCGCGCCGACCTTTGGACCTTTGCGCTCTTCTTTCAAATCGGGCTGGCGCAGCGGGATGCCATGCACCGTCAGCGCAAGCCGCCGCGGCGTCGCGAACGCTTTGGCGCCTTCGTAGACGAGGCCGGCATCGACTAGTCTGTCGGTCACGAGCTTTCGCATATCCTCCGCCGCCCGTGCCTGCATGCGCGCGGGGATTTCCTCGGAGAACAATTCGAGCAGAAGATCGGGCATTACGCGGCTCCGCCGCCTTCGGTCGCGAGCCAGGCTTCGCCGCAAGCCTTCGCCAGTTCGCGCACGCGCAGAATGTAGCTCTGCCGCTCGGTGACCGAGATCACGCCGCGCGCGTCGAGCAGATTGAACACATGGGACGCCTTGATGCACTGGTCGTAGGCCGGCAGCGCCAATGCGTGCCGCGTACGCTCGCCATTCCAGCCGGCCTCGAGATATTTACGGCAGGCGGCCTCCGCCATCTTGAACTGCTCGAACAGCATCGCGGTGTCGGCGACTTCGAAATTGTGCTTCGAGTATTCCCGTTCGGCCTGCAGGAACACGTCACCGTAGGTCACCTTCTTGTCGTCGTCGCGGCCGTTGAAGTTCAAATCGTAGACGCGTTCGACGCCCTGCACATACATTGCCAGCCGCTCAAGGCCATAGGTCAGCTCGCCCGCGACCGGTGCGCATTCGAAGCCCGCGACCTGCTGGAAGTATGTGAACTGCGAGACTTCCATGCCGTCGCACCAGCACTCCCAGCCGAGGCCCCAAGCGCCGAGCGTCGGGCTTTCCCAGTCGTCCTCGACGAAGCGGATGTCGTGGATCGACGGATCGATGCCGATCGCTTTGAGCGAATTGAGATAGAGGTCCTGAATGTCCGGCGGCGACGGCTTCAGGATGACCTGGAATTGATAATAGTGCTGCAGCCGGTTCGGATTCTCGCCATAGCGGCCGTCCTTCGGGCGACGCGAGGGCTGCACGTAGGCGGCGTTCCACGGCTTCGGCCCGAGCGCGCGCAGCGTCGTGGCGGGGTGAAACGTGCCGGCGCCGACCTCCATGTCGTAAGGCTGCAGGATCACGCAGCCCTGGTCGGCCCAGTATTGCTGCAGCGTAAGGATCAGCCCTTGGAAGGAGCGCGTCGGATCGAGATTGCTCGGACGCGCCGGCGCTCGGGCGCGCAGGTCGGCTTTAGCCATCGAGTATGCTTCTTCGGCGGTGCAAAAGGCGGGCGGACCCTATCGGCGGGTCCGGAGGGGGTCAACAGACCACTTTCTTCATTCCGGGACACGAGCTTAGCGAGCGGACCCGGAATCATGGTGAGGAGCGTCGCGCAGCGACGCGTCTCGAACCATGCGGCCGCCGCATCCTTCGAGACGCGGCCTTCGGCTGCTCGCGGAATTGATGCTGCGGCGTGTGGTGTTGCCGTCTTTCGCGGAGACGACGGCGGCTAAAGCCGATACTCCCCGCTGACTGGATCGCGGCGCAAGGTCGGCCGTCCCTCCCGGTCGCGGATGCGCACGCGGACACGGCGCGCGTCCAGTTCTTCATTCACCCGCCGCACTTCCGCGACAACCCACTGGACCACCATGGCACCGCCGACGGCGGCGAAGCCCCATTTCAGCAGCGGCGAGAACAGAACGTGCGGCATGAGGTCGTGTCTCCTTACTCCTAGATAATGATAGCATTGGCGGCCGCCACTTGCGAATAAAGCTTTGGACATGCTCCCTACGGCAATACCGCGGTGTTCAACATGCAAGCAAGAACGGGTCGGGGAGGATTCCGTGATTCGCGTCCGCTGGGCCCGCTTGGGCGCATGGTTTTTCGCTGCCGCGACGCTTATTTCCGTCGGCCGTCCCAGCTTGGCCGTCGACTGGCCGACACGGCCGGTGCGCTTCATCGTGACTTTGGGCGCGGCGAGCGGTGTCGACATCGGCGCGCGGCTGTTTGCGGACAGGCTGTCCGCGCAGTGGAAGCAACCGATAGTGGTCGAGAACCGGCCCGGCGGCGACGGCATCCTCGCCATCACAAGCTTTTTATCCGCCCACGACGATCACACCGTGTTGGTCACGCCAGTCGCCGCTTTCACCGCTCATCCGTATTTCCACGATCCAGTGCCCTACGACGCGGAGAAGCTCACTCCGATCGCGCGCATTTCAAACACCGTCGTCGCGGTCGCGGTGCCGACGAGTCTCAACGTCAATTCGCTGAAGGATCTCGAGGCACTCGCGCGTGCTCAGCCGGGCAAGCTCAACTGGACGACGGCGACCGGCTTCACCGATTTCGTGTTCGCCGGCTATCTGCACACGGTTGGGCTGAAGATGGAAAAGGTGCCGTACAAGAATCCCGCCGGCGCCGTGACCGATCTCGCCTCTGGTACGATCCAGGTCTACATGCCGGCTTACGCGATCGTGCGGCCGCAGGTGCAGGCCGGCGCAGTAAAGGTGCTCGCCGTCACCAACCACGAGCGCTTCTCCGGACTGCCGAACATTCCGACCGCAGTGGAAGCCGGCTACCCGTCGCTCGAATTCGACGGGCTGGTCGGGATCTTTGCTTCGCCCGAGATGAATGCGGAGACGCGCGCGAAGATCGCGCAGGACGTGAGGTCGGTCGCGAACGATCCGGCTATCCTGGAGCGGATGACGGCGACCGGCCAGATCGTCAGCCCTGGCGACGGAGCCGAGTTCGAGGCGTCCATCCAGAAGCAGAGGGCGCAGGTCGCAGAAGTCGCAAAGCTGTTCGGCAATAAGCCGGTGCAGTAGCAGCTACAGCCCGTAGCGGGACCACAGGGCGCGGGCCTCGATCGCGGAAATGAGCGCGTCGGGGCTCGCGTCGATCTGCGCGCCGAAGTAGACGCCGGGAAGCTGGCGGCCGACCCAGCTGCGCTCGCCTTCCATCAGTTTAAGCTTCACCTTCTCGCCGTAGCGCTTGCGCATCTCCGAGCGCAGATCGCCGATGCGGTCGGCAAGGCCGAGTTTGATTGCGCGGTCGGCGACCCAGAATTCGCCAGAGAACAAGACCTCATCGTCACCGTTGAGGCGCGCGCCGCGCCGGGTTTTCACCAGCGAGATGAAATGCGCGTGAATATCCGCCTGCAGTGCGTGGATGCGCGCAACGTCGTCGGGCTTCTCCGGCAGGAACGGGTCGAGCATCACCTTACGCTCGCCGGAGGTATAGACGCGCCGCTCGACGCCGAGCTTCTGCATCGCTTCCACGAAGCCGAAGGCGCCGCCAACCACGCCGATCGAGCCGACAATGGCGTAAGGGTCGCAGATGATCTCATCGCCGGCGCAGGCCAGCATGTAGCCGCCCGACGCGCCCACGTCCTCGATGAAGGCATAGACCGGCAACTTCTTCTCTTCCGCGAGTTGGCGGATGCGGGCGTGGATAAGATGCGACTGTGCCGGCGAGCCGCCGGGCGAATTGATCAGCAGCGCCACCGCCCGCGCGCCGCTCATCGCAAAGGCGCGCTCCAGCGTGCGCGCGATCGACGACATCATGAGGCCGGGCCGCAGCGGCGTGGCGACCCCAATGGTTCCCGACAGGCGCACGACCGGCACGATGGGCACGTCTGGCCGCAGCGGTGGGGGGATCAGGCGTCGCGCGAAATCGGCAAAGGACATGGAAGCAGGCTCACGTAAGGAGTTGGGCGGCACTTAGGCAGTCGTCTGGCGGGAAGTCAAAACGCCCAAGTTTGGACCGCGGGCGGCCCAGTCCGCGTCACGGTGCTGTGATCTCAATGGGCAGTATTTTCGTTTTGTTAACGCTGGAATGTTTTTTGCAAAGCGTTGTTACGTCGGGAGGCTGATCGGAGGCGAGGCGAATCAATGGATCCCAAGCTCACGATGTTGTTCATGCTGATCGGCGTCGTCGTTGGTCTGTCGCACCTGAGTGAGCGGCGCCGGGGCGAGGGGCAGCCGCCACGCCGCAGCTGGCGGCGGTTCGTGCCTGTCTGGCGGAGGGGCTAACCGGCCGCGGCCGCCGAAAACAGCCCGGAAAACCTGCTGAAAGGTCCACTCCAATAAATTGAAATTTGTAAGCTTATTTCAACTTAAGGTTGTATAAGCCTGTGGCCTGAACTATGGTTCTTCCTGCAAGTCCAAGCAGGAAAACAGGCCATGGTACAGACACTTACAGCGGCGGACCAACAAGCCAAACAATCCAAGCAGCTAGTCGAAAGCCAGAAAGATATCGCCCTGCTAGGACCGGGGCGATGGCGCGTTGCTGGCGAAACTGGCTTGTACCTCTACGTTTCGAAATATGATGACTCGGTGCGCAGGTGGATATTTCGGTTCACCTCACCAGCGACGAAAAGGGTTACCGAAACCGGGTTGGATATGGCGAGCGCCGTGAGCCTGACTCAAGCCCGTGCGAAGGCCCACGAGCTTCGCAAGCAGATTGCGAATGGTGAATGTCCAATTCGCAGCAAACGTGCCCAAAAAGTCAGCGCAGTGACGTTCAAACAAGCATGTGATGCGTGGATAAGCACGAATCACTCAGCTTGGAAGCACGGCGCCAAGGGCAGCCAGATGAACAACGCTCGCGTCTTGCTGCACCAGCATGGGGCACCGCTGGCGAATGAACGAGTGGCTGAAATAACACCGGACATGGTTGAGGCGGCGCTGAAACCACTTTGGAATCAAACCCCCGCCCAAGCCCGTCGCGCTCTTGCTATGTGGGAGCGCGTGTTCGATTTCTGCAAAGCCAAAAGCTTCCGCACTGGAGACAATCCCGCTTCGTGGAAAGGGTGTCACGAATACAGATTCCCACGCCAAAGAAAGACGGATCGCGGGCACTATGAGGCGCTTCCATACGAACAGATGCCGGAATTTATGAAGGCTCTACGTCAGCGGCAGGGGCGAAGCACAGGCGCTCTATGTCTCGAATTTGTTATTCTTACGGCATGTAGAGCCGGTGAGGCGTTAGGAGCGACGTGGGGGGACTTCGACTTCGACAAAAAGCTTTGGACCATCCCGGCCCAAAAGACAAAACAGGGCCGTCAACATCAAGTGCCACTATCCGATAGGGCTGTGCAGATACTCCTTTTGCAGAAGCAATATGCCAACGGGTCCGAGTTCGTTTTCACAGGATATCGAGGGACACGGATGTGGGACAAAGCGATGAGGAGTGTGCTGCACACAATGGGTGTTCAGGTCACTTGTCATGGCTTTCGTTCGACATTCCGCGACTACATGGGCAATGAAACGTCGTTCGCGCGTGAGCCGGTGGAGCATTGCCTCGCGCACAGATTGGGAAATTCAGTCGAGTTGGCATACCGGCGACAGGACAGCCTGAATAAACGTCGGGTAATTATGGAGGCGTGGGCTGAGTACTGTGGCGGGGTGGCTCAATGATCCCCCTCATCATCCTAATCCTCGTGGTCCTGCTGGCATGGCAAACGCTGATCTTGGCGTGCCGGGTGATCTGGTTGGGCGTGCTGCTCGTGGCGTGGTGCGTGCTCGTTAGTATCGCCGCAATACTTGCGACGATTGTAGGATGCCAAAAGCTGAGCCAGGTTTTCGATGAGTGGCAATGGAGACGAAGGTACGGAGAGGTATTGCCGCCTTGAGAGCGAGTTCTTGATGCGCCTCTACTACACGCTAGCGGACTACCCGCACGACATGATCGAGATCGAATGCGCCAAATGCGGTCGCCACGGTCGGCTCCGGACCGGGTCATCTAGACGATCGCCCAAAAGCCCAAGGCCGCGCTCGGTCATGCTGTTTTCAATTCCGGGCAGATGATGCGCTCGGCAAGGGCAAGGAGCCTAAGCGCCAAGGGTCGGGTTATCCGCTGTCTGCGGTCCGCGGCGCACCACATGAAACTCAGTTGCTCGTTCGTAAGGTCTTCCTTGGGTTCCTTCGTCAGCTTGACCAAGGAAACCGGATACCTCAGCTTGACCAAGGTGACACGCAGCGCCGCCGAGAGTGCAGCAAGGTCCGCTGCGGAAGCGTGGGCGGCGTCAAACTGTTCCAGCATCAGATCATATTCAGTCATCAGAACACCTCCGTTCAGTTGGTGCACTGCAACATAGTCCCCATAGCGGTTCCATGAAGTAAGTAATCGCCCCTATTGCCGGAACCGGCGCCAAGGGACGGGAAAATTGATGCGCCTGTACTACACGCTCTCCGACTACCCGCACGAAACGGTCGAGATCGAATGCGCCAAATGCGGTCGCC
>Ga0207777_1000022_pt1 | contig 27523 bp, 24 predicted proteins | sample LuqExpMetageno35_FD_187793 | JGI IMG/M metagenome (GOLD analysis project Ga0207777, IMG submission 187793) | Tropical forest soil microbial communities from Luquillo Experimental Forest, Puerto Rico - Sample 35 (SPAdes) | ecosystem: Environmental > Terrestrial > Soil > Tropical forest ...
GGGCCTCGCCATTCGACGTGACGAGCTTGCTCTTGTCGGCAAACGCGGTGAGCACGCCGAGCCCGTGCTCGAGCTCGGCGCGCGCAACCGCTGCGGTCGGCAGCGTCTTCGCGAGACCGCCTTCCTCGAAAGTGCGGCGCGCGGTCTCGCTCGCGCGCTCGGCCGCCTCGCGGCCATGCACCAGCGCGGTGGTTTCGGTGGCCAGTACCTTCTTAGCTTCGTTGAGCTCGGCGCCTTTCAGCGCGGCGAGCCGCGCGATCTCCGCGAGCGGCAGGATGGTGAACAGCTTGAGGAAACGCACCACGTCGCCGTCCTCGCTATTGCGCCAGTACTGCCAGTAGTCGTATGGGCTGACCAGAATGGCATCGAGCCAGACCGCACCAGCCGCGGTCTTGCCCATCTTGGCGCCGGAGGAGGTGGTGATCAGCGGCGAAGTAAGCGCGAACAACTGCGCATTCTGCATGCGGCGGCCGAGATCGATGCCGTTGACGATGTTGCCCCATTGGTCAGAGCCGCCCATTTGCAGCACGCAACCGTGGCGCTTGTTGAGTTCGACGAAATCGTAGGCTTGCAGCACCATGTAATTGAATTCCAAGAACGACAGTTCTTGCTGGCGATCGAGCCGCAGTTTCACCGAATCGAAGGATAACATACGGTTGACGGAGAAATGTTTTCCGACGTCGCGCAAAAAGTCGATGTAGTTGAGCGTGTTCAGCCAATCGGCGTTGTTGGCCATGATAGCGTTGCCGCCGGCACTCTCGAGTTTAAGGAATTTTGCAAAGATCGAACGGATACCTTTAAGATTCTCGCTGATTACCTCGTCGGTCAGGATGCGCCGGCTTTCATCCTTGCCGGAGGGATCGCCAACCCGGGTGGTGCCGCCGCCCATCAGCGCGATCGGCCGGTGTCCGGTTTGCTGCAACCAGTAAAGCATCATGATCGGTAGCAGCGAGCCGACGTGCAGCGAAGCCGCGGTGCAGTCGAATCCAATATAGGCGGTGATCGCCCCGGCTTTGGCGCGCACGTCGAGCGTCTCCGGTTCCGAGATCTGGTGGATAAAGCCGCGTTCGGCAAGAATGTTTAGGAAATCAGATTTATAGGCGCTCATTGGAAAGCCGCGGTCTTGTCGTGGTGTTGTGGCGCGTGGTGTAACAGGTCCGGCGTTGAGGTCAAACGAGGGGACTTAGGGCCGTGGGGCTGGTCAAGGCCATAGGGATGATGAGGAGCGCCTCGCTCGACGGAGTGGAGGTGGCACTGATCGAGACCGATAGCGAACGACTTCATGCGCGCACATACAGACGCGCCGCTCGGCGCCCGCAATCCGACTTTGATGCGCATGCTGGCCGAACGGCTGAGCGTAGAAACTGCCGATGCCATCGGTTGGTCCTCGCAGGCAATCGAGGCGCAGGCCTTCGTTTATCTGGGGTGCGTACGCTCAATGGCCTGCCGACCACATTCCCGGCGACCACTGGCGTTAAGCAGCAATGCCTAGAGGTATTGTGGCGATTGCGCGCAGTTGACCCGCCCGCCGATCTATCGCAGTTTCGACCGTCATTGGGGATCACTGACCGTCGAACAAGCTAACTAACTGAGAATAAAAATAAAATTCATGCTCATCAAGGATATCGCAAAGGCGCTCGCGGCCAGACTCGATGGCGATGGCACAATGGAGATTGACCGTTTGGTGCATCCCTTGGGTGCCGAGCAGCCGTCCGACTTGGCGCTAGCTATGAATGCGGACGCCGTCGCAGCGCTGGAGCGCAGCAACGCGCAGGCCATCGTAGTTTCGGCCAAGCGCCCGGCTCCATCAGGATCGTTTCGGGCGATCATCGCGATCGACGATGCCCGGGTTGCTTTGGCGCGGCTGACCGCACTTTTCGATCCTGGTCCGTCGCGGACCGATGGCATCCATGCGACCGCTGTGATCGCACCTGATGCTAAATTGGGCGCGGGGGTTAGTGTTGGTGCCTATACCGTGGTGGGGCCGCGCAGTCGCATCGGCGATAACGCTATACTTCTCTCACAAGTGACAATCGGTTCCGACGTAACGATTGGCGCGCAAAGCCTGTTCCATCCCGGCGTACGCATCAGCGATCGCTGTATCGTCGGCGACCGGGCGATCGTACATGCCAATGCGGTTATTGGCTCGGACGGATTTAGCTTCGCGCCCGGCATGGTGTCGGCGGCCCCGTTCACGGCGGACGTTGAGCTCATGCGGGTACATTCGCTGGGTAGCGTAGTGATCGGCGATGACGTGGAGATCGGAGCCTGCACCACTATCGATCGCGCCACAATCGAAGTCACTCGCATCGGGCGCGGCACCAAAATCGACAATCATGTGCATATCGGTCACAATGTTGCCATCGGAGAAAGCTGCATCATATGCGGGATGGTTGGCATTTCCGGCAGCGTGACCCTCGGCGATCGAGTGCGGCTTGGGGGCGGCGTGGGAATTGGCGATCATGTGCGGATCGGGGACCAGGCCGTGGTAGCGGCCGGCTCAGGCGTTGGCACCAATGTCGCACCCAACACCTTCGTATCGGGCTATCCCGCAATGCCGCACGAGCGTACGGTGGAGCAATTGAAATACCTGAGTCGGCAGAAGCGGCTTTATCGCAAGGTGGATGATATTCATTCGCGGCTGGAGGCCATTGAACGGGCGATGACTAGCGGGGGGCGGACGACATGAGCGATATCGCTAGCGATGTGATCGAAATCATCGCTAAGAAGAAGCGGGTGGAAAAACCGACTGTTGAGCTGACCGACCGGCTAGATGCTCTGGGCCTCGAGTCGCTTGACGCGGTCGAGATGATTTTCGATCTCGAGGAAAAATTCGACATCGAGATACCATATAACGCCAACACCAACAATCCGCGTACCGAGTTTGGCACCGTCGGTGAGGTCGTAAGCGCGATCGAGAAGATCGTGGCCAACAAGAAGTCTTGACCGACGTGAACCGCGTTGTCGTTACCGGCCTCGGGACCATCTCCCCCCTCGGCCATACCACGGCGTCCTACTGGGACAGTGTAAAGCAGGGCATCAGCGGTATTGGTCCCATCACTCTGGTGTCGACGCCAGAGCAACTCACTCAGAAAGTCGCGGCCGAGGTCAAGAATTTCGATCCGCTCAGGCATTTCGAGGAACGCGAGCTATCGACGCTCGACCGTATCTCGCAATTCGCCGTGGTGGCGGCGCGAGAGGCAATCATCCAGGCGGGTATCACTTTCGATATACCCTTGTCGCTACGCACCGCGACCATCATTGGCACTGGTGTCGGCGGGCAGACCACGCTCGACGAGAGTTTCCGCCGCCTGTACGTGGAAAAGAAAAGCCGAGTGTTCCCGCTCACCATCCCCAAAGTGATGGTGAATGCGCCGGCTAGTCAGATCTCCATGTTCTGCGGTTTGCGCGGGCCGGCCTTCGCGGTGGCAAGCGCCTGCGCGTCTGCGACCCATGCGATCGGGCTCGCCTTCCAGATGTTACGTTCGGGGGCAGTCGATTGCGCCGTCGCCGGCGGTGCGGAAGCCTGCATTACCTTCGGCACTCTGCGCGGATGGGAGGCGATGCGCGTAATGGCGCCCGATACGGTTCGGCCGTTCTCGAAGGACCGCAAGGGAATGGTGCTGGGCGAGGGAGCAGCCATGCTGATATTGGAGCCGCTGGAGCGGGCTCGCGCGCGCGGCGCAACCATCCTCGGCGAGATCGTGGGCTTCGGCATGGGCGCGGATGCTGCCGATCTTACCGCGCCAGACAAGGATGGCATGGCGCGCGCCATGGAAAACGCGCTCGCCGACGCCAAGCTCGCGCCGTCGGACATTCAATATGTCAATGCGCATGGCACTGGTACTGCAGCCAATGACCAAACTGAAACGCAGGCGCTGCACCAGGTATTCGGCGCGCATGCTGGCAAGCTCGGGGTGTCGTCGACCAAATCCATGATCGGACACGCGCTCGGTGCGGCCGGCGCGCTCGAATTGGTGGCCACGCTAATGAGCATCCGTGAAAGCGTGATGCCGCCGACTATCGGCTATCTCGGCCGTGATCCAGCATGCGATCTTGACTACGTGCCGAACGAAGCGCGTGTCGCGAATATCGACGCGGCACTGTCGAACTCCTTCGCCTTCGGCGGGTTAAATGCCGTGCTGGCGGTAAAGAAGTTTACTTGACCGACAGTCCGCCCCTTACGCGGCGCTCGGCTTTCGTTCGGTCTTCAGTCGCTTGTCGAGGTAGACGCCAATCGAAGTAAGTAACGGCTCGACCTTGCCGTCGAAGAAGTGGTTGGCACCTTGCACCATCTTTTGCTCGATCACGATGCCCTTCTGGGTCTTGAGCTTGTCGACCAATGTGGTCACGTCTTTCGCCGGCACCACCGCGTCCTTGTCGCCGTGGATGATCAGCCCGGACGAGGGGCAGGGCGCTAGGAACGAGAAGTCGTAGAGATTGGCGGGCGGGCAGATCGAGATGAAACCCTCGATCTCCGGCCGGCGCATCAACAGCTGCATGCCGATCCAAGCGCCGAACGAGAAGCCGGCGATCCAGCAGCTCTTGGCTTCCGGATTGATGGTCTGCGCCCAGTCAAGCGCAGCGGCAGCGTCTGACAATTCGCCTTGCCCATGATCGAAGGAGCCCTGGCTGCGGCCGACTCCGCGGAAGTTGAAACGCAGCGCGGAGAAACCGCGATGCACGAAAGCGTAGTAGAGTTGGTAGATGATCGGATGGTTCATCGTGCCGCCGAATTGCGGGTGCGGATGCAGCACAATGGCGATTGGCGCGTTCTTCTGCCGCGCTGGATGATAGCGGCCTTCGATCCGTCCAGCCGGACCGGTGAAGATAACCTCGGGCATTGCTTGTCGACCTTGAACTGCCGCGCGTGAGCGCTGCGGCCTTGCGATTTGCTCCGCGCCTGCCAGATTGGGCGGTTTGGCGTCTAGTTTAGAACCGTTCTAATTATCGGATTTCCACTGGCCACGGCGGTAACAACGGCTATAAGTTGCGCCGTGAATGCGGGCTTCTAGCACGATCCCCGGGGCAAAAAGCAAGCTTTTTGCAGGGGCTAGACCTAAAACGGTAATTTGATACAGGCGCAGCGATGGTCGAGCGGGCCTACTTTGATTGGAATGCCACCGCCCCCCTGCGGGACGAGGCGCGATCCGCGATGGTCACGGCCCTGGACCTCGCCGGTAATGCCTCCTCGGTGCATGCGGAAGGCCGTGCCGCCCGCCGGTTGGTCGAAGATGCGCGTGCACAGGTCGCGGTGCTGGTCGGCGCCGAGCCGCGCAATGTTACCTTCACCAGCGGCGCCACCGAAGCCAACACGCTGGCGCTTACTCCCGCGCTCGATCTCAACGGGCGCAAGGCATTGCGGGACCGGCTGTACGTCTCTGCCGTCGAGCACCCCTCGGTGCGCAGAGGCGGGCGTTTTCCGCCCGAAATGGTTGAGCAAATGCCGGTCGACAGTGACGGTGTGATTGATCTTCATGCTCTTAGAAGTGCCGTTGCTCGGGCCGAGCATCCGCTTGTTTCGGTGATGCTCGCGAACAACGAGACCGGCGTGATCCAGCCGATTCGAGACATCGCGGAGATAGTGCATGCGAGCAATGGCGTGCTGCATGTTGACGCGGTGCAGGGACCCGGCCGCATCGACTGCGCGATCGGGGCTCTCGATGCCGACCTCATCAGCCTCTCCGCGCATAAGCTGGGCGGGCCGCAGGGCGTCGGCGCGCTGATCTGCGGCGGCGACATCCATATCGCCAAACCGGTGATCCGCGGCGGCGGTCAGGAGCGGGGCCTACGCGCGGGCACCGAGAACGTCGCCGGCATTGCCGGTTTCGGGGTAGCGTGCGCGGCCGCGGCGGCCAATTGGCGATCGGACGCTGGCCGCATGACGGCGCTGCGTGATCGGATCGAGGCCGCCATACGGTTCACGCTGCCTAAAGCAGTGATTTTCGGCTCAAACGTGCCGCGCCTGCCCAATACGACGTTGTTCGCGGATCCCGGGCTGAAGGCGGAGACCGCGCTAATCGCCTTCGATCTCAACGGTATAGCGCTGTCGTCTGGTTCCGCCTGCTCCTCCGGCAAGGTGCAGGCCTCGACCGTGCTGGCCGCGATGGGAGTGGAACCCGTGCTTGCGCGCGGCGCACTGCGCATCAGCCTGGGCTGGAACACAAGTGACGCCGCGGTCAAGAATCTGCTCAATGCTTTGACTAAAGTCAGTTCGTCCTTACTTATGGGGCATGAGACTTCACGCTTGAACCCAGGCTTGGCCGCCTGAGGACCAGCATAGGGAACGATCGCAACGCGAGACCCGAACCGAACATAACCGACAAATCCAACCCGCGGTCCTTGAAACCGTGAGCGGAGGGAAAAATGCCGGCCGTACAAGAGACCGTCGATCACGTGCGCCGTATCGACGTTGACCAATACAAATACGGGTTCGTCACCGATATCGAATCCGAGAAGGCCCCCAAGGGTCTGTCTGAAGACACCATTCGGTTCATCTCGGCGAAGAAGAACGAGCCGGAGTGGATGCTCAACTGGCGGCTCAATGCCTATCGCCGCTGGCTGACCATGCGCGAGCCAACTTGGGCGCGCGTCTCCTATCGGAAGATCGACTACCAGGACATCTACTATTACGCCGCGCCGAAGCATAAGCCCGGGCCCAAATCGCTCGACGAAGTCGACCCTGAGATTCTCAAGACCTACGAAAAGCTCGGCATTCCGCTGAAAGAACAGGAAATCCTCGCCGGCGTGCGCAAGCAAGGCGAACCGAGCGCGCTCGACGACGAGGCGACCGGCGGCGAATTCCGCTCCGGCCGGGTTGCGGTCGACGCCGTGTTCGATTCCGTTTCCGTTGCGACGACCTTCAAGGCCGAACTGAAGAAAGCTGGCGTCATCTTCATGCCCATCTCGGAGGCAATCCGCGAGCATCCCGAGCTGGTGAAGAAATATCTCGGCTCGGTGGTGCCGACCTCCGACAACTTCTTCGCGACACTGAATTCGGCGGTGTTCTCGGACGGCTCCTTCGTCTACGTGCCGGAAGGCGTTCGCTGCCCGATGGAACTGTCGACCTATTTCCGCATCAATGAGAAAAACACCGGCCAGTTCGAGCGCACGCTGATCATCGCCGACCGCGGCGCCTATGTGAGCTACCTGGAAGGCTGCACCGCGCCGATGCGCGATGAGCACCAGCTGCACGCTGCGGTGGTCGAGCTCATCGCGCTCGACGACGCCGAAATCAAATATTCGACGGTACAGAACTGGTACCCCGGTGACACCGAAGGCAAGGGCGGCATCTACAACTTCGTCACCAAGCGCGGCGACTGCCGCGGCGACCGTGCGAAGATCTCGTGGACACAGGTCGAGACCGGCTCGGCTATCACCTGGAAATATCCGAGCTGCATCCTGCGCGGCGATCGCTCGCGCGGCGAGTTCTACTCAATCGCGATCTCGAACGGCCACCAGCAGGTCGATAGCGGCACCAAGATGATCCATCTTGGCAAGAACACCACCAGCCGGATCATCTCCAAGGGCATCTCGGCCGGCAAATCGAACAACACCTATCGCGGCCTGGTCAGCGCGCACCGCAAGGCGACCGGCGCGCGCAACTTCACCAACTGCGACTCGCTTTTGATCGGCAACCAGTGCGGCGCGCACACGGTGCCATACATCGAGGCGAAGAATTCGTCCGCGGTGTTCGAGCATGAGGCGTCGACCTCGAAGATCTCCGAGGACATGCTGTTTTATTGCCAGCAGCGTGGCATGTCGGCTGAGGAGGCGACTGCGCTGGTGGTTAACGGCTTCGTCAAGGACGTGCTGCAGCAGTTGCCGATGGAATTCGCGGTCGAGGCGCAGAAGCTGATCTCGATCTCGCTGGAAGGAAGTGTGGGTTGATCCAATGTCGTTTCTTGAAATCAAAGATCTGCATGTTGAGGTGGAGGGCAAGAAGATCCTCAGTGGCCTCTCGCTGACAGTGAACAAGGGCCAAGTCGCCGCCATCATGGGCCCTAACGGCTCCGGCAAGTCGACGCTCGCCTATGTGTTGGCCGGCAAGGACAACTACAACGTAACCCAAGGCGACGTGCTGCTCGACGGTCAGAGCATCCTAGAGCTGTCGCCGGACGAGCGCGCCGCCAAGGGCGTGTTCCTTGCCTTCCAGTATCCGGTGGAAGTGCCGGGCGTCGCCACCATGACCTTCCTGCGCACCGCGCTCAACGCCCAGCGCAAAAGACGTGGTGAGGGCGAGCTATCGACGCCGGAATTCATGAAGCTGGTGCGCGAAACCTCGGGCAAACTCGGCGTCAGCCAAGAGATGCTGCGGCGCGCCGTCAATGTCGGCTTCTCCGGGGGAGAGAAGAAGCGCAACGAGATTCTGCAGATGGCGATCCTGCAGCCGCGTCTGGCGGTGCTCGACGAGACCGATTCCGGTCTCGACATCGACGCGCTCAAGATTGTCGCCGACGGCGTCAACCGGCTGCGCTCGCCCGAGCGTTCGATGATCGTGATTACGCACTATCAGCGGCTGCTCAACTACATCGTGCCCGACGTGGTGCATGTGCTGGCCAAGGGCCAGGTGGTGAAGACCGGCGGCAAGGAGCTCGCGCTCGAGCTTGAGGTCAAGGGTTACGCGGAATTTGTTGGCGAGGCGGCGTGATGAACGTTGAACTGCACCCGGTGAAGACCGATGCCGAGCAGGCGCTGAGTGCTGCCTATACGTTCGCGCGCGGCCGCTTGCCCGGCAAGGGCGACATCGCCGATCTGCGCGAGGACGCGTTCCGCCGCTTCGAGACGCGCGGGCTGCCGCATCGCCGCGTCGAGGAGTGGAAATACACCGACCTGCGCGCGCTGATGCGTACCGCCTATCCCTCCCCGCCGGCACCCGACGCCTTGGCCCGGGCGCGGGTCAGGAATGCCGGGCAGATTCTGACCGGTGTCGACGGCCGCCGGCTGGTGTTTGTCGACGGCACCTTCGCGCCGGAACTGTCCGATCTGACCGAGGAAGAGGGGCTCACCATCGGCTCATTGGCCGAAGCGCTGGCCAAGGCTGATCCGCTGGTCATGGCGCATCTCGGCAAGACCTTCGTCACCGAGGACGTCGGCGTTGCGCTCAATACCGCGCTGATGGGCGACGGCGCGGTGGTCCGCATCGCCGCCGGCCTCACGCTCAGGCAGCCGATCCATCTGATATTTGCCACCAGCAATGATCGGCCGAGCGCGAGCTTCGTGCGCTCGCTGGTCGTGATCGAAGCCGGCGCCCAGGCCACCATTATTGAGAGCCATGATGGTGCGAGCTCCCAGGTCAACAGCGCGCTCGAGTTGCTGGTGGGCGACGATGCCCGCGTCGACTACGTCAAGATTGCGCATGGCCGCGGCCTGCAGGTGGCGAGCTTGCTCGCCTCGGTCGGCGCGCGCGCTACCTTTAACAGCTTTGCCTTCGCTGCCGATGCCCAGCTGGTGCGCAACCAGAGCTTCATCCGCTTTGCCGCCGAGGGCACCAAGGCCGCCATGCGCGGCGTGAGCTTGCTGCGCGGGCGCGATCATGTCGACAACACGCTGCTGATCGAGCACGCCGCTCCGCATTGTGAGAGCCGCGAGCAGTTCCGCGCCGTGCTCGACGGCGAGAGCCGCAGCGTGTTCCAGGGCAAGATCGTGGTTGAGCCGCACGCGCAAAAGACCGACGCCAAGATGCTGACACGCGCGCTGCTCTTGTCGGAGACCGCCGAGGCCGACAACAAGCCGGAGTTGGAGATCTTCGCCGACGACGTGGTCTGCGGCCACGGAGCCACCGCCGGCGCGCTCGATCCGGGCCTGACGTTTTACCTGATGTCGCGCGGCATTCCGGCCAAGGAAGCCGAGGCGCTGCTGATCCAGGCCTTCATTGACGAGACCATCGAGGAGATCGCGCACGAGGGCATTCGCCAGGCGCTGATGTTCGCGAGCCTGCGTTGGCTGGGGGCGCGGAAATGACAACGCATCCAGCGGTGAGCAACGGCGTCTACGACATCGCCAAGATCCGCGCGGAGTTTCCCGCTCTGGCGATGCAGGTCTATGGGAAGCCGCTAGTCTATCTCGACAACGCCGCCTCGGCGCAGAAGCCGAAGCCGGTGCTCGACCGTATTCAACGCGCGTATACGCATGAGTACGCGAATGTCCATCGTGGTATGCATTATCTAGCCAATGCTGCAAGCGATGCCTACGAAGGTGCACGGGAGAAGGTGCGCCACTTCCTCAATGCAAGTCGGCCGGAAGAAATAATTTTTACCCGTAACGCCACCGAGGCGATCAATCTCGTGGCCTATACATTTGGACGCGAACGTATCAAACCGGGCGACGAAATCGTGCTCTCGATCATGGAGCATCATTCCAACATCGTGCCCTGGCATTTCCTGCGGGAGCGCTATGGCGCGGTGATCAAATGGGCGCCGGTCGACGACGACGGCAATTTTCTCATTGACGAGTTCGAGAAGCTGCTCAGCGCGCGCACAAAGCTCGTTGCCATCACTCATATGTCGAATGTGCTCGGCACCATCGTTGCGGTCAAAGAAGTGACGAAGAGGGCGCACGCGCGTAGCATCCCGGTGCTCGTCGATGGTGCGCAGGGTGCGGTCTATCTCGATGTCGACGTTCAGGATATCGATTGCGATTTCTATGTTCTTACCGGTCATAAGATTTACGGGCCGAGCGGTATCGGCGCGCTCTACGGCAAGCACGAGCACCTTACTGCTATGCCACCCTTCAACGGCGGCGGCGAGATGATTCGCGAAGTCCACCGCGATCGAGTGAGCTACGGCGATCCACCGCACAAATTTGAGGCGGGCACGCCCGCGATTGTGCAGGCGATCGGCCTCGGTGCGGCCATCGACTACGTCAATTCGATCGGCAAAGCACGCATCCGCGCGCATGAGAATGAGCTCGCTCGGTACTGCCATGATCGGCTGCGCGAAATTAATTCGCTGCGCATCATCGGCACGGCGCGCGAGAAGGGTGCAATCGTCTCTTTCGACATGAAAGGGATGCATCCGCATGACGTTTCCACGATCATCGACCGCGAAGGTGTGGCTGTACGCGCCGGAATGCATTGTGCGATGCCGCTGCTCGACCGCTATGGCGTCACTGCCACGTGCCGCGCGTCGTTCGCTATGTACAACACGAAGGACGAGGTGGATGTGCTCGTCGCCTCCCTGCTTAAGGCGCAGGAATTTTTCGCATGACCGAAGATAACCCCGCCAACGCGCCCGTCGCCGACAAGCCGCTGGAGAACGCCGCCATCACCCGCTCCTCGGCGCTATCGCAGGACGAAATCAACCGGCTCACCGATGACATCGTCGCCGGAATCAAGACCGTCTACGATCCGGAAATCCCAGCCGACATCTACGAGCTCGGCCTGATCTATAAGATCGACATCGGCGACGACCGCGCGGTGAAGATCGACATGTCGCTCACCTCGCCCAACTGCCCGTCGGCGCAGGAGCTGCCGATCATGGTGGAGAACGCGGTGGCGAGCGTCCCTGGCGTCAAGGAGGCGAGAGTCGAAGTGGTGTGGGACCCGCCTTGGGACCCGAGCCGGATGTCGGACGAGGCCCGACTCGTGCTCAACATGTGGTGATTTGCGTTTGCAGCATTCGAACGTCAGATAAGGATCAAGAGGACTGTTATGGCGACTGCACGGCCACGACCCCAGGTAATGCGGCTTACCGATGCCGCCGCGGTGCGCATCAAGGATGTGATGGCTCGGGCGGAGCGGCCGGTCGCCGGCGTGCGCGTCGGCGTCAAGAATGGCGGCTGCGCCGGCATGGAATACACCATGGAATATGCCGACGAGGTGCGCCCCACCGACGAAGTGGTGGAGGACAAGGGTGTCAAGATTTTGGTTGATCCAAAAGCGGTGCTGTTCCTGCTCGGCACCGAGATGGACTACAAGAGTGAGAAATTGTCAGCGCAGTTCGTGTTCAACAACCCGAACCAAACCTCGGCCTGCGGCTGCGGGGAATCGGTGCAGCTAACGCCCGCCAAGGGCGCAGCGGAGTAGGGCCCGTTTACGCCATCTGCACCGCCGGAACGAAGGCGGTGGCTTCCGGATAGATCTCGCACATCACGCGGTTACGGCCGTGCCATTTGGCACGCCAAATTTATCGCTGAAAAACGGGCGTTTAAGCCTTCACCGGGCGCAGCAGGAAAGCGGGCAGGTGGCTCGCATCGCCGTCTTCGCTGTGCTCGCGCGGCGGTCGCGCGTGCCGTAGGCGCGGGGCATGCGATTTGGCGGCGCGGCCGCCGGCCTTGCCGTCGAGATGATGCGGCTTGTGCTCGTGATGGCGTTCGCCGCGGTGCGGCCGCTCGCCGTGGCTGTGCTCGCCATGACCGCGCTTGGCCTTGGTCGGCCGGCTTTCGCGCGGCTCGGCCGGGGCAGTAGGCTCGCCCATCGAGGGGATAGGCTGGCCGGTCAGCCGCTCGATTGCGGCCACTGCCTTGCCGTCGATCGGCGTGACGATGGTGATCGCCGTGCCGGTCAAGCCCGCGCGGCCGGTGCGGCCAATGCGGTGCACGTAATCGTCGGGATGATGCGGCACGTCGAAATTGAATACGTGGCTGACCGCGGGTATATCGAGACCGCGGGCGGCCACGTCGGAGGCGATCAGTAGCTTGGCCTCGCCGTTGCGGAAGGCATCGAGCGCGGTCGTACGCGCCGATTGATCGAGATCGCCGTGCAGCGCGACCGCGTTGAACTTATGCCGCAGCAGCGAACGGTGCAGCAGCGCAACCTCGCGCTTGCGGTTGCAGAACACGATGGCATTCTTGAAATTATCGGCCGAGCGGATCAGCCGGCGCAGCGTCTCGCGCTTGTCGGCCGGATCGCGGCCGGTGGCGACCTGCAGCTGGGTGATGGTAGCCGCGGCGGTGGCCGGCTTGGAGACTTCCACGCGCACCGGATTGTGCAGGAAGGTATCGGCGATGCGCTGGATTTCCGGCGGCATGGTCGCGGTGAAGAACAGCGTCTGGCGCGTGAACGGCACCAGCTTGCCTATGCGCTCGATGTCGGGGATGAACCCCATGTCGAGCATGCGATCGGCTTCGTCGATCACCAGCAGTTCGACGCCGGTGAGCAGCAGGCGTCCACGTTCGGAATGGTCGAGCAGGCGGCCGGGCGTGGCGATCAGCACGTCGACGCCGCGGATCAACTTGGCATCCTGATCGCCGAACGAAACGCCACCGATGATCAGCGCGACAGTGAGCTTGTGGTTCTTGCCGTATTTCTCGAACTGCTCAACGACCTGGGCGGCGAGTTCGCGCGTCGGCTCAAGAATGAGCGTGCGCGGCATGCGGGCGCGCGCGCGGCCTTTTTCCAGCATGGTGAGCATCGGCAGCACGAAGGCCGCGGTCTTGCCAGTGCCGGTCTGCGCGATGCCGAGCACGTCGCGGCGCGCGAGCACGTGCGGGATGGCCTGGTCTTGGATGGGGGTGGGCGTTTTGTAGCCGGCCGATTCAATGGCCGCGATAACCTTGTCGGATAATCCGAGATGGGAAAAAGACATATAGCCTCAATTATAACCATCCGCGGTCCGCGCCGGACTTTGAAAACCAGTTGCAATGCGCGGGAGACGGTCGAATCTATGTTCGCACCGGTTAGCTATGAACATAGGCTCGCAAGGGCTAAAGTCAATGTTACGGGCGTGCAATAAGTCGCATTAATTCTTAATGTTTTCGACGTTTTGGAGCGGATTGATGGCGCCTTCCGTGCCGATTTTGCTGGTTCCCGGGTTGCTTTGCAGTGCCCGCCTATATGCCCCGCAAATCGTAGGCCTCTGGCCGTTTGGGCAGGTGACCGTTGCCGACCACCGCCGCGACTCCGACGTGGCAGCAATCGCTGCGCGTATCCTGAGCGATGCGCCGACGCGTTTCGCGCTCGTCGGCCTGTCGATGGGCGGTTACATCGCCTTCGCGATGTTGAGGCTGGCACCCGAGCGCATTGCGAAGCTCGCGTTGCTCGATACCTCGGCGCGCCCGGAGACGCCTGAGCAGACTGCGGGGCGCAAGACGCAAATCGCCATGGCGCAAGCCGGCCGCTTCGGCGAAATTCCCGATCTGTCGATCCCGCGCTTCCTGCATCGCGACCGCCAGAACGACGAAGCTCTGAAGACAATCGTGCGACAGATGGCGCAGGACACCGGGCCTGAGGCGTTCGTGCGCCAGCAAAATGCTATCATGTCGCGGCCGGATTCGCGGCCGCTGCTGGCGTCCATTCGCTGTCCGACCTTGGTGCTGGTCGGCGACGGCGATGTCGCGACGCCGCCGGAGCACAACCAGGAAATCGCCGATAGCATTCCCGGGTCAACGCTGGTGGTTGTGCCGAAGTGCGGGCATCTGTCCACGATCGAACGGCCGGAGGCGGTCAATACCGCGCTGGCCGAATGGCTGCGGGCATGAACTGGGTACCAGCTTGCGTGTTGTAAGGACGGATCGATCATGACCGAAGCGCGCGACACCGCCGGCGTGATTGCGCCGCCACCGCTGCTGGCGCTGGCGGTGATCGTGCTCGGCCTGCTGTTCGATTGGCTGCTGCCGGCTTACATCCTGTGTCTGCTGTTGCCGCTGGCCGAGCGCATCCTCATCGGCGTAGTGCTGATCGCGGCAGGAATCGCGCTAGCGGTTGCCGCCATCCACGGCTTTCATTCGGCTGGCACGCCGGCCGAGCCGTGGAAGCCATCACGCGCCTTGGTGACCGCGGGCGTGTTCGGCTGGCTGCGCAATCCGATGTATGTCGGCGGCACGTTCATTCTGGCTGGGCTTGCCGTCCTGCTGGCATCGGACTGGATGTTAGTGTTGACGGTGATCTTCACGCTGGTGCTGCATTTCGGCGTGGTTCTGCGCGAGGAACGCTACCTTGAAGCGAAATTCGGCGATGCCTATCGGCAATATAATGCGCGCGTGCCGCGCTACGGCTTGCCGTTCTGAGCTCCCCGCGTTTGTTCCAGAGTTTCCGCGCTTCGTCCCTTTGCCCCGATGAAAGCGGACGCGTATAGGAGCCAAAACGAAGTTCGGGGAGGGCTAGGGTTTGCGCACCCAAGTTGGAATCATCGGAGCAGGGCCGGCTGGCTTGATGCTGGCGCGGCTTCTGCATCTGCAGGGCATCTCCTCGATCATCATCGAGAACCGCAGCCGCGACTACATCGAGAACCGCATCCGCGCCGGTCTAATTGAGGATTGGGCCGCCGACCTGTTGATCGACGCCGGCGTCGGCGAGCGCATGAAGGCCGAAGGTATGCTGCATTGGGGCATCAATATTGGCATCAACGGCGATCTGCATCGCATCGACTTCAAGAAGTTGGTAGACAAGCGTGTCACCATCTACGGCCAGCAGGAAGTGGTGAAAGACTTGGTGGCGCGGCGGTTCGCGGATGGCGGACCGCTGCTGTTCGAGGTCGACGGCGTCAGAGTGCATGAGCTGACCTCCGAGAGTCCGAAAATCAGATTCACGCATCAGGGCCGCGCCCAAGAGATCGCCTGCGATTTCATCGTCGGCTGCGATGGCTTCCACGGCATCTGCCGGCCGAGTTTCCCCGACGGCGTGCTCACTGTGTTCGAGCGCGAATATCCGTTCGGTTGGCTTGGCATCTTGTCGCAAAGCCCGCCGCCGGATCACGAGCTGATCTATTCCTACACCGACCGCGGCTTTGCGCTTTATACCATGCGCTCGCCGTCGATCTCGCGGCTCTACCTGCAATGCGACCACGACGAGGAGATCGAGAACTGGTCGGACGCGCGCATCTGGGACGAGCTGCATAAGCGGCTGGGCGGCGCCCGCAAGCTGCCAGAGGGCAAGATGCTGCAGAAGGGCATCACGCCGATGCGCAGCTTCGTGGTCGAGCCGATGCAGCACGGCCGACTGTTCTTGGCCGGTGACAGCGCGCATATCGTGCCGCCGACCGGCGCCAAGGGCATGAACCTCGCCTTCGCTGACGTGCTGGTGCTCTCTCGCGCGCTCGGGGCCTTCTACAAGAGAAAACATAACGAGGCGCTGGAAAATTATTCGGCGACCTGTCTGCAGCGGGTGTGGTACGCGCAACGCTTCTCCTGGTGGATGACGCAGATCTTGCACCGCTTCCCGAACGAGTCGTCGTTCGATCGTCGTCGACAGATTTCCGACCTCGGCTACATCACCAGTTCGCAGGCCGCATCCACCATGCTGGCTGAGCAATATGTCGGGCTGCCAGTGGCCTAATCTTTCAACATGCCGCGCATCGGAATACTCAGTAGTGCGATAGCGAGGCTGGCAGCGGCGGAGATGCTAGCGAGCATCAGGAAGAAGTAGACATGGCTCATGTTCGACCAGAAGGTGCCGAGGTAGCCGGCGAGAAAATTGCCCACGAAGCTAGTGGCGAGCCACACGCCCATAATCATCGATAGCAACGAGGCGGGGGCGACCTTTGTCACTAGCGACAGGCTGGTCGGCGACACATAGAGTTCGCCGACGGTGATGATGACGAAATAGGCGAACAACCAGAGCCAGCTCGCCTTGCCGCTGCCGACGTCCCACGCCGCGGCAACCATTACCAAATAGGAAACCGCGTTGAGCAGCAGACCGATCGCCATCTTGGCGACGGTCGACGGCTCGCGCGTTCCCTGCCAGCGCCAGAAAGTGACGATGAGCGGGGTGAAGGCGAAGATCATGAACGGATTGAACGCCTGGAACCAGGTGACCGGAATTTCTCCGCCGAGAAAATGCCGATCGGTGAAATGATCAGCCCACAGCGCGATGGTGTTGCCTTGCTGCTCGTAGGTAGCCCAGAACAGGCTGACCGGCGGGAACAGCAGCAGCAGCGCGCCAATCGATTGCTGAGCGGTGCGGTCGAGCGGCACCTGCGCGACCTCGCGGCGGGTGAAAGCATCTTTCGGCAAGTTCGGCGTGGCTATCAGATAGATGATCAATCCAAGCGCCATGCCGATGCCGGCACCGGCAAAGCCGTAATGCCAGCCGAGCTCTTCGCCGAGCGTGCCGCAGACCAGCGGCGCCAGGAAGGCGCCGAGATTGATGCCGACATAGAAGATCGAGAAGGCGCGGTCGCGCCGGCGATCGCTGGGCGCATAGAGCGCGCCGACTTGCGTCGAAATGTTAGGCTTGAACGCGCCGTTGCCGAGGATGAGCACGATGAGCGCCAGCAGGAACAGTTGCTCGAACGCCATCATGAAATGGCCGATCGCCATTAGGGTTGCGCCGAGAATAACGGTGCGGCGCTGACCGAGCGTACGGTCGGCCAAGAGGCCGCCGAGGATCGGCGTCAGATAAACTAGCCCGGTGTAGAAGCCGTAGATCTGTGACGCGAGCGGTTGCGTCGCGAGCGGCCCGAATACGGCTTCCAGCGCGCTCTTGAAGGGGGCCAAGCCCACGACGCTACCGGCGCGCTGCGGTTCAAGCAGATACCTGACCATGTAGAGCACGAGCAGGGCGCGCATGCCGTAATAGGAGAAACGCTCCCACATTTCGGTTGCGAACAAGTAGCTCAGCGCGCGCGGATGGCCGAACAGCTCTGATGGCGCGCGCCGGCGGTCGGCGACATTGCTCATTCTGGCCCTATATCCGGCAAGAATCCGTAGCGGCGCAAACGATATAGCACATCGCGTCATTGCCATTCCCGGGGACCAATCATACGATTTTGCCAATAACCAGAAACCACACGATCGCGGTAAACTGGGAGAGCAGTATGACGAGAATTCGACACTTTGCAGTCTGCGCGCTGGCGACGCTGCTGTTGCCGTTCGCCGCCGATCGGGCCGGCGCACAAATCGACTTTCCGAACCGACCCATCCATTTCATCGTCGGCTTTGCCGCTGGCGGCGGCAACGACCTATTCGCGCGGCTGGTGGTGCAGAAATTCCAGCAGGACACCGGCGCCACCGCGGTGATTGAAAACAAGGTGGGCGCTGGCGGCCGCATCGCCGCCGATTATGTCGCGCATCAGCCGCCCGACGGTTACACCGTGCTGGTTGGCGCAACTGGGCAGATGTCGATCGCGACCGCAATCTATCCGAAACTCGGTTATCACGCGGTGAAGAGCTTCATCCCGCTCAATATGATCGCATCGTTCCCGCTGGTGATGGTGGTGCCAGCGCAGAGCTCGATCAAATCGGTGAAAGACCTGATCGCCTATGGCAAGGCCAATCCCGACAGGTCGAATTACGGCACCTCATCGCCCTCCTTCACCATCGCCTGCGAGCTGTTCAAGTTGAAGACCGGCATGCCGGCGGTGGCGATCCCTTACAAGAGCAGCAACGAGTCGAACCTCAGCCTGGTTGGCGGACAGACGCTGTTCACAATCTCCGACGGACCGCCGGCGATCCCGCTGGTCCAGGGCGGCAAGACGCGCGCGATCGCGGTCACGGGTTCCGAACGCTTGCCCGAACTGCCCGAGGTGCCGAGCATGGCGGAGGCGGGCTTCCCGGATGTTAATACGCATCTGTGGAGCGGCTTCTTCGTGCCGACCGGGACACCCGCGCCACTTGTGGCGAAGCTGATGCAGGAATTCGGGCGCGCGCTCGCCGATCCGGGCGTGCAGGAGGGTCTCAAAAAGATGGCGGTGAAGCCGGGCGGACCGACTGGCGAGGGATTCCGCAAGGTAATCGAGGCCGACATCAAGACTTTCGGTGACGTGGTGGTAGCGGCCAAGCTCAAGTTCGAGCAATAGACGATGCTTGAACTTTATGATGTGCTGCCTCGGCAAATTCGCCGATTGCCGATGCATGGTGCGCTGCTATTGTGTGAGTGTTGAGTCGTGGAGCAGCGGCATTATGCGGGTTGCGGCGTTACTTGTATTCGCGTGTGTCACCGTAGTGCCCTCCGCCGCCGCCGACCTGAGGCTTCCGGTCGAAGAGCTGTTTAACAAATTCGGGCTGTTCGGAACCTGGGCGAACACTTGTGCCGGCCCGGCGACGCCGGACAATCCGCACGTCACCATCAGCATGCCGACGCCCGGCGTCGTGCTCGAGGATAACGATCTGGGGCCAGACTACGCAGTCAACCGTTACAGCGTGCTGACTGCGCAGCGCGTCGCGCCGGAACGGCTGTTAGTCGAGGTGATTTTCCAACCCGGTACGGCTAGCGAGGAGCGGCAGAAGCTGGAATTCCTGGTGCACGCCGGTACACGTCGCACTCTTTTCAACCAGTCCGACGGCGGTCCGGTGCGTGTGAAGGGCGGCATTGCACTTGCGCACGGCAGCAAGACGCCGGTGCTGAAGAAGTGCGAGCAGAGCGGACGTTAGCAGCGGGGGCGTTACACATCCAGCAGCTGCTCGCTTGCGAATGCCGCCTTTTCCTGGATGAACTCGAAGCGCGCTTCGGCCTTGCTGCCCATCAGCCGCTCGACCGCCTTGGCTGTGGGCTTCTCATCCTTCTGCACCAGCTTGACCCGCAGCAACGTGCGCTTGTCGGGGTCCATGGTGGTTTCCTTGAGCTGTGACGCCATCATTTCGCCGAGACCCTTGAAGCGCGAAACTTCGACCCTGGCATTGGCGTGGAAGTCCGACTTGAGCAACTTGTCTTTGTGCCTGTCGTCGCGCGCATACGCAATCTTGCCGCCGTGCGACAGCCGGTAAAGCGGCGGTACCGCGAGATAAAGGCGGCCCGCTTCGATCAGCTTCGGCATCTGCCGGAAAAAGAAGGTGATCAGTAGCGACGCGATATGTGCGCCATCGACGTCGGCGTCGGTCATGATGATGACCTTCTCGTAGCGCAGGTCCTTCTCGTGGAAATGCGCGCCGGTGCCGCAGCCTAGCGCCTGGATGAGATCGGCGAGCTGGGCATTCTGCGCCAGTTTGTCCTTGCCGGCGGAGGCAACGTTGAGGATCTTGCCACGCAGCGGTAGCACCGCTTGACTGCGACGGTTGCGCGCTTGCTTGGCGGATCCGCCGGCCGAGTCGCCCTCGACGATGAATATCTCCGAACCTTCGGAGGCCGAGCTCGAGCAGTCGGCGAGCTTGCCGGGAAGCCGTAGCTTCCTCACCGCTGTCTTGCGCGCGACGTCCTTCTCCTGGCGGCGGCGGATGCGCTCCTCGGCGCGCTCGATCACGAAGTCGAGCAGTTTATTCGCCTGAAGCGGATTGCCGGCGAGCCAGTGGTCGAACGGATCTTTGATCGCCTGCTCGACGATGCGTTGTGCTTCGGTGGTGGCGAGGCGATCCTTGGTCTGACCCTGGAATTCTGGCTCGCGGATGAACACTGACAGCATACAACCGACGCCGGTCATCACATCTTCGCTGGTAATTGACGCGGCGCGTTTGTCCTGCCCGACGCGCGCGGCGTGATCCTTCAGGCCGCGCAGCAGCGCGCTGCGCAAACCAGATTCATGCGTTCCGCCATCCGGCGTCGGGATCGTATTGCAGTAGCTCTGCAAAAATCCGTCGGCGTCGGCGGTCCAGGCCACCGCCCATTCGACCGCGCCGTGGCGGCCGGTCTTTCCGGTTGAGCCGGTGAAGATGTCGGGGTGCACCAGCGTCGCGCCGGACAGACTGGACGCGAGATAATCCTTCAGCCCTTCGGCGAAATGAAACGTGGCCTTTTCCGGCACTTCGTCTTTGCCGCGCAACAGCTCCTTGGCGCAATGCCAGCGTATCTCGACGCCCCCATACAGGTAGGCCTTCGAGCGCGCCATCTTAAACACACGTGCCGGATCGAAGGCGGCCTTTGGACCGAAAATCTGAGGATCGGGTTTGAAGCGCACCTTGGTGCCACGCCGGTTAGGGGCGCGCCCGGCCTTCTCCAACTTGCCCTTCGGCTTGCCACGCTCGAACGCCATCCGGTAGAGCTGCTGCTCGCGCGCGACCTCTACCTCCATGCGCTCGGACAGCGCATTGGCGACCGAGACGCCGACTCCGTGCAGGCCGCCCGAGGTCTCGTAAACCTTGGAGTCGAATTTGCCGCCAGCGTGCAGCATGCACATAATCACTTCCAGCGCCGACTTGTTCCTAAACTTGGGATGCGGATCGACCGGGATGCCGCGGCCGTTGTCGGTTACCGAGACGAAGCCGTTCGGCTCCATCTCGACTTCGATCCAGCTCGCGTGGCCGGCAAGCGCCTCGTCCATGGCGTTGTCGATCACCTCGGCGAACAGGTGATGGAGCGCCTTCTCGTCGGTGCCACCGATATACATGCCGGGGCGGCGGCGCACTGGCTCGAGCCCCTCCAGCACTTCGATATGCCTGGCTGTATAGTCGGACTCCGGGCCGCCGCGCCCGCCGGACGATTTCGCGCGCGCGGGCCCTTTCGGCGCGCCGCGGGTGGGGGCCCTACGGGCGGCCGGCTTGTCGGCGCGCGGGGCGCCGTCGAACAGATCGGGCTGTTTTGACGGGTTCTTCTTGGTCGCGGTCTTGGCCATGGAAGCTTTCAGATAGGGTCGAACCGAATCGGTTTCCAGCACTATGCCATGATGGCGTGACCTCCGTGGCAGCCGAAAAGCTGCGGTATCGCCAACTTCCTCGCAATTTAGGTGGGATGGTGATAGGTTGTGGAAATCTTCGGAAACGACGTGAGCGGACGGACGCTGGCGCGGCCGACGTCCTCGGGCTAGACACGAGGCCAGCGTTACCGTTCGTCACGTTTTCCCGATGGATTTAGAAGCGTTCAGCCAGCAAGTCATCGATTTTGTGCGCGCCAACGCAACATGGGCGCCGCCGATCGTGTTCGCACTGGCGTTTGGGGAATCGCTCGCCTTCATTTCTTTGCTGATCCCGGCCTGGGGTATTTTGGTGGCGATCGGCGCGCTGATCGGCTCGAGCGGCGTCTCCTTCTGGCCGATATGGATTGCGGCCGCACTTGGCGCCGCCGCCGGCGACTGGCTCTCTTATTGGATCGGACTCAAGCTCGAATACACCGTGGCGCACCACTGGCCGCTGTCGCGACACCCCGATCTCATTCCGCGCGGTGAGGTCTTCATGAAAAAATGGGGTGTACTCGGCATTTTCATCGGCCGATTCTTCGGTCCATTGCGCGCATCAGTGCCGCTGATCGCCGGCATTTTTGAAATGCCTTATTGGCGATTCCAGATCGCCAATGTCAGCTCGGCCTTCGTGTGGGCGGCGGTACTGCTCACGCTCGGGGACATTATTTCGACCGTCGTGAAATTCCTGTGGCGATAAAATCGACTGAGATTCTTATCTCGGCGGGGCTTAAAGCCAAACGATCGAACGGCTTTGTTTCGGAATTTTGACGCCGGTCACTGGGTTTTTGACTGTTGCCGCCGACGACCGTGGGCGCCACCGCCAAATGCGAAACGACAAAAGCCGTTCATGGCGTCAGCCCGAGAAATTTTTCTAAACAATTTAAGTGTCATTCCTGCGCGAAGTTACTTCCGCCGGGAGTTTTTTCTCCCGGCGGTTTAGTTTGCCCGATGCGACCATTTATTTCATCGCGTCCAAGCCGGCTTGCGATGACTCTTGGTCGATCACGCAGCGCAGGGCAACAGCCACTGTCAATGTTGTTACTGACAACCGACGCATTTCTATTCCTCCTTAGAGGCCGGATCGTGCCGGCGTTGCTGCGATTTTTTGTGCACCGCGGGATTCGGCGCACTGTGGAGGACGCAAGCTTAGCTAACCGACCGGCGTTCGCCTATAAGAGTCGGTCGATAGCCGTACAATTTCGAACTTTCGAAAAACAATGCGCATCCGGTAATTGCCCAGATGCTTGCCGGCCGTGTGTCCTCTAGTACGGCGGTCGGCAAGCCGTTAACATTGTGGTATGGCGAACACTGATTTCGAACAGATCTTGACCGCACGCACCGCTGCGATGCTCGACGTCTGCACACGCTGCGGCAAGTGCGTGGAAGTCTGCCCGATGACTGAGCCTGCCGGCGTCGGTGCGGAGGAACCGAAAGCGGTAATCTCCGGTGTGATCGACATTCTGCGCGGCGGGCAGGGCACGCATGGCGCGAAAGGATGGGCGAGCGGCTGCGCGCTCACCGGGGACTGCATTGAGGCGTGTCCCGAAGGTATCAATCCGCGTTTCTTGCTGGCGATGACACGGGTGAAGCTGGCGCAGGCATCGTCCGACTTGCGCCAGCGGCGCAAGAAGGGCATTGAGAATTTCCGCGCCGTCGCCGACGGCGTCAACGTGCTGGCGCGCATGCAGCTCACCGACGCCGAACTGGCGCGGCTCGGCCAGCAGGTGAGCGCCCGGCTTAAGCGCGGTTCGACCGCGCGGCTGAGTGAACGACCGGATTTCGTGTTCTACACCGGCTGCAACGTCCTCAAGACCCCGCACATGGCGCTTCTCGCGCTCGACATCATGGACGCGCTAGGCGTTACGTATCGCGTGATGGGCGGGCCGACGCATTGCTGCGGCGTGGTGCAGTTGCGCACCGGCGACACCGAGGTCTCCGGCCGCGCCGCCACCAGTTCGCTCGACAAACTGGCCGAAGGCAAGGCCGGCGTGATCTCCTGGTGTGCGAGCTGTCACGTGCAGTTCACCGAAACCACGATTCCGACCATCGAGAAAATCCGCGGCGCGCGACCGTTCGAGATGACGCCGTTCATGCTGTTCCTCAAATCACGCTTCGACGACCTGCAGCCGATGCTCAGGAGGCCCGTACCGATGCGCATAGCGATGCATAAGCATCGCGGCGTGAAAGGTGTGGTGGAGTCCGCCACCGAATTGTTACGCATGGTGCCCGGCATCGAGGTCGTCGATCTCGGCCAGCCCGCGGTCGGGCTGATGAGCAACGCGATCAGCGCGCTTCCCGACTACAAGCGCTCGCTGCAGCGCGCCGAGCTGGAAGCGGCCGCCGCCGCCGGCATCGATGCGCTAGTCGCGGTCTATCACGTCGATCATCGCGAACTGTGCGCTCACGAGCGCGACTGGCCGTTCCGCATCATCAATATTCTCGACATTGTCGGCGCAAGCATGGGCCTGTCGCACGCAGATCACTTCAAGCGGCTGAAGCTTATGCAGGACGCCGACGCCATCGTGGCTGACTGCAGGGACATGCTGGCGATCCACGGCATCGACCCAGCGGTGGCGCGCGAAGTGGTACTGAAGGCCATGCTGGCGGAGCAGCCGTTACCCTTGGTGGGTCCGGTTGACGGCCAGACGAAGGCGGCCTATATCGCGCGCCCATGACAACACTATTTGCCGCGATGCTGCTCGACCGCCGCCGCGCCACCCTGGCACGGGTTTGGCGTTAAGTCGTTGTCCCGTGCCGCCGGATCGAGGCCGCGGCACCGCTTCCCCGATATCCGCCGTGCCGTTGGCCTTGCTTCCGCTAGTCCTTTAAGACTTCGGATCAGGATCGCCCTATGACCACAAAAGCGAAGATCGGTGTCCTCGGCGCGTCAGGCTATACCGGTTCGGAACTAGTACGCATGTTGTTGCGGCATCCGCACGCCGAGCTCAAGTTGCTCACCGCCGAGCGCAGCGCCGGCAAGGCGATGCGCGAGGTATTTCCGCAGTTCTCGCCCTTCGCACTGCCGCAACTGGTCGCCATTGGGGGTCTCGACTGGGCTGTCGCCGGTCTCGACGTGGCGTTCTGTGCGCTGCCGCACGCCACCACGCAGAAGGTCGTGAAGGAGCTGCTCAACGTGGCACCCGCCACCAAGGTGATCGACCTGTCGGCCGATTTCCGGCTGCACGATACAGCCGCTTACGCCAAATGGTACGGCCACGAGCACCATGCGCCCGAATTGCAAGCCGAGGCGGTCTATGGCCTGGTCGAGGTGCACCGGCGTGCGATCAAGAAGGCGCGATTGGTGGCCAATCCCGGCTGCTACACCACCTGCGCACAGTTGCCGTTGGTGCCGCTGATCGACGCCAAGGCCATTGAAGTCGACGAGATCGTGATCGATGCCAAGTCGGGAATGACGGGCGCCGGTCGGGCGGCCAACGAAGCCATGCTGTTCTCGGAAGTGTCGGAAGGCTTCCACGCCTATGGCGTGGGGCATCATCGTCATATGGCGGAGCTCGACCAGGAGTTTTCGGCGGCCGCCGGCCGAGAGGTGATCGTTACCTTCACCCCCCACCTGGTGCCTATGAACCGCGGTATCCTGTCGACCATCTACGTGCGCGGTCGGCGCGGTCGGACGGCGGAAGATCTTCACGTGATACTTGTAAACTACTACGAGAAAGAGACGTTCGTACACGTGCTGCCGTTCGGCGAAACCCCGCAGACCCGGCATGTGCGCGGTTCGAACATGACCTTCATCGGGGTGGCGAAGGATCGCGTCCCCGGCCGCGCCATCGTGGTCTCGGCGCTCGACAATCTCGTGAAGGGTGCTTCCGGCCAGGCAATTCAGAACATGAACGTGATGCTGGGTTGGACGGAAACGCTCGGCCTTGAGCAGGTGGCGCTGTTTCCCTGATTAGGCTGTTACAATGGCCAGTCTTCGCCGGAGGCCAGCTCCCATGTTCGAGGTCAGCAATCAGCCGCCGCCGCTTGAGCCCTATAACCTGTTCACCAGCGACCGCGTGCTGCGCGAGGGGGTCGTGCGCGAGCGGGCCGGCTGGGCAGAAGCCGACCTGACGGCGCTCGGCGCCACATTTGGCAGACCGGAGACGATCCAGCTCGGCTTCGACGCCAACAAGTTCACCCCGCAATTGCGTACGCTCGACCGCTACGGCCATCGCCTCGATGAGGTGGAGTTCCATCAGGCTTGGCATGAACTGCTGGGCATCGCGGTCGAAGCCGGTCTGCATTCCAGCCCGTGGGTTAAGCCTCAAGCCGGCGCGCATGTTGCGCGCGCCGCCGGCACCTACATGCTCAACCAGATCGAAAGCGGCGTCTATTGCCCGCTCGCCATGACCTACGGTTCGGTGCCGACGCTGCGCCATGCGCCCGCAGTGGCGGTAGAATGGCTGCCACGCATCTTCGCGCGCGACTACGACCGCCGCTTTCGTCCGGCCAAGGAGAAGACTGCGGCGCTCATCGGCATGGGCATGACCGAGAACCAGGGCGGCTCGGATCTGCGGACCAATTCGACGCGCGCGGAGCGGGCCTCGGATGGCAGCTTCCGGCTCACCGGCCACAAATGGTTCCTGTCGGCGCCGATGTGCGACGGCTTCGTGGTATTGGCGCGATCTCCGAAAGGGCTGAGCTGCTTCTTTCTGCCGCGCTGGACGCCGGACGGCGAGCGCAACGCAATCCATATCCTTCGCCTGAAGGACAAGCTCGGCAACCGCTCTAATGCCTCGGGCGAAGTAGAATTCGACCGCGCCTATGCGCAAATCATCGGGGAGGAAGGCCGCGGAATCCCGATCATCATCGACATGGCCAATTACACGCGGCTCGACTGTTGTGTCGGCTCCTCGTCACTGATGCGGCAGGCGGTAGCGCAGGCCGTGCATCATGCTCGCCATCGAACCGCGTTCCAAAAGCGACTGATCGACCAGCCGTTGATGCGCAACGTACTGGCCGACATCGCGCTGGAAGCGGAAGCTTCCACCGTGCTCGCGTTACGGTTAGCGCGCGCCTATGACGAGAGCGACGAGACTTCCACGGTGTTGCGCCGCGTAGTGACACCGGCGGCGAAATTCTGGATCTGCAAGCGCACGCCCTTCGTCACCTTCGAGGCGATGGAGGTGCTGGGGGGCTCCGGCTACATCGAGGAGAGCGTGCTGCCGCGGCTCTACCGCGAGGCCCCGGTCAATTCGATCTGGGAAGGCTCCGGCAACGTTATGTGCCTCGACGTGTTGCGCGCGATCGAGCGTACGCCGAACGCGGGCGAGGTGCTTGCACGCGAGATTGCGGAGGCGGGTGACGCGCGCTTGAAAGGCTTCGCTGGGCGGCTGCTGCAGCGGTTGCGGGGCGCCGACCGGAACGACGAAACGCAGGCGCGTGCACTGGTGCGCGAGCTGGTGCTCGCACTTCAGGCGGCGCTGCTGGTGAAGCATGCGCCTCCAGTCGTTGCGGATGCGTTCTGCGTCGCGCGGCTCACGGCCGAGACCGGCGGAGCCTTCGGGCTGCTGCCACGCGGTGTCGATCTATCGGCGATTGTGGAGCGTGCGGCGCCAGTGGCTTAGAGCTTCCCGAACACCCCCAGCACCAGCGCGACCTGCGCCAGGAAACCGACCGCGAAAGCGAGCGTGCGCAGCACCGGAATGCCGAGCGCGTAGATGATTGCGTGCGCCAAGCGTGCCCAGAAATAGACCGCGCAGGCAATTGCAGTACTCTCGGTGAAATGCCCGAGGCTGTCGAGGATCAGCACCAGCGGCCCGAAAATCACCAGGTTTTCGACCGCATTGGTATGAGCGAAATAGAGGCGCTGTGCCCAGGGCGATTGCGGCTTGTCGTTGCGCGATGGATTGGCCATCGCGCCCGTGAGGCCGCGCACGATGATGCGGTCGAGAATGTAAGGCACCCACATCAACCCGGTCAGGATGACCGTGAGCGTCAGCCACATCAGTTCTCTTGACATCGCCATCCCCTTTTTCTGGTTGCCCAGCGGATCGCCACAATAATGTATCGCGCGGCCGCTGTGGCGGCTAGGGATGCGACTTAAGTCAGCGAACGGACGACGACGTAAAGCCCCACCACGATCACAATGCCGGAAAACG
>Ga0207777_1000025_pt1 | contig 26967 bp, 13 predicted proteins | sample LuqExpMetageno35_FD_187793 | JGI IMG/M metagenome (GOLD analysis project Ga0207777, IMG submission 187793) | Tropical forest soil microbial communities from Luquillo Experimental Forest, Puerto Rico - Sample 35 (SPAdes) | ecosystem: Environmental > Terrestrial > Soil > Tropical forest ...
GCGATGCCCCACTTCACCAGCCGCACCGAAGGCAGGCCGATACCAGCCGCATAAGAAACATCTTCAAATTCCCAGTTGCCGTCGTTGCGGTAAAGTGGCGTGTTGTCATCGGAAAAATTCGAAATGGCCATCGAAGGACGACCTGTGTGCAAATAATCGCCGATGGCAATTCCCATCGCGGCCTGTTCGTGGCCATCTTCGCCGAACGCCACGCCCGCCTCAGGAGCAATCTCCGTAAACTTTCCGCCACCGTCATTGCGGTACAGATAGGCGGCATTCGAATCGTTCGCCACGTATAGATCCGGCCGGCCCGTATTGTTGAAATCGACCCACACGGCGCTCAGCCCGTAGAAATTGTACGCGTCATCGAGGCCGGTCTTTTTCGAAACGTCGGTGAACGTTCCGTCGCCGTTGTTGCGAAACAGCGAATCGCCCTGTCCCTTCAGGCCGCGGGGGCCGCACTGCACGTCAATCCCCATGTATTTGCAAGTGTTGCCCTTTCCGAATACGGGTGGATGCTCCATATCGAATTCGACGTAGTTCGTGACCATCAAGTCCACGAAGCCGTCTCCGTCGTAATCGCCGAAGCTCGCACCTGTCGACCATCGCCCGTCGGCCACTCCGGCGGCTTTGGTGATGTCGGTAAACGTCCCATCACCATTGTTGCGATAAAGGATGTTCCCGCCGTAGCAGGTGAGGTACAGGTCGGGCCAGCCGTCGTTATTGATGTCGCCGACTGCCCCGCCCATTCCGAAGCACGGCTTGCCGATGCCGGCCTTTTCGGTCACATCCGTAAACGTGCCGTCATGGTTGTTGCGATAGAGCACGCCGTGAGCGGTCTGGCCCTTGAGGAAGCCGTCCACTGTTGGAGCGTTGGTAAAGAAAATGTCCACCCAGCCGTCCCGGTCGTAATCAAGCAGCAGGACGCCGCCGCTCATGGACTCAATGATGTAGCGGGCTTCCGGCGCCGAAGAATGGGAAAACTGAATGCCTGCTTTCTTCGTTATATCTTCCAACTGAGGAATCTTGCGGTCCCTGCACTTGATGGTTTTCGCGTTGGCCGGCGGCGGGGGGCCTTGAGCAACCCCTTGGGCATAAGTGGGCACCGCGGCGGGCGAGCCCAGCACAATCGCAAGCCCTAGCGCCAGACACAATTCCAAGAACCTGATGATTCGGTGATCTGAAATGTATGGCAGCAAGCAGTTCTCTTACCCAAGGATATTTTGTTGCCGAAAAGACGCGCGCTTCTATTCTATCTCTCAAAAAAACAAAATGGACAGAGCCGCAATAACTCACGAATTATCCGTGTTTCGATGCTCCCAGGCCTGGCCGAAAATTCTGCTACCGCAATCTGGCATTGCAGAGTATCCTCCGCCCGATGACTTGCGTGAGGCCCGCCTCCCCCTCCCGCAGTCCCTGCCTAGATGTTTCTACGGATGACGGAATGGGCTCTGTACCGATGCGGCGCTCGGAAAACGTCTAAGATTTCAGCGTGTCCGCAAACGGACAAGCGACGGAATCATCCAATCCTAGTCCCCAATGAGGTCATCCTCAATGAGTTGTCGCCCAATCGCATGATGCAAAAAGAATCGAGAACCACTTCCGCTCCTACCTACGAACCACCCACCGAGCACGAACCTCGTGCGTCTCAGCCGGAACCTCCGGGTTCCCGGTCGAAGCACCGCCTTTGGGTGTGGCTGGTGGTGTTGTTGATCTTCGGGCTGCTGTTCTGGTGGGTGATTCGTCGCAGCGGGAGTTCGGCCACCGATACGGCCGGCGGCGCTGGGCGGAGGATGCCCACGGGTGGAACGGTCACCGCGACCACGGCAACCGTAACCAAGGGCGATCTGGGCGTCTTTCTTTCCGCCATTGGTACGGTCACGCCGGTCTACACCGTCTCCATCGTCAGTCAAGTTACGGGAGAAGTTGTCGCTGTCCATTATCGAGAGGGCCAGCTCGTGCAGAAGGGCGATCCGCTCGTCGATATTTATGCGGCTCCCTTTCAAGCGACGTTGAAACAAGCTGAAGGTAATTTGGAGAAAGACCGTCATCTCCTCGAGCAACAACAGATGGACCTGGCTCGTTATCAGACCGCTCTGACCCGCAACGCAATTGCGAAGCAACAAGTCGAAGATCAGGAAAAGATCGTCCTGCAGCAACAAGGGACGGTAAAGGCGGACGAGGGCACCGTCGATTACAATCGCGTGCAGGTTGCCTTCTGCCACATCACATCGCCAATCACCGGTCGCGTCGGTTTGCGCCTAGTGGACCCCGGCAACGTGGTCACCGCCAACAGTTCCACCGCGCTCGCCGTGGTGACGCAAATCCAGCCCATCACCGTGGTGTTCACGATTTCCGAAGACAATCTGCAAAAAGTTTTGAGCCAGCTTCATAAGTTGCAGTCCTTGAAAGTGCAAGCTCTTGACCGCGCACAGCTCAATACGTTGGCGGAAGGTAAGCTCGTAACCACGGACAACTTGATCGACACTACCACTGGAACTGTGAAGTTGCGCGCGATTTTCGAGAATAAGAACAGCGCGCTCTTCCCCAATCAGTTCGTGAATACGCGCTTGCAAGTCGACACATTGCATAGCGTGAATCTGGTGGCCTCGTCCGCGATTCAACATAACGGCACGCAGGCCTTCGTCTGGGTGATCCAGAACGGTGTCGCACAAATTCGCAATATCACCACCGGCGCCAGCGACAACAATCTGACGCAAGTCGAAGGCGTGAATCCGGGCGAAGTCGTGGCCGATAGCAGCTTCGAGAAGCTGCAAAACGGCGTCAAAATCAGTCCGGTCCAGCAGATTCCAGGTGAGCGCAACGGTAACCCACCTGCCACTCCGAATCCGACCATGCCCGCCCCGCAGCCGAATGCCCCGCCCAGTGCCAACGCTAGCCCGCAACCCGGCAACCAGAAGGGGAGCGCGAAACATTGAGTCCGTCTCGGCCATTTATCTTGCGGCCGGTAGCCACGTCGCTGCTCATGGCCGCGATTCTGCTCGCTGGGATTGTCGCGTATTTCCAGTTGCCGGTTTCCGCATTGCCGCAAGTCGACTACCCGACGATCCAAGTTTTAACGTTCTATCCCGGCGCCAGCCCCGACGTGGTTGCGACGACGGTCACAGCTCCGCTGGAGCGCCAGTTCGGGCAATTGCAGGGCTTGAGCCAAATGACTTCCACGAGCGCCGGCGGGGTGTCCGTGGTCGTCCTGCAATTTGTCTTGACGCTGCCACTGGATGTCGCTGAACAGGAAGTGCAGTCCGCAATCAACGCGGCTCAGAGTTTTCTCCCATCAAATTTGCCGACACCTCCGATCTACAGCAAAACCAACCCCGCAGACGCACCAGTTCTGACCCTGGCTATCACCTCCAGCACGATTCCACTCTCCCGTGTGGAAGATCTGGTCGATACACGCCTCGCGCCCAAGATTTCACAACTCAGCGGCGTCGGGCTGGTGACTATCAGTGGCGGTCAGCGTCCCGCCGTCCGCATCCAGGCAAATCCAGTGGCGTTGTCGTCCTACGGGATCGACTTGGAGGCGCTGCGGACTGCGCTGACGCAAAACAGCGTGAACGCTGCGAAGGGGAATTTCGACGGCCCGCGCCAGGATTACCAGATCGATGCAAACGATCAGTTGGTCACGAGCGGCGACTATCGCGACGTCGTTGTCGCTTATCGCAATGGCGCGCCGGTATTTCTGAAAAATGTCGCAGCTATTACCGATGGCGTCGAGAACTCGCGCCAGGCCGCGTGGATGAATCAAACCGCCGCGGTGGTCTTGAACATTCAGAGGCAACCCGGTGCCAATACCATCACGGTCGTGCGCAGTATTCAGAATTTATTGCCGCAACTGGAGGCCAACCTTCCGGCCGGAATTCAGGTCACTCGACTGACCGACCTCACCACGAGCATTAAAGCGTCCGTCGCCGACGTCGAATTCGAACTGATGCTGACGATCGGCCTCGTCGTGCTGGTGATCTTCCTTTTCCTGCGCAGCCTGAAGGCCACCGTCATTCCCAGCGTGGCCGTGCCGTTATCACTGGTCGGCACTTTCGCCGTTATGTACGGCCTCGGTTACAGCCTCGACAACCTTTCCCTCATGGCGCTCACGATTTCGACGGGATTCGTGGTCGACGATGCCATCGTCATGATCGAGAACATCTCGCGCTTCCTGGAAGAAGGCGACCCGCCGATGAAAGCGGCGCTAAAGGGCGCGGAGCAGATCGGATTTACGATTTTATCTCTGACAGTTTCGCTGATTGCTGTGTTGATTCCGCTCCTGTTCATGGGCGACGTAGTGGGCCGGCTCTTCCGCGAATTTGCCGTAACCCTCGCGGTGACCATCGTGGTTTCGGCAGTCGTTTCCCTGACGCTAACACCGATGATGTCGGCGCGCATCCTGAAGCACACGCCGGAACCGGAGCAGGGCTGGTTTTACCGCCGTTCGGAAGAAGTGTTTGACCGCATGATCGCGTTCTATGGCCGCACCCTGAAAGTGGTGCTGAATCACCAGACGCTCACCCTGCTTGTTGCCGCGGCCACGCTTGCGCTCACTGTCATCCTTTACATCTCTATTCCCAAGGGATTCTTTCCCGTGCAAGACACGGGCGTCATTCAAGGCATTTCCCAGGCGCCAGCCACCACTTCTTTCAGCGCGATGGCTGCCAAGCAGCAGGAACTCGCGAGGATCATTCTGGAAGATCCCGCGGTGGAAAGCCTCTCTTCCTTTATTGGCGCTGACGGGGTCAACACCACCTTAAACACCGGCCGCTTCTCGATCAACCTGAAGCCGCTCGATAAACGTGGAGCCAGCGCCTCGGACGTCATCCGCCGGCTGCAAGGCAAGCTTCACGACCGGGTGCAAGGAATCGATCTGTACATGCAGCCGGTGCAGAACATCACCGTCGACGATCGTGTCAGCCGCACACAGTATCAATACACGCTGGAAGATCCGGACGCGAACGAACTCCGCGAGTGGACCGCAAAATTCGTGGCCGGCATGAAACAGATGCCGGAGCTCGAAGACGTCGCCACAGACGAACAAAATGGCGGCCTCGCCGTCCGGCTGAACATCGACCGCGTCAGCGCTTCCCGCCTGGGAATCCAAACGGCCAGCATCGACAACGCACTCTACGACGCCTTTGGCCAGCGCCAAATCAGCACCATGTACACGCAGCTGAATCAATACCACGTGATTCTCGAAGCGCTGCCGTCGTTCCAGACCACGCCCGACAAGCTGCAGTCGATCTTCCTGCAATCCAACGCGTCCGCGAATGCCGTTGGTGCTTCGGCAGCCACTTCGTTTTCCTCGTCGAGCTCCGCCTCAGCCGGTTCCAATGCGACCACGCAATCGGTGCAATATACTCCGACTCCTGCGGATACGCTGCTCGCTCCCATCCGGACTACTCTGGCAAAAACAACCGTGCCTTCCGCCAACCTGACGACGAGTTCGACCCCGGCAAACGCGGTTCCACTCGACACATTCACATCTGCCACTGTTGCGACGGTGCCGCTGACGATCACCCACCAGGGCCAGTTCCCTGCCGTCACCATTTCTTTCAATCTCGCGCCGCGCGCTTCATTGGGAACCGCCATCAGCAAAGTCGACAAACTGGCCAAGGACCTGAATCCGCCGGCAAGCTTGCAGGCGGATTTTCAGGGCACCGCGGCATCGTTTCGCAACTCACTCTCGAATGAATCGCTGCTGATTCTGGCGGCGCTGGTCACCGTTTACATCGTGCTCGGTGTCTTGTACGAAAGCTTCATCCACCCAGTCACGATTCTATCCACGCTGCCTTCCGCCGGCGTCGGGGCGTTGTTGGCGTTGATGTTGTTCCGGCAAGACCTCAGTGTTGTTGCGATTATCGGCATCATCTTGCTGATCGGCATCGTGAAGAAAAACGGCATTATGATCGTCGACTTTGCGCTGGAGGCCGAGCGTAAGCACGGAAAAAACTCCACGGACGCGATCTACGAGGCCAGCCTGCTGCGCTTCCGGCCCATCATGATGACCACCATGGCCGCGCTGCTCGGCGGGTTGCCGCTGGCGTTCGGCACCGGGCTAGGCTCCGAACTGCGCCGCCCCCTAGGCATCGCGATGGTTGGTGGATTGCTCGTCAGCCAGGTTCTGACGCTTTACACGACCCCGGTTATTTACATCTTCTTCGACCGCATCGCGCAGCGCATTTCCAAGAGAAAAGCGAGCGAGAATTTCGACGGGCTGCAGGAAGCGGAAAGTTAGCATGAGCATTTCCGAACCATTCATTCGAAGGCCGGTGGCTACGATTCTGCTGACCATCGCCATCGGCATTGCCGGAGCAATTGCGTACACGGTACTTCCGGCATCGCCTCTCCCGCAGGTCGACTTCCCCACGATCAACATCAATGCGTCTTTACCGGGAGCCAGTGCGGAAATCATGGCGTCGTCCGTTGCAACTCCTCTCGAACGGCAACTTAGCCGCATAGCCGGTATCACGGAGATGACATCGTCGAGCTCGCTCGGGTCTACGAGTATCACCATTCAATTCGATCTGAGCCGCAACATCGACGGCGCGGCTCGCGACGTGCAAGCGGCCATCAACGCCGCCCGCACCTATCTGCCAGCGAACTTGCCTTCCAATCCGACCTACCGCAAGGTCAACCCCGCCGACGCGCCGATCATGATCCTGGCGCTGACATCCAACGTGTACAGCAAAGGGCAGATGTACGACTGGGCATCGACGGTTCTCGCGCAGCGTATCTCCCAGATTCCCGGGGTTGGCCAAGTGAACGTCGGCGGCGCGTCTTCCCCGGCGGTCCGCGTGGAATTGAACCCCACGCAGATGAACAGCTACGGCATTTCCTATTCGCAAATCGCCAACACCCTCCGGCTGGCGAACGCACACGTCGCGCTTGGCCAGGTCGCAGATTCAAACATCACTGCCGATATCTACGCCAACGACCAGATGACCAAGGCGGAGAATTACCGGCCATTGATCGTCGGTCAACACAACGGCCAGGCCGTGCGGCTTTCCGATGTCGCGGACGTGATTGACTCCGTTTCCAATATCCGCACTTCCGGCTACATGGACGGCAAGCCCTCGGTCACCATCATCATTTTCCGCCAGCCCGGGGCCAATATCATTCAAACGGTCGACTCGATCAAAGCTGCCATTCCCTCGCTGAAAGCCTCGATTCCAACGGCAATCGAAATTACAAACGTGTTCGATCGCACGACCACGATTCGCGCCAGTTTGGGCGACGTCGAGCGAAGCTTGGTGTTATCGGTCATCCTCGTGGTGCTGGTGGTTTTCGTTTTCCTCCGCAATGTACGCGCCACAATGATCCCCAGTGTCGCCGTGCCGGTTTCGCTAGTTGGCACCTTCGCGGTGATGTACCTCTGCGGCTACAGCCTCGACAATCTGTCGCTGATGGCACTCACCATTTCGACTGGCTTCGTCGTGGATGACGCCATCGTGGTGATGGAAAACATTACGCGCCACCTGGAAGAAGGTATGCGGCCGTTCGAGGCTGCGCTCCAAGGCGCGCGCGAAATCGGCTTCACCGTGTTTTCCATCAGTGTGTCGCTGATCGCCGTGTTCATTCCCATTCTGATGATGGGCGGCATCGTCGGCCGCCTCTTCCGCGAATTTGCGGTCGTGCTTTCCACGGCCATCATGGTTTCCATGGTGATCTCGCTGACTACCACGCCGATGATGTGCGCGTACTTGCTGAAGCACTCGAGCGAAGAGAAGCATGGCCGCCTGTACGGCGCCAGCGAGCGAGCCTTTGATTGGGTTCTCGAACGCTATCGAATCACGTTGCACTGGGTGCTCGACAATGCCGCGCTGGTCTTGACCGTGCTCTTGCTGGTCATCGCGCTGAATGTCGCCCTCATCTTGCACCTGCCCAAAGGCTTCTTCCCCCCACAAGACACCGGCGCGATCACAGGGGGAGTGCAGGGCCCGCAAGACGCTTCCTTCCCCTTCATGGACAATTCGATTCTGCAACTCGTCGACGTGGTCAAGGCCGACCCGGCCGTGAATCACGTCAACGCTTACGTAGGTTCCGGAAATGGCGGTTTTATGTACATCGCACTGAAACCGCTGGCCGAACGTAAAATCTCAGCACCTGAAATCATCAATCGATTGCGGCCGAAACTGAACCGGCTGCCCGTCGCCCAGGTTTTCCTGCAAGCCGCGCAGGACATTCGCATCGGCGGGCGCCAGAGCGCCGCACTTTACCAGTACACAATTCAGGCCGACAACGTGGAAGACCTGAACAAATGGGGGCCTATTCTCTTGCAGAACATGAAAAAGCTGCCCGGCCTGCAAGATGTAAACACCGACCAGCAGAATGGCGGCCTGCAGTCCTACATCACTTTCGATCGCACCTCAGCCGCCCGGCTCGCGATTACACCGCAACAATTAGACAACACGCTCTACGGCGCGTTCGGACAGCAGCAGACGTCGGTGATTTACCAGCCGTTGAATCAGTATTACGTGGTAATGGAAGTCGCGCCGCCTTACTGGCAATCGCCCGCGGCTCTGAAAGACCTTTACATTCCGAACGGAGATGGCAATGTTCCGCTCTCTTCCGTGGCTACCTCAAAAACGAATACGACCGCACTGACCGTGGCCCACTCCGGGCTTTTTCCCTCGGTCACGGTTTCATTCAACCTGGGTCCAGGCCTCGCGCTGAGCGATGCGACCCGCATGATCCAACAGATGCAAGATAAGCTCGGCACGCCTATCACCATCCACGGTTATTTCTCCGGAACCCTGCAGGCATATCAATCATCGCTCAGCAGCGAGCCGATCCTGATTCTCACCGCGTTGTTGGCGGTCTACATCGTTCTTGGAATTCTCTACGAGAGCCTCATCCATCCCTTCACGATTATCACTACCCTGCCGTCCGCCAGTGTGGGCGCCATGCTCGCTCTATTGATCTCCAAGAATGATTTGAACGTGATTTCGATCATCGGCATTATCCTGCTGATCGGCATCGTCAAGAAGAACGCCATCATGATGATCGACTTCGCGTTGATCGCCGAGCGCGAGCAAGGCATGTCCACCTACGACGCCATCTTCCAGGCCAGCCTGCTGCGCTTCCGCCCGATTCTGATGACCACTATGGCGGCGCTGTTTGGCGCCCTGCCGCTGGCCTTCGGCACCGGCACTGGCTCCGAGTTGCGGCGCCCTTTGGGCTTATCGATTGTCGGCGGCTTGATCGTGAGTCAGTTGCTCACCCTCTACACGACACCGGTGGTTTATCTCTTTATGGATCGTATGCGGCTAAAACTACTTGGCAAGGAACGGGACACATTCAAGCCGATCGGCGAAGAAGGCGCGCTATGAAGCTCTTCGACAAATGCGCTTTGCTTACGGCCGCCCTCGCCGTTCTATTGTTGGGCGGCTGCACCGTCGGCCCGAAGTACAACAAACCCGCTGCGATCACTCCCGCGGCGCCGAATTATCGCGGCGCAACCACCGATCTCCCCGAAGGCCAGGGCTGGAAAGTCGCCGCCCCGAGCGACCAGATGCTCCACGGCAAGTGGTGGGAGATTTTCCAGGAGCAGGAACTCAACACCCTGGAAGACCAGCTCAACATCGACAACCAGAACATCAAACTTTTCTTCGAGAATTACATGGTGGCGCGCGCCATCATTCGCGAAGCCCGCTCGCAATACTACCCAACCGTGACGGTCGGCGTCGGATACACAAGGACGCGCTCTTCGGCGAGCATCACAGGCAGCGGCGGCAGCACGAGCGGTGGCTCGCAATTCTCGCAGTTCACCACGCCTCTCGACATTTCCTGGGCGCCGGACCTGTTCGGCCGCGTGCGAAACCAGGTCAAAAGCCAGCAAGCCGCTGCGCAACTGAGTGAAGCCGATCTTGAGAACGAACGCCTTCTTGAGCAGGCCACCCTGGCGCAGACTTACTTCGAGATTCGCGGCCAGGATGTACTGCAGCAAATTCTCGATGAAACCGTGAAGACCGACCAGGAACTCCTCGACCTGGCCCAGGCCCGCTACGAAGTGGGCACCGACACGCTCGTGTCGGTAGAAGAGTCTCGTCAAACCTTGGAAGCTGCGCGTGCCAACGCGACTGCCATTACGATTCTCCGTACGCAGTATGAGCATGCCATCGCAACATTACTGGGAAAGCCGGCGACGGACTTCATCATTCCCGCTCGGCCGCTGACGACCGCTCCCCCACCAATTCCTACTGGAACGCCTTCGCAACTGCTCGAGCGCCGGCCGGACATTGCCGCCGGTGAACGCCAGATGGCAGAAGCCAACGCTGCAATCGGCGTCGGTTACGCAGCCTACTATCCGACCGTCACCCTGAGCGCAAGTGGCGGCTTCAGTTCCAACGGGCTTGGCAAGCTTTTCACCGCGCCCAGCCGGGTGTGGTCGGTCGGCGGTTCCGTTTCGGAAACCGTTTACGACGGCGGCCTGCGGCGCGCCACCATCGATCAGTACATCGCAACCTACAATGCCGACGTGGCCAATTATCGCCAAGTGGTGCTGAACGCGTTCCAACAGGTAGAAGACTATCTCTCGGAGACGAGCCTGTTGTCCGAGGAAATCATTCACCAGGAAGCTTCCACCGATGCGGCGGGACGCGCCTTCGAACTTGAGCGCGTGCGTTACGAGACTGGCCTTGACCCGTACTTGAACCTGCTGACAACGCAAACCACCTTGCTCACCGCGCGCCAGACTCTTGCTAATCTGAAGATTCAGCAGATGAGCAGTGCCGTGCTCCTGATCGAAGCGCTGGGCGGAGGTTGGGACAGCTCGCAATTGCCGTCGGCGCAGCAAGTCACGGAAAAAGCGCCGCCAGATCAACGCGCGATCCAGCAGTAATCCTGAAGCGCTCCAAGTGGTGATAAAGTCCCAAGCAGCGACTGCTGGGAGAATCCTCCAATGAAGATTACCGACGCGAAGGTTTTCGTCTGCTCGCCGGGACGAAGCTTCGTCACGCTGAAATTGACGACGGAAGACGGAATTTCCGGTTTGGGCGACGCGACTTTGAATGGCCGTGAGTTGTCCGTCGCCAGCTACCTCACCGACCACGTTATTCCGCTGCTCATCGGCCGCGACGCGCGCCGCATCGAAGATACCTGGCAGTATCTCTACAAGGGCGCCTACTGGCGGCGCGGCCCCGTGACCATGAGCGCCATCAGCGCCGTTGACACCGCGCTCTGGGACATTCGTGCGAAGTCTCTGAATGCGCCCCTTTATCAACTTTTGGGCGGTGCCTCGCGCGAAGGTGTGCTCGTCTACGGCCACGCGAGCGGCGGGAACGTCGAGGAAACCGTCGAGGCGGTGCACCGTTATGTCAAGGCGGGCTATAAGGCCATTCGCGCGCAGTCTGGCATACCCGGCCTCGAAAGCACCTACGGCGTCGGCCGAGGCAGCATGTACTACGAGCCAGCCGAACCAAACGCGCCTCCGGAAAACCGCTGGTCAACGGAACACTATTTGAATTTCGTTCCACAACTTTTTCAGCGATTGCGCGACGAGTTTGGTCCAGCCGTACACCTGCTTCACGACTGCCATCATCGTCTGACGCCCATCGAAGCGGGACGTCTCGGCAAGGAACTCGAGCCCTACCATCTCTTTTGGCTCGAGGATCCCACCCCGGCCGAACTGCAGGAAAGCTTTCGATTGATCCGCCAGCACACCACCACACCACTGGCGGTCGGTGAAGTGTTTAACAGCATCTTCGATTGCCAACAACTCATCGAAGAGCAGCTGATCGACTACATTCGCACCACGGTAGTGCACGCTGGGGGGATATCGCACCTGAAGAAGATCGCCGCACTAGCCGAGATGTATCAAGTGCGCACCGGTTCGCACGGCGCCACCGATCTGAGCCCGGTATGCATGGCTGCCGCCCTGCATTTCGATCTCAGCGTGCACAATTTCGGAATCCAGGAGTACATGCGCCACACCGCGGAAACCGACGGTGTGTTTCCACACGCCTATACTTTTGAAGACGGGTTTATGCACCCTGGGGAAGCTCCCGGCTTGGGCGTGGATTTCAATGAAGCGCTGGCGGACCGGTATCCGTACCAGCGCGCCTATTTGCCGATTAACCGTAAATTGGATGGAACGCTACACAGTTGGTAAGTTGCTGGTGGCAGCCTGTGATGCGCCCTCTTCGGCCGGCTTGGAGCCGCCTTCAAAGCCAAAATAGCTTTTAGCGTTCCTGTAACAGATATTTACCACCATGCTCCCGATCAGCTTTTCATCCTTGGGAAGCTCGCCGCGCTCAACTTCTTTACCCAGCAGATTGCACAGCACCCGGCGGAAATACTCGTGTCGGGGAAATGACATGAACGAACGGGAATCGGTCAACATTCCCACAAATCGCGCTAGTAACCCGGTGTTCGACAAAATGTTTAGCTGCTGCTCGATACCTTCTTTTTGATCAAGGAACCACCACGCGCTGCCCAATTGAAGCTTCCCCGGTTGAGGCCCTTCCTGGAAACTGCCAATAGCGGTCGCGAATGGATAGCTGTCGGCGGGATTCGAGCTATACACGATGATTTTGGGAAGGCTGTGTTCCTGATCCAGCAGATCAAGGAAGGCTGCGAGCTTGCTTGCCTGATTCCAATCGCCAATACCATCGAAACCTTTGTCTGGCCCGAGTTCACGCATGCGGCGCGTGTTGATATTGCGCTGCGCACCAATATGTAGCTGCTTGGTCCAGCCTTTTTCGGCATCGAGCCGCCCAAAGAACAACATCATGTGTGACGCGAAACATTCCATTTCCTCAGGAGTCGCGGCGGAGCCCCCGTCTCGTGCTTTGGCGAAAATCGCTTCCAGTTGCCGCGGGCTTCCTGGAAGGGAATAGCAATGATCCAGACCATGGTCCGAAAGCCTCGCCCCCTGTTCGTGAAAAAAGTCGTGGCGGCGTTTCAAGGCATGTTCGAAATCCCGCAAGAAGGCAATGGCGATGTTGCTGGCGGCCTCCAGACGATTTACCCACGCTCTGAACTCGTCCGGGCGGTCCACGCGCAGCGCCTTATCCGGCCGAAACGTAGGCAGAACGCGGAAACTCTTTTCGCTCCTCGCGATTGCGCGATGCGCGCTCAGATCGTCGCAGGGATCGTCGGTCGTACAGACCACCTCGACTCGGAATTTCCGCAGAATTGATCGAGCAGTGAAATCATCAGCTTGCAGTAACTGATTCGCGCGACTCCACACCGATGCGGCGTTCGTCTCGTCCAGCAATTCCGAAATGCCGAAGTAGCGCTTCAACTCCAGGTGTGTCCAATGGTAAAGCGGGTTGCGCAGGGTGAAAGGCACAGTCCGCGCCCAGGCCAGGAATTTTTCATAGTCCGGTGCAGCGCCTGTGCAATGGTCCTCGGCGATGCCATTAGCCCGCATGGCCCGCCATTTGTAGTGATCCCCTTCCAGCCAGATCTCGAACAGATTCTGGAAGCGCCGGTCCGATGCAATGTCCGCCGCCGGCAGGTGCGAATGGTAATCGAAGATCGGCTGCTTCGCAGCGTACTCGTGGTAGAGACGGCGAGCCATTTCCGTGCCCAACAGGAAATCGTCATGGATGAATTCCATGCAGCCTCCGAGGTCTCAGCATACAGAATCCTTCAGCACAAAAGCGAGCCGCGCGGCCGCATGCGCATCACAAATTGACCATTCCGGCGAGAGCAAGATACTCTTTTCCATTCCGCAACCGCTGAACTCACAATGTCCCCTGACAGCCGCGTTACGCCGCCATCGCAAGTGGACCAAGTCACCACTGGCGGTTATTTCCGCTGGATCATCTGCGCCGTACTGTTTCTCGGTATGACCAAGAATTATATGGATCGCCAGGTCATCGGCGTTTTGAAAACCACGCTACAAACCAATCTGCACTGGACGGAAATCGACTATGGCAATCTGGTGTTCGCTTTTCAGGCCGCTTACGCCGCCGGTTTGGTGGTATCCGGGCGCTTTATCGATCGCGTGGGTACGCGCATAGGCTACGCTCTCGCTGTGGTCTTCTGGAGCCTCGCTGCCATGGCGCATGGCCTCGCGCAGACTGTCAGCAATTTCGTGGTAGCGCGCGCCGCGCTGGGGCTAAGCGAAGGGGCTGTTTTCCCAGCCAGTCTAAAGGCGACCGCCGAATGGTTTCCGCAACGAGAGAGAGCGCTCGCTACAGGTATTTTCAACGCGGGTACCAACGTGGGTGCGCTGATCACGCCGTTGGTTGTGCCGTTCATCACCTTGCGTTGGGGTTGGCGCTGGGCATTTATCCTCGTGGGAGGCTCGGGCTTCGCCTGGCTGGCGCTGTGGCTGTGGATCTATCGCCGCCCGGAGGAGCATCCCTCTTGCACACCGGGCGAGTTGCAGTTCATTCGAAGTGATCCGCCCGCTCCTGCAGCTAACTTTCGCTGGATTAAGCTTCTGTCCTACCGGCAAACGTGGGCTTTTGCGCTCACGAAATTCCTCATCGATCCAGTGTGGTGGTTCTATCTGTTCTGGGTGCCGGATTTTCTGCAGCGCCGCCACGAACTCACCTTGTCGCAGGTGGGCTTGCCAATTCTGTTGATCTACCTGATTGCCGATGTCGGTAGCATCGCGGGCGGCTGGATCTCTTCTGCGGCAATCAAGCGCGGCTGGACTGTGAATGCCTCCCGAAAGATGGCGCTCTTACTCTGTGCAATTTGTGCAATTCCCATCGGGTTCGCGCCGGGCGCCAGCACCCCGTGGCGCGCTGTTCTGCTGATTGGTTTGGCGGCCGCGGCCCATCAGGGATTCTCGACCAATCTGCTCACGCTCCCTTCTGATATGTTTCCGCAGAAAGCAGTGGCATCGGTGGTAGGCTTCGGAGGAATGGCTGGAGCGGTCGGCGGAATGCTCGTCGCCAAACTTCTGTCGTTCCATCTGCAGTGGACCGGCAGCTACCGGACGCCATTTCTGATGGCGGGCTCAGCCTACCTGATCGGAGTGGCCGTACTGCACGCGATTCTTCCCCGGCTGCAGCCCGCGCGGATGCAATGATCTCTCGCACTTGCAAGGCCAGTCACGAGGAGGCCTTCTATTGATTCACGGCGCTCGCCATAATTCCGCCGTCGACAACCAGCACGTGCCCGGTGACAAATCCCGCCGCGTCCGATGCAAGAAACACCGCCGCGCCAACCAGTTCTTCCGGCTTGCCGAAGCGCTTCATGGGTGTGCGCATCAGGAATTCCTGGCCGCGTCCTGTGCCATCCAGCAACTTGGCGTTAAGCTCCGTTCGAAAGACACCCGGGCAAAGCGCGTTGACGCAGACTCCCTGCAACGCCCATTCGATGGCCAGTGATTTGGTCAACGCCACCACGCCGGCCTTGCTCGCTCCATACGCCGCTACCTCAAAAGCCGCCGCGAAGGAAGACAGCGAAGCAATATTAATGATGCGGCCATAGCGTTGCTCAAGCATCGGTTTGCCGAAAACCCGGCAGGCCCGCAATGTCCCGCTCAAATTGGTTTCGAAAATGGAGTTCCACTCTGATTCAGGAAAATCCAAGGTCGGTGCGCGTTTCGTGCGCCCGGCGCAATTCACGAGAATGTGAATCTTGCCGAAGTCCTTAAGCACCACGTCTCGCAATGCTTCGAGCTGCGCTGTATCGGTCACGTCGCAGGAAAGCGCCAAAGAGCGTCGCCCGAGCTGTTGCACCTCTTCAGCAGCGGCGCGCACCAACTCTTCGCGCCGGCCCGTTGGAACTACATCCGCACCCGCCTCCGCCAGGCCCTTAACGAGGGCCCGACCAAGCCCACTGGTGCCACCAATAACCACCGCCGTCCTGCCGGTCAAGTCCAGTGCGGGATGTCCCATGGAATGTGCGCCTCCGATTGGATTCCAGCGCTTCGTTGGAGCTCTCTAGCGTACCGCTTTTGGCGTTGCGAATCCCACTCGAATCCAAGGTATTCAGAATCATCATGCGGGGCTTCCATTTGAAGCCAGCCAGGATCTCGTGATTTGTGGCGCGGGGAAAAAACAGTTTGACCGCAGGGCCCTTGGTGCGATCATTGCGCCAAGCACCTGCCACTTTTCCGGGGAGTACGGCAAAAACAAGGAGAATCGTGATGAGATTTATTCGGTATCTTTCTGCGTTTGTGCTTGCTTTCGTCGCTTTGCGGGCGGCGCGATCTTCGGCACAAGAGAAACCGCTTCGCCCGAACATCGTCTACATCATGTCGGACGATCAAGGCTGGAAAGATGTCGGCTATCACGGATCGGACATCAAGACTCCCAATATCGACCGCCTCGCTTCTGGTGGAGCGCGCCTGGAGCAGTATTATTCGCAACAGATCTGCACGCCCTCTCGTGCCGCGCTGATGACCGGCCGCTACCCTTTCCGCTACGGCTTGCAGAGTTTTGTCATCGCCGCGGGGCACACTTACGGTCTTCCCACCGACGAATACCTCATTTCTCAGACCCTTCATGATGCCGGCTATTACACCGCCATCGTTGGCAAGTGGCACCTCGGCCATGCGGACCCGAAATACTGGCCCCGCCAGCGCGGCTTCGACTATCAATACGGTCCGCTGATCGGTGAGATTGACTATTTCACCCACGAACAGCACGCCGGGGTCATCGATTGGTATGACAACAACAAGCTCGACAAACAGCCCGGATACTCCACCACTCTATTCGGCGACCGTGCCGCCAAACTGATCAGCGAGCATGATTTTTCCAAGCCGCTCTACCTCTATTTGACCTTCAACGCTCCTCACACTCCCTATCAGGCGCCTCAGGAATACATCGATAAATACAAAGACATCACTGATCCCAGCCGTCGCGCTTACGCCGCCGCCATAACCGCCATGGACGATCAGATCGGCCGAGTCATCGAAGCGCTGGAGAAAAAAGGAGTTCGCAGCAATACCATCATCTTCTTTCAGAGCGATAATGGCGGAACGCGCAATGCCATGTTCGCTGGCGAGCGCGCAACCTCCACGATCCCCTGCGACAATGGGCCATTTCGTGATGGCAAGGGCATGCTCTATGAAGGCGGCACCCGCGTGATCGCTCTCGCAAACTGGCCGGGCCACATCAAGGCCGGCACAACTGTCGATGGGATGGTTCACGTCGTCGACATGTACCCCACGCTGGCCGCTCTGGCTGGCGCTTCCACCGCCAGGGCAAAACCGCTCGATGGCCTGGATATGTGGCCTACCTTGAGTGAGGGCAAGCCATCCCCGCGCACGGAAGTTGTCTACAACATCGAGCCGTTCCGTGCCGCCATTCGCGAAGGTGATTGGAAGCTCATCTGGAGGACTCCGCTGCCTTCGTCCGTTGAGCTTTTTGACATTTCGAAAGATCCTTCCGAAAAGAACAACCTCGCATCGCAGAATCCCCAGATCGTAACGAAGCTCCAGAATCGCTCAAACGAGCTGGCCGCACAGGCTGCAAAATCACTCTTCTTCGCCACGGAACTTCAAGCCATGATGAAGCGCATCGCGGTTCCCGCGGCATTACCTGGCGAAGAGTTCGAATTCAACGAAGACAACGAATAGGGACGTTGCTACAACCTCAACCTGCTCGCGCTCTGACCCGACCGCACCGGCACGGCCGTTTTTCGTGAGAAAATACCCATGCATGCAAACCTGGAAATGGCGTGTTCTCGTGGCTCGAGCCGCAAGGCTGTTTTCTGCTCTCGTTCTTTTCGCTATGCCGCTCTCGGAGAGGATCACTGCCCAGGAAGCGCCGGCAAAACCAACCACAAGCCAGCAGGGTGGCATGAGCACCGGTGGTCCACACGCACCAGTGAAAGATGCGTTCATGCGCCCGATAACTGCCGGTGGTTTCGTGGACGGCGCGCCAATCATCTTTGCGGACATCACGCGCGCTGCCGGACTGGACAAATTCCATCATCGCTCTGGCGAGCCCGAGAAGCGCACCATCCTAGCGACACCCGGCTCCGGTGTAGCCCTAATCGACTATGACAATGACGGCTGGCTGGATGTCTACCTGTTGAACGGTTCCACCGTCGCAGCATTGGAAGGAAAAGAACCAGCTTCCCGCGCCATGCTGTTCCACAACAACCACGACGGCACGTTTACGGATGTAACCGAAAAGGCGGGTGTGGCCAACGAACGTTGGGGATTCGGCGTCGCGGTCGGCGACTATGACAATGACGGCTGGCCCGACATTTACGTCTCGAATTACGGGAAGAACCGGCTCTATCACAATAACCGCGACGGTACCTTCACGGACGTAGCGGAAAAGGCGGGCGTCACCCTCGGAGGCTGGTCCGCTGGGCCCACGTGGGGAGATTACGATCACGACGGCTATCTCGACCTATTTGTCCCCGGGTACGTGAAGTACGACACCAAGCACCCACCCATCCCGGGGCAAGGGGGCATCCCCCCGGGGTTCTGCCAGTTTCGCGGCGTCGAAGTCATGTGCGGCCCCCGCGGCTTGCCGGGCGAGCCCGATCATCTGTTCCACAATAATGGCGACGGCACGTTCACGGAGGTGAGCGAAAAGGCTGGCGTGGCCGATACTCGTGGCTACTATGGATTGTCGTCGGTGTTCGTTGACGTCGACGACGATGGCTGGGTGGATCTTGCCGTGGCGAACGATTCCGTGCCGAAATACCTTTACAAGAACAAGCACAACGGCACTTTTGAGGACATCAGCTATTTGTCCGGGTTTGCCCTCAACGATGATGGCCGCGAACAGGCGGCGATGGGGATTGCCGTCGGCGACTATAATCGCGATGGCCGTGTCGATTTCGAAATCACCAATTTTTCCGACGACTACGACACGATCTACCGTAATGACGGCGAAGCGAGTTTCAGCGACGTCACCGTCCACGCTGGTATCGGTACGCTGACGATCCCCTTCCTCGGCTGGGGCACGGGTTTTCTGGATTACGACAACGACGGCCTGCTCGACATTTTTGTGGCCAACGGCCATGTCTACCCGCAGGTTGACGAGATGGATTGGGGCACTACCTATCGCCAGCGCCCGGTGCTCTTGCGCAACCTCAACGGCGACAAATTCGAAGAGGTGCCAGCGGCACCTGGGAGCGGACTGGCGGTAATTGTCCCGGCGCGTGGCGCCGCATTTGGCGACTTGTTTAACGATGGCCACGTCGACGTTGTGTTGAACAACATGGATTCAACTCCCACGTTGCTGCGCAATGTAGTGAATAACGGCAATCATTGGGTCACTTTTAAGTTGGTTGGCGGGGCCAAAAGTCCACGAGACGCGATCGGTGCAAAGATCTTCGTGACGGCGGGCGGCGCAAGGCAACGCGGCGACGTCTATAGCGGCGGAAGCTACGCCTCCAGTTCTGACCAACGCTTGCACTTCGGATTAGGTCAAACCACCAAGATTGACAAGGTGGAGATTCATTGGCCGAGCGGGGCAAAGGAAGAGATTACCGTCCCGGCCGTAGATCGTATCTACACCGTCGTCGAAGGAAAAGGTGTGGTCGAGAAATGACGCGACTCGTCAGGTTCGGGGATACAGTTTGATAGGAGCAACGGCTCTGATGCGGCGGGTACCACGAGTTTTGCTGATGGCACTGGCGTTTCAGCTGGCCAGCGTGACCTCTCTTTCCTTCGCTCCATGCGCTGTCGCCCAGGAAAAAACACCCGCGTCCACCGTCGTCCCGACTAAGGACATCCCCGCGCGATTCGTTGATATAACTAAGCAGGTGGGCGTGCATTTCGAATACAAATCCTCGCATACCTCGAAGAAATACCTGATTGAGACCATGGCCCCCGGCGTAGCTCTCTTCGATTACGACAACGATGGCCGTCTCGACATTTTCCTGGTGAATGGCGCTCCGCTCGAAGACCCGACTCCCAAGGGAACCATTCCCAAGAAGACGGGACCGGCATACTGGAATCGGCTCTACCACCAAAAAAGCGACGGCACTTTTGAAGACGTTACGGAAAAAGCTGGCCTGCAGGGCGAAGGCTACAGCATGGGCGTAGCTGTAGGCGACTACGACAACGACGGGTACGAAGATCTGTATGTCACGGCGTACGGAGGCAACCGGCTCTATCACAACAATGGCAACGGCACCTTTACAGATGTCACCGACAAAGCCGGCGTGAAGGGTTCGGGTTGGTCGAGCAGTGCGGCTTGGGTCGACCTGGACTCCGACGGTCTGCTCGATCTCGTGGTCCTGCGCTATCTCGATTGGGATTTCGACGACATCTTTTGCGGGGAGCACACAGAAAACGGGCGGGCGTACTGTCACCCCGACGTCTTCAAACCGATCGCGCCGCTCGTTTATCACAACAATGGCGACGGCACGTTCACGGAAATCGCAAGCAAAATCGGATTGAACAAACCGGGTAAAGGCCTCGGTATCGCCATCGCCGACTACGATCGTGATGGCCATGTCGACCTGTTTGTCGCCAACGACTCCATGCTCGAATTTCTGTATCACAATAAGGGCGACGGCACGTTCGAAGAAGTTGGACTCGCCGCCGGGGTCGCCGTCGATGGAGACGGACGCACCTTCGCTGGCATGGGAGTCGACTTCGCCGATTACAACAACGATGGCTGGCCAGACCTGATTGTCACGGATCTGGCGAACCAGCGGTATGCCCTGTACCAAAATAATGGCGACCAGTCTTTCACCTATACCAGCCAACTTGCGGGCATTGGGCACATCACTATGGGCCATTCCGGGTGGGGCATTCGGTTCTTCGATTACGACAATGATGGCTGGAAAGATCTGCTCATCGCGCAAGGCCACGACCTCGACACCATCGAAATCAATTTCCCAAACCTTCGCTATCGAGAACCGCTGCTGATCGCTCACAATAACGGCAAGGGTTTCGTCGATGTATCGAAAGCGTCCGGCGGAATCTTCGAACAACCGCTGGTTTCGCGCGGTCTTGCTATTGGCGATATCAATAACGACGGCCGCCTCGACGCGGTAGTCACCACGAACGACGGTCCCGCCTACGTTTTGCGCAATGAAACCCCTACCGATAACCATTGGTTGCTGTTGAATCTGGTCGGCCACAAGAGCAATCGCGACGGGATCGGCGCAGTCGTGAAACTGACCACCGCGAGCGGCTCACAATATGTCACCGTAACCACTGCAGGCAGCTATCAGTCTTCCAGCGACAAGCGCGCCCATTTCGGAATGGGCAAAGACAACACGGCCACGGTCGAAATTCGCTGGCCCAGCGGTATTGTCCAAACCCTGAAGGACGTGAAGGCAAGCCAAATCCTCACCGTCGATGAGCCAATAGCGCAGAAACCTGCGCAGGCGAAGCCATGAAGCCGTGGACTCATCTCGCAGGAGCCTTCGCTCGAGCGGCAGCTGTCACCATGCTCGTATTTGTTCTCAGTGCGGTTCTCCGCGCACAATCAAACGACAACTACTCCCAGGGCATCGCCGCCTACGAGGCAGGGGATTACTCGCGTGCTGCCCAACTGTTGCTTGCAGCGGACGAAGACGCGCCGGGTCGGACCAACGCCCTGCTCTACGCGGCGAAAGCCTACATTCGACTGCCCTCATTTCCGAACGCAGAGAAAGCCCTGCGGCAATATGTCCAGGATTTTCCCAATTCGGCTGAGGCTTACTATCTACTGGGCTTCGTTTTTCACCGCGAAAATAAGCCCAAAGAATCCCTGGAAACGTATACCAAGGCGGCGTCAATCGAACAGCCGACCAGCGACGATTTGAAGATCGTGGCGCTTGACTACGTTCTGCTGCACGACAACAGAGATGCCATCCATTGGCTGCAACGTGCCGTCGAAATGGATCCCAAGAACAAAGAAGCGTGGTACTACCTCGGCCGCACCTACTACACCGAAACGCGATTGCCGGATGCCCGCAGGGCGTATGAGAAGGTGCTGGAGATCGATCCGAGTGACGTCAAGGCCGTTAACAATATTGGGCTGATTTACGAGTCGGAAGCAAAGCCCGACGAAGCACTGGCCGCATACCGCAAGGCCATCTCCGTGCAGGTAGGTAAAGCGCGCCAAAGTGAGCAGCCCTACTTGAACCTGGGCAACCTGCTCATCACGATGGAGAAGCCGGAAGAGGCTGTGCCACCTCTGGAAAAAGCTGCAAGCCTGGCTCCCGCTAACGCGCAATGCCAGTTGCGACTCGGCACTGCGTATCTGCGGCTAGGCCGGATGAAGGACGCGCAGGTCGAATTGGAGCAGGCCGTAAAACTCGACCCCGAGGATGCTTCTGCGCATTATCAGCTGGCCCGCTGCTACAAGCAGGCGCACCAACTCGAGGCGGCCAAGAAAGAATTCGACAAGGTGGCGGAAATTCAGAGTCGAGCAATGGAAAAACAAAAAACCCCCGTCCAACCGTGATCAGAGTTCAACTGCTCGTGTGAATCATTGTGGTTGTGGCTTTGCAGCCTCCGGCGCCGTTTGTGTAGCTTCGCCATTCAACTGCTCCTGCTGCAACGCTCGCTTGCGCTTGCGAGCCTGCAAGTCCGCTTCTTCCTCGTCTTTGAGTCTTTGGTACATCGCGAAGGCTTGCTGCGCCTCAGCGGTCCGATGCATTCGGCGGAACACCGTGCCGAGCTGATACCAAGACTGCCGAATGATTTCCTGTTCGGAATCGCCCTGCAGAGCGCGCTTGAAATCTTCCACCGCCTTTTCATCATTTCCTAGTTGCATCTCTGCCCGGCCCAGGTTGTAGTCCGAGTTGCGCAGGCCGGGTTTGTCCTTCAGCGCGTCCTCTATCAACTGTTTCCCTTCCTTGGCTTCACCTTTCTCCACCATCATCACGCCGAGTTTGTACCGCGCCAGCACATTATTGGGGTCAATCTCCAGTTCCTGGCGGAACGCTGCTTCCGCTTCCGGCAGTTTCACTAAAATGCGATACTCCGTTCCTAACTCTTCGTGCAATCCGGGCTGCTTTGGCGCCAACTTGATCGCTTCGAGGTATTCCGCCACCGCTTCTTCGTGATGCTCAGACTCGGCGTCCGTTTGTGCCAGCACCTGATGCACCCGCCAGGATTTGGGATCGAGTTTGAACATCTGGACGTAGCTGTCCTTTGATACCAGCAAGTGCGCACGGCCTCGATGATAGAGAACGTCGGTGTTTTCCGGATCCAACTTATAGGCCCTGTCCAGCGCTTCGATGGCCTTTTCTGGCTTTTCCTCCGCCAGCCACACCACGCCAAGCCACATCCACGCGGGGGATTCCTTCGGGTACGCCGTCGTTTCTTTCTGCAGGGCGATAATCGCCTGGTCAAAGTGGTTTAGCCTAAGCTCCGATATTCCGAGAAACAGGTTGGCGCCGTGTAAGCGGGGTTTTATCCTCAGCGCTTTCTGAAAGCTCGCAATCGCGTCTTCGTATTTGCCCTGCTGCTGGCAGACCAGTCCCAAGTTGAAGTACGCCTCGGCAAAAGTGGGAGTCGCCTTCACGACGGCTCGGAATCCAGCCGCCGCATCGTCCAGTCGACCCTCCCGTAGCGCGGAGGTCGCATCCTGCATCCCTTGCGCAGCATCTGGAGCCAACGTCTGCGTCTGGCCGGTGAGCGGCTTCGCCAGTGGCAGCATCAAGGCAAGAGTCAGCAAGCCGAGCCGAAGACCCTTGCCGGCAGGACTCAAGATGGCAAAGATAAGCATTCTGAAGACAGCTACCATCTTAGACCGGTGCGGGGCAACCGCGAAATCGCGGCGGGTGCCCGCCCAAAAAAATCCTCCTGTCCCGGGTGCGGAGACAGGAGGATCGGCCTTCGCCATTCATCGATAATAGAGACTCGGACTCGTGAAGCTTCGGTCTCAGAATTGGAACCGCAACGAGAACTGCACCGTCTTGGGATAGTTGATTACTATGCCGGAACCACCGCCGTTGGGTATGCCAAAAGTTGTGCTGTTCCATGTGCTATCAGCCGGCGCGAAAGAATGTCGGTTGAAGGCATTCAGGAAGTCGGTGCGGAACTGAATGGTGTATCCCTCGTATATGGTCGTGTTCTTGATGACGGAAAAGTCCTCGTTGTAATAGTTGGCGCTGCGAATGTTGCCAACGGTTCGTGGAATATTCCCGAACGCGTATCCGCGCGAGGCAACATTCGATGTCGAATTTGTGTCCGCAAACCCGTTGCAGTTGAAGTAAGCTACCGCGCCCGGAGGAGGTGTTTGGTTTGTGTTACAACCATAGCCCCAACTCAGACCCGCTGGCGGCTGATATTGGGGGTTGCCTTGCTTCTGCTGGTAGTTCGCTACCTGCAGGAGCGCGTAGGCGTCCGGGCCATTGAAGTTTCCAGAGGTGCTGGCAAGCCAAGACTGGCCAGCAACACGATCCAGACAAATATTCCCGCTATTGCTGGGAATTCCCGTGGCGTTGCAATTGAAGGACGTAGGCGAACCGCTTTGGTAGCGCTGAATACCGGACACTTGCCAACCACCCACGATCTTGCCGACAGCGCCTCCCTTATTGATGAACTTCTTGTTCGGCCCCACCGGCAGTTCGTAGATGTAGCTCAGCACGAGCGCATGAGGTACGTCCTGGAAGCTGACGGCCTTGTTGTTCTTCAGGTTGAAGGAATCCTGTGCCCACACGCCCGAGTTGAACGCCGTGAACAACGGGTAGTTGCTGTCGGCATCGGTCAGCGTCTTCGAATAGGTGTACGACGCCATCAGGTTCAAGCCGTTGCGGAATCGCCTCTCGAGCTTTACAAACAATGCGTTGTAGGTTGACTGGCCAAGATTCTCCAGACCTCCGTCAGTGGCGATCGTTTGGAATTGCGAGTATGGCCGCAGGACCTGGGATACAGTCGGATTCCCTCCGTACAAGGGCGGCAGCCACGAAGGAACGGTCACGCCGAGACTCGCAAGCGCTGCAGCACCCGTGCAGCTGTTATAAGCAGCGTTCAGCACGGACGGTCCGTAGGTGGCACCAGCCCCGCAAGCCGGAGCGCCCCCGTTCAAATCGTAATATCTGGGGTTGAGATTGTTGACTTGCGCCAGCGACGAGCGTAGATGGGTGGCGTGCATCCCCACGTACGACATACTCAGAATCAAATCCGGCGCCAATTGCTTCTGTATCTCGAAGTTCCAGTTCTGTACCATGCCTGGCCGACCGTACTGCGGAGCCACGTAGTTCGGTGATTGCCCATTTTGAATCGTCGGGTCCTTGCTCGGTGAAGGTGGCGCATATGTAGGAAAGCCAGCGTCCGGTGATTGTTGTGGCGTGTAGTTATCCGCTGCGGTGATATTCGGATTCGCGGTCGCTCCGTTGGTGAACGAACCGCCGAAGTCCGAATAAACCAGCGGCGAGTAGTAGATGCTATAACCGCCGCGGAAGACGATGTTCCGAATCTTCCCAAACATCTCCTCGGGTGCGTACGCGAATCCGACACGCGGGCCGAAATCCTTGAAGTAGGTGTTCCCAAGGGTCGCGTACGGCGAGTAAATCAGCGCGCCCGGCTGCCCGGGTGTGCCGGGGTTCGGCGCCGTCAATGAGAGATTCGACTCTGTCGAATGAGCTTCGTGCCGCGGCGTATCGATGTCGTACCGCAGACCGACGTTAATCGTCAGGCTTCGATTGAACTTGAAGTCGTCCTGGACAAACGCCGCAAAGTAGTTGGCGGCCCAGCGCGGGTACACCGAATAAACCTTCAACGTCTCCCCTTGCGGAGCGCCAACAATGAAGCTGGCAAATGGATCGCCGGTGAATTTGTCTCCGGGCGTAAATGAGGTCTGGTAAGGCTCGAAATCGTAAGCAGGTGACGTTTGGCCTGCGTTTAAGATCGAGAACTGGTAAGCACGCATCTCGACGCCGGCGCGAATCGAATGGCGCCCGTGCGTCCAGCTGACCGAATCATCCAGCACCAGACTGTTTGGCAGGTTTCCATCGTTATTTCCCGCGCTATACCCAACATAGCCGATGCTGAGCGGGCTGTTGTTGAAACCGAATTGCGGAAATACTTCGCCACTCGCGTTGCCAATCCCCAGCACTTGGTCCCAGTTCACGCCCGTGACACTAAAGCCCGTGCTGTGCTGGTTGATGCGATTCAACCCCGCATTGAAATGGTTAAGAATCGTCGGACTGAAGAAATAGTCCCAACCCGCGCGCATCAGGTACGTGTGATATGTGTTGAGGTAATTCTGGTCCAGCACTCCGGGCAAGTTACTCGTTCCGTTCGGCGCCTCGAAGTTCCTCGAATTGTAGGAGAAGAATAGCTTGCTCTTTTGACCGAGGTTCTGATCAACCCTGGCCGTCCACGCCGTATCCAGGTTGGCGTTGTTGGCGTTGTAGACGAAGTTGTTTGTCAGCGCCGCGCTATCGGGGATGGTCGGCAAGTACGTAAGGACTTTCTGGTCCACTGCACTGAACGCACTCGAAGGTATTTTGTTGCCCGGAAACGCTGCGCGGCATTGTTGACCGCCGACCGTCTTCGTGGTCGTAGGATCAAAAATCTGTCCGTGCAATACCGGGCTGCCGTCGCAAGGGTTGATAACCGTATTTCCATGTGAATCCGTCACCGGACCACCCAGCAAGGCCGAGAAATCACCCTGCCGCTCAGCCATCGTCGGCAAAGTAGAAGTGACAATTGCTCCCTTATTCTCGCGGTACTGCTCCCAGGAGAAGAAGAAGAAGGTCTTGTCTTTCCCGTTATACACCTTGGGGATCCACACCGGACCGCCCAGGTACCCACCGTAATTGTTTTTGTGATCTCTCGGTTTAGGCGCTGTATTGGTGAAGACCTGCGGGTCGGACTCGTGAAGCCCATTGATCCAGTTGTTGTACCAGCTGTTGGCGTCCAGCTTGTCGTTCTTCAAAATCTCGAAAGCCGCTCCATGAAAATTGTTCGTGCCTGACCTCGTCGAATAGCTCTGCACACCGCCCGACGTCCGGCCATAGTCGGCGGGAATCGAAGAAGTAGTAATCTTGTATTCGCTTACCGCTTCGACAGAAGGCGCGATCTGCGTGAAGGCCGAACTCGTGTCCATGCGCGAGATGCTCGCGCCGTCTAGAATCACTTCCGTCCCGAAGTTCTGCCCGCCAGCGGTTTTCGCCTCGAACGTACCC
>Ga0207777_1000026_pt1 | contig 26805 bp, 27 predicted proteins | sample LuqExpMetageno35_FD_187793 | JGI IMG/M metagenome (GOLD analysis project Ga0207777, IMG submission 187793) | Tropical forest soil microbial communities from Luquillo Experimental Forest, Puerto Rico - Sample 35 (SPAdes) | ecosystem: Environmental > Terrestrial > Soil > Tropical forest ...
CGGGTTCCTCGGTTACCCGGAGCGACGCCAGCCACGCGGTACTCCTCGGGGTTATCACCCCCCGCGCCGACACCCAAGATGAGTCGGCCACCCGACAGGACGTCGAGTGTCGCAGCATCCTTGGCGGCGAGGACCGGGGCGCGTAGGGGCAACAGATATACCCCCGTGCCGAGCCTGATCCTCTCGGTGACGGCGGCGACGTGCGCCAGGGCCAAGAAGGGCGACAGGATGGCGCGGTTCCAGATGAGATGGTCGCCGACGAACAGATGGGCAAGGCCTCGCTCCTCGGCGCGTGCCGCGAGCCGGCGTATGCCAGGCACGTCGATCGGAGCGCTGGCACCGTAGGTCGGTAAATACACTCCCCAGTTCGGCATGCAGTCGCTCCTCTCGTTTCGCCCTGAGCGATGGATGTCGTATACAGTATGCGGCAGTGCCGACGGATGTGGACCTTGACGCTTTGCGGCAATGGGTGGGCTGCGAGTACTGGCCCAACCCGGACGGTTTCCAGGCGGAACCCGTCCGAGGCATCGACGTCGCGAGGTATACGGCGGCACTCGAGGACACCCGGGACTGGCGTGGTTCCACTCCTCCGGGCTTCATGGAGGTCGCTTCGCCGAATTATCTGGCGTATCTGAACAAGAGCGGCGAGCAGTTTCTTAGGGGGCTTCTGCCCTTTGAGAGTCCTTGGGGGTCGGACTGGAAGCCAATGATGCTCATCCGTCAGGAGCGCTGGGAGATCGAGCGCAACGTCGTCATCGGAGACGTGATCCGTGGAAGGTCCACCATCACGGATATTTCGTGGACGCCTGCTCGTAAGGGGCGTCCGGAGATGCTTAGTGTCGAGTTCACTAAGCGCTATCGCGACGCTGGCGATGGCCTGCTGGGATGTGTCGTCTGGGACATGGTCTTTGTCGAGCACGCCCTTGCAGAGGATCGTCACTCGCCAGAGGAATCCCCGCTCGTGGAAGACTCAGTTGCTCTCCGTGCTGGGCGAGCACCCCATCCGGGTGACTCGCTCGGCCGCTACACGCGGCGCTTTGACACGGAGGCACTGGTTCGGTGGAGTGCCGCGATCTGGGATCTGGGCCTGCCGCATATCGATCCCGACTACGCGCGCCAGGTCTACGGACTCCCGCACGCAGTTGCCCACGGGCCGTTCATCAACGCGGCCTTGGCGCGACTCGTGACCGATTGGATGGATCCCGCAGACCGCATTCGGCAACACCGAGGAAGATTCCGGCGCACAGCGGTGGGCAACGACAGGCTCACCTTCACCGCTCGTGTCACCGAAGTCAAGTCCGGTGACACGGGGACCATCGCCATCGTCCATGCGCAGGCGATGAATCAGCATGACGAACTCTTGGCGGAGTCCGAAACGCATTGTGCGTTGGACGTCAATCACGGCATCGGTCGGGCCTGAAGCCGACCGAGGATCGAAAACGCGGTGACAAGACGTGATTTCAGCATTTCAGGGCGACCCGGATCGCGACCGTCAAGAGATCGAGGATCTGCTGATCCGCTACTGCACGCTGGTGGATCGGCGGGACGTCGACGCGCTCGTCGAGTCAGTGTTCGCCGATGACGCCGTCGACAACCATGGGCTCGGCATATGGAGCGGGCGTATCGGACTGCACGAGGGCTTCACTTGGGTGCTCTCCCGTTTCGCTGGAACGGTGCACCAGATCACGAACGTCGTGATCACCTTGGAAGGTGACCGGGCGACCAGCCGATGCTACGTGACGGGGTGGCACTGGTTGCCCCACGAGGGCCGGGAGCGCCGGCCGGCCGGCGGGCCTGCGGACTTCGTGGTCGTCGGGGCGTATGACGACTCGTTGGAGCGACGCTCGCATGGCTGGAGGATTGTTCACCGAACGTTCCGACAGGTCGGTCATTCCGTGGTTGGCGCAGGCGCTCTTCCGGAGTTCATGGACCCGCAAAAGACAATCTCCAGAGGAGGTAGCAATGGAACCGGTTACTGACATTTGGGTGAACCTCTTCACTCCACCAGCGTTGCACCACCTCTACTACGACAACCCGGAGTTGACGCACGTGGTGGAGTGGCTGAATCTTCATGAGCGAGTGCGGGGCCACGAGCCCGACGAATTCATTGAAGTCCTCGACGCATCGGGCATCGACCGCATCGTCATCCCGTCGTTCAAGATGTGGTCGTATCGGGACCACTACTGGATGTGGCAGTTGTCCACCGAGGAGGTACAGGAAGTCATAGCCCAGCATCCCACCCGGATGTTCGGGATGGAGGGTATCGATCCACGTGACGGCCTCCCTGGACTGCGTCGTCTCGAACGAGCCGTCAAGGAATTCGGGTTCATCGGCGCCCACTATCATTCACATGGCTTCGGCGTCGCGATCGATGATCCACGGATGTTCCCGTACTACGCAAAGTGCGCTGAACTTGATATTCCCATCGTGGTCCAGATCGGCCACTCCGCCGAACTGATGCCAAGCGCAACCGGGCGGCCGATTCTCATCGACATGATCGCGATTCATTTCCCAGAACTGCGATTCGTGGCCGCGCACACGGGGTGGCCTTGGACGGACGAACTGGTCGCCATGGCATGGAAGCACGAGAATGTGTTCATCGGGACGAGCGGGCACGCCCCGCGGTACTGGGATGAGAAGCTCGTGGCGTTCATCAACGGTCGTGGTCGCGGCAAGGTTGCCTTTGGCACTGACTTCCCCGTCGTCGCTCACAGCGACGCCATTGAACAGCTCAAAGTCCTGGGCTTAAAGGAGAAGGCGTACACCGAGTTGATGTCCGGCGCAGCCGAACGCATATTCCGCTTCCAGGAAAAAGGACTTGCGCCGACGGCTAGCTCCCTCGCGACGCCTTAGTGGATCCTTCGCGGGCAGGACACCGTCGATCGGGAAATTTGGCGTTGGACGTCAGGTGGTCGCTGGCGCAGATCGCTCCCGATCCCACGTATCCGGAGTGATGCCTGCCTCGCGAAGCTCGAACTTGAGCAACCGCTGCGACGCATTGCGCGGCAGAGAGTCGACAAAACGAACGAAGCGAGGTATGGCAAAGCGAGGCAGGTTCTGGGCGGCAAACTCGACCAGATGCATCGGAGTCGGCACCTCAGTCGGGTCATTGACGACGAGAGAAACCATCACCTCTTCAAGGCTGTCCACAACCACGCCGTAGGCGGCTGCTTCTGATACTGCCGGGTGTCCGCACATGACGCGCTCGACTTCAAATGATGAGATGTTCTCGCCGCGTCGCCTGATCATGTCCTTGGTGCGGTCGACGAAATAGAAGAAACCGTCCTCGTCCTGGCGGGCTCGATCCCCGGTATGGAACCATAGGTTGCGGAATGCTTGAAGGGTCTGTTGAGGCATCTCGTAGTACTCGCGAAACATGACGCGAGGCTGTGTCGGTCGAATGACGATCTCCCCAGCAGCGCCGACCGGAACGGGCTGATCGTTCTCGTCGTGAAGCTCCACCTTGTAGTAGGGGGCTGGCTTGCCGACCGAACCCAATCGTTTGACGGTGGGCGTGTTTTGCATCGCGATGCCGAGTTCGGTCATTCCGTAGATTTCGGTGAGCGTGAGTCCGAAGCGTTCCTCGAAGTCCTTCCACAAGTCAAGCGACATCCCGGCCCCAAAGCCTCTGGTAACGGGGTTGTCGGCATCATCATCGCGACGCGGCTGTTTGGCCAACATCAATCCCATGTCCCCCAGGTATGTGATTGCTGTCACCCCGTGTTGACGGCAGGTGTCCCAGAAACCCGACGCCGAAAAGCGTTCGCCGATTATGAGTTTCGCATCACTCTCGATAGCAGCGCAGACGCCACAGTTTCTTGCCATGAGATGAAACAGCGGGAAGAAAGTGAGGATGACGTCATCTCGGGTGTAAGCCATCAGTTCGGCGTTGGATCGAGTCAGGGTGTGCATGAACTCATGTTCCATGACTGCGCCTTTCGACGGACCGGTCGTCCCAGACGTGTACACGATCGATGTAACCGACGAGCCGTCGAGTGACACGGACGGTGGCGCGTCGTCGAGATAGAGCTCAGCAAGGTCGTGGATCGCAATGTGATTCAGGTTCGCCGGAAGCTGATCGGAGCTGCACCGATTGACTATCAGGTGTCTCAATTTGGGGAGCCCCTCGGCGATTGCCCCAATCCGGTCGAGATACTCTTCGTCCGTCACCAGAGCCACCGAGTCCGACTGATCAAGGACGTACTGCAACGACATCCCGATGTTTGCGGTGTTGACCGGCACCTCAACGACGCCGCCCCGAATCATGCCGAACCAAGTGTCAATGTTCGCGAGACTGGTTGTCATGAGCCGCGCGACGTGGACGCCGTGGCCGAGCCCGAGCGATGCGTAGCCAGCAGCCAGCGCATCGGCATTCCGATCGAGGTCCGCGTACGTGCGGATGCCATGACCGAGATGCTCGACCGCGATGCGGGTGCCATTCGCCTCCGACTTGCGCCGGATCCAGTCGCTCAACATTTGGCGTGCTCCTCGCTTCGAGATTGCCAGCGCCGTTGCGGTGTCCTGCCTGCTGCGGACGGCGTCTCGATCTTGACAGAAACATGAACTCGTGTTCTACTAAGTCCTGATCGTACATCCGCGGTGGGGTCGCGAGCTGGCCATACGTGTCGGGTGTTGCTGAATCGGGGATGTGCTTGGACCACGCGGAGGAGGCCGGGACAGTGATGAGGCCGTGACGGTGACGTTGGATAGTTTGCGCGGGCGTGTGGGGGATGTGGATTCCCACGAGCATGTGCCGACGCCGCGGTATGCGGAAGTATTCGGCGATCGGGCGCAGCGGTTCCTGGACGGGAATGAGGGTCTGTCGCAGATCCTGGGGGCAGCCGGGCCGGACGATCCGATGAATTTTCTCGTAGATCGTGAGGAGGTCGCGGACATCACGCCGGAAACGGTGTGGGAAACGAAGGGCGCATGTGCCCCGTCGGCGATCACCATGGACCGGCGTCCCGAGGTCCTTGACGCCATGGGGATCGGCCGGGCGTTGATCTTCCCCGGTCTGGGTCTCGTGGCGATGGCGATGGCACATGGGGGCGGCTACGTCGGGTTCCCTGTGTCCTCTCCAGACCAGATCGAGCTTGCCGAAGGCGCGATCGACGCATACAACGAGTGGGCGGGCCAGTTCACTCGCAAGTACCCCAATCGACTCCGGATCGTTGGCGTATTGGCCTCAGGACGGCCCGGCTTGACCGCATCGGGGCTGATCAAGAAAGCCGAGGTGCTTGTCGGTACTGGGGTCAAGGCGGTCCAGATGGCCTCTGGGATGCCCCCGGCGGGACTGTCTCCTGCCCACCCTGACCTCGACCCGTTCTACCGGGTGTTGACCGATGCGGGTGCCGCGCTGGTGTTCCACCCACCTTCAGGAGTCGGGTTCCGAGCGAACGACGTATGGGGCGTGGCTCCTGGCCTGCCCGTCGACCCCACAGCGGTGTCGGTCCAACTGCACGCCGCAGAGGAAACGTTCGTCGATGTGTTGGTCATGGGCGGAGTGTTAGAACGACACCCTGACCTGCGCGTGGGGTGTATCGAGTCTGGGGCGTCCTGGATCGGACCGTTGGCCGAACGCATGGACCGGATGGCCGCCATGATGCCAGGCGTGTTCCCCATTTCAATGAAGCCCTCCGAGTACCTCTCCCGTCAAGTCCGCGTGTCAGGCTTGGCCTCTTTCGAGGAGCCGTTCGAGTTGTACGTTGACCGGTACCCAGCGCTCCAGGACTGCTACTGCTACTCGAGCGACTACCCCCACACCGAAGGACTGCCACACTCACTCGAACTGTTCTACCAGCGACTCGCACCCTACGGCGACGACTTCCTCGAGAAATTCTTCTGCACCAACAGCCAGCTCATTCTGCAGTGAGGACTCTTCGACACACCGGTGCAAACGACTGACAGCCAGGACGGTCCATGACGACTCGGCTCTTCGGACGCCACGTACTACGTCCAAGTTCTCTTCGATACCCTCGACAGGGAAAGTGGTCTGTTCGGCTACGGCGTTCTACGACAACGATCGATGCAGGCGTCAAGCCCACACAAATCGCTCTCGCCCGCGCCTCCATCCGATCCGCGGTGATGATGGCGCGAGCAAGCAGCGGACCGGAATCCGCTTGGCGATGATGCGTGGAGCTGACATACACGATGCCATCTGCCCGTCAGCGATCGCTTTGGCAACGGATTTTCGGACCCGCACCTCTTCCCGTTGGGTCAGGCGCGCCGGTTCCGCGAATGGCAGTGTCTTCGGTGAACCAGCGATATCTGTTGGGTCTAGGCTGCGGCGGAACTCAATGGTCGCGTCCTTATCACGGAGGCAAGGTTGAATATCGACTTCCGACCCTATCTCTACCGGTCGTTCGACCACGCCGCTGACATTGTCACCGGCATCCAACCGGCACAGCTGACGAATCGCACCCCATGTCAAGAGTTCGACGTGGATACCCTCATTGCGCATGTCGTGGGGAATGGCCACCGCCTCGTCGCGTTGGGCAGAGGCGAGAACCCGTACGGAATGGACTACCCTCGCGTCGACTTGAACGTCGCGCCAAGCGAGCTCCGGCGCACGCGCATGGAGGCCGAGGAAGTCTGGACCGACGACGCGAAGTTGGAAGGCGTCGCCAGCCGACTCGCCGGCGTGACCTTCACCGGTGATGTGGTCGTGGCAATGTACTTCTTTGAGCTGGTGGCTCACGCGTGGGATTTGGCGGTATCGACAGGTCAGGTGGAGCGGCTCGACCAAGAGTTGGCGCGCCCAGCCCTCGACGCGGCGAAGGCGACGCTGCCTCCCGAAGGTCGCGACATGGTCGCGCCCGGGATCCCCTTCGGCGTCGAGATCACCGTCTCTGCCGACGCTCCAGCATGGGAGCAGTTGGCCGCCTACCTGGGTCGCGACCCGCACCCGGCCCTGCAATAACAGCCCTGCGTATCGACGAACCGAAAGGAGACGAACAGTGTCTGCAATCGTGAGACGAGAACCCGAAACGACGCTGGACGCGGCTCCCGTATTGGTGTTCTCCGCGGATTCACACATCGGTCCGAGGAAAGCCGACCTTCGTCCATATTGTCCGAAGAAGTACTTGGATGAATTTGACGATTTCTACGAGTCGGTTGAGGCGCTCACGCCGATGTTCGAAGAGATGGCCAAGAAAGGCGCCTCCGAGGAGGCCTTCAACGGACGCCGGAGGAACCTGGGCACGGCAGGGCACTACGACCCGCACGCCAGGTTGCGAGATTACGATCGTGACGGTGTCGCGGGCGGCGTGATTTTCCACGCCAGCCTGAACGACGAGCCGATGCCGTTCGACCTGATGAACGTGTTCGCGAATGGCATTCCCGCTGCGGAGGCACAGGAACTTGCCGGCGTTGGGCGGTCCATGTACAACCGTTTCCTGGCCGACTTCTGTACTGTGGAGCCTGAGCGCCACGTCGCCTTGGCTCAGCTGCCGTTCTGGGATCTTGATGCCTCGATCCGAGAGGTCGAATGGTGCGCTGATCATGGATTCCGGGGTGTGAACTTCCCAGTGCCGGGAGCGCCCGGCAGGGAGCGTCCCTACGGCGACGAATTCGATGGGTTCTTCTCCGCTGCCGCAGCACTCGACATGACCCTCACGACGCACAACGGCGCGCGGCCACACGGATTCTTCTTCGACATGCCTGCTGATTTTCAATGGGGACTGCTCGAGGCCGGAGAGTGGGGGCTGCGGACGATTTACATGACCATCATCTTCGGGGTGTTCGAACGCCATCCAAACCTCAAGCTGGTGCTCACCGAGATTCCAGGGATCCGATGGGAGGAAATGGCCGCCAGGATGGACTCGATTTTTCTGTCACCCTTCCGTCGCGCCGATCACCTCCCGCGGCTGCCGAGTGAGTACCTCAACGAGAATGTCTGGATCGGGTGCAGTTTCATGTCACGCGAGGAAGCGCAGACGGCCATAGAGATCGGCCGCGAGGACAGGTGTATGTGGGGTTCCGACTATCCCCACCCTGAGGGGACCTTCAGCTACTCCTCCGATCCGGCTGAGTATCCCATGACCCGCTTGTCACTCGCGAACACCTTTCACGACTTGTCGCTCGACAAGGTGCGCAAGATGGTCGGCACGAACGCGTTCGACGCATACCCGAGGCTCGACAGGCCCGGCTTACAGAAGGTCGCAGAACGAGTCGGATTCGCTGCTCGCGAGATATCGACGGCTCCGGATCTCGGCCAGCATCCGTACATCACCAACACTGGCACGATGGGGTTCCGGACCCGTGGCGCTTGGGGTCCATGACAAACGGGGGGTGTGCGAGCGAGATTGGGGGCATCGTCAAGGTGCGCCATGAACGTGACGCACGCGAGATGGACACCGGAAAGTTCGTCCCCGAAGGCGCCAGGTGATGCGCGCGGCATGGTATGAGCACTGTGGTCCGGCGGCTGAGGTGTTGCAGGTCGGGGAGATGGAGGCTCCGATCCCAGGTCCTGGTGATGTGCGTGTCCGGATCTTGGTCTCGGCTGTGAATAACCATGACACGAATCAGCGCAGCGGGAGGTTCGGCGCCGCCATGCCGCACCCGCGCGTTGTTCCGCACAGTGATGGTGCCGGGGTTGTGGAGTCAGTCGGTGAGGGCGTTGATCCGTCTCGTGTCGGTCGAAGGGTCTGGGTCTACGGAGCGCAGGCGGGCGGGCCCTTCGGCACGGCTGCCGAGCTTGCGGTGGTGCCTTCGCGCCAAGCGGTCTACCTGCCCGACAGCGTGAGCGACGAGGTAGGAGCCTGCCTCGGCTTGCCGGGGATCACCGCCCACCGGGCTATCTACGCCGACGGACCAGTCCTCGGCAAGACCGTGCTGGTCCAGGGTGTCCTCGGGGCTGTCGGCGCGCTGGCGGCCCAGATGGCGAAGTGGGGCGGAGCCAGAGTCATCGGATCCGTGCGGCGTACCGAGGAGGTCGCCGCCGCCGAGAAACTTCCGAAGTTTCCGCTCAATGCCGTCGTTGCACTCGACGACCCGGACCCAACTGGCGTCATCTTGGCTCATGCGCCGGATGGGGTGGACAGGATCGTGGAGGTCTCGCTCTCGGCCAACGCCGAGTTGGACGCGACCGTGCTGAAGGACTTCGGGGTGCTGGCTGCCTACGCAAGTGAGACCGAAAGAGCTGCGATCCCGTTCTGGCCGATGGCGTTCGGCAACGTGATCATCCGTTTTCTCGGCAGCGATGGTTTCCCCTCATCGGCGACGGCAGAAGCCGCGGAGGATCTCGCAGCCGCGGCTGTGGACCAGGCGTTGTCACTGCCGATCGAGGACCCCTTACCCTTGGCCAAGATCGTCGAGGCGCACGACAAGGTCGAGGCGGGCGGAACTGGACGGGTCCTCGTCAAGGTGTCGAGCTAATCGCGAGGCCGTTCGGGCAGTTCGATAACGGTGGGAACGCCATTACTGGGTGTCTCTTCGAGAGCAGAACTGAGGCTGGGTCCCATCCAAAGGGCCCGACGGTGGTCATCATCTCCATGCCGGCAATCGCAGAGTCATCCGACTGTCCCCCCTGAGGCTGAGCGATCTCCTCGATGTCGCTCTCTGCGATCGGCAGCCTCGCGACAGCGGCATCAACACGGGATTTAAGTTTCGTGCCGGCGCCGCCGCCAGCGCCTGAAGGGTCAGGGGTCGGTCGAGAGGTCGGAGCACAGCGTCAGGTACGAGTCGTCCATGTATCTGACGTGCTCGACATGGACGATCGCGTCGAAGCTCGCCCGAACGTCGACTGGGATCGCCATGTTGAAGACCAACATGTTCGGGCTTCCCGCGAGCATCTCGTCTGACAAGCGCTTGACGTCGACCAAATGGAGCGGCAGGCCGGCCTGCGCCATGAGGCCGTCGAGGGACTGCTCGGGCGGAAGCAGTTCGACCAGTTCAGGCTTCCACTCGGAAGTCGGCGCCACCTTGTTCTCGATGTCCCAGATGACTCCCGATCCATAGGTCGTGCCGATGGTCACGGGAGGCCTGTCGAGACGGCCTTGGAGTAGTCCACCCAGCGTCGGCAACATCAACGGGGCGCGCCCGACATGTCCATTGTGGGCCCCGATGACGAGACGTGACTCCCGCCTCAGGACCCATTCGGCCGTTTCGGCCATGAATTCCTCACGGGGGTTTTGCGCCATCGCCTTCGCATCGCCCAGCCCCATTCCGTCGAGGAGACGGAGCGTTGCGACCGCTGCTCGCGCGCACCGGACGGCGATCTCATCACCTGATTTCTCAGCACGACCGACGAGAGTAGCTACCTGTTCCGCGAGTCGCTCCCTGTCTCGGTCGGGCATCGCTTTGTAGTGGCTCAGACCGTCGAACCGCCCACCAAAGTACGAGAGTTTCAGGAATCCATCGTCGCCAGGCATGCTCGGGAGTCTGGAGAGGCAGGCGCGAACAGCTGGCTCCGGCGCCAGCGACCCCGGAATGTCCAGCCCGTAGAAGCTGAGCTGGTTGACCGACTTTGCGTTCCATCCCCTCATCCAGTGCAGTAGGGCCCGCGACTCCGCGCCTTCGCCAAAGGGGAGGATCCGACCTCCAGGTGCAACGTCCCCGAGCTCTCCGATGCCGCCCGAGATCCACTGCTGCACAGCGAGACCATCGGGAAATCCGAACTCCGTGCCCAAGGCCGAAAAGCCCAGCTCAGTAACCAAGAAGCGGAGGATGCGATGCCGCAACTGGTGAAAGTCAGCTACGCCGTGGGCACTCTCGCCGATCCCCACCACCCGAGCGTCGCCGATGACGTTGCGAAGAGGTTCGAGATCACTCCAGTCCTCGTCCTCCGGGTCCAACGTTCGAATCGGTACGGCGATGTCCTCGATCCTGGACCCGCCGGGGTGGCGCTCACTCACATCTTCCACCTGTCAACGTGCCCGACGGGTGAGCAGCCGAGGTCCGTCGACGTGATCGCATCGGACGGAGGTCGAGGACTCACGGAAGAATGAGCCTCGCGTTGGTACAGAAGAATTTCTCGACGATCTCATCGCCGAGAGGTGCTAAGCGGTCGTAGTATTTCTTCATGGACCACTGTCCACCCTCCACCAGGGGGTAATCGCTTGAATAGCAGTACACATCCTGGATATGGGGGTACCGCTCTAGCCACACCTCGACGGGCTCGAAATCGTCCTCGCTGTCAGCGAAGGGCGACACCCTGACATTTCTGGCCAGATACTCGGACGGCTTCATCGGCAGGTGGTCGTTGTAGACGAACGGGGGAAGGCCGCGGTCCATTCGTTCGGCCAATGGGCCGATCCACGATGCACCCACTTTGAACACACCGAGCCGCAGGGTTGGGTTGCGCTCGAAGACCCCTCCGTACACCATCGAGGTCAGGAAATGTTCCTCAGCCTGATGGACATCAGTCACGAAGTCCGCGAGCCGCCCGACCGATCTACCTCCCTCCCAGACAGACGCCGGGGTAGCACCCCACACCGCTGAGGCCCGAAAGCCCGTCGTAAGTGGGGTGCCGCGGAGGATCAACGGGACATTGTGCCCGGCTAGTAGCGCGTAGAACGGGTCCAGGGCAGGGTCAGCGGGGGAGAGGCCGGCCGGCGGGACCTTGGTGGGGATGAGAATCGCCTTCACCCCGAGCTCAATGAGGTGCTCAGCCTTCTGCACCATCTCCTCTGGTGACACCTCGTGCGTCACCAGCGCCCCTGAGACCCGCAAACGATCCGCGTACCGATTGGTGAGCTCGGCAGCCCACTCGTTGTAGGCGTCCAAGAGTTCCCTCGACGTGAGGATCTGCTCGGAGGTCGGGCTCGGGCAGAAGGTCGCCTTCCCGAACGCCTGCGGTAGTGCGAGTAGGAGGATGGCGGGGAACACCATCTGGCGCTGAATCCCCATCACGTCGAGGACCTCCGGTCGACGGTTGAGATCGGCGGCTGACGGAGCGTTCACGCCCTTCGTTTCCCAAATGAGTTGTGGTGTCAGTTCTGTGTCGGTCCCGTCGGGCTCCCCGTAGACGCCTTCGAACGGCCGGACCAGATCCATGTTGGCATCGCGGAACCGCTGGCCGCGCTCTCCGTAGACCTTGCCATGCCAAGCGAATGGCGTCTGCTCGAATGAGCAGACGTCTAGGACACGACCGTGGAGCGAGTCGAGCGTTACTCCCATGATTCCGTCCCTCCCGACGAAAGCGATGGGCGGCCGGTCCTGCTTCCGACCTCCAGAACTTGCTGGGACGGCTGCCGGCAGCGCGAAGGCCGCATCAGATCCGGATACCCGATGTGACGAGAGGAGCTTGGCATAAACATGGATCTGCGTTCAAGTACGGCCGTTGCGGACCGGGCCACACGAGAGGGGTCAGACCTCATCGGGCGTAGTGGAGCCGCCGGGTACCACGCGCCCGGCAGACGAGGTCGCGCTTACTGAAGGTGGTTTCTGATGTGTGCGGTCAAGCGCATCGTCCGTAACCGGCGACGCCGTGTCAAGTGACGACAAAGACGGGCCCCATCGGAGCCCTCAGCCTCCGAAGAGAAACCCGTGGCCAGGATGGGCTGACCCCCCCCGTTAACTCGTTCTGGTCGTCGGGAGGCTGGGGAACCGGGTCAGCGGCCCTCGTATTCAACCCTCAGGGGGTCGATCTCCGTCCAGACCTCATGGCCTTTAGGCAGCGGGGGAAGCACAATATCGGCCCAGGCTCGCTGGTTCTCCGCGCTCCGGGGGTCGCTCTGAAGAGCACTCATCAGCGACTCCCAATATTTGTCTCGGTCGTCGTACTCATCGATGAAAAACCACAGTTCGTGGTCCGGATTATCGTCGGCAGGGCGGAAGAACGTCCGAGATCGGCTGTAGTAGTACAGCTCCGGATGCTCCCGCTGATACTGCAGGATATCGGTGAAGAGCGCGATGGCTCTGTCATGGTCCTCGACGGCGATGCGGAACGTCATGGTGTCGACCTGCGCCATCTCATACCTTTCGCGTGCCCTGTCGGCGGCCAGCTTGACACAAACCTAGATCCGCGTTCAAGTATACACAACGGCCAGACCTTCGTGTCGTCGACCGGACCGTGCGAGACACGCTCGCCCGGGGCTCGGCGTTGGAGATCCCCAGATGATCATGTACCGCGCTGACCGCCAACTGCGCATATGCGCCTTTCGCCTCCCGGATTTTCGCGTGACCTCGCCGTGCCTGGTCTTGCCGCTGTCAGGCCATGGCTGGTTCAGCCTGACGCGCAGTGTGGCGCTGGATGCGGTCGATCAATGCACTCGGGGTCTACTGTGCGACGAGTCACGCGAGCGCCATGTGCCGACGGTCGCACCCGTACGCATTCTCGGGAGACGGGTATCCATGGGGGAGAGGAACAGATCGTGCGCAGCTCGGATCGCGGAATCCGTAGGTGGCAACCGGTTGGCCACTCAAGGTTGCCAAACGAGCGGGCTATCGCTCCTCCGTGATGCCTTCAACCTGGCTCGGCCTGCGTTCCGACGCGCCGTTGGTGGAGTGTCTCTGGCTCCGAAGGCCGCTGGCGGCGAGCGATTGAAATCCACGCTCAGCGTCATGAATTCGCTAGGATCAGCGACATGATGTCCGAGCAGTCCCTGCCTACGCGCTCCTTCGGACTGCGGACGCCTGTCCAAAAGCGTAGCCGTGCAGCAGTGAAAAGCATGGTGGATGCGACGCGGTCGCTGTTGAACGAGGTCACGCTCGACGAGTTGACGATGCAAGGAGTTGCAGAGCGAGCCGGGGTCTCGGTTGGCTCGATATACCGATACTTCGAACACAAGGGAGATCTCCTCCGAGCCGTGCAAGATCGGGCGCTCGAGGAGCTCGAGATCAGTGCCATGACACGTTTGGCAGCGGCGGAACCGACCGTCGAAGCCGTTGTGTTGGCACTTGTGTCGGCACTGGACGAGGTGTCTGCAGAGAGAGCCCGTGAATTCAGCGCCTTTCTTGTGCAGGTGGGAGCTGACCCGGGGCTGACCGAGAGGGCGCGAGCCGCACACTTCGTTGTGCTCCGCGCATTCCAGGCCGCCCTCGCCCGAGACCGCGCACGTATCGCTCACGAGGACATCGATTGGGCGGCCCGCGTTGCGCTCGAGATCGTGGTGGGCCTCTTCATTTGGTACACCCACGGGCAAATCGCCAGCCTCCGACTCGATGAGGCAGAGCCCAAACGCGATCTGGTGGTCTCCGAGGCTCGGCGCGCTGCTGTCGTGTACCTACTCCAGCCTGACCCCTAATCCTATGGGGCGAAATAGTCAGTCAACGGATGGTGCTCCACCGAACCACGATTGACCCCGAACGTGAACCTGTGTTTGGATTACGACGTGGGTGATGAAGGAAGACGCGTGGGCGCAGCGACCTACGACACCGTCGCTGACTTCACCGACACGCCGTGGGCGCTGACCCCCGAGCACCTCACCTGGCGCGATTCAATGCGCCGTTTCTGCCAGGAGGTCGTCGGTCCCGGCGCGGCATGCCGAAGCGCGACCGGTCGTATGGACCTCGGGTTGGTGGGTTCGATCGCCGAGCTCGGTGTCTTCTCATTGGCGCTCCCGGATCCGCACGGTGCCGGCGACTTGCGCTCCCTGTGCATCGCAGTCGAGGAACTGGCCGCAGTCGATTCCTCACTGGCGGTCACGGCGCATGTTCAGGCGATGAACACTGCCATGTTCGAGCTCTTCACGCGTGGCCGACCAGACCTGCGAGAGCCGTTGCTGTCCGAGGCTGTTCGCGGCGACGCGCTGCTGGCCTTCGGTCTGACCGAGCCGTCCGGCGGTTCAGACGCGGCCAACATCTCCACCCGCGCAGAACGCGACGGTGATATGTGGATCATCCACGGCACGAAGGAATTCATCACGAATTCTGGAACGCCGCTGTCGCGTGCCATCCTGCTGTTCGCCAAGACCGGGGACGGGCCCACGAACGGCCGACCCCGGGTGTCGCTCTTCCTCGTCCCAGCGAATAGCGACGGCCTGACCGTCGGCCCTGCATACGACAAGCTCGGATGGCGAGCAGCAGACACCCATCCACTGTTCTTCGATGGCGTTCGGGTGCCTGCGTCCGCCATGATCGGTGAGGAAGGCACGGGTCTCCGACGTGCCCTGCATGGACTGACGTTCGCTCGCATCCCAATCGCGGCCATGGCGCTCGGGCTTGCTCGAGCATGCCTGTCCGACACGGTCGTGTTCGGCAGGTCAAGGCGCTCCTTCGGGAGCCTCCTCTCCGAGCATCAGGCCTACGCCTTCAAGCTAGCCGACCTCGCTGCAGAGGTGGCCGTCGTCCGTGCGGCCGTCTACGACGCCGCGTGGAAGCACGATCACGAGATGAACATCGAGCGGGAAGCCGCCATCGTCAAATTGACAGCGAGCGAGATGGCCAACCGAGTCGCCTACGCGGCGACACAACTCCATGGTGGCCACGGCTTTGTGTTCGACACTGCCGTCACCCGCCATTTCGCAGATGCGCGCATTTTGACCATCGGTGAAGGGACTTCTGAAATTCAGCGTCTCCTTATCGCCCGACATCTCGGACTCGGAGCTCCCCATGCAACGTGAATTCGATAGGTCGGGCTCATTAGCTCGCGCTGTGAGCTGCCAGCGGCGCAGGCCGTGACATTCGGTCGACTTTCACAAACGAAGTTGACCGCAGCAAGTGGAGATCGGCTGACCCGCACTAACGACCAGCAGATAGGTGATACACGTATGACGCAAACCGAATTCATGACGTTCGGCACTGCAGCCGATCGCGGGGCAGCGTTGCAGACGCTCACCGACACTCCAGCAGGCGTGGGTTGAGCGATGGCATGGAGTCGTTCTTGGGCGCGCTTCAATCGGAAATATGCGAACCCCATCCTGCTGCACGTCGTCAAGGTCAGCCCGCGCCATGGGATCGTCGAGCACGTTGGGCGTCGGACGGGGACGCCGTACCAGACGCCCGTCTTGGTCTTCCGGACTTCCACGGGATTCGGGATGCTGCCGGGGTACGGAGTGAACAGCGACTGGGTGTTGAACATCTTGGCCGCCCAGGGTGGTGGATTACGCCGCCTGCGGCGACACTACAAGCTGTCTGAACCCCAGCTGCTCCGCCGCGAAGACGCATACAATGCCATTCCCACGAAGCCGCTTCGCCGCATTGCTCGGATGAACAAATGGGACGGCGTACTTGCAGTCGACGCAAGTGAAGGGTGATCCGTTCGCGGCCGCCTGTCCAGAGTGCTCGCCCAGCCAACACTGACGTCATCCAGTCCGAGGTTGCGGATGTGTGTTCGGCCCGCGGCAGCGGAGGGCCGGGGGCTCTTGAGCGGCCCTTTTGGCAGCGCCAGTCCATACGCTCCGCTGCCGGGGATCGAACCACGACGCTCCCCTGACTCAATGCACCCGACCCGCAGCAATGGGAAGCGTCGCCGTGACGGCCTGCATGGAGGGTCTGACACCCCTTTGCGTCAGCGAACCGGTCTGGGTCACTTGATCAGAACATGAACCTGTGTTTGGATTAGCGAACCTAATCAGACCGGAGAACTCTGAGGGGGCTGTGATTCGAATCGTGCGCCGAAGTCTCTCGCGAGGTACCGCCTGTGTGTCGTGAGCTTGAGGGTGTCCGCGTCGTCAGCCTCGCCGTCAGCTATCCGGGCCCGCTCGCAGGGATGATGCTGTCGGATCTCGGTGCTGATGTCGTCGTCGTCGAAGGCCCGCACACCCCCGACCCCGCCCGGATGCTGCCTGCGTTCCACGAGGCTCTGAATCGTGGCAAGCGGTCGGTCGCACTCGACCTGAAGCACGCCGGCGCTCGAGATGCGTTCTACGCCTTGGCTGACAGCGCTGACGTCGTGCTCGAAGGGTTCCGCCCAGGCGTGGCCGCCCGGCTCGGCGTCGACCATCAGACGCTGCGAGCTCGGAATCCGAAGCTCGTCTACGTCTCAATCTCCGCGTATGGTCAAGACGGCCCACTGGCGACCGCGCCCGCGCATGACCTCAACCTGCAGGCAGAGTCAGGGATGCTCGACTCGGTCGAGCTCGATGCAGACGCCACCTACATCCCGGGGCCTGCTGTGGAGTTCGCTGACATCGCCGCCGGCATGACCGCGGTGCAGGGCGTGCTTCTCGGCCTGCTGTGCGCGGAGCGAACGGGCCTCGGGAGCTTCACCGACGTCTCAATGTTCGACTCGCTGGTGTCGACGTTGGCCGGTCACATTTCCCCGGCGGCGAGCGGCTCGGGACCTCCCGGCGTCCAGTACGAAACCGGATACGGCCTTTTTGCGACAGCCGACGCCAAGCTGCTCGGGTTGGGCATCGCGGGGGAGGATCACTTCTGGCGATCGCTCTGTGACGTTATCGGGCTCAGCGAGGTGCGTGGGCTTGGCGCCAGCGAACGACTGTCGCGTCCCGAAGTTGCCCGCGACTCCCTTGCCGCGAGGATCGCTACGCGATCCCGGGATGAGTGGATCGGTCTGCTCCAAGGCGCCGCGGTGCCGTGCTCCGCGGTGAGGAGCCTCGGTGAGGTAGCGAGCCATCCCCAAGCCGTGCACCGGAAGCTGCTGCATGAGGTCAGCGACGAACACGGGTCGCACCTCTATGTCCGGCAGCCCCTCGTCATCGATGGGGAGGCACCCGGTCCCACGACTCGCGCGCCCCGGCTGGGCGAGCACACCGAGGAGGTGCTCACGAGTTGCGGGATCGCTGCGTCCGTTGTTCGGGACCTCGTCACGGCCGGCGCCGCCGTGTGTACGGTCGAGGAACACCCCGCTGGAGTGCTCGAATCGAAACTCGCTGGAGGAACCTCAGCATGACGAAGGTATACGTCGTGGGCGTCGCGACCCACGAGCCGTCGTCGGCGATCCGGGGATCGCGACTCGAAGAGATGGTGTACCGGACGGCCCGGGCCGCGCTCGACGACGCCGGGGTCTCTCGTCGTCAGATCGACAATGTCACCATCGCCGCCTGCGACGAGTTCGACGGCCGCCCCATCTCCAGCATGCTGCTGTCGGGTCCGGCGGGCGCGTACCTGGTCGACGAGATCAAGGTGACGGACGACGGTGCGATGGGCTTGTGCCTGGGGCTCTCGCGGATCCAGTCTGGCGACTTTGATCTGGGCCTTGTTGCGAGCTGGTCCAAGACTTCGAAAACCGATGTCGAGAGCATCATGAACAATCGGGCTGAGCCCTTCTTCACCCGGCCACTGGGCATGAACATGTCGATCGCCAACGGTCTCTTCGCGCAAGCCGTGGCAGAGGAGTTCGGCGTCACCGAGGATGAGGCCACAACCCGCGTGGTCGACGCATACGAGCGGGCCAGCGCCAACTCTCGGGGTATGAACCACTCGGTTCCCACGACCGACGAGGTTAGGTCCTCGCCCTTCGAAGCGACGCCGCTCCGCGAAGGTCACAACGCGCCGATTACCGATGGCGCGGTGTGCCTCGTATTGGCGTCGGAGCAGTGGTTGCACCGCCACCCAGGCCACGAGGCACTCGCGCGTGTCGCCGGCGTGGGCTGGGCGACCGATTCGTACCGTCTCGACCGTGAACGCCTGCGGTCGATGTCGTCTGCTCGCGCTGCGTGGGATCGTGCGCTCGCCGACGCGGGTGTGAGTGGCAGCGACCTTGGCGCCGTCGAGATCGATACACCAACGTCGTACCACGAAGCTGCGTACGCCAGAATCTTCGACATTGACGGTGCCGCGCTGTCGCCGGCGGGTAGCACCTTCGCGCAACACCCTCTCTTCTGCAGCGGTCTTGTCAACGCGGCCGAGGCCATACTCCAGGCCGCCGGTCGTGCTGGGCCAGTGCAAAAGGCCGCCACGCGCTGGACCGCAGCGCACAGTTGCCATGGATTCGCTCAGCAGGGCAATGTGGCCATGGTGTTCGAGGGGAGCCACAATGGCTGAGACCGTTGGGGTCATCTCTACCTACCAGACGGACTACCGTTCGCAACACCCTGACGTCACCTTCGTCGAGCAGGCGCAGCAGGCCGCAGTCGGCGCCCTCCATGCCGGGAACATGCGACCCGATGACGTCGATGCAGTCGTCTTCTCGCTTGCTCCCACGAACTTCATGGGTGTGGCGGACGCCGACCGCTGGGCGATCGACTACATCTTCGGAGCCGGCAAGCCGATGTTCCGGGTGCACACCGGGGGCGCAACGGGCGGTTCAGCGGTGCATGCCGCCTACTCGCTGGTTCGAGCTGGCACGTTCCGAATTGTCATGGTGATCGGTGCCGAGCGGATCGCGGAGACCCCGGACGCCCAAGCAGTGCTGAACACGATCTTTGATCTGTTCTACGAGCGCGACATGCCGCTCTCAACGAACACATCAGTGGCGCTTCAGGCCAGTGCATACATGCAGCGGCACGGGATCACCCAGGAGGACCTTGCTCAGGCCGTGGTGCGCCAGCGGTGGAATGCGTTGCGCCATCCCCAAGCCCACCTGAAGGGTGAGATCACTGTCGGAGACGTGATGGCCTCCCCAATGATCAGCTATCCGCTCAAGCTTTACGACATTTGTCCCCGCTCCTCTGGGAGCGCGGCAATGATCGTCGGGAACGTCGAGGCCCTCGATAGCTTCCAGTCCCGACCCGCGTTTCTGAACGGCATCGGGAGCGTCACCGGCACCTATTGGGTCGGCGATCGCCTGAGCCCCACTGCCGATATCGACTATGCCGAGATGAGCCTGACCGACTTCTCAGGCGCCGCGTGTTTCCGGCGCGCCGACATCAAGGATCCGGTCAAGGAGATCCAAGTCGTCGAACTCTACGATCCTTACAGCCTCGTTGGTTATGTCCAGCTCGAGCGCCTCGGGTTCTGCCCAAGGGGAAAGGCGGCTCGCCTTGACTCCGAAGGTTTCTGGGATCTCGATGGGGGGCAGGTCGCGGTCAACCCGTCGGGCGGCACGCTGTGCTCGAACCCGATCGCTATAACCGGGTTGGCCCGATGCATCGACGCTGCAAACCAGGTCATGGGGACGGCCGGCGGCATTCAGGTGCACGGCGTCCGCAATGCGCTGGCCACTGCAGTCGGCGGCATCTCCCAGTTCCACAATGTCACCATCTTTGGCGAGGATCATGTTCCCGATAGAGAGGAAGTCTGACCGTGTCTCGGGCAACCAACCCAACTGACGTCATCCGTTCGGAGGTGACTCTCCGCTATGACTACTCCGTGGGGGAGGTCGCAGGCACCTTCCTCGACGGACTTCGAAGCAAGAAGATCCTTGCGTCGAAGTGCTCTGTGTCTGGACTCGCATACCTTCCACCCCGCGCGTACTGCGAGCGGACGTTCGAGAAGTGCGACAGCTGGGTGGAGGCCGGGCTCGAGGGCACGATCGAAGCCTCGACGATCGTGGTACGTGGCTTCGAGGGAAAGCGGCAGCCACCTGTCCCGATCGCATTCGTCCGCCTCGACGGAGTCGACTCGGCGATCGCGAACTACATCGACGATATCGACTGCTCCGATCTCGAAGCGGCGATGCAGGCCATCGCCCCAGGTCGCCGGGTGAGGGTCGAGTTCGTTGGTGAGCCGGAAGGGCGCATTACGGACTTCAGCTTCGTGTTGGTCGATTGATGGAAGTCATCGACCTGGAGACGCTACGTTACGAGGTGCGGGGTGCGGGTGCGTGGTTCGTCTTGACTCGCGAGAAGCAGATGAACGCGCTCTCGCCTGCACTCATTCGCGACCTGGCGGATTCGCTCGGACGCGCTGGAAGAGGCAGCGACATCCGGGCTGTGGTCATCACGGGTACCGGCAACGCATTCTGTGCTGGTGCGGATCTCAAATTCATAAATTCGCTCGGTGGTAGTGCGAACTCCTCCTTGGAGCAGTTCCTTCAGCCGCTCAGCGATGTGCTACGAACGATCCGATCGTTCCCGAAGCCGGTAATCGCCGCGGTGAACGGTCACTGTGTGGCCGGAGGTCTCGAGACCGTGCTGTGCTGCGATCTCATTTTCGCCGGAGAAAGCGCCCTGTTCTCCGATGGCCATGCCCGGTTCGGGCTGCTGCCCGCCATCGGTGGTGCGCACGGGCTTGTGAAGACTATGGGCCCGTTCAAAGCGAAGGAGATGCTGTTCACGTCGAAGCGCTACACAGCGCGCGAAATGCGCGAGGCCGGACTCGTGAACGAGGTCGTGCCAGACGACCAGCTGTGGCCGCGAGTCGAGGAGCTTGTCGCACTGCTCGCGGAGCGAAGCCCGTCCGGCCTGGCAGCCATGAAGCAGATGGCAAACGACGGCCTCGACGAGTCCTGGGACATGGCAGCGCGGCACGACCTGTTCACCACCGTGCGGCACTTGAATCGACCAGACCCCCACGAGGGCATCGCAGCCTTCAATGAGAAACGGCGCCCTGACTTCGGGCCCGGTGGATGAGCGGGGTGACAACGGTGGGTGGAGACTGACCGCGAGCGGAACCTGGTGCTCCGGACGCTCGACCGTTTCCTCACCTGGCGGTGGGGTCGGTTGCACATCGTCAGCGACGCCCTTGTTCGGCTCCCATCGGAGGGGTCGAGCGGCTCGTTACGGCTCGACCTTGATCCAGTGGCCCACCCACGGCTGGGCGCCGCACTCGACTCGTCGTCGCCGGTGGCGCCCACCCGCGGTGGGAACGGACCCTCCCGGAACGGGTGACGATCCGGCGGTTTCGGCGCGGACGATCCCGTCGCGATGCACCATCGATCTGCATGGCTGCCGGGTCATCCTGCCCATTGGCGCCGAAGGCCCCGTGGTCCCGCATGGAGCGTTCGCGTTGCCCGGTGAACGGGCAAGACGGCGAGGATTCAGCCTCGGAGGCCCCTCGCTCGTAAACCTGGCTCAGTGGAAGTCGATGGCGCCGTCCGGGAGCAGGTAGAGCACGATCGCAGACCCCTCGGTAACCGTGGGAGCATGGCTCGATCCGGGCGGGTATACCACCCAACCAGCCGGCCTTCCGTCGAATCGCGCGTGCGGGTTCAGGGGTAGTACGAGATCGGCCTCTCCTGCAGGGTGCGTGTGCTCGGGGCCGACAACGTCGGACATGACCACGATGTCGACACTGAATGCTGCGCAGAGGGTCGACGCCTTGATCACTCGTCCGTAACGCAGATCGGGCTCGCCCCGGCTGCACATCCAACCGTCCTCGATGGCGGCACGACAGAAATTGAACATTTTGAGCGCGAACAACGAGTCTGGTCCGAACATCGCGTTGAGTCGCGCCTCGCACTCCGCGTCGAGCTTTGAGACGGCCAGCATCGTCACGACCGGTGCGAGCAGGTCCGCAAGTTCTTGGCGAGCGCTGTCTGTGTCAGTCGTTGCTTTCGTCATTGTTATCCCCTTCCCCGGATCCTTCTCACGCTTCGACAACCATCGCGATGCCCTGGCCAACCCCGATACACATGGTCGCCAGTCCCCACCCACCGCCCCGTCGTCGCAGTTCATGGACGAGGGTCGTCAGAATGCGAGACCCGGACGCGCCGATCGGGTGGCCGATAGCGATTGCCCCGCCGTTGAGGTTCACGATGGCCGGGTCAAGCTCGGGGAACTCCCGAAGGCATGCGAGCGCCTGCGCGGCGAAGGCCTCGTTCAGTTCGACAGCGACGAGATCCTTCCACCCGATGCCCGCACGGCCTAGTGCATCATGTGACGATTTGACGGGGCCCAAGCCGAAGAGCTGTGGTTCTATGCCGGACACAGCACGCGAGGCGATCCGGGCGATCGGCTCGCGGCCAATCAGGTCCGCGCCGCGTCGACTTGCCAAAAGGACGGCGGCTGCTCCGTCGTTCATCGGCGAGGAATTCCCCGCGGTGACGGAGCCGCCCGGGCGGAACACGGGGCTGAGCTGTGCGAGCGCCTCCAGAGTGGTGTTGGCGCGAATGCATTCGTCCCTGGTCAGGTTCGCGGCACCCCAGGCGGGTACGACCTCGTTCGAAAAGCGGCCGGCGTCCCACGCTGCAGCAGCTCGTGAGTGACTGAGAACGGTGAACGCGTCTTGCTCCTCCCGGGTGATGCCATAACGGTCGGCCAGAATTTCGGCGCCTTCCCCGAGGGCGATGGTTCGTTGTGCCGGATGACGGTCGTTGATCAGTCGCCATCCGAGCGTGGTCGAGTGCATCTGCTGGTGGCCGCGCTCATAAGCCTTCTCGGGTTTGGACATGACCCATGGCGCCCGAGACATCGATTCGACGCCGCCGGCGATACACACATCAGCGTCGCCAACCGCAACCTCTCGGCTCGCGTTGAACACAGCGTCAAGACCTGACCCGCAAAGCCGGTTCGTCGTCGCGCCTGGCACGCTCGTTGGCAAACCGGCCAGCAATCCGGCCATGCGTGCCACATTCCGGTTCTCCTCGCCCGCACCGTTGCTGTTGCCGAAATGAACATCGTCCACCTCGGCTGGGTCGAGTCCGGGCGACCGCTCGATTAGGGATTCGACGATACCCGCGGCGAGGTCATCGGGCCGTATCCCGGCAAGCGCCCCGCCGATCTTGCCCAACGGCGTGCGGACGGCATCAAGCACGAAGACGGGTTCGAGCGCGGACACCAGTACAGAATACAGATTTGTGTCGAGTCGTCAAAAGGATGTGGAATGTCGGCGTGCGATGTGCTTTGCTGATGGTTGATGGGCCTTCCCTTTTCACGCGCTGGCGAGACCGTTGTGATCGTCGGTGGCGGAACGATGGGTGCGGGGATCGCACAAGTCATGTTGGGCGTCGCCGACCAGGTCGTGGTGGTCGAATCCGACAGTGACTCGGCCGAGCGTGCGTTCGAACGCGTCTGCGAAGGGTTAAGGCGTCAGTACAAACGGGTACGCGACCCGGTGAAGGAGTTCACTTCCGCCCGACAGCGTCTCTCTGTGTCGGTAGGGCCGCTGGACGGGGTTGCACCGTCGCTCGTCGTCGAGGCCGTCCCTGAGTCGATGGACCTGAAACGAACCGTCCTCGCGAGCATTGAGCGTGCTTATCCAGATGTACCTCTACTGGCTACGAACACGAGCTCCCTGTCGATCACCGAATTGTCCCGCGATATGTCTGCCCCGGATCGGTTCATCGGCATGCACTTCTTCAATCCGGTTCCCGCTTCGGAGCTCGTGGAACTCGTTACCGGAACGGCAACTTCCGCAACCGCGACCGACGCCGCGAAGGGATGGGTTGATTCACTCGGGAAGACCGCCATCATCGTCAAGGACTCGCCCGGTTTCGCCACGAGCCGACTTGGGCTTGCGCTCGGCTTGGAGGCAATCCGGATGGTGGAATCGGGAGTTGCCTCGCCCGAAGACATCGACGTCGGGATGTCTCTCGGCTACAAGCACCCGCTCGGACCTCTCAGGCTCACCGACCTCGTCGGCCTCGATGTCCGGTTGGGCATCGCCGAGCATCTGGCCGCGACCCTCGGCCCGCGGTTTGAGCCGCCAGCGCTCCTTCGTCGCATGGTCGCGGAGGGCAAGCTGGGCAAGAAGACCGGTCAAGGCTTCTACCGCTGGGACTCGTGATGCGGCACGCGCTGGCCGCGGAGCTCTAGAACATGGCGCTGATCACCGACGACGTGGGACCTGGCGTGCGGCTGGTCGGCTTCAACCGGCCCGAGAGGAGCAACGCCCTCGACGAGGCGATGGTCGAGGAGATCGATCGGGTCTTGGCGGACGCTGCCAAACGGGCTCCGGCAATACTTATCTTCCATTCCACTACCCCAGGCACCTTCGTCGCCGGCGCGGACATCTCTGAGCTCATCGAACGTGGCGCGGACGCAGCGCTCCGAGGCATCAACGCCGGCCTCTTCGAACGGATCGAGGCGCATCGTTGGCCGACCGTCGCCGTCGTGGACGGCCCTGCGTTCGGCGGAGGATGCGAACTCGCGCTCGCATGCGACTTCCGAGTCGGGACCCCAAACGCCCGCTTCGCCCAACCTGAGCTGAATCTCGGGATCCTCGCCGGAGCGGGTGGGAACTGGCGGCTCACTCAGGTCGTGGGTCAGCAGCTTGCGCGACGCATGCTGTACACCGGCGAGATTGTAGATGCCAAAGCCGCCGTCGCTATAGGCCTCGTGGACTCCTTGCACACCTCAGATGCAGCTCTTCGCGCCGCGATGGAATTGGCCGACACAATCGGGCGCCGCTCGTGGCGGGCGCTCGAACTCACGAAGCTCTCGATGCGCGTCCATCGAACGGCAACAACGACCTTCGACATCGCGGCTCAAGCATTGCTGTTTGAGAGCGACGACAAACGGACGCGCATGCGATCATTCCTCGACCGCAAGAAGTCATGACCTTGGAAGTCGACATAGAGCCCATCTGTTCGAGGACCGAACGCCTTTGAAGGACGACATCTACGGCCAGACCGCCGCGTGCTGCACTTGGCACCAGCGGCGACTGGCATTGTGAATGGTCGGCTCGTAGCCTGCGCGCGCTGGCAGCAGGAACGCAGCATCACTTGGCGTCCCAGTTACGCGGATACGGATCATCGCAATGGGTGTGGCTGGAGCGATTGCCGGTGTTGCAGGGTGCCTGTGGGCAGTGTCGCAGTCGGGAGTCGGTGCTGACAGCTTTCCAGTGGAGACGAGCATCTTGATGCTGTCCATGGCGGTTGTTGGAGGACTCGGATCGATCGCTGGCGCTCTCTGCGGTGTTCTGGTGATCGAGCTAGCCACGACCGTGACGAACTGGTTGTTCCCCTCGGCGGCCGGGTTGAGCACCTTCGCGACGGGAGCCCTGGTGTTAGTCGTGCTCCTGGTCTTCCCGGGGGGAATAAGTCATGCGCTTGCCAATGCGCGAGACGCAGCCCTCCGCCCCATCGCTCGCAGACATCGTATCGAGCTGCGTACTGGATTTGCCGCCGGTGTGCATTCGACAGAGTCCGACGATCCAACCGACGAGGTACCCGTTACGCCCGGCTTGTCTCGATTGAATGGAAAGTCTTCATCCAGTGTCCATGGAGATCCCGCATCAAGGACGGTGCCTATTCTCAAGTGTGAAGGAATTAGTGCGTCCTACGGATCTCTCCAAGTCTTGTTTGGTGTCGATCTTGAAGTTGCACCTGGCGAGATGCTGGCACTTCTCGGCACCAATGGGGCTGGCAAGTCCACATTGCTCAGGACCCTTACGGGGCTGTTGCCCATCCGAGAGGGAACCGTCCGCATCTATGGGAAGGAGGCTGTTCCCACACCCGAGGCAACGGCTGCCATGGGAATCGCAATGATGCCAGGCGGAAGAGGGATCTTTCCCACAATGACGGTGGCTGAAAATCTGCAGATAGCTGCCTGGCAGCTGCCAGGTTCACCGGAGGCCGCATCGGCGCTCATGGACCAGTTTGCAACGTTCCCGGTTCTTGCCGAAAGACGGGCTCAGCCCGCTGGCCTCCTTTCTGGCGGCGAGCAGCAGCAGCTATCCCTCGCCATGGCCCTGATGACCCGTCCTAAAATCCTCCTCATTGACGAACTCTCACTGGGTCTTGCGCCCCTGATCGTCGATGCGTTGTGCGACAGGGTTCGTAACATCAATGCCACGGGAACGACGGTGATCGTTGTCGAGCAATCCGTCAGCGTCGCCTTAAACCTTGCCCAACGTGCTGTCTTTCTCGAGAAAGGAGCCGTGCGCTTTGAAGGGCCAGGCGCCGAACTCCTGGAACGACCAGACATCCTCCGCTCGGTCTTCATTGGGGGAGCGCGCACGCCTGCCAGTGGGGAGTCTTCCGAAGCCATAATTGCGATTCCCGCAGCGGAAGCTTCCGTAGCAACAGATCGAGGCATCACACTTGCCTGTTCCGGATTGACGAAGCACTTTGGTGGAGTGACGGCCGTCAGCGGCGTTGACCTCGTGGTGCCACCCGGAAAAGTCGTCGGACTCATTGGTCATAACGGTGCAGGCAAGACGACACTGTTCGATCTCATTTCAGGGCACCAAACAGCTGAT
>Ga0207777_1000028_pt1 | contig 26275 bp, 26 predicted proteins | sample LuqExpMetageno35_FD_187793 | JGI IMG/M metagenome (GOLD analysis project Ga0207777, IMG submission 187793) | Tropical forest soil microbial communities from Luquillo Experimental Forest, Puerto Rico - Sample 35 (SPAdes) | ecosystem: Environmental > Terrestrial > Soil > Tropical forest ...
TACCGCTCGAGCCCGTCTACGGCCCCGACGATGCCGAGCTGCCCGGCCAGTACCCCTACACGCGGGGGCCCTACGCCTCCATGTACCGCTCCCGGCTCTGGACGATGCGCCAGTTCGCCGGCTTCGGGACGGCCGAGGACACCAACGCGCGCTTCAAGGAGCTCCTGCGCGCCGGCGGTGACGGGCTGTCCACCGCCTTCGACATGCCGACCCTGCTCGGGCGCGACTCCGACGACCCGTGGGCCAAGGGCGAGGTGGGGCGCGCCGGCGTGGCAGTCGACACGCTGGCCGACATAGAGACGCTCTTCTCGGGCATCGACGTGGGCGCCGTCTCGACGTCCATGACGATCAACTCGCCCGCGGCGCCGGTCCTCGCCATGTACGTCGGGGTGGCCGACAAGACCGGCGTGCACCGTTCCAAGCTGTCGGGCACCATCCAGAACGACATCTTGAAGGAGTACCAGGCCCAGAAGGAGTACGTCTTCCCGCCGCGCCCCTCCGTGCGCCTGGTCACCGACGTTGTGCGCTTCGCCACCGCGGAGCTGCCGCGCTGGCACCCGATCTCCATCTCGGGCTACCACATCCGCGAGGCGGGCTCGTCCGCCGTCCAGGAGCTCGCCTTCACGCTCGCCAACGGCTTCGCCTACGTCGAGGCGGCCATGGCGGCGGGCCTCGCCGTCGACGAGTTCGCGCCACGGCTGAGCTTCTTCTTCAACGCGCACAGCGACTTCTTCGAGGAGATCGCCAAATACCGCGCCGCCCGGCGCATCTGGGCGCGCCACCTGCGCGACCGCTACGGCGCCACCGACGGCCGTTCGACCCAGCTGCGCTTCCACACCCAGACCGCCGGCGTGTCGCTGACGGCCCAACAGCCCGAGGTCAACCTCGTCCGCGTGGCCATCGAGGCCCTGGCCGGGGTCCTCGGCGGCACCCAGAGCCTGCACACCGACGCCTTCGACGAGGCGCTGGCGCTGCCTACCGAGCACGCGGCGCGCCTGGCGCTGCGCACTCAGCATGTCATCGCCGAGGAGTCCGGCGTGGTGCACGTGGCCGATCCCCTCGGCGGGTCGTGGTTCGTGGAAGAGCTGACCGACGAGGTCGAGCGCCAGGCCGAGGACGTGTTCGCCCACCTGGCCGAGGTGGGCTCCGGGTCCATCCTCGAGGGCGTGCTCGGCTGCATCGAGGACGGCTGGTTCGTCGCCGAGATCGCCGACGCCGCGTATGCCTTCCAGACGAAGATCGCGCGGGACGAGTGGATCCAGGTCGGGGTGAACGGGTACGTCGAGGAGGACGGGGTCGCTCCCTCCACCCTCGTGATCGATCCTTCCGTCGAGACCCAACAGCTGGCGCGCCTCGCCGCGGTGAAGCAGGCGCGCGACGACGAGGCCGTGCGGCGCTGCCTGGCCCGGATCGCCGCCGACGCCGCCGACCCCACGGTGAACCTCATGCCGGCCCTCATCGACGCGGCGCACCACATGGTGACGGTCGGGGAGGCGATGCGCGCCCTCGAGTCGGTCTTCGGGGTCTACGTCGAGCGCCACGTCGCCTGAGGTGACTGCCCAGTCGAACCCGGCGCGGCCGCTGCGCGTCCTCGTGGCCAAGGTGGGCCTGGACGGCCACGACCGCGGTCTGCGCGTGGTGGCGCGCATCCTGCGCGACGCCGGCTGCGAGGTGATCTACGCCGGACTGCGGCAGTCTCCGGAGAGCATCGCCGCCATGACGCTGCAAGAGGATGCCGACGTCGTCGGCGTGTCGATGCACAACGGGGCTCACCTCACGCTCGCTCCGGCCGTGGTGGCCGCGCTGCGCGACGCCGGCCTCGACACGCCGGTCGTGATCGGTGGCATCGTCCCGCCGGCGGACGTGCCGGTGCTGCTCGACGGGGGCGTCGCCGCCGTGCTCGGCCCCGGGGCCTCCAACGAGGAGGTGGTGTCGAGCGTGGAAAAGTCTCACCATGTGGCCAGCGAGAAGGCCATCTGACGGCAGAAACGTCCTGGTAGATACCATGCCTGCATGCCCAAAGGACATCTGCTTCGCTTCGACCCCATCGAAGAAGGGATGCGGCAATGGCGTGCACATGGCTGGGTCGGCGCTGCCGAAGGCATGGGCGTTGTCACTTCGCTCATCCGCGCCGAACAGATCGTGGCCAGCAGAGCCGAAGCCGTAGTGAAGCCTTTTCAGCTGACCTTTGCTCGCTACGAGGTGCTTATGCTCTTGCTGTTTTCACGCCGTGGTGAATTGCCGCTCGGCAAGATCGGGGAGCGACTCCAGGTACATCCGGCAAGCGTAACGAACGCAATAGACCGGCTTGAAGAAGATCGCTTCGTACGGCGAAAGATGAACCCCCAGGACGGCCGAGGCATACTCGCAGCGATTACTAGCCGAGGCAAGACGGTGGTGCGAGACGCAACGAGCGCGTTGAACGCATCGGTATTTGAAACACTCGAGCTGTCCGAATCAGAGTCCCGAAACCTATTTGCTCTGCTTGCCAAGCTTAGGTATCGAGCAGGCGATTTTTCGAAATGATCATCAGCTGGTACCGGAGCGACTAAACACGCTATTGCCGGCCGACACCCGGCCATTGTGCAAGTCAGTCCGACCGACACGCCTGCATTGACGGGTGAGGGAGATCGCTGTAGCATTTGGTTTGACATCAAAGTGCCTTGTCCAATGCGAGGCCTGCTGTTCCCAACGGTGGCTCACAATCGAAGAAGGAATAGACATGTCAGTCGAGCGTCTGGGCATAGTTGGATGTGGCTTGATGGGATCCGGAATAGCCGAAGCGGCGGCACGCGCAGGCATCGACGTTCGCGTGGTCGAGCAAGATCAGGCTGCAATCGACCGCGGACGAGGGCGCATTAATGCCTCGCTAAGTCGCGCGATTGAATCGGGAAAGTTGGATGGAGTCCAAGGGCAGCGAGCGTTTGACCAAATAGATTTCACTCTTGACCTGGATTCGCTCTGGGACCGACAAATGGTTGTAGAAGCTGTGATCGAAGCCGAGTCGGATAAAGTTGCAGTTTTCGAGGCGATTGACAAGATCGTCGAATTTGATGATGCGGTTCTGGCCTCTAACACGTCATCGATACCAATTATGAAATTGGCGATGGCGACTCAGCGGCCACAACGCGTGATCGGTATTCATTTCTTCAATCCGGTTCCGATCTTGCCTCTGGTTGAACTGGTGACATCTCTTCTCACGGGCGAAGATGCCATCGAGGTAGCTCAAGCATTCGCGAGCACTCAACTGAAGAAACATGTCATCCGATCACAAGATCGCGCCGGATTCATTGTCAACGCTCTGTTGATCCCGTACGTTCTTTCGGCTGTGCGGATGCTGGAATCGGGATTTGCAACAGCGGAAGATATCGATGTTGGTATGGTGAAGGGCTGCGCACATCCCATGGGCCCGTTGGCGTTGGCTGACCTGATCGGACTCGATACCACAGTTGCGGTGGCCAAATCACTCTACGAAGAATTCAAGGAGCCGCTGTATGCTCCGCCACCGTTGCTCGCCCGGATGGTCGATGCCGGGCTTCTCGGTAGAAAATCTGGACGAGGCTTCTACAGTTATACGAAGTGACTCCCTAGAGGTCCGTACACCCTCCGGTTGTTGAATGCTAGCGATCGCTGTAGGACCCAGTCCTGGAGCACGGTTGGTGTGTTCTGCGGCCCAATATTTCGTTTCGTGTTCGGCATTGCAATCTTGTGCACTGGTGATCATATTGGGCAGCTGAGTTCCAGCAGGGTGGAGCCGTTGGGGGAGTAATGCCAGGACTAGTCGTTGTGGCAACCGATGGGTTTGACCTGGGCCGACTCGCCGTTCTTGAGGCTGGCAAAGTCGCCCGACGGACTGGTAAGTCCGTGGTGGTGGTGTTTACACGTAGTTATGGTCAATTCGGCCTATCAATTGATTCCGACCTTGACCCTATGGGCATGGTTGAGCAGACATTAGATATCCAGCAAGACCTTGCGGAAGCTCAGTGTGTTTGTGTGCTTGACCCATTGGGCGTTCAGTGGGAGTTTGAAGTCCGCTTGGGGCGACCAGCCGTCCAGCTCCTCAGTCTGGCAGAGTCGCGTGACGCAGAAATGATCATCGTGCCCGGGCGCCACCAGGGCAGACTCGGGCGGCTTATTTGTCCCTCGCTTGCTGCTCAGGTTGCGCGTCATTGGCGGCGTGAGCTCGTAACGGTGTACCCGATTCACGAAGCTTCTGATCTTCGTGTCGGCAGAGGTACCGCCCGTCTGTCAGAAGGCTGAGGATTGTGGGCTGCGACGTCGCAGTTGTCACTGGTGATGCGTCCTGGCCGCGTGGTGTACGGGTTCGGCTCGCTGTTGTTTAACCTGAGCTGCCGAGTTCAGATCGTTCGCGGCGCGGGTGTCAGATGGCTTTAGGAATGAGTCTCGGACTTTGCATGGGTATAGCTCGACGTTGCCGTGTGGCCTTGAATAGGCTTCTCGGGTTCCGTGGTTGAAGGGAAACCGATCCGGGGTTGAGGAGTCACACAAAAGTGCTCGGGTTGGGTGAAATGCACTCGAAAGCGAGGCTGGTGCAAGTGGCAATGCGATTGAAGGCAGGAACGAGACTACGCAGCGCCGTCGACGCCTGTGAGATCGTGGTGGTCAAGGCAACGGATGAGTCCGTCGACTTGCGCTGTGGTGGTCACCCTTTTCTTGCTATCGACGCCGGACCGGTTTCCGAAAGCATCGAGCCTGGGTTTGATGGGGGCACGCAGATCGGCAAGCGGTATGCCGCCGAAGAACTCGGCCTTGAGGTTCTGTGTACGAAGGCCGGCGAAGGTGCAATCTCGGTAGGCGAGATAATGCTCGATGTGAAGGGCGCCAAGGCACTTCCCGCGTCGGACTGACGGCTCGTCCGCTCGAGATTGCGGAACGTTCCGAGTGTTCAATCGCACGTTTGGATCAGCGACATCGAATCGGGCAGCACGTGGCAGAACCACAGGGGTCGAGTCCTGTGGTTCACGGGTCTGAGACGAACTGCTCTACACCGAACCGTTCCGTTCCCCTCTCTCGTCGCCGACTGGCGAAAGGCGTACAAACATCTGTTGCCCTCGACACGGCGCTTAGTGTCGTCACCGCTGCCGAGCTTGCTGCTGGATAGAGGGACAAAGACCGCTTCTGCACCGACGGATGGGGTCGTTAGGCGCAATTGGATACGCTCGGCCTTTCCGAAGGGAGAAGGTCGGTGACGAAGGGTCGGGCTGTCGTTATGAAGGGCAGAAACGAGCCCTTCGAGATAGAAGAGTACGTAGTGCCAGATCCCGGCCCGGGTGAAATCATTCTCAAGATCACCCAGGCTGGAATCTGCGGCTCTGATCTGCACATTTGGCGCGGTGATATGGCCATGGTGCTGCCCCCCGAGGGACGGGTAATGGGTCATGAGGGCTCCGGCACCGTCTATCGACTCGGGGAAGGCGTGGCTTCTGACTCCCTTGGCAAACCTCTGCGCGAGGGCGATCGCGTCGTGTACGCCGCCATTTGGCCCTGTAATCGCTGTTACCACTGTCTGAGGGGGGAGCAGAACTGGTGTCCTCACTGGAGGCAATCGTTACCGGCCGGAACTTGGCCGTTCTTCACCGGAACGTACGCGGACTTCTTCTACTTGCCTGCGAATCACCCTGTCTTCGCGGTTTCCGATGAGCTGCCTGACTCTGTCTTGGGGTTTGTCAATTGCGCCATGGGGACCGTGGCAGAAGGTCTTATGAGGGCTGGCTGCCAAGAGGGCGACTACGTCGTTATTCAGGGTGCTGGCGGGCTCGGGTTGAATGCGACCGCGATGGCTAAAGACATGGGTGCTCATAAAGTGATCGTGCTCGATCGAATTCAGGGGCGCCTGACGCTGGCAAGGGAATTTGGTGCTGACGAAACGTTGAATGTCGATGAGTTCGACACCCCGGAACGGCGTCTTCAGCGGGTACGGGAGCTGACTGACGGGCGAGGAGCCAACATCGTCATGGAGTTAGTCGGGCGTGCCGAACTACTCGCCGAGGGAATCACCTATCTGGCCCGGGGGGGAACATTCGTCGAGATTGGAGATATCGTCCGGGGTCACTCAGTGGCCATCGACCCGTCAGAACTGCTTCACGGAAAGAAGATCATCGGGTCCATGCTGTACAGGCCGATGCTGTTACCGGTTGTCCTAGACATGCTCGGCCGGAATCAGGGAAGGGTGCCCTATGACAAGATCGTCTCGAACGTCTTCCCGTTAGAACAAGTCAACGAGGCATTCGCAACAGCCGAATGGAATGAACGACAGACCGATGTAACGCGAGCCATGCTCGTGCCCTCGCTAGCTGCAGTGGAGTGATCCTCTGGTGGCAGGAGTCGGCCTATGCGACTTCAAGCGCATGGCGATGTCGCACCTGAGTACCATCCAGCAAGAGCAGGGAACGTTCGATGATGCAATCGTTCAGCTCAAGCCGGCGTCGTTCGGAAGGTCGGGTGTTGCAGCGCGGCTTCTTCTCTGACTCCATGGGGCAACTCGTCGGTCTCTGAAAGACAGCAAGCCGACAAAGCGTGGTCCTCGTCGGTGTCACATCGGAGGTTTCAGGAGATCACGTAGCTGCTGCGCCACCATGAGGGACTTTTCTCGATCGCGCAAGGTCGGGTCCTTCATAAGGATTCTGGTCAGGAGTGCGGCGCCTCCCTCTTCGCCGGGACTGGTGCGGGGGGCAGCGCCGAGCATCATATGAAAATGAGGTACACGATCGGCCATGGCAAACATATAGATCTTTGGGGTATCGCAAAGATGGGTCATGGCGCGGGAAAGGTGCTGAATCCCAATACCAAGTTCACGACTTTCCTCCTCATCGAGCCCAGCCAGTCCTACTGCATGACGAGTCGTGTGTAGCACCACCCATCCGGGCACACTGACCGCCGGGAGGGCATAGGCGCGAAAGCGGTCGGTCGAGTACACCCATCCCCCTTCAGGTGGATCGGACCTGCCCACGCTCTCACAGAAATGGCATTCGTCCACCGGGCTACCGCATCCTCTCGTTCATCGAGTGGCCCATCCGTGCCTCGCCAGCTCGGGGTGAGTCGCCCTAGTGACAATGTCTTTCCGAAAGAGTTCGAAGCTACGATACAAGTAGAGGCAGCAGAATTCCCTCAGCTCAGCTGAACATTTTGCTTGGATCCGGACTGGACTCGAAAGGATCGGCCGATGCGAGCTGACCAAATTTGCATCGCTTCAGCGGATGATCACGCTGGTGCGCCCATCAATCGATACCGTGACTATCTCCCGAAATGGCTGCATCCTGACTTTGATGAGTACTGCGCTCACCACGTTTCGCGGTTCTCGACCACGCAGAGAGAAGCGTCTTTCTTCGGCCCCGATTGGAACTCCAAGTTCTGGGAAACCGAGGGATACGATCCGGAGCTCGGCACTTCAGTGGCTTGGGATGCGACGCTTCGCCTAAAGGCGATGGATGAGTCGATGATCGCGTGTTCGGTCCTTTTCCCCGATGACACGAATTCCAATGACCCGCCGTGGGGCGCAGGGCTGGCTTCCGCATTCCAGGTCGGCGGTTCCACAGTGGCAGGAGACTTCCCTCCAGGTTTGATTCGTGCGGGTGCCCGAGCCTTCAATCGTTGGCTAGCAGACCATTGCAGCGCCGACTCCCGCCGTTTGAAGGGCCTCATTGCCCTCGGCACCAGCGAGGACATCGTTTGGTGCGTTGAGGAGATCCACCGGGCGCACCACTCTGGTCTCACCGCGGGAGTCTTACTCCCTCTTGAGCACGACCAACCGTTCTTCCATCATCCGCGCTACGACATGATCTGGCAGGCTTGCACCGAACTGAATTTGCCAGTGGTCAGTCACATCGGGCGAGGGCACCCGTCATACGTCGGCGAGGATCCGTTCGTCCAGTTCTTCTTCTACGGTCAAGACTTGATGTTGTACGCCCAGCGCCCGGTGACTTCGTTGATCATAGGAGGGGTGCTCGAGCGCTTCCCTACCCTTCGTTTGGTGGTAACGGAAACCGGTGTGGATTGGGTTTCTCCACTGCTGCACTCCATGGAGACGCGCTTCGACCGGCCGATGACGATGCAGGCAGACCGAGACCTGCCCGGCCGAGTGCACTATTCACTTCGGCCCACCGAATACTGGATCCGGCAGTGTTCCGTGACACACTCGGTCTATCAGAAGCGTGAGCAGTTCGAGGGCGAGGCCTATGACAGCGTTCCGAACATGCTCTTCGGTGCGGATATGTGCCACTTCGAAGGTATGTGGCCTGCCTACGGGTACCCTGACCCGAAACCCAAAGGAATCACCGAGGTTGCCGCGGCACTACCGTTCATGTCCACGGCGGAGAGTTTTAAGGTGATCTTCGGGGGCTTACCCGCGGCGAACATCGTGCCGTATCTCCAGGACAACTTCTTTGCGACCTACCAGGCTTTCGATTTGGAAGAATTGCGCGAGGTGGCCGCGAGGATCGGACCGACTGCCAGCGAGGTTGGCCTGGTCTGAGGGTGGGGTTGCTGATCAGAACCAGCGGTTAGGGGACCGAGACCCCGTTCTCGTCGGGTGCCGGCCGACCTTACGCAAGAACGTTCGGATTTGCAGCGAATGTGGGACTCTTCGATTGACGCGCCCAGCTCTCCTGGTTGGTTGCGACGGCGGCATCGCGCTTCTCCGCGTGACCCGCATCATTCTGCGGCTGCACGTCAAATTGATCGACCCCGTGGCGTATTTCCAGCACCTCGACGCCTTCGGGCCCTGACGTGTACTTGTAGGGTGATCCGGCCGGCACAAAGAACGAGTCGCCGGGAAACAGTGTCTGGCTTCCCATGATGGCGCTTCCCGAGATGACGTAGTACATGCAATCCACGTCATGGGTGTGGCGGCCCAGCGGATAGTTCTCCTTGAACCAACAGTGCACAAGACTGAAACCATCTGGCTCTCTGGTTAGAAGTTTCAACGTTGCCGGAGAGGCGGAGGTGAGACGGGCAGGAGGTTTGGACAGCCTCATAAAGTTCGTGTCGATCAGATCTTCGGAGTCTGCCGCCCTGTAGATCCTTATCCCGCGCTTGTGCGTGCCATCCCTCATGGTTGCCCTCCACGTCGTCCTTCAGAAGCTACCAGTCCCACCGGCGACGGACCGTACGTGCTCTCTTTGGATCCGTGATCTGCGATCAATCTCGCGTTGAACGATCAAACGAGAATCCTGATTCGGTCCCTTGAAGGAAACAGTGGCCGTCTTCTCGAAGAAGCCACCGTGGTCCAAGGCCGGTCTAGGAGCCACATCGATGCCTCGGCGTCACCAGCATTCGTTAGACATCCGTTGGCGATGCCATGGGCCTGAAAGGTTGTGATTGCACGCCCTGCCCGGATGTACCAACGGCCGAAGTTAGAACAGCCGATCTCTTCGGCGTGCCAAGCGAAAGATCGATTGTCATTGCGCAGGTTCGCGTCTTATCATGTGACCGTGGCTGAAATTGAAACTCTAATTTCCGATGAGATGCGTGCCGTCGTCGGCAAAGTTATGACCACCATGACGTCTTATCCCATTTCGGCATCGGATATCCGACGCTGGGCCTCGGCGGTCTACTACCCAGAAGTCCCGCCCAAACTGTACTGGGACGAGGACTACGCCTCCAAGACGCCGTTTGGCGGAATCGTGGCGCCAGAGGAATTCAATCCTTTCGCAATCATGACAAAGGATCCCCGACCGACGAAGCGGGTGATGAGGCGGACGGATTTTGAACTTATTCTCGGCATACAGCCCCCACCGACCCGAGCAATTCTGCAAAGTGAAGTGAGGGTTCATTACAGCGGTGTCCGAATGTGCCCCGGTGACATCATTCGCTCGATAGAGCGGATTGGTGAATATTCAGAACGAGAGGGAAAGATGGGTCTCCAGTTGTATACAACTGTGTCGAACGAATACATCAATCAGCGTGACGAGCAAGTCAAGGTTTTGCAGACGATGTTCGTCCGATACTAATGATCGATCTCGGAACACTTGCTGTCGGTGAAGAGCTCCCCCCACTCTCTCGGGAGGGAACGCTGCAGCACTGGAATCGCTTCGCCGGTGCCAACGATGAATTCGCCGATCACCATATGGACGACGAGGTTGGACGACACGAAGGTTTCTCTGGCGCCTTCATGATGGCTCCGCTCGAACATGCCTACTATCACGTACTTCTCAGGGAGTGGTTCGGAGACAACGGACGGATCGTTGATGTCGACATGCGGCTGCGCAGTCCGCTCTTGCGTGGACGGACGTTCATCGCCGGAGCGAGCGTTAAAAGTATCGAGCGTGAAGGCGACGAGGTCATAGTGCATCTCGACTTGTGGGCAAATGATGACGAGGGTACGCGGATCGCCCCTGGTAGCGCGACGGTCGCCCTTCCCGCACAATAAGGGGATCAACCGACGCGCGGCCACAATGTCAACACAAGAAGGTCGGGCAATCGTCCTTGGCGCTTGAGCCTCAATGCCACCGAAATCAGCCCCAGCAGTTCCCCGGGGAGGATCTGGACTGGTGGACGAGGAGCTTTCAGAACGGTATTCCGCTGAAACTAGCGGTCACGCAAAGATTTGGAGTGAGGCGGAGTAGGCTAATCGCTCCGACAAGTGGTACACCTGGCCTTGGGGCCCACCAACTAACCGGGCGCAGACCTCTGAGTCGGATCGGACGCTTCGAAGAGGAGGTTATTTCGTGGAGGATGTCGATCCGTTGACTGATTTTGTGGCTCCACCGATCTTTTGCCCGGTCATTTCAGTGGACGACCACGTACTTGAACCATCCGACATGTTCTCTTCTCGAGTGCCGAAGCGCTTCGCCGATCGGATGCCGCTTCTTGAGGAAGGAGACGACGGGTTCCCGTATTGGGTGATCGATGACAGGCGGATCGGCATAACGATCACGAATGGTGCAGTCGGACGCCCTCGCCATGAATGGGCCGGCGATAGCCTCCATCGCTACGAAGAGTTTCGCGAAGGCGTATGGAACTCCACGAAACGTCTGGTCGACATGGACTTGGCTGGCATCTGGGCGCAGGTGTGCTTCCCGTCGGCAATTTGGGGCTTCAGCGGCAGAGAGTTCTCGCAGATGAAGGATGAAGAGGCCGGTCTTGTCGCGTTGCGGGCATACAACGATTGGGTCATCGACGAGTGGTGTGGGCCACATCGCGACCGATACGTTCCCTGCCAAGTCGCATGGCTCAGAGATCCGGTTGTCGCCGCGGAGGAAGTCCGGCGGAATGCCGAGCGCGGCTTTCGGGCTGTGCATTTCAACGAAAATCCGGAGGTACTCGACTTTCCCAGCCTCTACGAGAACAGCTGGGATCCATTTTTTGAAGCATGCCAAGAAACGGAAACGGTCATCAATCTTCATGTCGGTTCGTCTGGTTCGACGATCCGACCCTCCCGTCTTTCACCGCACGAAACAGTCAGTGCGCTGTTCCCGCTCAGCGGTGTCATCTCGGTGGTCAACTGGATTCACGCTCGGATTCCAGTCCGGTTCCCCGAGATCAAGGTGGCGCTCTCGGAGGCCGGTGCGACCTGGGTGCCAATGGTTGCCGAGCGCTTGAAGCGTTCCTATCGGGGCTTGGAGGTGACCAAGATCTGGGGACCCGACGATCCTTCGCCTGATGAATTCCTGCATCGAAACTTCTGGTTCTGCTCTATCGAAGATCCGGTGGCATTCACTCTTCTGGGTGACGTGATCGATCCGAAGCATCTCATGATCGAGATTGATTATCCTCACACCGACTCGACCTGGCCCTACTGTCAGGATGTGCTCAGAGCAGAAATGAGCGACCTTCCTCGTCACACGATCGAAGACATCTGTTTCCGGAATGCTGCCACGCTGTACCGCCACGTCGAGCCCCCCGCCGAATGGATCGAACAGGTTGTAGCTGCCTCCAACGTCGCGTCCCCTGGCGACACCGCCGTCGTCGTGTGAGCGGGTGGAAGCCTCGGACAGGAGAGGACCACCTGGAGTCGTGGCGTAGCCAGATTGACCCAATTTCGAGATTTCGGCGGTCCAGAAGGTAGGTGATACCTCGTATGAATCCTCGTAGGATATGCGTCGTCGGGGCTGGAGGCGTAGGCAGCTACGTTGCCGGCTGGGTTTCGAAGACCCAGGACGTCACAATCATCGACAGTTGGACCGATCATGTCAGAGCTGTTCGGTCGCAGGGACTACAGATCGATGATGGGAGAGGCACTTCGATATTTCATCCGAGGGCCTTGGAGATACACGAAGTTTGCAGCCTTTTATCCCAGCCCGTTGACGCCGCGCTCATTTGTGTGAAGTCGTACGACACGCCGTGGGCTGTCGAACTGATAAAGCCGTACGTGAGTGAGTCTGGGTTTTTCGTCACCCTCCAAAACGGCGTCAACGAAGACGAGATCGAACGCCGGGTCGGGACCGGACGAGTGATGGGTACAGTCGTCAGCGGGCTGAGCGTGAACCTGACCGGTCCGGCTCGAGTACTTCGATCTGTCTCGAGCGACAAGCCCAGTGCGAAACCTGTGTTTCGGGTTGGCGAGATGTCTGGCACGGTCACCGAGAGGACGAAATGGTTGACCGAAGTTCTCGGAACCGTTGACACAACCGTCAGCACGACAAGCCTATGGCGCGAGCGGTGGGAGAAGTTGGCAACCAACTGCACGTTCAATGGGCCCTGTGCACTCCTGAACGTGGGGACACCAGAACTCGAGCGTACGGCGGCACTTTATCCATTCTTAGCTACGGTGGGGTGGGAAACCCTCCGCGTAGGTGCCGCGCTGGGACACGGAGCCGAGAACGCGTATGGATTCTCGATCGGCGATCTGGAGAGGGTTGCCAAACGCGACGCGGAGACAACGCAGCGTTTTGAGGTCGCCATGCTGGCGATGGCGGCAGGTGGTACCGACACCGCAATGCCTTCAACCGCACAGGACATCAGAAAAGGACGCCGAACGGAGGTCGATTGGCTCAATGGCCTCGTCGCCGAAAAGGGGCAGGAGCTGGGCAGCTTCGCTCCCGCGAACGACTTCGTTGCCGCGGGAATCCGCGATGTTGAGCGGGGCTTGGCGATCCCTGGTGACGAAAAGTTTTGGAAGGCGATGTCGGAATGGACGTGCGACTAAGAGTACCGGCCGAGGGCGATGCAACTGGCTACTTCGAGGCGAGCTCGTCAGAGGGTCAGGCGGGGCCAGCAGATTTTGCAGTGCATGCAATAGTCGATCGTGCGATTCAACACCGGAAAGAATCGGAGAAGAACTTCATGCGTGGTGACGTGCAAAATGGACGTAGGTCCGGGGTGCGATGCCCGAATGAGCGTAGGCGAGGGGACACGATCTCGCTATCGGTGACCTCGGCCGCCCATGTCGGGTAGCGCTGATGCTTGACTTCAAACCAATTCCCGACCGCTCAGATCCAGCTGAAGGACTCGACGTCGTCAGTCAAGGTCTTGATGATGATCAGCGCTATCTCGCTCGGGCGCTTGCCGACGCGTTCGACTCACACGAGCCATTGGTAGCTGAAGCCCTTCCGGATCTGTCGTTTCGACAAGGCTTGGCTGTGCAGCGCAACGTCCTACGTCACCATATCGATCGTGGTGCCAGACTCGGAGGCTGGAAAGTCGGGCTGACTTCGGGTCCGAATCGGGACCGAATGGGAACTGGCTTTCGCCCCTTTGGTTACATACTCGCTGACCGGATTCGTCAGTCTCCCGCGACGATTCAGCTCGCAGACATGGTCAATTGCAGTTTGGAGCCCGAACTCTGCTTAGTTCTAGGCGATGAGTTGCGGGGGCCGTGTACGCCGGGTGAGGCGCGTGAGGCAGTTGGGGCGGTGTGCGCTTCGTTTGAAGTGAATGAGCAACGGGTGGAGCGTGGAGTCCCATCACCGATCCTTCTGGCAGACGACCTGGCGAATTGGGGGATTATCACCGGTGAGCAAATCGAGCCGCCATCGGACGACCTTACGATGACCCGCGTAGTGTTCGAATGCGACGGCGTCGTTGTCGGCGATGCGCCACCAGGCGAGGTGATGATGGATGAACCGTATGTCTCACTCTCACGCCTGGCATCTGAACTGGCAGCTTTCGGGGAACACCTTCACAGAGGTGACCGCGTGATCACTGGAGCGTTCTTCAGGGAGCCGATTGAGAAACCAGGGCACTGGAGGGCAACGTTTGATCGGCTCGGAACGGTCGAGGCGATCTTCGAATGAGCCAGACACCGGATATCCCATGTGCGACACGGCCGAGGTCCGCGACGCAGATTGGTCGTTGGCTGTGAATCTCTGAGCGGACGTGTGCGGTGATGGCAGGACCACGAGTGAACACGGAAGCGAGTTCAATCGCGACCTTCCCCGGTCACGTAGCAGACGTCTGCTGGTCTACACGCACATCTATGGAGCGAACGCCGGACTGTCAGCGGCCCTGAGGATGGGTGGAATTCAAGTGCCTTCCTACGATCTTCCGTACGGCGGCCATCTTGAAGTGTCAGCGAAAAGGGGGAATTGCGCGATCAGTGGCGGTGGATACCGATGCGGCGTCAGGAGCGCTTTTGCGATGGCCGCATCGTCTTATCCGTGTTGCACCAGCTCAAATGGCGTCCCGCAAGTTGCCTCGGCGGGCAAAATGAGTCTCCGTTGATCGCCATCGACGACGTGGGTCTTCATACCGCCGGACGAGAGTCGGTCATTCGATGCGTCGAGATCGTGGACTGAGAGGACGATGGCGTGGGGTCCGGGACCCCATTTCCGTGCGAAGCCGCCAAAGGCATCATCGGTGAGGGGTTGAGCTATTTCGATATCAGCGCTCCGCTGTAAGGCAAAGCTGTAAGTCGCAGAGGCGACCTCATCGTCGCTGTGGCGTTTGGTGGGGTGCCAGGCAAGACTTTGCTCCAATGAACGAATTGAAGTTTCCAGGTCGGCTACCAAGAAACGACGAGTAACAACTCGCACCGGATATCGATCCGAAGTCAGCGCGTCGATTTCAGGGTCAAAGGGTTCTGGGATTGCCAGCGTTTCGGTTGGCACCACTTCAGTCCATAATCCGGCATCGACAGATGGATCGTAGAGCGCGGGCTCGGCATCGGTCACCCCCAGCCATACCCGCGGGAAAGGCATGTCAGCATCTGGAGCCGTGACGCGATGGCGGACGTTGTTGCGGGTTGCATGGGCGATCACAGCCTCGACATCACCCGCGATGATGGTGGCGTGCGTGCGGACAGGCCGTTGGCCTTGGGCACCGATTCGTTCAGCCAGGTAAATGTAGACGGCGTCTCTTGGGCGCAAAGCAATCAGTTGGACCAGTGTTGGAGCAACTTGGAGTGACGGCTGCACCCGAAGCCAGGTGGAACGAAACCCGCGACCGGGCACTTCGCGAAATCCGACGCGTCCAGGCGGGTCATAGGCGATATAGTCCTCAGGATCCGGTAGTTCCAGTGTCTCCCTCAGACGACCGGCCCAGCTATCGGGGTCGTCGGTCACGATGTCGGCTGTCACCAGAGCGTCGAGCACGGTTGATCTCCGAAGATTGTTTAGATGTGCTTTTACGTGCGCCAAGCCCGTCCAACTAGGTACTGCGACGTTGCGCCAGGCGAACGTAGCATGCGTTGTCGATCCGCGGTGGTGTCCGTAGACGTGCCCAGGGACCTACCCCAGCGGGCGCCGGGGTTTGAGGTCGTCGCCGATACGCACGCTCGGGGTGGCATCATCATCCTCGACGTCCGGCTCGCAGCGCACAATCTTCTGAGCGCTAGGCGATGGCTCCTTGCCAGGACACTATTCTGGCAGTGTCTGAATGGAGGAGAGTGGCACAATGGTCGACTTCTCGTACGAACTCGACGACCGTTTCCGCCGTGAGTCGGGATCGGTATACCTGAGTGGCAATGACGCGCTCGTGCGCCTGCCACTCGAGCAGGCTGCGAGCGATAAGCGATCAGGTCTCCACACGGCAGGATTCATATCTGGTTACCGTGGCTCGCCGCTCGGGACCTATGACATGGCACTCGAGCGGGCGAAGCGCTTTCTCGAGTCCGCTGACGTCCGATTCGAGCCAGGCGTCAACGAGGACCTCGCTGCCACAGCGGTGTGGGGTTCACAACAGGTAAGCCTTATGGAAGGCCGAAAGTTCGATGGCATCTTCGCCCTGTGGTACGGCAAGGGACCTGGTGTAGACCGCTCGTGTGACGCGTTGAAGCACGGAAATTTCGCTGGCAGCTCGACGCAAGGGGGCGTCCTGGTCGTGGCGGGCGACGACGCAGGCGCGAAGTCCTCGTCGCTCGCGCACCAGAGTGAGCCGGCTCTAGTTCATTGTGCCATCCCAGTGCTCTGCCCGGCTGACGTACAGGAGGTTCTCGATTTCGGTCTTTATGGCTGGGCAATGTCTCGTTTCTCAGGTGCGTGGGTTGGATTGCGCTGTGGAACCGATACCGTCGAAAGTGCCGGCACTGTGCAGGTGGGGCCGAACCGGATCCCAATCGTAATTCCGGAATTCCAATCCACGGGCGATCGGTTCGTGCAGTGGAGCGCTCCGCGCTTGGAAGCTGAACGGACCGTATTCGAGGCTCGGCTGTCCGCGGTTAGGGCTTTCGTGGCCGCGAATGGGATCGACAAGTCGTACTTGGATTCACCTCGGCGTCGTCTCGGAATAGTGACGACTGGCAAGGCTTACCTCGAGGTTCGACAGGCTCTTGATGAACTCGGTGTCGATCAAGAACGGGCGGCGAACATGGGTCTGGCTGTTTATAAGGTTGGAATGAGCTGGCCGCTCGAGGAATCGGGATTGCGACGATTTGCCCACGGCCGTGAAGAACTCCTCGTCGTTGAAGAAAAGCGACCGATCATCGAAGATCAGATAGCCACGATTCTGTACAACGACCCAGAGCGTCCCGCTCTCATGGGCAAGCGTGGCCGAGACGGAACGCCTTTGTTACCTGCGGTGGGGGAGACCTCGACCGATCTCGTTGCCCGAGCGATCGCCGCGTGGCTTTCCGAAGTAGCGCCGGGTGTTGTTCGCCCTCCGAAGAAGTTGATCCCATTGAGTCCGGCTCCCATCATGCGAAAGGCGGCGTACTGTTCCGGATGTCCACACAACACTTCGACCATGGCACCAGAGGGAAGCGTTGTGCTAGGAGGGATCGGCTGCCACGGAATGGCGGTCTCGCTCGCTGATCCGTCCCGTCGCGCTTTGGCCTTTACACACATGGGAGGCGAAGGCGCCAATTGGATCGGTATGAGCCCATTTACCGAAGAGTCCCATGTCTTCCAGAACGTTGGAGATGGGACGTTCTTTCACTCTGCCCTCCTCGCGGTGCGAGCTGCGGTTGCAGCGGACGTCAACATCACCTACAAGGTTCTTGCCAATGGAGCGGTCGCCATGACCGGTGGGCAGGAGATCGAGGGCGAATCGATCGATGCCAATGTGGAAATTCCTGACATCGTCAATCTATTGGCAGCCGAGGGTGTAGGTCCGATCGCGGTATTAACGACAGACACGAAGCGGTACCGAAGCCTTGAGCTGCCAAAAGGGACACAGATCCTCGATTGGTCCGAGAACGACGCCCTGCAGCGTCGCTACGGAACTCTCCAGGGAGTGTCGGCCATCGTTTACGACAAGACCTGCGCTGCGGAAGCACGGAGACTCCGTAAACGCGGTCTCTTTCCGGACCCAGATCGTCGGGTGGTCATCAACGAAGCCGTCTGTGAAGGGTGTGGCGACTGCGGCATTCAGTCGAATTGCATCGCGATCGAACCTCTGGAAACTGAGTTTGGACGCAAGCGGGTAATAAACCAGTCAGGTTGCAATAAGGACTATTCGTGTCTAAATGGATATTGTCCAGCCTTTGCAATCATCGAGGGCGGGAGTCTGCGTCGCCCGGAAGCCACGCAGCAGAACTACCCAGAAGACATGCTTCGGCAGCTCCCCGATCCGGAAATAGCATCTTGCACAACGCCGTACAACATCCTCATAACAGGGGTTGGAGGTACGGGTGTCGTGACGGTGGGAGCACTGCTGGGCACCGCGGCGCTCCTTGACGGTTCCGCCAGCTCGGTTCTCGATCTCACGGGAATGGCGCAGAAGAACGGCGCCGTATCGAGCCATCTTCGCATTGCTGCTGAGGCTTCCGCGATTCATTCCCCACGGCTTGGTCCAGGGTCGGTCGATCTTCTCATCGGATGTGACCTCGTCGTTTCCACCTCAGCGTCGAGTCTCGATGCATTGGAACCCGGAAGAACGACTGCAATCCTTAACCTCGACGTCAGCCCGACCGCTGATTTTGCGTCCCATCCGGACCTTGATCTATCGCCTGAACCTCTTGTCGCAAAAATCAGGGACGCTGTCGGCCAAGACCGGACCCACGGACTCGATGCCCGCGTGTTGGTCACACGACTCGTTGGTGACGAAATTGCGACGAACATTTTTTTGGTCGGTTTTGCTGCTCAGAAAGGTCTTTTGCCGGTCAGTATCGATGCTCTCGAACGAGCCATCGAGCTCAACAACGTGGCCGTCGCCGCAACGAAGCGGGCGCTCGCGTGGGGTCGAATCGCCGGCGACAATCTCGCCTTTGTTCTCAAGTCCGCAGGTCTGGCTTCTTCAGCGTCGTCTGTCGACGAACCACCATCGGAAGGGGTATCGGAACTCGTCTCGAGGCGTGTGGATATCCTGGAGAAGTATCAGAACAGATCTTACGCGCAGAAGTACAGCGACTTCCTCGTAAAGGTGTCCGACGCTGAGAAGGCAATAACCGATCGCACCGAACTCTCCGCCGTGGTGGCGAAATGCCTCTTCACGCTCATGGCTTACAAGGACGAGTACGAGGTCGCTCGCCTCTACACCGACGGGACGTTCTCATCCAATATCAGCGATCTGTTTGAGGGAAAACTCCGGGTGAAATTGACCTTTGCTCCTCAGCGTTTCTTTCCGGTGGATAGGCGTACCGGACGGGTAAAGAAAAAGATATTTGGACCCTGGATCTTTCTTGTCCTCACGGTGATGGCTCGATTCAAAGCTATCCGAGGCACCTGGCTAGACGTCTTCGGAAGGACAGAGCACCGGCGAAGAGAGCGAACGCTCATAGTTGAATACATGGCCATGATGTCCGATGTGCTTGACGGGCTCTCGCAGAGTAACTACGACACGGTCGTGGATCTGGCACGCTGGCCTGAGCTCGTAAAGGGATTTGGTGTCGTGAAGGACGAGTCGATCGTTCGGGCAATTGCCTACCGAAAGCAGGTCTTCGATCAGCTGGAGTCGCTTGACGTTGGAGCAGATGCGTTGAGTTAAGCGAGATCCGGTGAGCGGTTATTGCTAGGCTTAAGGTGCAATCCCGAATCAGCCCCTTCCAGGGTGCTGTGTTTCAGGCGGAATCTCGCGTTGGCATCGTGTTACGACGAACATCCTTGAACGGGACTCCCTTATCGGGCGCCCACTCTCGCGGCAGTCCGAGTACTCGTTCGCTGATGATGTTGCGCTGTATCTCGTTGGATCCACCGGCTAACCCAAGAGCCTGTCTGCCAAGGAAGAAAGCGGCTTGCTGACTGACCAGTCCCGGCTTGAGCCACGCCGCTGCTCCAGTTCCGGCGATTTCGAGTGCCAGCTCGGACCGAGCGATGCCGGTCGTTGCGTTCGAGAGCTTTTGCAGCGCACCTGCCGACGATGGGAACACCCCTGATTCGATGCCAGTCGAAACGCGCTCCACGAGAGCGGACTGGATCAGGCTGAGTATCCGCCCTTGGGCGACGAGCTGCCGTACGACGGGGTCCGAGCCAAGGTTCAATTGTTTCGTCATCTCAACCAAGGGATCCTCTGCTCCGCTGACGGCGCGGCGAGCACCTACTTGTACGGTGATGCCCATGGGCATGGTGACCCCAAATGGCGATGCCTTACCGACGGCGGCACGTTCGTGATGCAAGAGACGTAAGGCAACCGCCCAACCATCATCTTCTGCACCGACGAGGTTTTCGAGCGGAACCGCGACGTCATCGAGGAATTCCTGACAGAATTCCATTGAGCCATCTACCTGTCGGATCTGTTCGACGTGGATCCCAGGCTGATGGATCTTCAGGAGCAACATCGACAATCCTTGATGCTTTGGGACGTCCCAGTTCGTTCGGCACAGGCAGAGGCAGTAGTCCGAGCAGTGCGCTTCAGTGCTCCAGATTTTCGAGCCGTTCACGATGAAGCCCTGGCCATTCGGCGTCGCCTTCGTGATCGCTCCAGCAAGGTCGGATCCGCCGGTCGGCTCCGAAAGGAACTGGACCCAGAGCTCCTCGCCACGAAGCGTCTTTGGGATGTGCTCCATCTTCTGCGCCTCAGAGCCATAGTCGAGCAGCGTCGGCATGATGATGGTCATCGTGGGGGTGTTGAACCTGCTTGGCATCTCGTAGTGCTGGGCTTCCTCAGACCACGCGCGCATATGAGCCACGGAAAGGCCTTGACCCCCGTATTGCTTTGGAAAGCAAATGCCGGCGAAGCCAGCCTCGTAGATCCGTGCCATCAAGTCGCGTGCATGTTGAACGTCGTCGTCGTCATTGCGTGGCGCGGCCTGCGCTTCACGTTGGTGGAGGGGTGTCATATTCTCGGCGAGCCACCTTCGAGAACGCGCCCTGAATGCGTCGACGTCCTCCATTCCTGACGTCGGTGCCGTGGGAACTTCAGTCGCCATTGGAAATGCGTTGGCAGGGTCACTCATGGCTGGATTGCACTCCTCACAGATCCAAGAGGCGGGCGATCTGCTCGCGATGCTCCTGCGGCGTTCCGTACGTCACGCGATTCGTGGTGGCTCGCCGGAGGTAGAGGTGGAGGTCGTGTTCCCAAGTCACACCGATTCCACCGTGCAATTGAACACAATCTTCGATCAGATCGGTTGACCGTTCCCCAACGTAGGCTTTGGCGGCACACGTGAGTTCCCTCGAATCGGCTGTTCCGTTCGCCACAGCACGAGCAGCGTGGGTGGCAATTCCATGACAGCCTTCGAGCCACATCTTCATGTCTGCGAAACGGTGCTTCAGCGCCTGATACGAGCCGAGGGTTCTGCCAAACGCGTACCTGTTCTCTGCGTAGTCGAGCGTCATTTCAAAGACGCGACTGATCGCTCCATTCGTCTCATGGCATTGGAGGACCAGGGCGAGTCTGAGCAACCATGCGATGCTCTCCTCCACTTCGTCAGGTCCAGCAAGGACCGATTCGTCGGATACGAGTACGTGATCGAAATCGAGGTGCGCGAAGCGACGCACCAAGTCGAGACTTTGCATTGGCGTCACCGTCAAGCCCGGCGACCCCGCCGGCAGAATGCAGTTCATCAAACCTTCATCGGTGAGCGCGGTGACGAAGTAGTGGTCAGCACCATACCCCGCCTCGACCATGGTCTTTTGCCCGGTCAGCTCGAAGTGCGATCCGCCGCGTTCGGCCCGCAGCTTCACGCTCTGGCCATCCCAGGCGCCGCCACCTTCGTAGAACGCCCAGGCGGCGATCTCCCGACCGCTCATCAGCCCCGGCAAAATCTCGTCGCACATGGTGCGGTTGTCAGAGCGAGACAACGCTGCTGCCACGACATTCACGGGAAGCAATGGTCCGGGTCCGACGGCCCTGCCGAACTCTTCCGCGATCAGCACGAGATCCAAAAGACCATGCTCCGACACGCTTCCACCACCCAGGTGCTCAGGCACGAGGAGCGATGTCCACCCGAGCTCAGATGCATCTCGCCACCAGTCACGCTCGAATCCCTCGAGGTTGGACTCCAACCCTCGAACCGCTGTCAAAGGGACCTGCGACTCGAGAAACTTCCGCGCAGTGTCACGTAACAGACTCTGATCAGTCGAAAGCAGTATCTCCATCAACCACCACGTCACGCATCGGAGGGAGTTCCAGGTCGCTCTGGTCGGACTTCCTTCATGTTACCCTCGACCCGCGGAGGAATTCGGCCGACGAAGCAGCTGTGTGGGTCCATCAAGGTCGTTTGGGCCAACGAACGGGGTGACCTCTTCCGGTGCGGCCCGTCGCTAGGTGGTGCAAGTTTGTCGCCGGAAATCGACGGCCGATGCAAGATGAAGCAGACTCAGAACTCTCGGCCGGCCCGATGCATTTCTTCGCGAAGCCAGATCTATCCGAGATAGCATTTATGTGGGCTAAACGGGCGAATCCTGGTTTCGCGGTTGATTGATATGAGGGAGAACGAGAAGGGCACGATGACGACGATTGGTGAGGCCTACCGGCATGTAGTGGTCGAGCACCATGACGACGGTAGGATTGTTCGGATTTTGCTCAATCGGCCGGAATACCGAAACGCTCAGAACAGGGCGCTGCTCGTTGAGCTGCACGACGCCTTTCTGGCCGCTGAGGCCGATGACACGGTGCGCGTGGTGATTCTCGGTGGGACCGGAACAACATTCTCATCTGGTCACGACATGGGCTCGCCGGAGCGCCTTACGGAGCGCGTGCCGGGGCCAGACCAACACCCGAGCTTTCAGGTCAACGGAGGAACTCGATCCGGAGCGGAAAATAAAATGTTACAGGAGTGGCACCACTTCTTTCAGAACACACTTCGCTGGCGCAACCTCCGGAAGATCACCATCGCACAGGTTCAGGGGACCGTTTATGCCGCAGGCCTTATGCTCATGTGGGCATGTGATCTCATCGTTGCAGCGGATGACGCGACGTTCGCCGATGTCGTGGGCACACGACTTGGCATGTGTGGGGTGGAGTACTTCGCTCACCCGTGGGAGTTCGGTCCGCGAAAGACCAAAGAGTTGATGCTGACCGGCGATTCGGTGACGGTGACGGAAGCTCATCGGCTGGGAATGGTCAGCAAGGTATTTCCAGCGTCAGAATTGGGAGATCAGACCCTGGAGTTTGCGCGACGGATTGCGGCTCTTCCAACCGTGACGGCTCTGTTGATCAAGGAGTCAGTCAATCAGACGATGGACAATATGGGCTTCTACAATGCCTTGAACGCATGCTTTAGTCTCCACCAGTTGAATCACTCACACTGGGCCCAAATTCATGAAGACAAGGGGACGGTCGGCAAGCCGGAAGATGGCATTGCGAGTTGGAAGGACGCGCCGAAAGTCGTACCAGCAGTCAAGGACAAGGTCCGCGCCCAGTAGGACAGCCGCAAGTGTGCGAGGGTGCCGGGCTGTCTCGATCGGACCCGACGCTCTCAGCCTGTGGATTGTCGACCAAGAGCCGTCGCTTCCTCGGGTAGGCAACAGGGTGGGGCGCTCTGGCAAGGTCGCTCATCACGCCCTTTTGAAGGTTGCGAGAGGTAGCGCGATTCCTGATAAATCTGTGGCTTTGCCGATGTGTGAATCCGCTCCAGAACAGGATGGTATATGTCGAAGAGGACGGTAATCGTCGTTGGGGGAGGAAATGCTGCCCTCTGTGCAGCACTTTCCGCACGTGAGCAAGGCGCCGAAGTCGTCGTGCTTGAGCGAGCCCCTGAGGCACTTGCAGGTGGCAATACCGCATTTACCGCAGGAGCCATGCGGGTCGCCTATACGGGAGTCGAAGACATTCGCCAACTCGTGCCTGACCTCTCCGAAGCGGATGTCAGTGTCACTGATTTCGGCGCGTATACGAAAGCGGAGTTTCTGGAGGACATTGGTCGAGTTACTGACTATCGCTGTGACCCTGAACTCGCTTCGATTCTCACCGATCGAAGCTTCGAGACTCTCTGTTGGATGAGGGACAAGGGCGTCCGATTTGTGCCGATTTATGGTCGTCAGGCATTTCAGATTGATGGGCGATTCAAGTTCTGGGGTGGCCTCGTCCTGGAAGCGAGCGGCGGCGGACCTGGTCTCATAAGTTCTCTTCTGCTCGCAGCAAAGCGCGAAGGCATTGACGTCCGCTTTAGTTCTCGTGCAACGAACCTCATCGTCGAGAGCGGGCGCGTCAGCGGCGTTGTCGTCCGAACGCAGGACAAGCAAGTCGTGAACATGTTTGCAGACGCGGTCGTCCTAGCCTGTGGTGGTTTTCAGGCGAACGTGGAGATGCGTACGAAGTATCTCGGTCCATCATGGGACTTGGTTAAGGTTCGAGGCACGCGCTTCAATACGGGTGACGGGCACCGGATGGCTCTGGAGGCTGACGCAAGTCCGGCCGGCAACTGGTCTGGGGCGCATGCGGTTGCATGGGAGATGAATGCCCCTGAATTCGGTGATCTTGCTGTGGGTGATGGTTTTCAGAAGCACAGTTATCCGTGGTCGGTGATGGTTAATGCCAACGGGGAGCGCTTCGTCGACGAAGGCGCGGATTTTCGTAACTACACCTATGCAAAGTACGGACGAAGGGTTCTCGAGCAGCCCGGCAACTTTGCGTGGCAGGTATTCGACCAGAAAGTAACTCACCTCTTGCGGGATGAGTATCGGATAAGGCAGGTAACCAAGGTTACGGCGAATTCGCTCGAGGAATTAGCCGACAAGATGATCGGGGTCGATCCAAAGGGATTTCTTCGGGAGATAGCGGAGTACAACGCGGCGGTCGATGCGGAAACACCGTTCGATCCGAACGTCAAAGATGGGCGAGGGACACATGGATTGGCCATCGACAAGTCGAATTGGGCAAACCGGATCGATGAACCCCCCTTTGAAGCCTATGGGGTCACCTGCGGTATCACATTCACCTTTGGCGGATTGCGGATCAACACTGACGCTCAGGTTATCGACAGCGACATGAACGTAATCGAAGGACTCTATGCGGCCGGCGAAATAGTCGGCGGAATCTTCTACCTCAACTATCCCGGGGGTTCCGGCCTCACAAATGGCGCAGTGTTCGGGCGGATTGCGGGAGGTCATGCTGGCAGTAGTACCTAGGGATCAGAGTGCCGCAAGTTCGATCCTGAAAACGTGTGCGACCTGTCGGCCGCCGGGTGGTCGGGGGCGTCCCTCTCGCCCAATGATCTGACCCCAGGTTCGCAACCAAGGGTCGGTCGAGCGGAAATCCTGCGCAAGGCGTTGTTAGCGGTGTTTCCGAGGAGACGATGCGGTCAGCTGCTATCACTTTGTATTCGAGACCACACTCGACCACGGGCAAGCGGCTGTACGCGTGCTTGGGTCTCTGACAGAGACTTGCCCGACAGCATCTTTCGGTCGAGCGATGGTGAACCCAGGTGAACATCTGAGGAAAGCCGCAGGTCTTCGGCGCCGGCAGGATTGGGTGATCCAGCGCAGTCGATCGACATTTACTTGTGCGAGGTCACCGCAACCTTCCGCATTGGCCTTTGGTAGGTTTCCCAGACGATGGCAAGGACGACGATGTGAGGACGAGGACACGAGATGGGAAAGTTCGACGGGCGTGTTGCGTTCATCACCGGAGCAGCGCGAGGACAGGGACGTAGTCATGCCGTTCGGTTGGCGCAAGAAGGAGCTGACCTCATCGTCGTCGATGTCTGCCGTCAGATGGCGACCAACTATCCAGGCTCAACCCCAGAGGATCTCCAGGAGACGGCGAACGAGGTAGAGGAGCTAGGCCGCCGTATCGTGGCGCGGCAAGCAGACGTTCGAAGCGCGACGGCGCTCCAGGCGATATTTGACGAGGGGACGGATGCGCTAGGACCGGTCACGATTGTCATTGCCAATGCCGGTATAACCGCCGGTGGTGCGCAGACTTCAGTCGAGCATCACTGGGACGAGGTGATTGGAATCAACCTCACTGGCGTGTGGAACACCGGTCGCATCGCTATCCCCTCAATGATTGAACAGGGAAAGGGCGGCGCGATCGTCCTCACGAGCTCGGCTGGGGGTCTGGCGGGTATCGGCCTGGCGGATCCCGGTGCCCTTGGGTATACGGCAGCGAAGTTCGGTATGGTCGGGTTGATGCGGTCCTGGGCCAACTATTTGGCGCCGCACAACATACGGGTGAGCATCGTGGCTCCTACCGCGGTTCGGACGATCATGGCCACGCACAGCGAACTGGCGCCAATCATGGAGATGGACCCTCGCATTGCTCAGGCGTTTTCCAACCCTATGGGGGTCGATATGGTAGAGCCGGCCGATGTCACCAACGCCATCGAGTGGCTGGTGTCCGACGACGCTCGGTACGTGACTGGAAGCGTCATCCCTGTCGACGCTGGATTTCTGAACAAGCGTTGACTCTCGATCACCATCTGCTGGGTGGTCTGTATTCGCTATAAGTGTCGATGATGGTCGAGTCGAACGCTAAGGAGAGGCCACTGTGAGTACGTCTTGTCGTAATCGTCCGGATCGGGTGGTCAACACAATTAGTCGAAGACGATGAGACCCCGGATGTTGTTCCCACTCAGCAAGTCGTCGTATCCGGCGTTGATGTTATCGAGTCCGTAACGAGC
>Ga0207777_1000030_pt1 | contig 26165 bp, 22 predicted proteins | sample LuqExpMetageno35_FD_187793 | JGI IMG/M metagenome (GOLD analysis project Ga0207777, IMG submission 187793) | Tropical forest soil microbial communities from Luquillo Experimental Forest, Puerto Rico - Sample 35 (SPAdes) | ecosystem: Environmental > Terrestrial > Soil > Tropical forest ...
GGATCCCCCATTATACAGATGTCAATTTCATCAAGCTGAGTAACGGAGCATTTGAAGTCGCAGAAGCTTGTGCAGGACTGCGCTTTCTGATCGCGACGCTCGCTATCGGCGTTCTGTTCGTGCGCCTTATGTACCACAAATGGCAGAAGGCCATTGTATTCCTGCTGGCCTGCTTCGTGGTTCCGGTGATCGCCAACGGCCTTCGCGCACTCGGCATCGTTCTACTTGCATATTGGAGTGATAACCGTATTGCCGTCGGTGTTGATCACATCGTGTATGGCTGGGGTTTTCTTGTCTTCATATTGTTGATCTTGATGTTAATAGGCGCGCGCTATGCTGATCCCTCTCCTAAGGAAGAAGCTTGGCAGGCTCCCGCTGTCGGCAGCCTCCGCCCGGCCGCCTTGCTGCTGACGACCGGATTGTCACTGGTTATTATTTGTTTCGGACCCGGTATTTTGTATGGGGAGCTCAGCCGTCCATCTAGGGCCAACGCTGCGGCCTTTTCCGCGCCTTTATCGCTGCCAGGCTGGGAGAGGAGTGCAACGTCAAACGGTTGGTCTCCGAATTATATCTCACCCGACGCGCGTCTAGCGTTTGCGATTCATCAATCGAGCTCCTCTCCGCTAGACGTCGATGTGTTCGTAAACTACTACGCAGGAACGAATAGAAGCCGAACTCTTCTAAATGCCAATAATAAGTTATGGGCGGAAGATCTGTGGCGTCCTCTGTCAGAAGGCAGTGCGGCAACCGCTCTTGGGACCCGCCCCGTGACTGTCGGCGAGTCGGTGATCGGTTCAGGCGGGCTGATGCGAGTCGTGTGGTGGACCTATTGGACTGCAGGCCAATTCACGACCAGTGCGCGTAATGTGAAGTTGGAAGCTTTGCGCCACGCGTTCTCGCGGCAGGGCGGTTCTGCGCTTATAGCTTTATCGACCCCCGCACCAGGCGATCTGGCTGAAGCGCGTGCGCGTCTCAACCGGGCATTCCGGGCGTTGGGTGGCGTTGCGATCCGTCTCGAACAAGCCTCCCAAAACTAACATGTGTGGGATCACCGGCTGGTTCGATTGTAGAGATCGCAGACCCCCTGACGAGGCGCTGGTGCGTGCAATGAATGACGCCATCCAGCATCGCGGTCCGGATGGCGAGGGATTTCATTTCGAACCAGGCCTTGCGTTAGGTCACCGCAGGCTTGCGATTATCGATTTGCAAACGGGCGGCCAGCCGATGTTCACGGAGGAAGGCCGCATTGCGATTGTCTTCAATGGAGAAATCTATAATTATCGTGAATTGCGTGGCACTCTTCAAAATCTCGGCCATGTCTTCCAGACGCGCTCTGACACGGAAGTGATCCTGCGTGCATGGGTCCATTGGGGACGTAAATGCATCGAGCGTCTCCATGGCATGTTTGCGTTCGCGCTCTGGGACCGCCGCGATCAGACGCTTTTTTTGGCCCGCGATCGCCTCGGCGAGAAGCCGCTTTATTACGCGCCCCTGCCGGACAGCAGCCTGGTTTTCGGATCCGAACTCAAGGCCCTCACTGTGCATCCCGGCATGTCGCGAAAAATCGACCCGTGCGCGTTGGAGGATTTCTTCACCTTTGGCTACATCAACGATCCGCGCACCATCTACGAAGGTGTCAAGAAGCTTGAAGCAGGGCATACCCTCACTTGGCGCCGTGGCGACCGCGCAATCTTGGAAAGTTACTGGGTCCCGAAGCCGGCTGAGCGCTTCGATGGCGGGCTAGATGAGGGGGCGCGGGAGCTGTCCGAACGGCTTGACACGGCGGTTAAGTCGCAGCTTGTTGCCGACGTGCCGGTAGGTTCGTTCCTTTCTGGTGGAGTTGATTCTAGTGCGATCACGGCGATGATGGCGCGCTCAGTTCCGGACGCCGTGAACTGCTTTACGATCGGTTTCGAAGAACCGCAATTTGACGAACGCGTGTACGCAGCTGCCGTAGCAAAGCGTTACGGGCTGCGCCAGTTTATCGAAACGGTGAAGAGCGACGACATGGAGTCCGTCGCCGCTTTGCCAGCTATTTTTGATGAACCATTCGGAGACAGTTCGGCCCTTCCCACGTACCGGCTTGCGAGACTTGCAAGGCGAACTGTCAAAGTCGCGCTTTCCGGTGATGGAGGAGACGAACTTTTCGCAGGCTACCGGCGATATATCTTTCACAACCGTGAAGAGTCGCTGCGGTCCAAAATGCCCGGCGCGATCAGAAAGCCGCTCTTCAGCTCCCTGGGTCGTCTTTATCCGCAACTCGATTGGGCGCCCAGAATATTTCGTGCGCGGCAGACTTTTCGAGAGCTCAGCTGTGACACGGCCGAAGGCTACCTGCACAACGTCTCGATCATGGACGATGAGGCACGTGGACGGCTTTTTTCGCGTAATCAACGCACAGCAATAGCCGGCTATCATCCAAGCGATGTGATTGCACAACACATGCGAACGGCACCGTGCGACGACCCCATCGCTGTGGCCCAATATGTCGATTTAAAAACATGGCTGGTCGGCGACATTCTCACAAAGGTAGACCGCACAGCAATGGCATGCAGTCTCGAAGTCCGAGTGCCAATGCTCGACCCGACGTTTGTCGAATGGACACTCGGGCTTCCGACCCGTCTCAAGCTCAGCGGTGGGCATAGCAAGATTGTGCTTAAGCGCGCGCTCGAGCCGCTGTTGCCGAGGGACGTGCTATATCGGCGCAAGCAGGGGTTCTCGATTCCGCTGGCGCTTTGGTTCCGCCGCAGCTTTGGCGATGATTTCTCGCACGCGCTCGCTAAGCGCCGCGATGAACTCACTGAGTACTTCAACATGAACGAGGTGGAGAGTATGCTTGCTCGTCATCGGAAGGGCACTCGGGATTTCAGCCGGCCGCTTTGGTTGCTGTGGATGTTCTCGGGGTTCATGGAGCGAAGGTCCACTACGCATTGAGCAACGTGCTTAAAAAGAGGGAGCAATGCAGGGCATCTACTATCTTCTTTCCATTATTGCGGTTTTCGTGGTGTTCGTTTGGTACATCCGCAACGAGGGCTTGGCCGATGGTGAACCGACCCGCGGCTTATTGGCGATGAAGCAGTCCGACCCAGCGGCTCCAGAGGCGCAGACGAAGAAACGTTGGCAACACAAACCAAAGGTGTAGGAAAGGCGGGCTACCCGAGCTGCTTGATCCTGATCAACGAGCGCTATAAGCAGTGTGACATGGACGCCCTCCGGTCTCAGTTTCGGATCAATCAAACAGATACGGGATCCCATCGATTTCGGAACTGGTCATTGTCCTTCGCCCTTGTCGGAATATTCGTAATCTGTTGCTACTTCTGGATTGACCGTCCAATCGCATTCTGGGTTTATGCTCATCAAAATCATCTAGCCAATAGGGACGACCTCGATCTGATCGCTAGTGTTCCCAACCCACTGCTCCTACTCGCCGCCGTCCTGTTTTTCCTTCTCGGGTTTTCTCGGCTAGCAAACCGGCCTCTTAAGCAGTTGCAGCAGGTAATGCTCGTCTCTTCAACGAGCGTCCTGGTCGGAGAAGTCATCAAAGAACTCTTAAAGTGGATATTTGGCCGACCATCCCCCGACCTTTGGGCAACGGCTAACGTCTCGGCTGCTGGCGATTATGAGTACCACTTCCATTGGTTTCACGGAGTGGAGCCATTCAACTCATTTCCGTCCGGCCACATGACCGCAGCTACCGCAGTGCTCGCGGTTCTCTGGATGTGCTATCCCCAGTTTCGCCCAATATACGTCGCGTGTTGCGGGCTCGTAGCAGCCGGACTCGTTGCGTTTAATTTTCATTTCTTCGGAGATGTGATTGCCGGAGGAATGCTCGGCAGCACAATTGGTCTACTCGTGCTTACTCTGTTCGAGGGCAGCATAATGAGCGGGGTCAAGCTGCGCTGACTATTCTTTTCAGTGGGGGCCAGACCGGTGGTTACATGGTCCACGCCACCGCAGACAGCTGGTGAGGTCTGGTTTAGTGCGGCCCGCGGCGAATACTTGGAAGCTAATGTCTGCCTCGAAAATACCCGCAACTACGTAGGACAAGCATCTCGCTTAGCACGACATCGTCCCCCGGGCTCCCATGCGGGGCATATGACTCCGAGGATGTATTGCCGCCGCCGACCGCGGTTATGCGCTTAGGAACCCGATGGGTAAACGCTGAACGTGATCGAAAATACCGGCGGTAAGTGAACGGTCGTAAACGGCGCCCGTATCCAAGTTGACCCTGTTGAGGCGAACTTCTGGACCATTCTTAACAGGCGTATGCCCGTGTACAATGAGGCGCTCCAACTCGCCTTCGAATGATAGGAACGGCTCGCGGATCCACAGAAGGTCTTCTTTGGATTGCTCATTGAGGGGCTTTGAAACATCGACTCCCGCGTGAACGAAGAAGCGCAGTCCGTCATCAAATTGGAGCGGGAGTTGGCTTAGCCAACGGGTGTGCTGGTCGAGTAACCGCATTCCGCCAACCTCTGAATAGCTTTCCAGCGTCTCAACACCGCCGTTACTTAGCCACTTAGTGTTTGCAAATGGATCCTCGACGCTTCTAATAAGCATTTCCTCGTGATTACCGGCGAGACATATAACGTCGCCGCGCCGAGATTCGAGCTGGATCAGAAGCTCCAAAACCGCTCTGCTGTTCTCGCCCCGGTCTATGTAGTCACCGAGGAAGACAAGGCGATGTCGGGCTGAACCAGCATAAGTTTCGCATTCCGCCAGAATCCTGACGAGCTTGTCATGGCACCCGTGAATATCACCAATGGCAAACGTCAGCATTTATCACCGCATTCCCGAGCGGGGATCGCGCTGACCACATTCGGGCGGCTAAAGAGCAGCACAGTTGCCATATTTAGGGGAGGGCGAGGGCCCGGTGATTCAGGATCAACAATCGCACAAACTACTCTAAATTCCGTTACACTCGACAACAACATATTGCTCGGCCGTTGGCGCGCACAGTAGAACAGCGGCAAGTCGCTCCGGCTATTCTTCCTCGCCGAACTTCCCCTCAACCAACGCACAGAGCGCCTCGAGCGCGTCACCCGCCTGATTGCCGCTCGTCTCGATGCGGATCGAGCAGCCGGGCGCAGCGGCCAGCATCATGAGACCCATGATGGAGGTGCCGCCGACGGTCTCGTTGTTGCGGGTAACGGTGATGGCCGCTTCGAACTGTTCGGCGAGCTGCACGAATTTCGCCGAGGCGCGGGCGTGCAGGCCCTTCTTGTTGACGATGGTCACGTCGCGCGCGAGCGCGCCGGCCTCGCTCATTTGCCGTTCAGCACGCGGCTGGCGATGGTGCAGTACTTGCGCCCAGCCTCCTGCGCCGCGGCGACGGCGGATTCCAGCGGACAGCTCTCGCGCACTTTCGCAAGCTTGATCAGCATGGGCAGATTGATGCCCGCCAATACCTCCACCTTCGGCTGGCTCATCACCGAGATCGCGAGGTTCGAGGGCGTACCACCGAACATGTCGGTCAGGATCGCGACTCCGTGGCCACTGTCGACGCGCTTGACCGCGTCAACGATGTCCTTGCGGCATTGCTCGACGTCATCGTCAGGGCCAATGGTAATCGCTTCTATCTGCTTCTGCGGACCCACAACGTGTTCCAGGGCGGAGCGGAACTCGGTGGCGAGCCGCCCGTGGGTCACTAATACTAGGCCGATCATTCCGAACTCCTCGCGCGCGCTTTTTTGCGCCGCACGAAAGGCCATCCATTCAGGCCCATTCGAAACCCCAATGCAAGGGCCTTTCTGGACAGATAAGGGCTCTGCTGCACTGCGGTAGGTTGGGGGCAAAAGAAGACTCTAAGGTCTGTTTCCTGCAACGACTTTGGATAAGCCGTTATGGTTAATTTTTCAAAAGACCAAGGGCGCGGGACCTAGCGCACCTCTGCCACGTCCGTCAATCACTGGTCATTTCCGTTCGCAGGAAAGCTAGGAGCGCAGGCAGCGCCGCGTCAGCTGCTGCGATCGCAAGTCGCGGCAAAGTGATACCGGCGACCTCTGCTCGAGCGCCGGCCGGTTCCGGCATCCGGTCAGGGCCGAGCGGGTCCACGTCGAGCACCAGCCCGACGACCGCGACCGGCTCGTAAGTCAGGCCGCGAATTCCCAAGCCGCGGATTTCCAGAAGCCCGGCAAGGCTTTGCGCAGGTCGGACCAGCAGTCGCCCCGAAGCGACTTCGAGCTCCACCCGGTCGTCGCCGACGAGACGGGCGAACGGAAGCACGCCCTGCCGCCCGGCCTCGATCAGCCGCCAGGCGGCGGCTGACTTGCCCGCTCCGGAGGGCCCGCGGATCAGTACCGCCTTCGGCCCGATCAGGACGGCGGAGGCGTGGGTGGTTTTCATTAGAGGAGCAGGTTGTCCGGTCAGCCGACAGGCAGCCAGACGTGGAAGCGGGCGCCGAGCACCTTGGGCTCCTCGCCAGTCGCGGCGGCGGCGACCCGGTTCTCCGCCCAGATTCGGCCGCCGTGCGCTTCGACGATCTGCTTGGAAATTGACAAACCGAGCCCCGAATTCTGTCCGAAGCCCTGATCGGGGCGATCGGTGTAGAAACGCTCGAAAATCTTCTCCACCGCATCCGGGCGGATGCCAGGCCCATCGTCATCCACCGTGATCTGGATCGCGTGTTTCAATTTGCGGCACTTCACGCGCACGCTTCCACCCGGGGATGAGAAGGAGCGGGCATTGTCGATCAAATTGCTTACGACCTGACCGAGTCGCGAATCGTGGCCGGCCACAACGAAGCCGGGTCCGCCTTCAAATGACAGCGTGACGGCCACATCGCTGCGCACCTCGTTTGCCGCGCGCACTAGCGCGTCGAGCAACTTCGCGAGATTGATCGGCACAGCCTCCTGCCGCTGCAGTTCGGCATCGAGGCGGCTGGCATCGGAAATATCGAAGATCAACCGGTCGAGCCGTTTCACGTCATGCTGGATCACTTCCAACAGCTGCTTGCGGTTGGCGTCGCTCTTCGCCAGCGGAAAAGTCTCGACGGCGGAACGAAGTGAGGTCAGCGGATTGCGTAATTCGTGCGAGACGTCGGCGGCGAAACTCTCGATCGCCTCGATGCGGGTGTAGAGCGCGTTGGTCATGTCGCGGAGCGCGCCCGAGAGGTGGCCGATCTCGTCGCGACGGCCGGTGAAGTCGGGAATCTCGATGCGGTTGCGGATGCGCCGGCGTACGCGTTCGGCGGCATCCGCGAGCCGCCGCACCGGTCCCGCGATGGTGCTCGCGAGCAGCATCGACAGCACGAGCATGACTCCGGCGGCGATCAAAAACACTTTGAAGATGGCGAGCCGCTCGGCCTGTACCATATCGTCGATATCGGCGCCCTGGGTCGACAGCATTAGCGCACCGCGCACCGCGCGGAATCGCTGCACCGGCACGGCGACCGATACGATCACCTCGCCGCGGTCATTCACGCGCACCATGCTGGTCGGAACGCCGCCGAGTGCCTGTGCGACTTCCGGATAACCCTTGCCGTTCTCCGGCCCGAGCTCGGTATAGGTGGGCAGATCGCCACGCCCAAACCAGCGCCGCAAGGCGGCGAACGCGCGTTCGAAAAAGCCCGGCTGCTCCGCGTTCGGCGGCGGCAGGTCAAAGCGGAGCACGTCGCCCCGGCCATAGAGATTGCGACTGTCGAGGATGAGCACGCCGTCGCGATCGTAAATGCGCGCGCGCGTCTTCGTCGGCGTGATCAGGCGGCGCAGTACAGGCGCGACGCGCTCCGGATTGATTGGAAACTCGACGCCGGACATAGACTCTTCGGAGGGCCCGTAGCTTTCGCCCGCCTGCAGTTGCAGCAGTTTGTCCGGATCGATGGTGATCGCGTCGGTGTCGACGGTGGCGGAGGCGGCGATCGCGCCAGCGATGATCTCGCCCTGCACCAGCAGGCTCTGCACGCGCGCATCGATCAGGCCCGCGCGAAACTGCGAGAGGTACATCACGCCGCTGACCAGCACGACGAGGCCGACGAGATTCAAAATCGCGATACGCCGGGTGAGGCTTGAGAAGCTCAGCCGACCGAAGAACGCCCAGGCCGAGCGTAGCGGACGTCGAATGTGCTCGAACCGCTCTCGTTTGGGCGCGACGGCATCGGCGGGCCGTTCGGCCTCGGCGTCTTGCGCGGCGATGTCCGCGGTTCGATCGAGCACGTCGTTCAACCCCGCTGGGAGCCAGAGACGGGCCGTGGCCCCCTTCCGCTCAATTCGCGCCAGCGCGAATCTTTGCACCAGTGAGCGGAGATTCGTTTTACCGCAACCGCATCCGCAGCGGCAGCCGACGCACGATTACAAATGCGTCATGTTTCCCTGAAGCGATAGCCGACGCCGTACAGCGTTTCGATCATCTCGAAATCATCGTCGACCGCCTTGAACTTCTTGCGCAGCCGCTTGATGTGGCTGTCGATGGTGCGGTCGTCGACGTAGACTTGGTCGTCATAGGCCGCATCCATCAGCGCATTGCGGCTCTTCACCACGCCGGGCCGGGTCGCGAGCGCCTGCAGGATCAGGAACTCGGTGACGGTTAGCGTCACCGGCTCGCCTTTCCAGGTGCAGGTGTGCCGCTCTGGATCCATGCGCAGTAGCCCGCGCTCGAGCACCTTGGCGGAGTCCACCTCTTTCGGCGGCGCGCCATCCTTCGGCGTCACCCGACGCAGCACTGCTTTCACGCGCTCGACTAGGAGCCGCTGCGAAAACGGTTTGCGGATGAAATCGTCCGCACCCATTTTGAGTCCGAACAACTCGTCGATCTCCTCGTCCTTGGAGGTGAGAAAGATCACCGGGATGTCGGTCTTCTGGCGGAGCCGCCGCAGCGTCTCCATTCCGTCCATGCGCGGCATCTTGATGTCGAGGATGGCGAGATCGGGCGGCGAGGTCTTGAAGCCGTCGAGCGCAGACGCGCCGTCGGTGTAAGTCATGATCCGATAGCCCTCCGACTCGAGGGCCATGGAAACGGAGGTCAGGATGTTGCGGTCGTCGTCGACGAGAGCGATGGTCGGCATGAAGCCCCTCTTGGCGGACGTCCCAGCTGGCTTTCAGCCCACAAACCGGGGCGCAAATGTGACCTCTTTGCAACAACTATGTGAATCTGTAGCCATTTCAATACCCCGGGTCAAAATCGGAACCCGGCAAGCGGGCCGGTGGATGCCGGCCGGTTCGGAAAGGAATCTGCCATGAGCAAGCCCAAAGCCGCCCCTTTGCCGGGCGTCATGCCCGGCCGCACCCCGGAAAACGCGCCGCAGCCGGTCGACTTCGACCCGCACGCGATAGCTAAGTCGCTGCTGCGTGCGACGCGCTCCGGTACGCTTTGCACTCTCGACAGCAACACCGGATATCCGTTCGCGTCGCTGGTGAACATCGGGACCGAGCCGGACGGCTCGCCGGTGATCCTAGTCTCCGGCCTCGCCACCCACACCGCAAACCTGGAGGAGGACGGCCGCGCTTCTCTGCTGCTGGCCGAAACCGGCAAAGGTGACGCGCTTGCGCATCCGCGCCTGACGGTGTTGGGCACCTTTGCGCCGGTCGACCGCCACTCGGCCGAGCACGCGCAGGCCCGCCGGCGCTTCCTTGCACGCCATCCGAAATCCGAGCTTTACGCCGACTTCCCGGATTTCGCGTTCTGGCGGATGTCGGTCGTTTCCGCGCATCTCAACGGCGGCTTTGGGCGCGCCGCCGACCTTACGGCGGCGGACGTGCTGACCGACGTGTCCGAGGCCCAGTCGCTGCTCGAAGCAGAGGAAGGCGCGCTGTCGCATATGAATGCCGATCACGCCGAAGCCTGCCGTCTCTACGCGACCAAGCTCATCGGCGCGCCGGAGGGCGCGTGGCGCGGTGTCGGCATCGACCCCGACGGGCTCGATCTCCAGTACGGGCAGACAGGGTTACGCCTACCATTCCCGCAACGCGTGACCGATCCAGCCGGTTTACGCGCTATGTTGAAATCCTTGGCTGACGAAGCGCGTCGCCGTTGATGTGTCAGCCATCAGCCGTGTGCAATGCAAACTCTGTTTGTTGCTGCCGCACGGCAATTCTGCTTGGCATTCAGCATCCCCGTGACTAAGGTCCCGCCACTCACAGGTCGGGGCTATACTATAGTCGTAGGCCGGCGATCGTTGTGACAAGTCCGCTTCAGTGCGGGCGCCGCCGGGGCTGGGCGGCTTGAGTCATCTGGGAGGAAGGCGTGAAGGAAACGGGTGTTCGTAACGGTGCTTTCGGCGCCGAAAAATTCGGCTTGAACGAGCTCGCCGCGGTCCACTGGAATTTGACCGAGCCGTCTTTGTATGAGCACTCCGTCCGCGCCGGCGAGGCGACCATCGTCGCGGGCGGCGCGCTGTCTGCCTTCACCGGGCATCACACCGGCCGCTCGCCGAAGGACAAGCACACCGTCGTCGACGACCTCACGCGCGACAGCGTGTGGTGGGACGGCAACCGCAAGCTCTCGCAGGAGCACTTCGAAAACCTGCTCGCCGACTTCCGCGCGCACACCAAGGGCATGACCCTGTTCGCGCAGGACCTCTATGGCGGCGCCGATCCCGCCTATCGCATCAAGGTGCGCGTATTCACTGAGTACGCCTGGCATTCGCTGTTCATTCGCCAATTGCTCATCCGCCCGAAGCAGGAGGAGCTCGCAACCTTCGCGCCGGAGCTGACCATCATCGACCTGCCGTCCTTCCGTCCGGACGCCAAGCGGCACGGCGGCCGCGAAGGCTCCGACACGATGGTGGCGATCGATTTCACGCGCAAGATGGTGCTGATCTGCGGCTCGTCCTACGCGGGCGAAATGAAGAAGTCGGTGTTCACGACTCTCAATTTCTATCTCCCGGCGCAGAACGTCGTGCCGATGCACTGCTCGGCGAACGTCAGCCACGAGGGCGAGTCGGCGCTGTTCTTCGGCCTCTCCGGCACCGGCAAGACGACGCTTTCGGCCGACCCGAACCGCATCCTCATCGGCGACGACGAGACCGGCTGGGGCCCGAACGGCATCTTCAATTTCGAGGGCGGCTGTTACGCCAAGACGATCAAGCTCTCGAAAGAAGCCGAGCCGATGATCTGGGACGCGACCAATCGCTTCGGCGCGGTCTTGGAAAACGTCACCTTCGATCCGTACAAGCACGTGCCGAACTACGACGACGGATCGAAGACCGAGAACACGCGCTCGGCCTATCCGCTCGACTTCATCCCGAACGCGTCGGAGACCGGCCGCGCCGGTCATCCGAAGAACATCATCTTCCTCACCGCCGACGCCTACGGTGTGATGCCGCCGATCGCGAAGCTCACGCCGACGCAGGCGATGTATCACTTCCTCTCCGGCTACACGGCGAAAGTCGCCGGCACGGAGAAGGGACTTGTCGGCGTCGAGCCGGAATTCTCCACCTGCTTCGGCGCGCCGTTCCTGCCGCGGCATCCGACGGTCTATGCCAACCTACTGCAGGACTACATCCAGAAGCACGACGTCGACGTGTGGCTTGTCAATTCCGGATGGACCGGCGGCAAATACGGCGAAGGCCGCCGCATGCCGATCAAGGCGACGCGCACGCTTTTGACGGCCGCGCTCAACGGCTCGCTGAAGAGCGCCGACTTCCGCACCGATCCCTATTTCGGATTCGCGGTGCCGACCTCGGTCCCCGGCGTCGAGCCGCATCTCTTGCAGCCGATAAAGACGTGGAAGAACAAGGCCGATTTCGACAAGACGGCGCGCGCGTTGGTTGGCATGTTCCAGAAGAACTTCCAGAAGTTCGAGACCCACGTCACGCCGGACGTGATCGCCGCCGCGCCGGAGGTGCGCATCGCGGCGGAATAATCGATCGAAAAAGCCATTGAAACGGCCGCTCTCAGGAGCGGCCGTTTTTGCGCTTGCCGCGAACAGTCTGCCGCGATTGGCCCCTCCGTCCGCTCCATGAACGGATCGGCGGCTTTGGCAGCCGGCGGAAATATTATTGCCTTTGATCTCGACCGACTCTTCCGCGATCAGCGTACGCCGCAGCCGGCTGCCGACATGGCTATGTGCGCTCGGAAGCCACGCGAGTCCTGCTGACCGCGTCGAGCCATCGCGGCATTACACTGTCTTGTTCCCTTGGCAGGAAATCCGGATGTCGCACGAAGTCCGCGTCCAGCTAGCTATTCGCCGGGCGCAAGTTCCTTTTTTGACTGCTGCTTGTCGGCGAGTTCTTTCAGGTAAGCCCTCCGCCACGCCGTATCGTCCATCTTCCAGACGCAGGTGCAGTGCCCCGCCATGACAGCGAGCAGGATCGACGCGTACCACTGATCGATGAGCGCGTAGTGGTCGGAAATGATAATTCCGAGCGCGAGGCCGGCGACGCTCACGCCGAGCGTCCACACAATAACGCTTTCCCACGTGAGCTTTATGCCGAGGACGTCGATCGCGACGTTGCCGAGAAATCGTGAGCCCTTGTTCAGCATCGTCAGATACTGCAACATGAGCATAATCATCAAAACGATAACGAGTGGATCCGTTGGCATTCTATCCCCAAATGCGCGAGCCGTTCGGCGCGCACCCCGCTTAGGTCGCACGGCAGACTAAGCGCAGCGCACGCCAAGTCGATCTTACGTATCGGGCTGTTTTGTGGAGCGACGGAAAGAATCGTGCGCGCGCCGTGGAAATGGCATGCCGAGCACCGGCCGGAGGCTGATTTGCCGGGGATGACGCGAAGTTCCATCGCTGCGGTCCGTGCCGGCAGGCGAAGGCCCGCGCACCAGCCCGAAAATCACATGGAGGGCGTGATGTTCACGATGATCTTTCGTGAAATCTTGGCTGATCGGCGAATACTCATCGCGACCCTCAAGCGACAGCAATGCGAGACGTGTGCCGGCAGCTCAATACCGCAGAGCGACTTTCGCATGTCCTGAATTATCGGGTCGGGCGCTGCTGAAGCGGCAGCGGCTGTGCCGGGATGTCGCGCGCGGTGGCGCCGGCCGCCCTAAGCCGCGCGATCAATTCCGCACTCGGATAGGAATCCGCAGGCAGGCCGAACTTGAGCTGCGCCTGCTTAACGGCCGCGCGCGTGCCGCTGCCGACTTTGCCGTCGGGTTCGCCGACATTGTAGCCGTGCTTGTTGAGCAGATCCTGCAATTCCTTCACCTGCTCGGTCGAGATCGTCTCGACGGCCGTCGCACCTCTATGATCGACGTTTGGCGCGCCGGCGAGCCGCGTCGCGAAATAAGCGACCGTGGTCGAATAGACGTAAGCCGAATTCCAGCCGAGAAAGGCCTGGAAGTTCGGATAAGCGAGGAAGGCGGGGCCCTTTCGGCCCATCGGCAAGATCATCGATGCTTCCATCGAGCCCTGCGGGAACGGGCCATAGGCCGGGTGCACGCCCCACTTCTCCCACTGCGACACCGGATGCTTGATGGTCAAATCCGCTTCCTGCCACGGCAGAGTTTGCGGCACGTGAACTTCCTGCAGCCACGGCTCGCCGCGCCTCCAGCCGAGGCTGACGAGGAAGTTGGCAGCGGACGCGAGCGTATCCGGCACGCTCTTCACCACGTCGCGACGGCCGTCGCCGTCGAAATCGACGCCGTGCTTGTAATAGTCGGAGGCGGTGAATTGCATGCCGCCGAACTCGCCGGCCCAATCGCCGATCATGTCCTCGACGCGCTGATCGCCGTCCTCGATCAGCCGTAGCGCGTCGAAGAGCTGTGTGCGGAAGAAGTCGGGGCGGCGGCAGTCATAGGCGAGCGTCGTCAACGCGCTCAGGATTTTATAATTTCCGAAGTTGGAGCCGAAGTCGCTCTCCAGTCCCCAGAACGCGGTGAGCACGGGCGCGGGCACACCATATTTCTTCTCGATCTCGCGGAAGACGGATGCGTATTGCTGCATCTTGCGCTGGCCGTTCGGGATGCGCGCACCTCCGACCATGCGGTCGGAGAATTGCAGGAAGGTCTGATTGAATACCGCCTGGCCGTTGTCGCGGCGGATGATGGACGGATCGAAGGTCATGCTCGGAGAGGCTTCCGCGATCACACCGGCCGAAATGCCTTGCGCGCGGGCGTCCTTCTTGAATTGCTCCAGCCAGCGATCGAAATTGCCGGTGTTCCGGCAGCGTGCGGGACCGGTCGAGCCCGGCGCTCCCACGGGCGCGGGCGTCGGCGGCGCGGCGGGAACCGGTGTGGCGGAGAGCGCGCCCGCAAGCAACGCCAGACCGAGTGTCACCTTCGTGCGCATCGAATCGTCCTTCTTCGGGAATTGCGGCCGAGATTGCCCGACCGGGCGGTACGGTCAAGCAAGAACCCCCGCCAGCGTTAAAGGCGCAGTTTGCGTGGAAATCGTGGCACTTTGGACTGCCGGCCTTGACGCGCGGGGGACCTGCAGTGGACAAGACGCCGCATGCATGTTCTCGTCATCGGCGCAGGCGTCGTGGGTCTCGCGGCGGCTCGCGCAGCCGCTCGAGCAGGGCACACTGTCATTGTCGCCGAAGCCTTGAGCACGATCGGCTCGGTCACTTCCTCGCGCAACAGCGAGGTGATCCACGGCGGCATGTACTACCCGACCGGCACCCTGCGCGCGCGTCATTCGGTTGCCGGCCGCCGCATGCTTTACGCCTATTGCGCCGAACACGGCGTGCCGCACAGGAAATGCGGCAAGCTGGTCGTCGCCACCGACCATCCGGAGTTCGAACGCGTCCACGCCATCGCTAAACAGGGCGCGATCAACGGCGTCGAAGGGCTGGAATTGATCGATGACAAAACGGCGATGGCGCTGGAGCCGGCCCTGTTCTGTCTCGGCGCGCTGCACTCGCTGGAAACGGGAATCATCGACGCGCATTCCTACATGCTCGCGCTGCGCGGCGATTTGGAAGACGCGGGCGGCATGATCGCGTTCAACACGCCGGTGCGCGGCGCCGTGCGTAAAGAAGGCCGATGGATCGTGTCGTTCGGCGGTGCCGACGCGGGCGAATTCGCCTTCGATGTCGTTATCAATTGTGCGGGGCTCGGCGCGCAAGCGGTCGCGCGCGGCATAGAGGATTATCCGCGCGACCGCATCCCGCCACTATTTCTCGGCAAAGGCAATTACTTTTCCTGCGCCGGCAAAACGCCGTTCACGCGCCTGATCTACCCGGTGCCGATTGCAGGCGGTCTCGGCGTGCACGTGACGCTCGATCTCGCCGGCCGGATGCGCTTCGGGCCGGATGTTGAATGGGTCGACCGCGAGGACTATGCGGTGGATCCCGCCCGCGCCGCCGCGTTCTACACGCGCATCCGCACTTATTGGCGGGGGCTGCCGGACGGGGCACTGATGCCGGATTATTCAGGCATCCGGCCGAAGATTACCGGCCCAGGCGAGCCGCAGGCCGATTTCTATATCGATACGCCCGGCGAGCATGGCCTGCCAGGGCTCGTGCAGATGTTCGGCATCGAGTCGCCGGGCCTGACCTCGTCATTGTCGCTGGCGGAGTATGTGGTCTCGGCGCTTAGCGGCTGAGGGCCGCGCTCTTCTCATCCGCCGGCGCTCGCACGGACGCGGTGGCCGCCGACGGAGCGCCGCTCTGCGGCGTGATCTTCATCTGCGAGAAGCGGGCGCGTTCGCTGGGCGAGAAGCCGGCGTAGCTTGCCGCCGGCGCAAGCTGGCCTGAGCCCGTCACCGCCATCAGCCCGTTGCGTGTCGCGACTACATCTCCGGGTCGTAGCGTCTGATCTTCTTCCACGCTCGAGGGCACCAGGCCAAAAGCAGTGCGGCCGTTGCACGTGCAGCCGTCAACCAGCTTCTTGCGAAACAGGAAGGCGGTTGGCAGGTCGGCATAGCGGCTGCCGTCGCGGGCCATCGCGTAGTCGATGTTGCTGCCGGAATAGAGTTTCGTGTCCGCGGCCGGGCAGGCGGACTGGCACGCCGCCGCCACGGTCACACGTCCGTGCGCCTCGACCGGGAAGAAGTGCCCGTCGCAGATGCGCACGCAGAAAGCGCGCGCCGGCCCTGAATCCTGTCGCTGCGATATGACGCCGTCGGGCGACCGCGCGAGGGTGTCCATCGGATCGGGACGAGGATGCGGCGCGCTGAACACACGCGCAATGCTGCCGAACAATTCCTGGAAGAGATTCTGCGCATTGGCCGGCACCGCAACGAGCGTCAGCAGCCCGCACGCCACGCCGCTCGCCAGACCGAACCGCACCCGCAATACCATGACCGCCCTGTTCCCACGCCCGACTTGTCGGCATGCTAACGCGCGTACGGGAACAAAGGTCCCTGTACTCGCGGGCGGTGAAGTGCCAAACGGGTAAAAGCGGCGTTATCGGTAAGCCAAAAGAATCGTATCCACGAAGCTCCTCGGGACGGCGCACTGGACGCTGCCACCGCCGCCCCATAGCTTTCGCGTCCATGCTGGCCGATGCATCGACCTACGACGAGGTCTACCGCCGCTTCCGGTGGGCGATTCCGACCCACTACAACATCGGCGTCGACGTCTGCGATCGCTGGGCTGAGGCCGACCCCGGTCGTCTCGCCATCCTGAATGTCAAGCCTGACGGCTCGCACGAGCGCGTCAGCTTCGGGGGCTTGCGCGAGACATCGAACCGGCTCGCCAACGTGCTGCGCGCACATGGTGTGGCGCGAGGCGATCGCGTCGCGATCTTCCTGCCGCAGGCGCCGGAGGTGGCGGCCGCGCATGTCGCGATCTACAAGCTCGGCGCCATTGCGCTGCCGATCGCAGTGCTGTTCGGGCCCGATGCGCTGAGCTACCGGCTGCAGAATTCGGGCGCCAAGGCGCTGCTCACGAATGCGCAAGGCCTTGCCAAGCTCGAAGACATCCGCGGCGAAATCCCCGATCTGTCGCTCGTGCTTGCAACCGACACGCCCGAGGTTGCCGAATTGTTGTCGCGCGCATCGTCAAGCTTTCCGCCGGAGATTACCCACGCCGACGATCCGGCCATGATGATCTATACGTCCGGCACCACCGGCCAGCCGAAGGGCGCCCTGCACGCCCATCGCGTTCTGCTCGGGCATGTGCCGGGCGTCGAGCTTGCGCATTATCCGTTCCCGCAGGATGGCGATGTGTATTGGACGCCGGCCGACTGGGCCTGGGCTGGAGGGCTGCTCGACGTGCTGTTGCCTTCGCTGCACCACGGCGTGCCGGTGGTCGCGCGCAGGTTCGACAAATTTGATCCGGAAGAAGCCTTCGCGCTGATGCAGAAGGCGGGCGTGCGCAACGCGTTCATTCCGCCGACGGCGTTGCGGATGATGCGTGCCGTGCCAAGCCCGCGCGGGCGTTACGATTTCAAATTGCGCTCGGTTGCGTCCGGCGGCGAGTCGCTCGGTGTCGAGGCGCTGGAATGGGGCCGCGAAGCGTTCGGGCTGACGATCAATGAGTTCTACGGTCAGACCGAATGCAATCTGGTGGTCGGCGCCTGCGAGGCCTTGGACGCGCTGAAACCCGGCTGCATGGGCAAGCCGACGCCCGGCCATGTCGTAGCGGTGATTGATGACAAGGGCGAGCCGGTCGAGCCGGGTGAGGTCGGTCAGATCGCGGTTAAGCGGCCCGACCCGGTGATGTTTCTCGAATATTGGAAACGACCGGACGCCACGCGCGACAAATTCATCGCCGAGTGGATGACGACGGGCGATCAGGGCACGATGGACGACGAGGGCTTCATCACTTTCGTCGGTCGCGACGACGACGTGATTTCGTCATCCGGCTTCCGTATCGGCCCCGGCGAAATCGAGGACTGTCTCATTCGGCATTCTGCCGTGGCGCTTGCCGCGGTGGTCGGCAAGCCGGATCCGATCCGCGGCGAGATCGTGAAGGCATTTATCGTGCTGCGCCAGGGCCACGCGGGGTCCGACGCGCTCGCGCGAGACATTCAGGATTTCGTCAAGACGCGGCTTGCCGCGCACGAATATCCGCGCGAGGTCGCTTTCATCGCCGAGATGCCGATGACGACCACCGGCAAGGTCATCCGGCGGCTGCTGCGACAGCGGGCTTAGCCTGCTCCATCAGCACTGCGTGGTGCCGCAGGTGCCAGCGTGCGCTGACGAACAGCGGCAGCGATTCCACCGCCAGCGCCGCCGAAGTGGCCACCGCCGCGCCGTCGATGCCGATGCGCGGAATTAAAATGATGCAAAGCACAAGATTGAGTGCGAAATCGAGCGCGTAGATCGCCGCGCACGGTTTCCGATCGCCGAGCATATTCAACAGCCGCACGGCCGGCCCGACCGCCGCGCGCGCGAGCATTTCAATCGCCAGAATGAACATCGCGGAATAGCCAGCATCGAAACCTGCGCATGGTTAAAGCTCTGCCAAAATTTGCGTGACGATCTTGCGCTCCTCGGCCGTCAGTGGCGTCTGTGGCGGCACCGGACCTCCCACCGGATAGCCTTGCAGTTCCAATCCTGCCTTGATGCAGGCGGCGAGATTGAAGCGCGCGAAGGCCTCGTTCACCCGCCATAGCTTGCGCTGTAGTGGCATCGCGTCATCGAATCGCCGCGCGCGGCAGAGTTCGTAAAGCGCCACGCTCTGCTTCGGCACGATGCAGGCGGGCCCGGCCATCCATCCGACGCCGCCGATCAGCATCACGGCTGCGGGAATGTGCGCGGAGGCGGAGAACACTTTCAGATCCGGCGCGCGCTGCATGATCGAGAGCAGGCGCCCGGTGTTGGTCGAGGCGTCCTTGATGTAGCGGATGCGCGGATGCTCGGAGAGGCGCGCGATGGTGTCGAGCGTCAGATCGCTGCGCTGGAAATTGGGATTGGTATAGAGCACGACCGGAATCTCGACCGCATCAGCGATGGCGCGGAAGTAATTTTCGACCTGCGATTCCTTCAGCGGGAAATAGGCTTCGCAGATCGCGAGGATGCCGTCCGCCCCGAGCGCTTGGTAGCGCTTCGCCTGCGCGACCGCATTGGCCGTCCCAGTCGATGCGACGCCCGCGACGACGGGCACGCGCTTGCGTGTCGCTTCGATCGTCGTACGCACCACGCCTTCGCGTTGCTCGGAATTGAGGTATGCGAACTCGCCGGTCGAGCCGAGCGGCGTCAGCCCGTGCACGCCGGCCGCGATCAGATCCTCGCACAGTTGCGCAAGCACGTCGGTGCGGATGCGTCCGTGCGCGCCGATCGGCGAGACGAGATAGGGGAAGACGCCGTGGAAGTCGGTTGCCATCGCAGCACCTAAACAAAAACCCCGCCGCGCGTGGCGGCGGGGTTGTCGTGCATTCCTTATTGGCCAGCGTCAATCCGCCAGCGGATTTGGCCGTACCTGGAAATGCACCGCGAGCGGCCGGCTGCCGAGCCCGCCTTCGCGCAGCCATGGGACGCGGTCGCCGCTTGCGCTCCAAAGACCGCGTCCCTTCCAACCGGTATTCGGATCGTCGATGCGTCCGTCGAGCCCCTTGGCGTAGAAGCCCATCGGATAGGGGATGCGCAGCACGATCATCTTGCCGTCCTTGAAGGCGATCATCCCGTCGTTGAGGTTGCCGGTGGAGATCGGCACGTTCTCACCAAGACCAAGCGTGTTGTGCTGGTCGACCCAAGTGTAATAGCTCGCCTCGGCGCTTGTGTTCGGGAAACCCTCGAAGCCGGGACCCGGATATTTATAGAAGCTCCAGCCCTCGGGGCAGTGATCGCCCGTCGCCTTCGGTCCATTGAGCGGGCCTTTGCACTTGCTGCGGTCGAAGCTCATCAGGTGACCGCTCGAGCCCGAGCCCCAGAGCACGCCGTTCCCGTCAATATCGCCGCCGCGAATTCCAAATCCCGGCTTCGGCACGTAATAGACTTCCGACAGTTTGGTCTTCGGATCGAAACGCAAGAAACCGGGCCGGCCGGCGAATGTTCCGACCGCGTACCAGATCGAACCATCCTTCGGATTCGGCATCACAGCATACGGGCCGGAGCCCGCAGTTATGCGCATGTCCTTGTCAGCGTCCGCCGGCTGGTTCAGCTCGGTGTACTCGTCCAGCTTGCCATTGCCGTTGGTGTCGAGCACCCACGGCGCCCAGCCTTGCGACGCTTGCTCGTCGCCGGTCTCGAGGAATTTCTTGGTGTCCACCCAGCCGGCGACCTGACCGGTGCCGCTGAACCACAACGTATTGTCAGCGTCGTAGCCGAACTGCGGATGATGCGTCGCGAAGCAGGTGTCGATAAAGGTGTATTTCATCGTCTTCGGATCGAGCATTGCAACTTGGCGCTGCGATTTCTCCAGCGGGAAAACTTTGGCATACGGATTATCCGAGCCCTTCTTGCACCAGGCCGGATTGTCCTGTCCGCGCACCGAAGCCGTCAGCCAGACCCGGCCTTCGGAATCGAACATCGAATTGTGATTGTTCGCGCGCGTGTCCCAGAGCTGGCGGTCGCCCCAATAGGCGGACGGCGTGGCCGGTTTGATCGAAGCCGCGTGTCCCGGTCCGAGCGAGAGCGGCATGTCGGCATCGCGCACCGGTATTTTGAAGTAGCTGACCTCGTTAGTCCTCGGATCGAGGATAGGCATGTTGTCGGTCGAATATTCCGGCGAGCCGAACAATTTGCCGTAGGCGTTCACGGTCGGATTGCGCCGGTCAGACGAGATCAGGTCGTGCAGATATTTGTCCGGCGTGGACCACTCCCACCACGTGATGACGACGTTGCGTTCGATGCCTTGTGGACGCGGCGGCTTGTTTTTCGGCAGTTCGCCTTTGGCGATGCGGTCTGTCCAGTCGCCGAAATATTTGTACGGCACGCCTCCGAACTGGCCGGCGAGGCGGTTGGTCATCATCTCGCCCGCCTGTCCCGCCTGCGTGCGGCGCATCCAGGCTTCCTCGCCCGAGAGCTTGCCAAACTGCGCCGGCACCGTGCGCGTCGATTCCTGTCCGAGCTGATGACAGCCGATGCAATCGACGTTGTTCATCTGGCGGAGCCAGTCGTTCTGCGTGATCTTCTCCGGGATGGCACCCTTGCCGCCAAACTCGCTCGCCGGCGGGATCTTCATCATCGTGTACCAGTATATCGCCGGATAGTAATGCGCCGCGTCGGCGTCGTTCGGTGCGACGACGGCCACGTGATCGAGCCGCATGCCGGGCTTTGCGCGCAGCTTCGGCGAATCCACGAGCCCATAGCCGCGCACCCACACTTCGTAATTTGCGGTCGGCAGATCGGGAATGAGATAGCGGCCCTGATCGTCGGTGACGACGATGCGCGCGAACTTGGTCGGCAGTTCGGTCGTTTCTGCAATCACCCAGACGCCGGCCTCAGGTCCCTTCGGACCGGTGACCATGCCGCCGATCGATTTCTCGCCGATCGCAGGCATCTGCACCTGCACCTGCGCCTGCGCCCTCTGTGCATGAACCGTCGGAGAGAATGCAAGCGTCAGCACAGACACTGCCGCGGCCGCGCACAAGGCGCCGCGCATCTTCGAGCGTACAGACATCACGTCCTCCCTTTGCGGCGCATTCGAGCGGCGCCGTTTCTTGTCGAGGAGAAAAATCTATCAAAGGTACGACGGTCTGTCGCGGGAAAGAGTTTTCATCCCGCAAAACCGCCGGCATCGAGAAAGGCTTGTTCTTCCGGCGTGGTGCCGCGGCCGAGCGCTGCGTTGCGGTGGGGAAAGCGGCCGAAGCGGCGGATGATGTCGGCGTGAATCTGCGCCCATTTTAGATCATCCTGATCACCGGTCGCGGTATGCAGCGCAAGCCCGCGCTCTTGGTCGGCCATGTCCTCGGAATGCTCGAACGGGAGGTAAAGGAATGTGCGCAGGTCGGACGGCACCTGCGCGTCGAAACCTTTAAGTAGTGCACCTGCGGCGATCGCACGCGCCAGTTCGTCGGTCGCGAAGGCGCGCGCGGTGCCGCGGAACATGTTGCGCGGGAATTGATCGAACAGTAGCAGCAACGCGAGCGTGCCTTCGGCACTGTTCTCCCAATCCTTCAATTCGCCGGCCGCCGCGCGTTCGTGCAAGGCCAAAAAACGCGCGCGGACCGCCTCGTCGAAGACTTCGTTTTTTTCGAACCAGCGCTCCGGTCCGGCCTCGCGCCAGAACGCGATCACCTCGGCGGGCGTTTCGGTCACGCGCCGCCTTTCGGGTCTTCATCGCGCAGCGCGCGGCGCAAAATCTTGCCGACGTTCGTCTTCGGTAGTTCGGCGCGGAATTCGATCTGCCGCGGCACCTTGTAGCTCGCCAGCCGCTCGGCCAGGAACGCACGCAGCTCTTCTTCCGTGACGTCTGGCTTCTTCTTCACCGCGAACATTTTCGGCACCTCGCCGGAATGCTGGTCGGGCACGCCGACCACCGCGCATTCCAACAGACCGCCCTGAGTCATCGCGACGTCCTCCACCTCGTTGGGGAAGACCTTGAAGCCGGAGACGCTGATCATGTCCTTCTTGCGGTCGACGATGCGTACGCGGCCCTGCTCGTCCATCGTGCCGATATCGCCGGTGCGGAAGAAGCCGTCGGCCGTAGTCACCTTCGCGGTCTCGTCCGGCCGCCGCCAATAGCCCGCCATCACTTGCGGGCCGCGGGCGCAGATTTCACCCTGTTCGCCCAGCGCCACTTCATTGCCCGCATCATCGCGGATGGAAATGTCGGTCGACGGCACCGGCAGGCCAATGGTGCCGGTCCATTCGGCGATGTCGCCGCGGTTGCATGTGAGCACCGGCGAGGTCTCGGACAGCCCGTAACCCTCGATGATCGGCTTGCCGGTCGCCTGCATCCACTCTTCGGCGACGCGCTTCTGCACCGCCATGCCGCCACCGATCGCGCATTTCAATTCGCTCCAGTCGAGCGTCTTGAATTCGGCGTGATGCAGCAGCGCATTGTAGAGCGTATTCACCGCCGGGAACGAGTTCACCTTGTACTTGCGGAGCTCCTTGATCAGCCCGGCAATGTCGCGCGGGTTGGGAATGAGCAGGCAGGTCGCGCCGTTGCTCACCGAGTAGAGCAGGCACGCCGTCAGCGCGAAGATATGATAGAGCGGCAGCGCGGTGACGATCAGCATGCTCGTCACCGGCGGCGGCACCGCCAGGATCGGCGCCTGCCAGGCGTCGACCTGCAAGACGTTTGCGACCATATTGCGGTGGAGCAGCATGGCGCCCTTTACGATGCCGGTCGTGCCGCCCGTATATTGCAGGAAGGCGAGATCGTCGGGACCGACCGCGACGCGTGTGAAGCCGCGCCTGCGTCCTTCCGCCAGCGCGGTCTTGAACGGCACCGCGCCTTTGATGGCGTACGCGTGCACCATCTTCTTCACATGCCGCACGACGGCGTTGACGATCATGTCCTTCGGGAAGCCGAGCAGATCGCCCATCGCGGCGACGACGACGACCTTCACTGGCGTCTTTGGCAGCGCCTCCTGCAGTTCGGAGGCGAAATTCTCGAGCACGACGACGACGTCGGCGCCGGCGTCCGACAACTGGAATTGCAGCTCGGGCGCCTTGTAGAGCGGATTGGTGTTGACCACCGTCATGCCGGCGCGCAGCACGCCTGCGACCGCAATCGGATACTGCAGCACGTTCGGCATCATCAGTGCGACGCGCGCGCCGCGCTCGAGCCCGCGCGCCTGCAGGAAGGCGGCGAAGGCGCGCGAGCCCTCGTCGAGCTCGGCATACGTCAGCGCCTTGCCCATGCAGATGCAGGCCGGCCGGTCGGCAAACCGGGCGAAGCTCTCCTCGAAGATGGTGACCAGCGATGCGTAGCGGTTCGGATCAAGCTCGGCGGGAACGCCCGGCGGATAATGCTTCAGCCACAGCCGTTCCATGGACCAGTCCTTCGCGAGCCGCTCCGGCGCGGCGATGCGGAGCATGTTGCGAAGCGGGTGCCGGTTCAAGTCCGGCTAGCGGCCGCCGAACGGAATAAGGGGATTACCCGTGAGCGCCGCACGGTCAGGGCGGTCGGGGGCGACGCGCCCGAGGAACGCGTCGAACAGTTCCCGCACGGTACCCTCGGGCAGGTCGCGCGTAATGAAGACAAGGCGCGTGCGCCGATCTTCGTCCGGCCAGCGCGGCAGCCGTGCCGGCGGATGGAAGACGTGCTGCACGCCGTGGATGACCAGCGGGGTGTCCGGCGTCTCGGCAAGCTGCACGATTCCCTTCACACGCAACAGCTTCTCGCCATGCGTGGCGCGCAGGAGTTCGAGGAACATGTCGAGCGTGCCGCCGGGAACGGGCTTGTCCGCGGTGACCACGAACGAACTGATATGCGCATCGTGGCGGTTCGGATCGTGATGATGATGCCCATGCTCATGCGCATGCGCGTAAGCCTCTTCCTTCAGCCAGCGCTTCACGTCGGGAATTTTCTTTTCCGGATCGTACAGCCCGCAGCCGAACAGCTGCGCCGGCCTGGCATCCGCTGCCGCAATGACCGGCGCGGCCGGATTGAGCGCGGCGAGGCGCGTGCGCAGACTTCCGACCTCCTCAGGCGCAGCGAGATCGGTTTTCGAGAGGACGAGCCGGTCGGCGACCGCGGCCTGCTTCACCGCTTCCGGATGCGCATCGAGCGTCTTCTCGCCGTTGATTGCATCGACCACCGTCACCACGCCATCGAGCCGGTAGCGCAGCAGCAAATACGGATGCGACATCATCGTGTGCAGCACCGGCGCGGGATCGGCGAGCCCAGTCGTCTCCAGGAGCACGCGCTTGAACGTGCAGCGCTTGTTGTCGAGATCGCGCAACAAGGTCTCCAGCGCGTTCACCAGATCGCCGCGCATCGTGCAGCACAGGCAGCCGGACTGCAGCAGGACCAGGTTGTCGGAAATATATTCGACCAGCAGATGGTCTAGCCCGACTTCGCCGAACTCGTTGATAATGACCGCTGTCCCGGCGAGCGCGGGGTCTTTGAGCAGGCGGTTGAGCAGCGTCGTCTTGCCCGCGCCTAGGAAGCCGGTGAGGACGGTGAGCGGGATCGGCTCGGCCGGACGCCGGCGGCTGTCGTCCGAGCCGGTCATTCCTTCTCTTTCGCGGGCTTCGCTTTGGCGGTCTTGGCCTTCGCCGGTTTTGCCGACTTCTCCGCGTTTGCAGCCTTCGGCTTGGCTTTCGGCTTTGCGTCGTCCGACGTATCGGCCTCCGCCTTGTCCGTCTTCTTCGCCGCCTGCTTCACCTTCTTCTTGGGCGGCGGCGTCACAATCGGATCGGGATGGCCGGCCGGGCCGGTGTAGACGACGATCGGCGGCTCGGTCTCCACCGGCGGACCGAGCACGAATTTGGTATTCGCAGGTTTCACATTCTGCAACATGAATGCCTGTGCGCTGCCGTTGTTGTCGCCATTGGGCGTTTCGCCCGTGCTGGCCTCGACCTGCTCTTCGTCGTTGTCTTCGGCCGCCGGCTTGCGGCGATGGCCGCCGCACATGTCATCGCGCAAATTCGGCGGCGGCGCATCGATCGGCGCGAGTGCGTCGATGGTGCCGAGCGACGGCGTCAGCCACGAGAGCTTCGCGTTGTTGAAGCCGCGCTCCAGAAGATCCGCCGCCTGCTGCGCGCGCACGCCGCCGCCCCATGCGCCGAGCACGACGGCGATCAGGCGATGTCCGTCGCGCGTCGCCGAAGCGACCAGATTGTAGCCGGAGGCGCAGATGAAGCCCGTCTTCATGCCGTCGGCGCCGGGATAGCGGTCGAGTAGCGTGTTGTAATTGCGCATCACGCGGCCGCCGTAACGGATGGCATGGACGTGCAGATAGGAGTCGTACTCCGGAAATTCCCTGATCAACGCGCGCGCGAGGATGCCAAGGTCGCGCGCGGAGGTGACGTGGTTCTCGGCCGGCAATCCGTTCGGATTGACGAAATTGGACTGCGTCATGCCAAGCCGCTGCGCGTTGGCATTCATCATGTCGGCAAAGCCCGGGATCGAGCCGCCGAGCCCTTCGGCGATGGCGACGGCGATGTCGTTCGCCGACTTCACCATCATCATCTTCAGCGCATTGTCGATCGTGACCTTTGTGCCGACCGGGAAACCCATCTTGGTCGGCTGCTGCGCGTGCGCGTCCGGCGTCACCTCGATCAAAGTGTCCATGTTGACGTGCCCGAGCTTGAGCTCGCGCAGCGTCGTGTAGAGCGTCATCAGCTTGGTGACGGACGCCGGATACCAGGGCAGAGTCGCGTTGTCGGCATAGAGCACCTTGCCGCTTGCCGCGTCGATCAACAGCTTCGCTTCGGCGTGCGCGCGCGGCGCAGTAGCAAGACCCCCCGCGCCGATGAGGCCTAAGGCAAGCGCAAACCTGAATACGCGGGCATTCGGCAAAGGGCTCATCCTCATGATCCGCTCG
>Ga0207777_1000032_pt1 | contig 25857 bp, 25 predicted proteins | sample LuqExpMetageno35_FD_187793 | JGI IMG/M metagenome (GOLD analysis project Ga0207777, IMG submission 187793) | Tropical forest soil microbial communities from Luquillo Experimental Forest, Puerto Rico - Sample 35 (SPAdes) | ecosystem: Environmental > Terrestrial > Soil > Tropical forest ...
TGCCCTTGTACAGCCGTTACATGGGCACGTTCCAATACGGCTGGATGGAACAGGATGAGCCCTTCCAGTCGTCGACGATCAATCCGTTCTTGCCCCCGGCAGCGCTGTCGAGGTCCAGCCTGGGCGGCGACGCGCGGACGACCCTGTCGAACAACGTGCTCACTACGCAGGTCACACCTCTGTTGTCAGCTGTCGGCCTCACGGCCGACCTGACCAACACGGCGCGCTATCGGTATTATGATTACCACAGTAACCAGGACCCGATGGTGGTCGGGGCTTTGGGCGCGGCCGGGACTTTGGGCTTTGGCCTTTGGAACAGGCCCGACAGCAATACCAGTGGCGCCGCCGGCACGCTCGAAATAGCGACTCCGATGGGCTTCAACAAGCAGAACGCCAGCGACGAATTGGTATGGCGGGGGCCCTGGGGCTGGAAATGGCTGGATGTCGGTGCCGCTTATGAGTGGGAGCGCTGGAAGCACACATATTTCGACTCCGACGAATCGCTCCCCCTTTTGGGCCCAAATTGGACAGCGGTGACCAACGAGAACGCCGTGAAAGGGTTCTTCGACGCCAAGTGGGGCTGGTCCACCCTGCGGACGAGCGTTCGCTACAGCGAGCGGCGGCTTGATGGCGACTATCCCACGGGCACCGCCGATGCCGCTAACTCGTTCCAGATCCTTGATCTGCAAAATCGCGACCAGACGATCGTCAAATCCATGTGGGACATCAACGTGACCAATACGGTCACCGTTACGCCGAACGGCGGCTACCGCCTCGACAATTATACGGCCGACGGCGTAAGCCAGAACGGCATCAGCCAGTACCAGTCATGGAATGTGGGTGGCGACGTCTCGTGGGCCATCACCCCGTTGGCGACCCTCTATGTTTCATACACCCACGAGGACGGCGAACGTGACGTCTACACGAATCCTGTTTCGGGCACACCCGTCTCCTCGCCCTCAAGAACTTTCTTGCGCACGCACGACCAGGACGACACTATCGTCGTGGGCGCCAAGTACGTCGCGATCCCGGACAAGCTGTTCCTGAACGCGACTTACACCTACAGCAGAGGGATATCGTCGTGGGCCCAGGACTGCGGACCAACCGGCATCTGTGCCTCGGCTCCGCTGGCGTACCCCGACACGACCAACACCAACCAACGGATCGATGCGCAGGCGAAGTACATGCTCGACCAGTCGTTGTTGCGCAACGCCGGCCTCCTTGCGAATACGAAGCCCTACGTGAACTTCCGCGTGATCTATGAGAGAAACTCGAACGACTCCTGGCAGAACGTCCAGCAGCAGCTTGGCTGGGGGTTGCCTGGCGGCCTCGGCGACACGACGCTGCAGAAAGCGATCTTCCTGGGCATGCCGAACCCGAACTACAACGTGGTCATCGGGATGGTGTCGCTCGGCGTGAAGTGGTAATCGCCACACTGTACTGATCGAACCCGCCGCGGCGGCGCCGCGGCGGGTTCTTCTTTTCACCAACCGCACGTGCCCGTTCGCACGTCGATTTGAAAACAACCGCACCTCGCGCGCTGCACCACTGCTTGCTGCCGCGTGGCGTGCGATTTAATGTTCGCACGAACTCGGCTTGACACAGGTCAACCGGCGAACCCTGCCCGGCTGATATGGAGGACGCTTCATTTGACGCGTCCGAAGGCCGGGCAATCCGCCGCCGTTAAGAGAGGCAGAGCCCGGAGGGTTGGAATGCTTTTCAAAATCCAGAGTGACCGCGAGCTGACGGCTCTCGATCGCGAGCTGCGGCCGACGATCGGACAGCGTTTTGCGGTGGCCCTGCGTGGCATCACGGCCGCCGCCGGCCTGCTCTGCTTTGGGCTGGTCGCACCCGCCTTCGCCCAGGCCACTGCGCCCGCGGACACGAGCGCCCCCGCTGCGCAAGCGCCGGCGGCGCCCGCGACGGATCAGCCTGCAGCAGCGCCTGCCGAAGACCACAAAATCCCGCTCACCAACGACACCTGCCTCGGCTGCCATGGCGTGCAGGGCTTCCTGCCGGCGACGCGCATCCCCGGCAATCCGCCGCCCATCCTCACCGACCGCTTCCACGGCAGCGTGCACGGCGGCCGCCAGTGCGTCGAGTGTCACCAGAACATCACGCAGGTCCCGCACGAAAAGGTGACCGTGCAGGTCAGCTGCGTGAATTGCCACGAGAGTCAAGCTGAAACCGCGAAAGACGAAGGCAAGACCGAGCAGGCTAAGATATTGGAAAAAGTGCTTGGCCAGATCGACCAGTACATGGGGTCGATTCACTCCCGGCCGAACAAGCAGGACCAGTCGCGCACCAACGCGACCTGCTACAACTGTCACGATGCGCATTACGTCTATCCGGCCGGCACGCCGAATTACAATTGGTGGCGGCTCAACCTGCCCTACACCTGCGGCAAGTGCCACGAAGCCGAGCTCGCGGCCTATAAGGAGTCCGTGCACGGCCGGGAAGTGCTGCTCAACGGTAATGCCGCGGCGGCGGTCTGCTCCGATTGCCACACCGGCATGAACGTGCAGGACACGTCGAAGGACGCGACGCAGATCGCGATCGTCCAGCGTTGCGGAAACTGCCACAAGGAGCAGTACGCGTCCTATCTCGACACCTATCACGGTCAGGTCAACAAACTCGGCTTCACCTATACGGCGAAATGCTTCAACTGCCATGGCAGCCACGGCATCAAGCGGGTCAACGATCCTCAATCGAGCGTCTACCCGGCAAACCGGCTGCAAACCTGCCAGAACTGTCATCTCGGCGCGACGCCGGGCTTCCTCACCTTCCAACCGCACGCCAACACGCACGACTTCGCGCGCTATCCGTACACCTTCACCGCGTCGAAGTTCATGCTGCTGCTGCTGATCGGCGTGTTCGGCTTCTTCTGGACGCACTCGGCGCTCTGGTATTTCCGTGAATGGCGCGATCATCAGCAGGGCCACGCGCGCGCGCACGTCACCATCTGGAACCTGCCGGAAAACGAGAAGGTCGTCTTCTTCCGTCGCTGGCCGGCGCTGTGGCGCACCGCGCATCTGTGCTTCGCGCTCGCGACGATCACGCTCGTGTTCACCGGCATGACGTTGTTCGACGCGAACTCGATCTGGGCGCCGGCAGTCAGCCATTTCTTCGGCGGGCCACGCATCACGGGCATCATCCATCGCACGGCGGCGGTGGCGTTCGTCGGCATCTTCTTCTGGCATCTCTGCTACATCGTCATCAGGCTCGCTCCGCAATGGCGCACGTTCCAGTGGTTCGGGCCAAACTCGCTGATCCCGAGCCTGCAGGACATCCGCGACATGATCGGGATGTTCAAATGGTTCTTCGGGATCGCACCGAAGCCCAACTTCGACCGCTTCAGCTACTGGGAAAAGTTCGACTACTGGGCGCCGTTCTGGGGCGTGGCGATCATCGGCGGCAGCGGCGCGCTTATGTGGTTCAAGGAATTGGCCGCGGCCTATCTGCCCGGCTGGGCGTTCAACCTCGCGATGATCTTCCACGGCGAAGAAGCGGTGCTCGCAGCGGGCTTCCTGTTCACCGTGCATTTCTTCAACAATCACTGGCGGCCGGACAAATTCCCGCTTGACATCCTGATGTTCACCGGGCGCATGCCGCTCGAGGAGTACAAGCGAGAGCACGCGATCGAGTACCAGCGGCTGGTCGCGACGGGGCAACTCGACAAGTACCTCGTGCAGGCGGCGCCGCAGCCGATGACGTTCGGCTCGAAGATCCTCGGCTTCACTCTGATGGCCTGCGGTTTGATTCTGTTCTACTTCACCATCACGGGGTTCGTCGGACGATTGACGGGCACGTGAGATAAGCGGCCGTGACGTTATGACGCGCACGACCGCTCGGAGACGGCAATGCAACGGCGTGCGCGGTATTTATGGACTCTCCTGCTCGCCTGCGGGCTCGCCGCCGCGCTGGCCGGGTGCTCCGACGATAAGGCGGCCGATGCAAAGGGCGGCAAAACCGCCGGGGCGGATTTGGCGGCCGGCAAAGCCGTCGCCCAGACCGATTGCCAGCCCTGCCATCTGATCGATGGCCGCGGCACGGCGCCCGGTATTCCAAATCTCGCCGGAGAGCCGCAGCAGTATCTCGTCACGTCCTTGGGCGAGTATCGCTCTGGCCAACGCATGCACGGTGCCCTGCGAAACATCGCCGTCAATCTGGGCGACGCCGACACGCAAAACGTGACTGCTTATTTTGCCAGCCTGCAGCGTCAGCAGGCGGAAACGAACGTGACCCAGTTCTCGCCGTTTGAGCACGGCAAGACGATCGCCCCGGCCTGCATCTCCTGCCACGGCGAGAACGGCATCAGTTCGACGCCGGGGACTCCGAATTTGGCGGGGCAACAGCCGCAATATTTTGTGCTCGCAACACAGGAATATCTCAACGGGACGCGCCAGCCCTCGCCCATGCACGGGCTGATCCGCGGTCTCAACAAGCTGGATATCGAAAGCGTCGCACTCTTCTTCGGCTCATATTCGCCAAAGGCGCGTCCGGCCCCCAACTTCGGCGATCCGGCCGCCGGCGAGAAGCGCACTGTCGTCTGTGCAGGATGTCATGGCGTGCACGGCATCTCCGTCGATACCGGCACTCCGTCCCTCGCAAGCCAGGATCCGACGTATCTCGTTGGCGCGATCAAGGCCTACCGCAACAAGCGCCCGCACGCGCAGATGCAGCGAGCAGTGGCCGCGCTCACCGACAAGGACGTCGACGACATCGCCGCCTATTACGCGATGCAGCAGGGACGCGCGGCCGACGACGGACCAAAGCTGGTCAGCGAGATCACGCAGAAATGCAATCGCTGTCATGGACCGGAAGGCGCAGGCGCGACGGCCGCGTTCCCGCTGCTGTACGGCCAGGACAAGGATTATCTCGTGATGGCGCTGCGCGCTTACCGTGATGGCCGCCGGCAAAGCTCGGTCATGCACAATATGAGTATTCCCTACGGCGACGCGATCATCGAAAGCCTTGCCTCGTTCTATGCCAGCCAGACCAAGCCTTCGACCACGGGGGGAGCACAATGAGACGGATCGGCTCGGCTCTTATCCTGACCGCGTTGCTTACGGGATTTTCTCCGGCAAGCGCGCAGGTCACGCCCATCGTTCCCGGCAACGATTACTCGTATTTCAAGCCGCTTCTCGTCAAGCCGGAGGACCTCGCCGACGGCAAGCGGCTTGCGGAAACGACCTGCGTCGGCTGTCACGGCGAGAATGGAATCAGCACGACGGAAAACGTGCCGCACATCGCCGGCCAGCGCTCAGTCTATCTCTACGCCGAGCTCAAGGCGTACCAGATCGGACTGCGCAAAGACACGATCATGACGAACATCGTCAAATTCTTGAACGACGATGCACTAGTCAGGACGGCCGCCTATTACGCCACCCTCGAGCCGGCGCAGCCATCGTCCAAACCGATATCGCTGAACGTCGATCCGCTGGAATCCGGCAAAGCGGCGGCGGCGGCCTGCGGCGGCTGCCATGGTGAAACCGGCGTGACCGAAACGCCGGGCATGCCGAGTCTTGTCGGTCTTGATCCGAAATATCTCGTGGCGGCGATGCAGGCCTACAAATCGGGACGGCGCGAGAATGCGACGATGAAGGCGATGCTCGCCGCCGTGCCGGATGACAAGTTCGCCGACATTGCGCTGTTCTATGCCCTGCAGAAGGCGGTCCGTGCGCAGACCAAGCCTGACGGCGGCGATTCCGAAGCCGGCAAAGCTGCGACCGCCTCATGCATCGGCTGCCATGGCGACAACGGCGTGAGCGGTTCGGCGACAAATCCAAGTCTCGCCGGACAGGACGCGCAATATCTCATTGCTGCGCTCACCGCGTACAAAGACGGCACGCGGGACGACGAGACCATGAAGGGAATGGTCGGCGAGTTCGACGAGACGACCCGCAAGAACGTCGCCGCGTTCTATTCGGCCCAGCAGCCCGCGGCGCCGAATGTGCGTAAGCCGCTCAGCGCGGGCGAATGGGCGGAACGCTGCAACCGCTGCCATGGCGTCAACGGCAACAGCCTCGATCCGCACATCCCGGCGCTCGCCGGCCAGCGCGAGGACTACCTCGTACAGGCGCTGCAGAACTATCGCTCGCGCAGCCGCCGCAATAACGAGATGGGCGCGATGGCGGACGCTTTGAGCGAAAGCGACATCAAGGCGCTGGCCGCTTTCTATTCACGGCAGAGGCCGCGCGCCGCCGTCTATATCGTTATTCCCGACCAGGCTACGAACCGGTAGCCAGATACACGCGAGAGCACGAGCACCCCGATGGACCAGAAGCTCATGGAACTGCCGTTGCACCGGCATTATCTTCACTATTCCGAGTTGCCGCTCAGCCAGCGCGTTCTCTACACCTCAGCGCTGCTCATCTTCGGCATGGCGTACCTGTTCGCCTTGCTGAATTTGTATTTCACCTACGCGGGCAAAGCGGGCGGAAATCCGGCTCTGTTGACGCCTCAGGACTTGATCGTTGCCTACAGCGGGAGCGGCCAGGCCTCACGTCTGGAGTCGGCTCTCAAAGGGCCGATGTCCACCATGCTGCCGCGCGACGAAAACGGCGTCATAGCGAATTGGGTACAGAATGGCGCCAAGCGCGACGAATATGAGAAAACCGTGCGGCCTATTCTCGACAAGCGGTGTATGGCCTGCCACGACGGCAGCAATCCGCATCTGCCGAATCTCAGCAGCTACGACAATTTGAAGAAAGTCACTGAAAAAGACAGCGGTGCGACCATACCCACTTTGGTGCGCGTCTCGCACATCCATCTGTTCGGCCTCACCTTCATCTTCTTCCTGGTCGGCTTGATGTTCAGCCACGCTTACGTTCGGCCGGTGTGGCTGAAATGCGCGGTCGTCGCTCTGCCCTTCGCAGCGATCGCGATCGACGTGAGCTCCTGGTATATGATCAAGATCTTCCACCCGTTCGTGTACGTGGAGATCCTCGCCGGTGCGGCTATGGGCGCGTGTTTCGCGGTGATGTGGCTAGTCGCGATGTATCAAATGTGGCTGTCATCGGCGCCCGAACCCGTCGTGCAGCGAGAACAGGCGGAGTCGCCGATCAAGGGACGCTATCCGACCTGATACCGCGGGCATCAAACATCTGCCAGCGAGAAAGGGAGCTACAGCAATCGCCGGACGGGATGGGCCTTTGGAATGCCGTCAGGCCGACGACTTGCGCTCTTGCTCGACGTTTTGCTCAGTCTTCTGGTTCAGGCTCAAGTTGGAGCCGTTGACCCTTATCGCGCGCCGACCGTCGCTCCGGATACGCGGCATCCCGCATTCGATCGCGAAACAGAAGAATTGTCCTAGTCTTAGCTTAAGTCAACCATTGCCTCCCTCGTTACCGCCGATGATGTGGATCGAGATTTGCGGTGCTGATCGCCACGGGCGTCTGTACCATGCCGAAACACATCCGACGGTTGCTTCTGCTTATTGCCGCATTCGCCGTCCTAGCGGTCGCGACCCGCTTCATTCTCGTAGACAAATCCTTCTACCAATTCGGTCACTACCGCGGCGCGGCAGTCGCCGAAATCGCTCACGACAAGCCGAAATATCAGGGCACCGAGTTCTGTCGATCGTGCCACGCCGCTCCATACGCCGCCTGGTCGACCGGAGTTCACAATCGTCCGCTGATCGGCAAGACCGTCAAGTGCGAGGTCTGCCATGGGGCGGGCGGCGGACGCGATGCCGAACAGGACTATGTCAACGCGACGACCGGCCCGATTCATCCAGCCAATCTTAAGCTAACAGTGCCGCGCGATACACGGGCCGTCTGTACGCTCTGCCATGAAAGGATTGTCGGCCGCCCGGTTCAACAGGCGCAGGTCATCCCCCGGGATCACGCGGCCGACGAACAATGTACATTGTGCCACAATCCTCATTCGCCGCGCACGTTCGTCGGCGCGACGCTTGCGCTGGAGCATCGCGGCAGTATCGCCGTCGGCAAGCTAAAGAGTGAAGCGTGCGCGGGTTGTCATGGAGCGGACGGAGTGAGCGCCGGCCTGCCCGGCCCGACGCTTGCCGGCCAGGACGAGGCCTATCTCGTCAATGCGCTGCGCGCCTACAAGACCGGAAAGCGCGACAATCCGATGATGTCGCCGATGGTCGCCGATATGAGCGACGACGAACTCGTCGATGTCGCAGCCTATTTTTCGAGCCTGAAGTGCACGCTGGCGCCGGTCGCCCAAGAGCGGGTCGCAGCGGCGCAAACTTCCGGCGCATCGGTCTGCACATCCTGCCACGGCTTCAACGGCGCGGGTGCGCTACACATTGCGCCGCATCTTGCGGGTCAATCGAAGGACTATCTCGCCGAAGCTTTGAGGTCGTACGCCAGTGGCGCGCGGCCCCATCCTGTTATGACTGCGCTTGGCAAGACGCTGAGCGAGCAGGCTTTAGACAACGTCGCAACCTTCTATGCCGGCGCTACGTGCAACTGAGGACGCAATCTGTCCCCCCGAGGAGGACAGCCGAATGGATGATCGAAAACTGCTAGAACATAAGGTCGCGCGCCGATCGGTGCTCGGAGGTTTGGCTGCATCGCTCGCGGCCGGCGTAGCCGCCACAGCAGACACCCTAGCACCCAAGGTGGCGCAGGCCGCGACGGCACCTGCGGAAGTACCCTCAATTCCCGGCTACGACTGGTCGAAGCACGCCTGGGCGTACGGCGTCGACGCCACCAAATGCATCGGCTGCTTGCGCTGCGTCGAAGCCTGCAAAGCAGAAAACGACGTGGCGCGCGACCCGCATCATTTCCGCACCTGGGTCGAGCGCTACGTCGAGATCGAAGGGGAAGAGACGGCGCGCATCGACAGCCAAGCTGATCCGGTGAATATTGCCGCATCAAGTTCGGAAGGAACGTACCGGTTCGCTGACCGCTACAAGGACGAAAAGGTCCACAAGGCCTTCTTCGTCCCCAAGCTCTGCAATCACTGCACGCACCCGGCTTGCGTGCAGGTCTGTCCCACCGGTGCGACCTTCAAGACTGACGACGGGGTGGTGGTCATCGACCACACCTATTGCATCGGATGCCAATACTGCGTTCAGGCCTGCCCGTACGGCGCCCGATTCTTCAACGCCGAACTGCAAGTCACCGACAAGTGTACGTGGTGCTATCACCGGATCACCAAGGGGCTACAGCCCGCCTGCGTCGAGGTCTGTCCGGTAGAAGCTCGTATCTTCGGCGACCGCAACGACAAGAACAGCGCCATCAGCAAATTCATCGCGGACAATCGCGTTACGGTGCTGAGGCCTGAAACGGGCAATGCACCGAACGTCTTCTACGTCGGCCTCGACAAGGAGGTCATCTGATGGAGCAGCAGTTCCTGCCTGCCGTTTACACCGGCTTCGTCTATCCGAACGAAACCGTGTTTCCGTGGGGCGTTCTGATCGTCGTCTACCCCTATCTCACCGGTCTCGTCGCAGGCGCGTTCACTGTATCCAGCCTATATCAAGTTTTTGGCCTCCGGCAGCTCCGACCGGTCGCGCATTTGGCCCTGATCACGTCGCTGTGCTGCATGATCTTCGTGCCCTCGCCGCTGCTGCTACATCTCGGCCATGCCGAGAGGGCCTTCAACGCGGTGTTCACGCCACACTGGAGCTCAGCAATGGCCATGTTCGGCTATTTCGCCGGATTTTATATCATCCTATTGCTGCTCGAGACGTGGTTCGTTTTCCGGCCCTACATGGTCGAGCAAGCAACGCTCCGGAAGGATTGGCTCGGCAAAGTCTACAACATCTTCTGCCTCGGATCGCATGACGTTTCGGAGAAGGCGCTTGCTGCAGATAAGAAGTGGATTTTCGCGCTCGCCATCATCGGGATTCCCAGCGCGCACGGTCTGCACGGTTATGTCGGCTTCATCTTTGGCTCACTAAAGTCGCGCGAATGGTGGTCATCCGACCTGATGCCGCTCATTTTTCTTTTCTCCGCGATCATCTCGGGCGTCGCACTGCTGATCGTAATCTACATTGTCTCATGCAAGCTGCGCCGCGTTCCGGTGGACGTCGCCTGCGTCAAGGGCATGGGCTACACACTTTGGGGCTTCGTGATGTTCACGCTGCTGCTCGAAGGGGTCGAGTTCGGCAGCCTGACCTACAAGGGTCGCGAAGGGATCGATATGATTCTGCTGTTCGTGACTACCCGACTTGTCATTCCGTTCTTTGTCCTGCAATTCACGATCGGAGCCGTGGTACCAATTCTGATTCTCTCTTTCATGTTCTGGCACGGTACCACGGGACGACGCTTGGTGACCGGGATCCTGCTCAGCGCGCTGCTGGTTTTGTTCAACGTGATCATGATGCGCTTCAACGTGGTCATCGGTGGACAGGAGATCGCCAAGACCGGCAAGGGACTCCTGTACTTCCCATGGGAAATCTTCGGACGAGAAGGCGTGCTGGCGGCGGCTGGCGTGCTGACCGCTCCTTTTGTGCTGCTTTCCCTGCTGGTGAGGCTCCTGCCGCCCTGGCACGATGAGATCGATCCAGATCACGCGACCGCGTGACAATCGACATCTCGGCCTGACTGCTCGGCGACAGAATAGGTTTGGTGGAGGAAGGGGAAATCAAGGCGGAGCAACCGCCCGGTACAAGAGCAGCTCTCGCGCGGAGTTGCTGGAGGAGACGCTCTATGTCGATGGATCGTGACTACCAGAGCACAGACAAAGCCTACGATTCGATCAACTCGAGGCTGATCGTATCGATCGGGATTTTTGCAGTCGCAGTCTTGGGCTTTTGGATGTTGCTGACGATGCTTTAGACCGCAAGTGCGGAGATCAGCGCCCCCTCCCCACCAGACATTGATCTGTCTGATGGGGACGCGGTCTTTAGCACTGTTCAACCCGCGCCGAAGTGCCGATTAGAACTTATGGCCGTTGGCCTCATATTTCTTGCCCGTTGCATTGCGAGGGCCGCCGCCTGCGGCGTTCACATGACAATAGCCGCAAGCCTTCTTTTCTTGCGCGGCGTATGCGGGCGTGGCTTGAGCCGGCGCCGAAGCGACCGTCAGGGCCGCAAGCGCCGAAACGGCAAAGCACCCTACCATCGCGGCAGCAATCCAATTAAACTTTCTCATCTCTGCTCTCCTGTTAAAGCCCCCGGAAGCAGGTACAGGCAGGCCAATACAAGCCGTTTGAACAAAATCAGGCGCAATTGCTTTTTTCGTCAATTTTCGCGATGTCAAACTGCAAGAGCGCATTTGCTCTCTCTGCGAGTTCGTCCAGTAGCCATTGCCCCAAGCTCGCTTTCACGATGGTTCATCGAATTTGGGATCGAGCGCCACCCGTTCGATCCATTCGAGGCAAAAAAACCGGCGGCTTTGGCCGCCGGTCGACTTTTTGAGCACCAGAACGTGTCAGTGGTAGTGCCAGATACCTCCACTGTAGAGCACCGGGCCCGGAGAGGGACCGTAGAACACGATGCCCGGATTGGTTCCGGGGACCCAGTCGACGTAGGGCGCCCAGCCCGGAGCAAGACCGTAGGTGGCCAGATTGGTTCCGGGGACCACGTCGACGATCCGAGGACTGCCTGTGGTATCTGGAATGCGGTTGATCAAGCTTCCAACCGCTGGGACGGCGGTGGTGACGACCGTAGTTTCTGCCGGCGCGGCGCTGCCCTTCTTCCCGGGCACCTTATGGCCATTCGCGGCGAAGGACTTGCCGAATCCCGTGAGCGCGCCGCCGCCGCTCTTACTGACGTGACAACGGCCGCAGGACAGTCCGGTTTGCGACGCATAGGCCGGCGTGGCTCCAGCCGGCTGCGGCGCAAGCCAAACGCCTCCGACAATGGTCCCGACGGCGATCACTCCGCCGAGCGCCAGAACGAGTCCGGGTAGAGGTTTTAACATTGAGGATTTGTGAGACGACATGACGCTCTCCGTGTGTGAGCGGTCGATAACGGGATTTGAACTCTAGAGTTCCATGGCTCCGTAATTAGCGTCAACGTTTCTGACGCGGCTCGATTGAAAAGCGAACCGCCTGCCGGGCGAATTCATCGACTGCAGCCCAATCAGTATATTCGACACGGGTGGACGGATCGGTCGGGCCGCCAGTGAGCAGCATAATGAACCGGATCAATTGGCGGTCCGACCAGCGATACCGCGCGTAATCGAGCCGGCCGGCAAAAGCGGTAGCCAGTGCGGGCTCAAGGCAGTACTGCGCGATCAGTTTTCGCAAGTACGCGTTGCCTTCGGCACTCCGCTTTCCCTCCTTACGCGCCGTGAGATTGACGGAGGCAAGCACCAGCGGCGGGCGTGCAGTTAGCTTTGCATACCGGTCGAGGAAGTCGTTCGCCTCCGGCAGATGCTTGCCGTAGCGCACTGCGGCGACGACGACGAGCAGTGGAGCAGCGGCAAGTTCGTCGGCGCCGGGCGGCTCGGATTTAAGATCGCGCGGCGCGGTCTCGAGAATGTGCCCGATCCGCTGGGCAATGCGCCGCGCCTGCCCGTCACGGCTGGCGTACGTCAGGATCGCGCCGGCGGACATGCGCTCACGGTCTCCATTGCAGTAATTGCGGCCAGGAAACTGCAAATCGTGCCGGAAAGATTGACACAGATCAATGTTTTACGGCCTCGCGCGCGCAGTGTTTAATCAACCGATAGGCTGGCCATGAGCGAGAACCTGCATTCTTCCACGTTGCAAAATACCTTCGCGGCGATTGCGCGCTGGGTGGACCGATATCGGACCATACTCGACCCAATGCGCCAGTTCGGCTCCTGCACGGCGGACGAGGTCCGCGCCATGGCGCACGATCTGTCCCTCACGCCGGCCGATCTCGTGACGCTGACGCGGAACGGACCGGAATCTGCGCGTCTGCTCGTCGAGCTGCTGAAGGCGCTTGGCGTCGATCCCAAAAAACTCGCCAACCAAGATCCCGCGATGATGCGGGATTTGCAGCGCCTTTGTGTCACCTGTGGTTACAAGCGCCAGTGCGAGCACGATCTGCGGGAAGGCTCGAGCGCGGCGCATTATGCCGAGTACTGCCCGAACGCCTACACGCTCGGCCTGCTGTTCGAGAGTTATTCAGACGAGAACGGCGAGAAGCCCGTCCGTCACTAGGCGCGCTGTTCCGCACATTCCCCTTCGTAAAGCACGCTGCTAGCGTGCGCGCAAAAGCGCGCGGCAGGGGGAATGTCCATGACAAACCGGCTGAAGATAAAGCTTGCGGCGGGCGAGCCCGCGCTCGGCTGCTCGCTGATGTTTCCCTCACCCCAAATCGTCGAGATGCTCGGCTATGCTGGCTTTGACTGGATCTTGCTCGATTGCGAGCACGGCTCGCTATCCCCGGCCGACGTGGAGGTGATGAGCATCGCCGCGGCAGCGGCCGGCATCACCCCGATCGCACGCCCACGGACGAATTCGGCCTCCGATATTCAGACTGTGATGGATCGCGGCGTATTGGGTGTGCAGGTGCCGCACGTGAACACGGCTGACGACGCACGCCGCGCGGTGAGCGCGGTGAAGTTCGGTCTCTCCTCCATTCGCAGCCTCGCCTCGGGGACGCGGCCGGACAAATGGGGCTTCGGTGGCAAGATGGCGGATTTCACCGCGGCCGCGAATGCCGAGACGCTCGTTTGTGTCCAGTTCGAGCATCCACAGGCGCTCGACAACATTCAGTCGATCCTGCAGGTCGACGGAGTCGATGTCTTCTTCATCGGTCCGTCCGACCTGTCGCAATCCATGGGCTACCCCGGCAACCCCGCCGCCGCCCCGGTCGCGGACGCGATTGCGTCGGCACTGAATACGATCGTCGCGGCCGACAAGGTACCGGGCATGCCGGCGACCAGCGACAATGTCGCCCGGCTGATCGGCTCGGGCGTGCGCTACATCTATACGCATCTACCGCGGCTGATTGGCGCAGGCGCGACCGCGTTTCAGAACGCAGCCAAAGCCTAGCAGGACGGTCCTGGCCCGGCTCCTTTCACGAGCGCGCCGACCTCCCTGTTCCAAGTCGTCACAACCCAACGGGCAGTCGCCAATTGTCTCCCCGCGAAAACGCGGTTTATGATCCCTTTACGTGGCGAGCCCGGAATCAACCGGAGCCGCGACAGACAATGGGAGGATGACACATGCTCAAACGGGCAGGACTACTGGCGGCTGCGCTGAGCCTGTGTGCGGCGCCGATCGCCGCGCACGCCGAAGATTGCGGCACCATCCAGTTGGGCGCCGCCGTATCGATGACCGGCATCTATGCCGCCAATGGCCACAACACGCGCGACGGCTACGACTTCGCGGTCAAGAAGATCAATAGTGAAGGCGGGGTCACGATCGACGGCAAGTGCTACAAATTCGAAGTCAAATATTATGACGACGAGTCGAACCCCGCACGCGCGGCGCAACTCGTCGAGCGGCTGATCGACCAGGACAAGATCCAGTTCATGCTAGGCCCATACGGTTCGCCTTTGACCAAGGCAATCCTGCCGGTCACCGAGAAATACAAGACCCCGGTGGTGCAGGCCGAGGCGGCCTCCCGCTCCCTGTTCACACAAGGTTACAAATATCACTTCGGCATCATCGCGACGTCGGAGAAGTACCTCACGCCACTGATCGACATGGCCGCGCAGTTGGCGAAGAAGGACGGCAAGGATCCGTCGAAACTGAAGATCGCGATGATCTATCAGGACGACGTCTTCTCCATGGACGTGCGGCAAGGCGTCATGGACGAGGTGAAGAAATACAACATCACCCCGATCCTCGACGACCGCATGCCCAAGGACCTGAACGACATCACCGGCTTCCTCACCAAGGTGAAGGCGCTCAAGGCCGACGTGCTGATCGTGTCGGGCCACGAAAAAGGCGCGGCGACCGCGGCACGGCAGATGGGCGACATGAGGGTGCAGGTCCCGATCATTGCCGTCACCCACTGCGAGTCGGCCAAGATCGTCAGCGACTTCCCGAAAGCGTCCGAAGGCATGATCTGCCCGACGCAATGGGACGAGACGATGAAGGCGTCGGACAAAACCTTCGGCACCGCCATGGACTTCAACAACGAGTTCAAGGCGGCATATCCCGAGTACAAGGTCGTGCCGTATAACGTCGCGCAAGCGGCGGCGGCGATCATTGTCTGGCGCGACGCGTTCAACCGAGCGCAGTCTCTCGACCAGGAGAAGGTGCGCGAGGCGCTCACCGGGACGGACCTGAAGACGTTCTACGGCGGCATCAAGATCGCGCCGGACGGTAGCAATCCCGGCAAGGACGTCGTTCTGCGCCAGATTCAGGGCGGGCAATACAAGGTGGTCTGGCCTGAGGACGTCGCCGCCGCCCAGCTCGAATATCCGCGCAGCGCGCAATATTGAGCGCAGCCATGAAGCGCGCGGCCGACCGCGGCTCTCCCGGCGGGAGCCTCTTGCTTCGACTCTTCCGCAGTCCCGTGAGCCGATGCAGCACCTGATCGAAAACATCACGATCCTCACCGCCGCGCCGGTCATCAATCTCGGCCTGCTGATCGACGGCATTCTCATCGGCGCAATATTTGCGCTTGCCGCCTATGGCCTCGCGCTCGTCTGGGGCGTGATGAATGTGAAGAACCTGGCGCAGGGCGACTTCATCATGACAGGCGGCTACATCGCCTGGAGCCTCGGCCGGCACGGCATTCAACCGCTGTTCGGCGTGCCGCTCGCCTTCGTGCTGCTGTGGGGCATCGGCTACGTGATCTATTATCTGGTCGTGCGCAAGGTGATCACGCGCGACCTGTTCACCTCCCTACTCGCCACCTTCGGCATCGCGATCTGCCTGCAGCAGACGCTCAATCTGATATTCGGCCCCGATACGCAGTCCGCGCAGGCTGACCTGCCGACCTGGCAGTTCGCAGACGGGCTGATCTCGATCGCGGCGACGCGCCTCATTGGCTTTGCGCTCGCCGTGATCCTGGCGATCGCCGTCGTGCTGTTCATGAAGAACAGCCGCATGGGCCAGGCCATTCGCGCCACCGCGCAAGATGCGCGCGCCGCCCGCGTCCTCGGCATCGAGCCCGAGAAGGTCTACGCCTTCACCTTCTCGCTCAACGCCGCGATCTGCGGCGCAGTGGGCGCTCTCGTTGTGCTGGTGTGGAACGTGCAGCCGTTCCTCGGCACGACCTATTCCATCCGCCTGTTCGTGATCGTAACCGCGGCGGGCGTCGGCAACCTGCCCGGCGTGATCGCTGCCGGCTTCGGCATGGGCGTATTCGAACAGTTCGGCGGCTTCCTGTTCGGCGCGGAATTCCAGCAGGCATTGATCGTCATCCTACTGCTCGGCGTACTAACGTTCCGCATCCTGCAATTGCGCCGCTTCCGGCAGGCTGTGCAATGAACCGCAACACGCTCGCTCTCATCGGCATCACGGTTCTCGGCCTGATCGCGCCGTTTCTGTTGCCGCAGTACTCCAACGAGATCGCGGTCATGTGGCTGATGATCGTGTTCGCCTCGACCTGGGACGTGCTCGGCGGCCAGATGGGTTACAACTCGCTCGGCAACATCGTTTTCTTCGGGGCCGGGATGTACATCAGCGCGATCGTGCAGATCGGGTTGTATTATGACGTGGCGATGTACACATCCGGTGCGCGCACGACGCACATCGTGTTCACGCATGCGCAGTACTTCACCGGCTTCACGCTCGGCGTGTTCGCAGCCGGGATCGGCGCGGCGATACTGGCCGTGCTCGCCGGTTTCATCCTGTTCGGCCTCCGCGGCCCCTATTTTGCGATCGGCACGCTGGGCCTCGCAATCGCCGCGGCCGAGATCGTGGCGTCGTGGACCTATGTCGGCGCGGCAAGCGGCGTGTCGATGCCGGTCTTTCCCGGTGGGCCGGAGGCGCAGAAGCTTTATTTCTATTTCCTTCTGTTCGCGCTGGCGCTCGGCACGCTTGTCTTCCTGCGCTGGCTGTACGCGACCAAATTCGGCCTTGCGCTCAATGCGATTCGCGATGATGAGCAGAAGGCGGAAGCAATGGGCCTGCAGACAAAGCAGTACAAGCGCTTCGCCTGGGCGCTGTCGGCTATTCCGCTCGGCATCTCCGGCGCGGTCTTTGGCAACATGACCGGCTTCATCGATCCGCGCGAGATCGCCTTCCCCACGACGACATTTAACATCTTCATGGTGCTGATGGTGCTGCTCGGGGGCAAAGGCACGCTGTGGGGTCCGGTGATCGGCGCGGTGCTCTTCCACGTGATCAAGGAAGTGACCTGGACCTACTTCCTCGGCTGGCAATACATCGCGCTCGGCCTCCTGATCGTGATCACCGTCGTCTATTTCCCGCAGGGGATCGTCGGCTGGCTCACCGAGAACTATCCCAACGTGTTCGGCGAGCGGCCAAAAGACGAGCGAAACTCCGTGAAGGCGCCGGTGCTGGAGAGCGCGGAATGAGCGAGGCCATTCTCGAACTCACCGGCGTCTCGAAAACCTACGGCGGCGTGCGCGCGAACACAAACGTGTCGCTGAACGTGCCGCGCGGGTCGATCACCGGCCTGATCGGCCCGAACGGCTCCGGCAAGACCACCTTGTTCAATTCCATCGTCGGCTACCATCCGATCGACGCCGGCTCGATCCGCTTCGAGGGCCAGGAAATCTCCAACCTGCACGTACAGGAGATCGCACGTCTCGGCCTTCTGCGCACGTTCCAGACGACACGCATCTACGGCAAAATGAACTGCATGCAGAACATGCTGATCTCGCTGCCGCACCGGCGGGCGGGATTGCTCGACATGTTCAGCCGCCAGCACGACGAGGCGGCGGAAAAGGCCGAGCATCTGCTGGCCTTCGTCGGCCTCTACGAGAAGCGCTGGCTGCGCTCGGGCAGCCTCTCCTTCGGCCAGCAGAAGCTCCTCGAATTCGCCATGGCGCTAATGAACGAGCCGACGGTGCTCTTACTCGACGAACCGACCGCGGGCATCAATCCGACTTTGATCAACGGGCTGCTCGACCGCCTGCGGCGCGCCAACACTGAATTCGGCATCACGCTCTTCATCATCGAGCACAACATGCGCGTGATCATGAGCATGGCGAGCACGATTTATTGTCTCGCTCACGGCGAGATGCTGGCGGCCGGCACGCCAAACGAAGTCCAGAACGACCGGCGCGTCATCGACGCCTATCTCGGAGTGCATTGATGACTGACGTGCAGGCGATCGTCAGTTCGGCGCCGGTGATCTCGGTGGACGAAGTCGCGCGGCAGGCGCAGGCGCTCGCGCGCGACGTCCCGGTCTCCGACCTCGATGCGCTGACGCAGAACGATCCGGTGCTGAAGATCGACGACCTGCGCGCGGGCTACGGCGCGATGGAAATCCTGCACGGCTTCACTTTGCGCATCGGTCGCGGCCAGTTGCTCTGTCTCGTCGGACCGAACGGGGCCGGCAAGTCGACCGTACTGCATTCGATCTTCGGCTTCACGCAGGTCTATGCTGGGTCCATCTCAATCCGCGGCGCGAACGGCTGGAGCGACGTCACGCATGTGCGACCGAGCGAGAAGCTGCGCTCGAGCGGCATCGCCTACATCCTGCAGGACACCTCCGTCTTCCCCGGCATGACTGTGGAAGAGAATTTGTGGATGGGAGCCTACCTGATGGAGAAGGCGCAGGCGAAGCAGGCGGCGGAAGAAGTATTCGACAAATATCCGCGGCTCGCGGCGCGACGCAGGCATGCCGCACGCGTTCTCTCCGGCGGCGAGCGGCGGCTCCTCGAGATCAGCCGCGCGTTGGTCATGGACCCGCAGGTGCTGCTGGTCGACGAACCGTCGATCGGGTTAGAGCCGCGCTTCATCGACATGGTATTCGAGATTTTGCGCGACCTGCAGGAGCGCGAGGGCAAGACGATCGTCATCGTCGAGCAGAACGCGAAGAAAGGGCTCGAATTTGCCGACATCGGCTACGTGCTGGTATCCGGCAAACTCGCGCTCGCCGGGCGCGCGGACGATCTGCTGCGCGATCCGGAGGTCGGCCGGCTGTTCCTGGGCGGATAGCCCCGATTACCGGGGCTTCAAAATCGCCCGCGCCGCGTCGCCCACCGCTTCGACGCTCTCGTCCGTGTCGAGGAAGCACACGATGCGGCACGGGCAGCCTTCCAATCCCTCGTAGCGCCATGGGAAGGCGCCGATCAGGCAGCGCTTGTTGAGCATCAGTTCGATGTCGCCGCCGAGATTCTCGGCGTGCAGCAGCCCTTCCTGGAACGCCCAGTTGTGGAACGGGAAAACGTCGGCGGAAACCTTCCGGCCCGAGCGCTTGTGCGTGTACTCGAAAGTGCCGAAGAACTCGCCCGGCGTCTTGTCGTGCTTCTTCGTGAATTCCTCCGCGAGGTCTGGACGCATGTAGCGGATCGACGTGTTCATCGCGTGATCGCAGGAGCCGGTGTCCATGCCCCACCATTTGATCTTCTTCTTCAGCATCCAGTGCAGCGTGGCCAAATTCGGACCCGGATGGTAGCAAAAGTAGCGCACCAGATCCTGCTGCGGCTGGCCTTCGTAATGCTTGTGCCAGCCGGTGTGCAGGATGAGGATGTCGCCCTCGCGGATGTCGGCGCCCGCGCTCTCGATGATCTCGGGCGTAATCACCGCCCAGTCGTGCATGTGCTTTGAGATATCGACGACCACCCCGCGGTTGACGAGGTAATCGAGCGGCAGATGCGCCATGTCGCCGGTCGGATTGTCGGTCGCGTGCATCGCTCCATCGAAATGCGTCCCGACGTGCAGAGCGGTGTCGATGCGCTGCGCGACGATACGCACGGTTTGCAAATTTTGCGCGTAATACATCTTGTTGCCGGCGTACCCGACCCATCCCGGCGTGTGCACGTTCATGACGTGCGATAGATCGACGATTTTCATTTCATATCTCCAAGTCATTCGGGGACAGCGCGTAGCGCCGGACCCAGAATCGAACCGCCCGCACGTCGTGTGTTTCTGGATTTCGGGTTCGCGCATTCGGCGCGCGGCGGAATAACCGTCAGCGATTCTTGTCCCGGAAGCGGTCCATCAGCGGCTTGTCCTGGCCGCCGTCGATCTCGATCATGGTGCCGTTGACCATCTCCATCAGGGGGGACGCGAGCATCACGACCAGCTGTGCAACCTCGTCCACTTCCGCGATGCGGCCCATCGGGATCGAGGACGGAGCGAGCGTGTCGGCCTCCTCGTGCGAGATCTTCATGTCGCGCGCCATCGCGTCGACCAAGCCCGCCCAGCGCTCCGTCCGCACCGGACCTGGATTGACCGCGACGAAGCTGATGCCGTGCTTGCCATACTGGCCGGCGAGCGACAGCGTGAGATTCTGGCCGGCCGCATTCGCCGCGCCCGGGCAGATCTCCCAGTAGGAGGGCTTCACGCCGTCATTGCCGATCAGGTTCACGACACGTCCGCCGCCCTGCTTGACCATGATCGGAAGGACGTAACGCAGGCACCGCACGTAGCCCATGAACTTGAGCTGCAGGCCGCGCTCCCAGTCGGCCTCGGTCAGATGCTCGATCACACCGCCGGGCGCTGCGCCCGCATTGTTGACCATGATGTCGATGCGGCCGAGCGCCTTGTGGCCCTGCTCGACGAAGTTCTTGGCCTCGGCGTTTTTGGTCAGGTCGGCGGGAATGGCCACGATGTTACGTCCGGTTTCCCCAGCAATGTCCGCGGCCGCCTTTTCCAGCGGCTCCTTGCGGCGCCCGCAGATCGCAACGTCGACGCCTTCACGGGCGAGCCAGCGCGCGATGCCCTTGCCGATTCCTTCCGAACCGCCAGTGACTAGCGCCTTTTTCCCCTTGAGCTTGAGTTCCATCCCTTATCCTTTTTGTTTGAAGTTTCTCGGCCGCCGCGTGCGTATTCTGCTGGTTTCGCCGCGGTTTATCGGGTCGGGCAAGTCATGGCAGGTCCGACAGCGGGCGGAAACAAGCGGGCAAAGCGGGGGAGTGTAGGTCGAGCCATCGCCCGCCCGCAACGGCGCGGGACTATGGGCGTGGGTAGCTGCCCCTTTTCGATTGACGTACATCAAGGCGCCGGACCGCATACCGGGCAATTTTTGCTGCAGTAGCGAAGGAGGACGCCATGACCGTGCTGAGCATTTTTGTCGCGACTGGACGCGCACTTACGCGTCTCGCTCGGCGGTTGGCGACCGACCACGTCGAGTTCACTTGCGGCCAATGCGACCGCAATGCCCGCTGCGGCCTTGCGCCGAACCAGCAATGTCTCTACCGGCTGATGCAGATCGCCGAGCGCCGCGCGCAGCCGGCACGCTGGCCGATCCATCCGTTGGGAATACGATAGAGGAATCAGGCTGCTCCGCACCCTCGGAAACGGCTATGGCTATCTGTCAGCGCCCGCGCGCCAGCCCCCGGCATTGCTGAAGTCGCCCCCTGTTTCATTGCCAAAATGTAATGCCGCGCTGCCCTTGGAGCTCGGGAACGCGCCACATAGCTATTGGGGTACCGAGGGCCGCGCCCCTCAATGCCCCCCTCAAAAAGCGGCTCTTGAATAGAAGCCCCTGCTTCCCCCGGCAGGGGCTTCGCTTTTTGTATTCGCGCGTGAAGCAAAATTGACGTTGCGCGGATAAAGGGAGACGACCTGTTCCCGCGTAACTGAAAAACGAGCCTTTCTGAACAGCGATTTGCTCTCGCTCGTACTCCGCTTCGTCGCGTCTTACCACCAGCGCCATTGCATTGGTTGTTGATAGTATTGGCCGGCGCGCGGACGCTTAGTGCCAGGTTGGGAATTCCAGTTGCGCTGGAAAAAGAAGCCGTCGTTGCCCCAGTCATTGCCGCTTGCAACGGGGACATTGACCGTAGGCCGGCGCATCACGAAGCCGCCCTGAGGCTGGTTGTTCAACACCGCGACGAACTCCGTGCGAAAGTTGGTCTCGCGGCTAAGCGGCTCGTCCGAGACGATGATCGATGATCGCGGCAATACAGTCGGCGCGATGCGATCGAGCACATCCTGCGGGATGGTGATGCGGTCGAGCGCGTCCTTGGCGTCGTCCCCGTTGTCGATCGTGACCACGGTCCAGCGCAGACGCGCGTCGTTGCGCGCCATCGCCGTGAACACATGCGTGCCGATCCGCTTGTCGGGGTTGCGGATCGTGACCGGAACCTCAATGCTCGCATCGAACACCTCGCCCCCGTCCGGCCATTGCTTATGAGTGTTGCGCCGCACGTAAAGCTTCTGCGTCGCGCGGCTGATGTAAACCGAGACCGGCTCGAGCGCGAGCTTCGCCTCGTTCGCCGCCTTAGCGGTGTCGGCCTTCTTTGTCTGGGCGGCTTTGGCGGCGTCCTTTGCGGCGGCGGCGGTGTCGAGCTTCGACTTCGCATCGGCCTTGGCGCTGTCGAGCTGCGTCCCCGCTTCCGCGGCCCCAATGGCGGCCTTCTCCTTCTGCTCTTCGGCCCGTGCTTTGGCTTGGTCCGTCTTTGCGGCGGCGAGCGTCTTGTCGGCGAACGCGAGCTTGGCGTCGGCGCGGGCCTTGAGCCACTCCAGCTTGCGCAGCGACGCCGTGAGCGACCCTGTTTCGCGCGCCACTGTCGCGGCGGCTTCCTTCGCCTCGTCGGCCGTATCGGCGGCCTCCTCGGCGTCGCGGGCGAGCGTCCCGGCACGTGCCTTAGCAGCCGCGATGGCCTCCGCGTTCGGCACGAATAGCGCCGGGTGGGAGAAATCAACCGGGGCCGCGTCGTTCGGCGAGATAATTACCCGCATACCAATCCGTGTCGTGTCGAACAACTCCTCCGCAAAGTCGTAGGGCATCCGCACGCAGCCGTGCGAGGCCGCATATCCAGGCAGCGGCCCGCCGTGCAGCGCGATACCGTTCCAGGTGATTCGCTGCATGTTCGGCATCCAGGCATCGTCATAGAGGGTCGAGTAGTGGTCCCTGTCCTTCTCGATGACGGCGAAGATGCCGGCAGGCGTCTCGCGTCCCGCGGTGCCGGTCGACACCGGCGCGCGCAGGATCCAGCCCTCGGCGTCGTAGAAAGTAACCTGCTGGGTCTTGATCGACACGATCGCCATGATTGGCTCGCCTGCATCGCGCGGCGCCGTCGCCACGGTGGGGGGCGCGGGGCGCGCCTGTCCCGCCGCGGCGTCGGCGGTCAGCGCCGCCAACACGGCCATCGCCGCGAGCGTCACAATTGCGCCCCCTCCCAAACGCCGCATCTTCACGGTGGATTGCGCCGTCATGAATCGATTTACCATGCGATGTCCCGGCTAAAATGCGTGTCTGCGCTTGCGTCAGATCGGCGACCAGCTTATTTGGCTTACCCCGACACGGCTAGACTGACCCGATGTCGGCTGTTGGCGCTTCGCGATATTTCGCGGCGATACGGTAAATCGGCCGTTTTTGAAGCGAAGCGGACATTGAAAGACGTGTGACCTAGTTGGTCCCGGACGCCTCTGCGACCATTTCGCGACAACGCAATAATTCAGTCGCTTCACGCTTGGCAATCGACACACACGATACGTAGGCCGGCAGAACAAGAGGCCTATTTGGCTCAGTAGGACATGAAGGACTTGCAAGTCATACGCCAAATGATTGTGGTAATTAGAACCGAGTCAAAAGAGCAAACCAGTTCGGTCGTGTACGGCAGCCTTAAAAGTAATTTGTGCTTGTGAAATGTTGGGCATCACCCTCAAAGCAGAACCGCGCCACCCACAGACCCCCGCTGCGATTGAATGCCGCGGTCTGAGCGCCATTGATTCATTTGGTCCAGCCCCCCTAGGCCGCCTCGGGTGTCGGCACATCCACCAGGTACTCGCGCTCAATGCGCTTCGCGATGAGTTGGCCTTTGTAACGAGACACGCGTTGTAGATACGCAAGCGTCGCGCAGATCACTACGCGTTGTCGCTAGCCTGAATGGCTAGGCCGCTACCTCTTCGGGGCTACACGCAAAGTACAGGTCCCGCACCATCATTTTCTGATACACGTGGCAGTCGTCGCACACCACGAGTACGTGGAGCCGAGGTCCAAGCTTTTGCATCGTGCTCTCGTCGGCCGAAATGCCTGTGTCTAACTCGGTTCGACATCGTGGGCACCTGGCAAGGAGAATCGACATAGACACCTCCAAGGTGCCCCCGAACATCGGTTCCGTAGTCCGCGTTCGAGGCAACTTTGAGACAGGACGATGAGACAGCCAGTCACGAATTTGTGGCCGAATTTATAGAATTGTGGCGTGGTTCGAGCTTTGTCCCGTTCGTTCAGCGGGTTAGCAAATAGGTCCGCCAAAAGGCGCACACAAGGTCGCCGTGTTCTGCGACCGTTGCGGCTGTTACCACATCATGAAAGTAGCGCTCTATTCCTTGTTGAAAAAGCAAAGGCAGCCTGAGCACAAATATGCGGGTGACTTCAGAGCTGCACAGCGCCGGTTAACGCCAAGACACCTGCGGCTGCGAGCAGTACGGTCGTGAAGATGAAGATCGTGCCGAACGCGAGATAACGCGCCGCATTACGGGAATAAGGCGAAGCCATCGCCCGACAGGACGAGCAACCGAGTACTCACGAGCGCACCTCGAGGCAATGGTCTGGCGGCCGATCCTGTAACGCTCCCGCGCAGAAAACATCACAAGCATATTCGTTCCCAACTCTCACCCCTTCTACGTGACCATCCTTGATTGGAAACGGCTCGCCGCAATACGCACAGCGGGTTTGCTGACCATTGATGAGATAACGGGACTGCATCTCTCCGCTGCAGTACCCCTGAATGGCAGAGAATTTCCAGCATTTTGCCGGGACAGCGTTAGAGAGTAAGGTTATTGGAGGCGCGCGGGGAAATTGTTCGAACAGCAGGATTGCTCATCAATGGACCGGCCAAACCAACACTTCGCCTCACTTGTGTACTGGATGGAACAGCCCTTTGCGGTTGTACTCTGCTTTTTGTAGTCAATCTCCAGACCAACTTGCACGGATGGCGCATCCAAAAAGTCAGCGGCGAATACCAGTGCTCGGTACTAACAGGACAGCTGTTCTTAATCATTACGCCTAGTCACGAAGGCGGGTTGTGCCGAATGGATTTCGCAGCCTACCGTCAGGAGGTTGCTTGGACCACGTACGGAGTAAAGAACATCACCGTACTGGATAAACCGATCTATTCTCCGGGGACTGAGCGCTATTTATAGCCTGAATCGCTAGGCCGCGACCACATGCTGGCTATCCGCGAAATACAGGTCACGCACCATCATCTTCTGGTAGGCGCGGCACTCATCGCACAAGACGAGGACCTCTAGCCGAGGCCCAAGCTCACGCATGGTGCAATCGTCGGCCGAAATACCTGTATCTACTTCGGTGCGACATTGTGGGCACTTAGCCAGCAGGATCGACATTGGCACCTCTAAGGTGCCCCCGAACATCCGTTTCTTAGTCCGCGTTCGAGACAACTTTGAGACAGGACGATGAGACAGCCAGTCACGAATTGTGGCCGATCCTCTCGAACTATGGCGTCGTTTCGAGGTTTCCACCGCTTCCTCAACAGATTAGCAAATGGGCCCGCCACGTTAGGAGAGAAGGCGCGCACCTATTGATTTTACAACATAATTCGGCTGCGATTTCCATCCTTGTCGCACACGCGAGTCACCAATGCACCCGTACAAGGACTACAATATCAAACCGATCCAGGACGCAGATCGGAATTGGAAGGCGAATATAAGCCGCCAAGATGGCCTTCAGATTCGTACAGAACCTGACGGCGCTCTATTTGCGTTTATTGAGACACCCCTCGCACTTCCGACTTGCCGGACCTCCTCCTTTTTGTGATCGCCGTCACATCGGCAGTAATAGCTTTCGGTTGAGATTTTAGCGGTGCCACCGTCCCCCCCACCGATCGAGGGTGGCACTGACGGAAGGCCGTGCGTCCAACCCGCGCGGTCTTTCTGTTGTTTGAAGATTTTCCCAGAAAACGCCATGATGCCGCCGACACCCGCCGAACGAGGGAAGTTCGGGAATGCGTG